>Ga0081538_10004090_pt1 | contig 13562 bp, 13 predicted proteins | sample TabmetS5T2R1_FD_71022 | JGI IMG/M metagenome (GOLD analysis project Ga0081538, IMG submission 71022) | Tabebuia heterophylla rhizosphere microbial communities from the University of Puerto Rico - S5T2R1 | ecosystem: Host-associated > Plants > Roots > Rhizosphere ...
ACACGTGCCCGGCCACGGGGCACTGCCTGTTCCCCACCCAGGGGCACCATCAGTCGATCCACGTATGCGCTTACGGGCCCTCTCCCCGGAAGGCGAGCGCGCCGTGATAGAAACTCCTCTGGTCGCGCTGCCGCCACCAGGCGTCATCTTCGCCCCAGGGTGACGGGCGGCCGTGCTTACTCGGCTGCAGACTGCAGACCACATACGACGGGCCTCACCGGTGCAGGAAAAGCAGGGTGCCCTGGCACCCTGCCACCGGGCATGGATCCTGTGGCTCCCCGTGGGCGAGCAGGAAGATCCCGTTGCCCTGGTCGGTGCGCACCACGGGCGGGGGATTTTTTCTACGCTGCTGCTCGTGTCTCATGCTGCCTGTCCTTCCAGTATGGTTACTCGGTTGCGAGCCTCACGCGCTCGCTTTGATTATCGCGTACACTTCTTTCCCCTAGGAGACCTGCAAGCGTTCGGCCAAACGCTGCGTGATCACCGAGATGATGTCACTACTGCCGGGCACTGCGATCATCACTTCGGTGTGCACTGCCCCGGGCGTGCCCTGCGTCACCTGCCCCTGCAGCAGATTGCGGGCCCTGCTCTTCATGAGGCCTGCCTCCTAGAGGCAGGGGTAGCAACGCGCGGAGACAGGGTACTCCGCGTGTGCGCTCGGTGAGAACACCCTCTGCGCGAGCCGTCTTACCCTGTAGATAGAATATGCAAAAATGATGCGAGCCAGGCGCTGTTCCCGCCTGCATGTCCCGAGCCGGTCACTAGGCTCACCGCCGTCCACCACGCCATCCACGTCGGTGTGAAGCACTGACCCGCGATCGGCACCGGCGAGTTGCGCCTGTACATGGATTGCCACGAAGAATGGCGCAATGGTGGGGGTTCAGGAAGGTTGACATCCGTTTGCCGCAGCGGTCATAGACCCTGCGGTCTGCGTGCTTCTCAAGGTTCGCCTGCATCTTGAAGAGCTGTCACATGGGACCACCTGGGGCTTGAGCAGCCCTGGCACAAAACTTGCTTAGCTATGACCCTGTCGATACCGATACCTTTTCTCTCGAGTCAGGAGGATAAGCTATGTCGACGATAGAGCAATCCATCGACGTCAATGTGCCGGTCAGTACGGCGTATAATCAGTGGACCCAGTTCGAGGAGTTTCCGCGGTTTATGGAGGGGGTGGAGGCGGTCACACAGCTCGACCAGCAGCGGCTCCAGTGGCGGGCCAACGTGGGCGGCAGGGTGGAGGAGTGGGAGGCGCGCATCACGGAACAGCACCCGGACGAGCGCATTGCCTGGAAACAGACGACGGGCGCCCCCAACGCGGGGGTGGTGACGTTCCATCGTCTCTCCGACACCACGACCCGGGTGATGCTCCAGATGGAGTATGAGCCGCAGGGGGTCGTCGAGAACCTCGGCGACATGGTCGGGGTGGTCTCCCGCCGCGTCGCGGGTGACCTCAAGCGGTTCAAGGAGTTTATCGAAGCGCGGGGCCAGGAGACGGGGGCCTGGCGGGGTGAGGTCGAGCGGCCGGGGCGGTAAGCGACACGCCTGGGGGGCGCATCGCGTGTGCATCAGTCCCTCGGAGGCTCCCACGGGCCGGCCGCCGGCCGGCGCTGGCTACGCAACGCTGCCGCTGGTGCACCAGCGGGCTCATTCGGCAAGGCCCGGGCCAGCGCCGCCGGGGGAGGCGTGACGCCACTAGCAACCGTGGCGTGATGTGCGCACCCGCGTGCTACTGGGGGAGTGAGGTCCATGTAATGCTGGCCTGACGGAGCCGTGCTCTGGTTGACCACAACGCTTACCCCGTATGGTGGAAAAAGCCGGCTGATTCTACACAGTTCAAACTGTGGGACTCGATGCGGTCTCAACGTCAGTCGGCGCCAGCGTGTAAGTAACCGGTTCGCTCCCTCGGCGTGCCCCGCTTCTTCCCAACCTCTGAGTCTCCTGCCTCATCATAGACTGATTGAGCAGGAACGCAGGCCGCCGCCGGATGCGAGATCTCTCATACGCAGACTTACTAAAGAACGGATACTGGTGACGATCGATACGGATTTTGGGGACCTGATCTTTGCTCATTCTCTTGCGCATGGTGGTTGTGACGATTCGCGGCCACCGCATGCGCATCTCAAAAGCCGAGCCAACCTGAGCTCAAACGTGTGGATGACAGGAGTTTCAGGTTGACATAATCGATTTCCCCAACAGGTTCAGCATGCATCTCATCTCAAAATGATCGAGGAGATACGGTAAACTGTATTTTTCAACCAAACGCGATCAGGTCTACTCACCCTGTTAGGCTGCGAGGAGGCCGCCGAGAAAGGCCGGATAGGACTGGGAAGAAGCCGCTGTGAGGTCAAAGGCGCTCAACCCGGCCACGAACGCCTCGACGGTCGCGGTAAACGCCGCGTCCATGGCGGCGTCATTGGGAAACGCTTCAAACGCCAGGGAGCAATAGACCTGCCCCGCGACGTCCAGCTCCGTTAACTCGCAGCCAAGGCCCCGATCGACGAAGGTCTGCGCCTCGACTTCTTCAGCCGTGCCCGTCAACGGGTCGAGGCGTACCTTGCGCAACGCACGCATCTTCCGCACAGTGGCCGTCACCAGCCCCGACTCCTTCTCCGCCACAAACAGGCGTTGATACGCCGCTGGGAGGTTGGCATACGACCACTTAATCCAGCGTTCCACTGCCCCCTGATGCCGACCGCAGAACACCTGTGTGCCGAGGGAAGCGACCCGGCCCTTAATTTGCAACTCGCCCTCCCGCCACTTGATGCCCATGTCGGCGCTGCCGGGCACGAGCAGGTAGACGTCTGGTTGATCAGCGAGCCGGCCCTGCCAGACCGGCGGCCCGACCCCGGGCCTCTTGGGCAGAGGCGCTGTCGTCTCAAACCACCGCTGCAAGGAAGCATGCTGCTGGACTTTGCCTTCGAAGAACCACCGCACTTCGTGACTGGCCAATGGGATGGTCTGCGCCATCGTCTGCTCCTTCCTGCCGTGAGGGCTGAACGGCCATGCGCCCCTGCCCGACACCCACCTCTACATCCTTCCGCCTCACGGGATGCCTGCCGAAGACATTGCGCGTCTGGAACGGACAGTGAGGAGCGCGGCAATGCAATCCTGCTGGACACAGACCGATGTAGTGTCAGCGCGGTATGGGGTTGAGGGGATGGCGGAACAGCCGATCAGGGCCAGGGACGCTCAGGCTGTCGCTCAGGCACGTGGGAGCATGAGGTGCCCCATGCTCCCGGCAAGGGTCCCGTATCCCCAGGGTCTGCATGCGCTCGTGGAACACCTCTTCCAGCTACGGACTGTCCGTCACGACCCCCGGGGGATCGTGGCGTGATCGACGTCAACCCCACGTGCCTCCCTAAGCTCTTCCACCTGCAATCGCGCAAGGCATACGCAACGTCCCACCGGACACAGGTGAGGAGAATATCCTGCGGGACATGCACATCCTTGAAACGCACTGCATTGACAGGGTAGCGGCCTCACATGCGATGGCACGAGCCCAACTGTGGCAGATGTGCCGGGCAATGGTCTCTGCTCCCGCCCCCGCTATGGCTGATACTCTTGCCGTTCCTCCTGTTCCTCCTCGGGTGTCGTATCCGACGCCAGGATGGACTGCCCGGCCTCCGGCGGGGGCGGCACGAGGGGTTCCCCCTCCGGCCCGCCAGGGGCCAGAGCTGCCGCTCGATTGCCCGTCTCCTCTGGTTGCGTGCTCGCATTCTCGTCCTCGGCTCTAGGGGAGATATCCCCTGGCAGGTTCTGGACCGACGGCTCCTGTGGGGTCTCCTGCCGTACCTCCCGCCAGACAATGATCGTTTTTTTGCCTTTTTTCCTGCCTGCCCGGACATGCACGCCATCAATATTGTGGTCCTGGGCAAAGCGCATGATGCGCTCCCGGAGGACGACCCCTTTTTCTTTCGCCTTTACGACCATGGCGTAGTGTTCGAAGGGGGCCATCGTGGCAAAAAGGGTGGCTAATGCCGCGGTGAACGGGGTGGCTGTTGCTGTCGGGGTGAGTTGTCGCTGCGCTTCTTGCGCGGTAATACGCGTAAACCGCCCAATGCCTTCCGCCATAGTGCCTCCATGGAATAACAAGCTGTTTGTATGCGTGACTGCACAAAGAGGTCGAGTGTGTCACACCGTGTTCTTTGACTACGGGAATCACATTCGGGTGGTGTTGCAGATCTGGGCTTGATAATTTCTATACCTAGAGCAGGTTTCACTCGCATGTATGGTGTCCACAGACCACCGGCTGTCTATTACTCAGGCAGGCTGGCCTGAGACCATACACTGGTATGCAAACCGCTCTAATATTTACAGTTACATATAATCACTCACATCCATATCTGGAACACTACCCAACAGCTTATCTAGCGTAATCGGCAAGTCACGGATGCGCTTGCCCGTCGCGTTGAACACCGCATTCGCCACGGCCGCCGCGACGCCCGTGATGCCGATCTCCCCGATCCCGTGCGCGCCCATCGGCGTCTGCGGATCGGGAATGTCGAGAAAATGGATCTCGATGGCCGGCACGTCTAAATTGACCGGTATGTGATACTCGGCAAGTGACGGGTTGACGATGCGGCCTTTACGCTCATCAAACAGCGCGGCTTCCGTCAGGGCCATGCCAATGCCCATGGTGATGCCACCACGCCACTGGCTGATGGCGGTCTGCGGGTTAAGGATTCGGCCGCAGTCGAATACCCCCAGGAAACGCGTGACGCGCACTTCGCCCGTGTCTGCGTCAACACGCACTTCGCAAAACTGTGCGCCGTACGAACCCATCGAATACGTCGTTGCGTCGGCGCCCGGCGCGGCGGCACCTTCAGCCTCGATGTTGTCCATTCCCAACCGGGAGAGAATCGCGGCGAAGGTTTCCCCTCTGGTCGGATCCTTTCTGCTGTAGATACCACCGTCTCGGAACTCGACTTCATTAAGCCGGGTATCAATCAGCGGCGAGGCGTCATCCTCGGCGACCAGGCCGTGCAACGTTTGCTTCATGCGGTCACAGGCGGCTTGCACCGCTGCCCCGACGCTGATAGTGGAATTGGAACCGCCTGCCACGGGCGCTTCCGGGAACCGTGAATCGCCGTATTCGAAGCGTACTTTGTCGAACGGCACGCCCAACGCGTCAGCGAGGTTTTGCGCCTGCACCGTCGCCGAGCCCATGCCCATTTCGTGCATCGCGCTTTGCGCGACTGCCGTACCATCCGCGTACACCTGCACTTTTGCCGCCGCCGGAAATTGGTACGCCGGGTAATAGGCTGTGGCCACGCCGTAGCCGACGAGAAAACGCCCGGCGCGCGTCGTGCCCGGCGTAGGGTGGCGTTGCACCCAACCGAATTTTTCCGCCCCTACCCGGTAGGCGTGCGCTACGTTCCGCATCGAAAATGGCGCTCCTGTGGTGGGGTCGACGTCGGGCTCATTGCGCGCTCGCAACTCCACTGGGTCCATCCCGAGCTGGTGCGCCAGTTCATCGAGTGCCGATTCCAGCGCGAACGTGCCGATGGATTCGCCCGGCGCACGCATGAACGTGTTGGGCACGACATCGAGGTACATGATTTTTTGCAAGAGCCACATGTTTTCGGCTTTATACAGGTGGCGCGCCGGAAACGTGAACTGCTCGGGAAAATCATTCTGCGCGGTGGTCTGCGTGATGCCGGTATGAATGAGCGCTGTCAGCTCGCCCTTAGCGTTGGCAGCGAGCGCCACGCGCTGCTCTGAAGGCGTACGCCCGCCGACCGTGTAGTGGACCCCGGCGCGTGATAGCACGAGTTTGACCGGGCGTTTGGCGACCTTTGCGGCGGCGACCGCAAGCGGCACATGCGCCCACGCATTGCCCTTCCCACCAAAGCCGCCGCCAACGAACGGGGCGATCACACGCACCTGTGCTTCGTCAAGCGAGAACTTTTTGGCGAGCATTTTCTGGATGCCGATGACATACTGCGTCGAGTCGTACACGGTCAGGCTTCGTTCGTCCTCTGACCAGATTGCCAGCGTGGCGTGCAATTCGATCGCGTTGTGGTTGAACGGCGGCGTCGTGTAGACATGGTCAACTTTGTAGCAGGCTTCTGCGTACGCCTTTTCAACATCGCCCTGTCGGTATTCGGGGTTTTCTCCCAGGACGTTCGCAGGCTCGAAGGCGTTCGCCTTCTCGGCCTGAAACGAGAGCTTTGCCGCTTCTTCCTGGTAACTGACGCTGACGAGCGTGGCGGCGTGTTCGGCTTGCTCAAGCGTTGTGCCGACAATGACCGCGACCGGTTGGCCGTAAAAATAGACTGCGTCTGTGTTCAGATACGGAATGGATGATGACGCAGCGCCAGGCGCGGCGCTGTCGTCCGAGGCGGAGCCAAAAACTGGCGTCTGCTGCATCTGCGGGGCGTTTTCATGCGTGATAACGGTGAGTACGCCCGGGGCATTTTCGGCCTGTCGCGTGTCTATAGCGGTGATGCGTCCTCTGGCGATATGGCTGAACACGAGCGCGGCGTACGCGACGTTTGGTATCCTGTATTCGGCGGTGAACGTCGCCGCGCCGGTGGTTTTCAAACGCCCGTCAACACGGCTAAAGGGCTGACCGATGGCTCCCGGTTTGACTATGCCAGCATTCATGGTGCACCCCCTGCTGCGAGCAAGCTTTGCAGCACGCTCACGATCGTGCGTCCGGCAAGTTCGATCTTGAACGCATTATGCTTGTAGCCGCGCGCTGGCTTGAGTTCTGCTGCCGCTGCTGCTTTGAACGTTTCTATGTTCGCCGTGGCACCAACGAGGACGTGTTCGGCCGTGACAGCGCGCCAGGGTTTGTGCGCCACGCCGCCCAGCGCCAGCCGTGCGTTGACGATCGTGCCGTCTTCGACTTCCAGCGCGGCGGCCACCGACACCAGCGCGAAAGCATAGCTGGCGCGGTCGCGCACTTTGCGGTACAGTGAGTGGCGCGCAAACGGCAGCGCGGGCACGTCGACGGCCGTGATCAATTCGCCGGGCTGCAAATGTGTGTCGATCTGCGGCGTGTCTTCTGGCAGGCGATGAAATTCCACCATGGGAATCTCCCGCTCTCCGCCCATGCCCCGCACGCGAATAGTCGCGTCTAGCGCCGCCAACGCGACGCACATATCCGATGGATGCGTGGCAATGCAGGCGTCGGAGGCGCCGAGGATCGCGTGCATGCGGTTGAATCCTTCAAGCGCATCGCAGCCTGCACCGGGCACACGTTTGTTACAACGCGCTTCACCGTCGTAGAAGTAATAACAGCGCGTGCGTTGCATGATGTTGCCCCCGGTGGTGGCCATGTTGCGAATCTGCCCTGACGCGCCCTGCAGTATGGCCTGGGATAACACCGGATAGCGCTCACGAATCATCCGGTTGGCGGCCAGATGACTGTTACGTACCAGCGCGCCAATCCTGATACCACCGCCGAGAAGTGCTTCGATAGCAGCATGCGGTAGGCCAGTGACGTCAACGAGACAATCGGGCTGTTCAATGTTTTCTCGTAAAAGGTCAACCAGATTCGTCCCGCCGCCTAAAAACTTCGCGTTCTGATGGCGGGCAATCAACTGCAGCGCTGTTTCAGTGTTCTCAGCGCGCGCATATGCGAACTGTCTCATCGCGGCACCTCCCGGTCGAACACTTCGCGCAGGGCTTCTACGATGCCAACATACGCACCGCAGCGACACAGGTTGCCACTCATGCGCTCTTTGATTTCCTCTTCGGACAAGGCGAACTCGGTGGCGGCGAGAGGCTCAGTCACCGCGCTCGGCTCGCCACGCTTGAACTCTTCGAACATGCCGATTGCCGAGCAGATCTGACCCGGTGTGCAGTAGCCACATTGGAACCCCTCGGAGGCAATGAATGCGGCTTGCAGCGGGTGCAGGCTGTCGCCATCGGCGAGGCCTTCGATGGTGGTAATCTCTCTACCCTGATACTGCACGGCAAGGGCAAAACACGCGGTGATGCGCTCGCCATCAACCAGCACGGTGCATGCGCCACAGGCTCCCTGATTGCACCCTTTCTTCGTCCCGGTCAGGCCCACATACTCGCGCAGCGCGTCGAGCAGGGACACGCGCGGCTCAAGTCGCAGGTCATACTTTACACCATTGATGTGTAAAACGACCGGCATTGCCCAGCGGGCGGAGTCTGCCGCGTTGCTGTCGGTTTCACGCATGAAAAAACCTCCCCGGCTCATAAAGGATAAAATGCAGCAGGTCCACTTGATGTGCACAGCGTATGGTCGCCTGCGATGGAGAGGCTGCTCGGTTGAGCTCTGACTTCCTGCGCTACGGTGTCCCCTGCCGCCCTGGCGTAATACCGGTGCAAAGCCCATACCAGGTGGCATTAGCCTCGCCATGATCCTCGTGTTGGCCCATAGAGCTGCGCCGGACACCAGCGGGATGGCAGGCAGCGAGACCGGCGGGAGGAGGTCGGACAGCCTACGGCTCGCTCAGAGTGAGAGGGGCTGACTCAGAATGAGAAGGCTTTCTGCGAGGAAGGTGTTTCACATCTGTTGATCCCGTGTCAGATGGCCCGAACTCGGGTCGTGTATGGCTAACTAACGGATAATTCGAGAGAGGTGAATACGCTAGAATGTCCTCTTCACCATCATGAGAGGAGGCATCGTCATGGCACCGAACGCGTTATTCTATCAACTTCTCTTCGCTGCCCTCGTGTTGGTTGCACTTGGCCACATGACGGTGGTTCTTCCGCAGATTCCGTGCTCGGTACTCCGCCAGCTGCTCGCCAGGTATACTCTCAAATGACAGTGTAAATGTCTTCTTCTGTTTGCTATGAGGTATGCCAATCATATGTCGTCGCCTGTTGTGCTCTTTCCGTTGCCTGGCTTGGTCGTGGAACATGTTACCGCCGCTGACCCCACGCTCCTGATCGAGGCCCGTGCCCAGACGCCCGCGGCCGCCTGCCCGGATTGTCACGCTCCATCGACCCGTGTCCACAGCCGCTATACCCGCCAGCTGCGCGACCTGCCCGTCGTCGAGCAGCCGGGGCGCCTGCGCTTGCCCGTCCGCCGCTTTCGCTGCCTGACGCCCACGTGTCCGCGTCGGACCTTTGCGGAACGCCTCCCCGCGCTCGCGCCGCTCCATGCCCAGCGCACCGTGCGCTTGACCAACGCGCTCCGTGTGCTCGGGGGCGAGGCGGGCGGCGAAGCCGGGGCGCGCATGGCCCGCCGCCTGCGGATGCCCCTCAGCAGCGATACGGTCCTGCGGATTCTCCGTCGGAGCCCCGCTCCCGCCCCGTCCACACCTCGGGTCGTGGGCATCGACGATTTTGCCCTGCGCAAAGGCCGGGTCTATGGCACTATCGTGGTGGATCTCGAACAGCACCGTCCTGTCGATCTTTTGCCTGAGCGCACGGCCGAGACCGTGGCCGCATGGCTGCGCGCCCATCCCGGGGTCGAAGTCATTGCCCGTGACCGCGCCCAGGACTATGCCCGGGGCGCGGCTGACGGGGCGCCAGAGGCCATCCAAGTGGCGGATCGCTTTCACGTGCTCTGCAATCTCCGCGAGGTCCTCACGCGCTATCTCCAGCGCATTGCGCCCGCTCTGCGCCGCCTGCTCGCCCGTGAAGCTCCCCCGGTGCCCATGGCCACGACAGAGCCCCCTCCTGAAGTACGGCTCCTGCCGTGTCTGCCTGAGACAGGGCCTCAAGCAGCCCAGAGCACCAGGGAGCTTGCCACGTCAGGACGGCCGCTACCTCGCTATGGACGGCATCCCCAGCGCCAGCAGGAGCACCTCGCCCGGCAGGCCGCACGGACCCAGCGGTATGAGGAGGTGCAGACCCGGTATGCGCAAGGGCACAGCATCCGGCAGATTGCCCAGGCCTGTGGCGTGTCGCGGCACACCGTCCGGCACTGGCTCCGGACCGCGACGCTGCCCCCGGATCAGCGCGGCTACCGGGGGCCTGGCAAAATCGATCGCTCTATCCCGTACCTCCAAACCCGTCTTGCGGAAGGCTGTACGAATCAATCCCGCTTGTGGCGTGAGATTTGCGCGCAGGGCTTTACGGGCACGCGGTCACGCGTCGCCAAGTGGATCCATGCCCACGGCCACGCCTCTCCCCGAGAACTCCAGCCCTCTGCCCCCACGCTGCCCGCAGCCCGCGAGCTCGCCTGGCTCCTAGTGCAGGACGCTGACCAGCGGACCGCAGAAGCCCAGGACCTGGTGGAACGGCTCCAGCAGCATGCGGAACTCGCGCATGTGCAGGAGCTCGTCCAGCAGGGCAGAGCGATGATCCGCCAGCGCCACGCCGCCGCCCTGGTTCCGTGGCTCGAGGCCTGCCGTGCCAGCCCGAGCGCAGAGGTGCGGAACTTTGCCGACGGGCTCCAGCAGGAGAGGGCCGCGGTACAGGCTGCCTTGACGCTTCCGTGGTCCACCGGTCCGGTCGAAGGGCACATCAACCGCCTGAAGCTGATCAAACGGAGTGGCTATGGCCGGATGAAGTTCGATCTCCTGCGCCAACGGGTGCTGTATGACGCCGCATGATACGCAGCACGGAATCTGCGGAAGAACCATGAATGACGGTTCCCATTTCTGGGAAGAAATTGTTCCCCACCCTTCTTGCGAGGAAGTAGGACTGGACTCTCCCTTTTCATTGCACGAAGCTTGACATCCCTGTTGGGCCTCCCATAATCGCCTCAACCAACACCATCGATCTCTTGGCAGGTGCGGGGCTCGTCGGACGAGATAAGCCTCGTGAGTCATCGGTGCTGACGCGTCTGTCTTATCAGGGCCTCGCCTTGCGCGCGCCCACCCCTGACGCGTCAGCCTTCAATCAGGCGTCTTGGCGAGCTCCCTCGTGCAAGGAGCAACTCCCTGCAGGCCGTCTGACCATCGGGCTCGCCTCTGCCAAGCCTTTTGGGATACGCTGCGGTTGAGGAGGGCATGGCGGGTGGCTCAGGAAGACTTCGCACAGATCAAACTGCACTTTGTCGATCCCATTCAACACGATTACGAAGTCATCCGCCCCCTGGTGTTGTTCTCAGAGACAGCGGCGGCCCGCAGCCGCGAGACAGGCGTCGAGAGAACCGTCATCGGGGACAAAGCCAAACGGTTTGTCATCGACGGGATGCTGGGATTGGCCGATCAACGGCCCGGAGCAGCGGGACGCAAGGGCCATGTCTATCCCGATGCCGTCGCCGCCTATATTTTGTATCTCAAGCAACTCTATGCCCCGATCCACTTGCGCGAGATCGTGCGCATCGTGGCGCGTAAGTTCGGCTACACAACCAATCATCATACCCTCAAGCGGTTTCTCGAGCGCCATGGCTCGCCGACGCAATTAGAGCTCAACCTCACGACCTTTGCCGACTTTGCCGATGCCTACCACGCACGATGGACAGTGGTGCGCATGGCCTATGAGGGCTGGCATCAAACCAGTATCGCGGGCTGCCTCAAGTTGTCGCGCCGCCATGTCCACAATATCTTAAAAGCATTCGCACAGGACGGCTTTGCGGGGCTTGAAGATCAACGCACGAGACCCTCGATGCACCCCGGTAATCAGCTCAGTCTCCCCTTTTTCAAAGAGGTCCTGGACGTGCAACGTGAGTATCCCCGGGCGGGACGCTTTCGCATCCATGGCTTGCTGGAGCAGCAACGCGATCAAGCGCCGCCCAGCGAACGCAGTGTGGGACGTGCCATGGCCATCAACCGCCAATTGCACGGGGCATCTGGGCCCTGGCGTAGCGCTCAGGATGACCAACCACAAGAGTCGAGCGTCAAGCATCTGCCCTATCGCCCTCTCTATCGACACCATCTATGGTTTACCGATATCCGCTATCTGGTGCAGCTCGACGGCAGCTGGGTCTATAGCCTGTGTATTATTGAGGGCTATTCGCGCAAGATATTGGCCGGTATGGCCTCGCCTCATCAAGACCTCACCGCTATTTTGCAGATTCTCTATGCCGCCCTGTCCCAATATGGATGCCCTCAGGCCATCGTTTCGGACAATGGCAGTGTGTTTCGGGCGGGGGATTATGTGGCCATTCTGCGCGCCTTGGAGATCGAACCCCTCTACATTGACCAAGGCAAACCCTGGCAGAACTTGATCGAAACCCAGTTCAAAATTCAACTGCGTCTGGCGGACTTCCACTTTGAACAGGCCCACACCCTGGAGGCGATTCAAGACCATCATGGCGCCTTCATCGAAACCTTTAATACGACGCGTCACTGGGCACATCGTGACCGAGACGACGGGCGCCTGAGGCCAGGTGACGTCTTGGGCTGGGTCAAGGGCCGACCCGTCGAGGCCGGCGATCTGAGGAAGCTCTTTGGTCGCGTTGAGTTTCTTCGCACGGTCAATCGCTACGGCTTTGTCAGTGTGCAACGGTTCTACATCTATGCCGAAGATGGGTTGTCCCGCAGGCGCGTCTCGATCTGGATTTATGAAGGGCAACTCCAGATTGAGTATCAACAGACGTTGCTTGCCCGGTATCGCTGCGTCTATGACTCCCATCAAGGACGGATTGAAGACATCAGCGATCCGATGCTGTACACCACCTCATTCGCATCCAAACAGATTGAACTCATCGAGCTCGATGATAACCAGTGGCAGAAGATTCAACGTCGCCCTGCGAGACTTTACAGCGGACGTAGAGCCACACTTCCCGCGCAGCTGTGGTTGATGGATTTGAGTGCATCCGCTCTCGTTTTATTGGCCTTAAAGGCGATATGAAGGGTGGGGAACAATTTCTTCCCAAAAACGTGCACTGTCATCTGGCCAGGTCCACTCCTACGACGGTGCTTGATGACGCCGAGTCTTCGAGCATGGCCCAATGGCAGACTCGACGACTTCCAGTCGTCGAGTCTGTCGTACCTCGGCATTTTACGACGATCCGTCGTCAAGCACAACCAATTCAACTGTCCACGACCTTGTTTCAGGCGCTCTTCCGTATCAAGAGAGCGTCCGCGCCACCCCGCTGGGGGTAACCTGGCTAGCCTGGTCGTCAATCTCCGTCACAGACGGTGTTCGACAACGTCACGCCGTCGAGCCCACCAGACGAGGATACTTGGCGACCCTTAGTGGTAGAGTTCCCTTAGAGCAAGGTGCTTTCCTGCCATCAGACGCCGAGTATGGCTACGAGGCATGTTTTGCGACACCGAGTCGTCAAGTACCCAAACCAGCGTGCTTTGCTGCTGGATGTCGTCGAGCACCCTGGCAGGGTGCGTTTTACGATGCTGTACAACAAAGTATGGTGTTTTATGATATCTCACAGTATAATACTGCACATATGTTTACTATATGGAATTGTAACCTGGTTGTGCCATTGGAGTCATCCGCCTATCTCCTCGTGCCAGGAGGATCGAACTATGGGGCTGTCGTGGGGTGGGGAGGCAAAAGAGTGAGACCTAAGCTAGAAGCAGAACGGAGCAAGGATGGAAGTTTGTACGACTCCTGGGCATAGGCACTTGGATACGGTTATGGAGAAGCGTATATGGCACCCAAAACCAAGCTGCTCGATCAGATGCGTGAAGTGTTACGGCTCAAACATATGAGCTTCCGCACCGAAGAACCCTATGTCAGCTGGGTTAGACGCTTTATCCTGTTTCACGATAAGCGTCATT
>Ga0081538_10004091_pt1 | contig 13560 bp, 18 predicted proteins | sample TabmetS5T2R1_FD_71022 | JGI IMG/M metagenome (GOLD analysis project Ga0081538, IMG submission 71022) | Tabebuia heterophylla rhizosphere microbial communities from the University of Puerto Rico - S5T2R1 | ecosystem: Host-associated > Plants > Roots > Rhizosphere ...
CTCCAGACCGGTCAGTGCCCGGTGATGAAGTACAACCGCCAGCTGATGATGGCGATCCTGCACGACAAGGTGCAGATCGCCAAGAACGTCAACGCCACCGTGATCCCGCTGGACCAGGCGCCCCAGGGCTACCAGGACTTCGACAAGGGCGCCGCGCGCAAGTACGTCATCGACCCCCACGGCCTGGTCGCCTGAGCGGCCCCCCGCCGGCCTCAGCTCACCGAGTTGAGGGTGGCGGCGAGGTCGGCGGCCAGCTGCGCGTCGCCGGTGGCCTGCCACGGCTCGCCGCGGGTGCGACCGGCGGCGCGCAGCACGAACGCCAGCGGCTCGGCCTCCACCACCAGGTCGGGCTCGGCGGCCGGGTCGGGACGTTCCCCGGCCGCGCCGCCGAGCAGCCACTCGCCGGTCCCGCCGAGCCGCAGCCGGATGACCGCGCCCGGATGCGGCCGACCACGCCGCGAGAGGCCGCCGGGGATCACCCTGGCGGCCAGGTCCGCCAGCCAGGCGAGGGTCGGCTCGTCGGCCTCGAAGCGCCGGCCGGCCGCCTCGGCCACGTCGCGGCCGTGCAGCCAGGCCTCGTTGAGGCGCAGCTGGGCGAGGGTGCGCAGTGACACCGGCCCCACCACCCACGGGACCCGCGCCCGCCAGCCCTCGCCGTCGAGGGCGGCCAGGTGCCAGCGGAACGCGTCGCCGGCCGCCTCCCAGGCCTCCAGCCGAGCCTCCGGCGTGTCGCCGGCGTGGGCGGCGACCTGCGCGGCGGTCCAGTCGTCAAGGGTCATGCCGTCGCGGCCCGGGCCCGGCGGGGTGCCGCCCTGGGCGGCGGCCAGCGCGGCGCGGTCGCCGTCGGCCAGGTGGGCCACGACGTCCCCGACGTTCCAGTCCGGGGTGGCGGGCACCCGCAGCTGGAAGGCCTCGGGTGGCAGGCCGGCGAGCAGGCGCCCAACCCGCTGGTGGGAGGTCTCCAGGCAGCCGATCAGGCCCTGGGTGGTCAGCTCGATCGGTCATCACCCCGCATGGTCAGGGAGAACAGCCCCCACACCAGCGCCAGGATGCCGAGCGACACCGCCGGGTTGAACCAGGAGCGCTGCCCGGTCGCCCAGCCGACCACGGCGAGCACCACGGCGCCGGCCGCGAACGCCGCGGCCGCGATGCGCACCCGGGTGCGGGTCGGCGGCGTCTTGATGGGGTTCAGCCTGTGCAGCAGCCCCCAGCCGGGCGAGTCGCCGACGCCGCCGGGCGTGGCAGGCGTCGCCACCGTCCCCCTCCGCGCCCGTGACCGGCGTCCCACGCGCCTCGCCTCCCTCCGACCCCGCGACCTCCCGCGTATCGTACTGTCCCGCCCGCGGACGCGCCCGGGCCGGCGGTGGGCCGGCGACGCCTGAGCTCAGCGGTGAAGCCCCAGCCAGGTCGAGACGAATCCCACGTCGGCGGGCCTTTGATCGGGGGACGGGTCCGCCGGTCGGTGCGCCATGGTCACCCGTTCCGCGGTCAGCTGGATCTCGGCGAGCTCGGCCTGGAGCTTGCGGACCTCCTCCGGGCCCCACAGCGGCGAGCTGAAGCGGTGGTGGGTGATCGCCGTCACCATGAGGAACCGGGCCTGGGCCGGGTCGTAGCCCTCGTCCAGCCAGTCGGTGCGTTCCATCTCGGCCTCCCTGCGCGCGTGCTGGGCCCAGCATCGCCGTGGCGGCGGGCGCTGTCTTCGAGGCCAGCCCCCGTTCACGCTGCCGGCCGGCGGGAATCTCGCGGTACCTGCCAGCTTCAACCGCGCCGGGAGGCACCCCTGGCACCGCGCGCACGGATCGGGTAACGGTTGGCGCATGCGCGTGGTGGTGGTACCCGACAAGTTCGAGGGCAGCCTGACCGCGGGCCAGGCCGCCCGGGCGATCCAGGCCGGCCTGCTGCGTGCCCGGCCGGACGCGGAGGTCATCGCGCTGCCGCTGGGGGACGGCGGCGCGGGGACGCTGGAGGCGCTGGTCGCCGCCGGGTTCCGGCGGGTGCCGGTGCCGGCGACCGGCCCCACCGGTGAGCCGGTCGAGGCCGCGATCGCCGTCGAGGAGGACCGGTGCTTCGTCGAGATGGCCGAGGCGTCGGGGCTGAAGCGGCTGCCCGGGGGCAGGCGGGCGCCGCTGGAGGCGACCAGCTTCGGGACCGGTGAGCTGCTGCGGGCGGCCCTGGACCTCGGCGTCCGGGAGCTGGCGCTCGGCATCGGTGGCAGCGCCACCACCGACGGCGGCGCCGGCATGGCGACCGCCCTCGGCGCGCGCTTCCTCGACGACGCCGGCGCCGAGCTGCCGCCCGGCGGGGCGGCGCTGCTGCGCCTGGCGCGGGTCGACACCGCCGGCCTGGACCCGCGCCTGCGGGAGGTCGAGGTGACCGTCGCCGCCGACGTCGACAACCCCCTGGTGGGGCCCGAGGGCGCCGCCCACGTCTTCGGCCCGCAGAAGGGCGCCGGCCCGGACGAGGTGCTGCTGCTGGACTCGGCGCTGCGCCGCTACGCCCGCGTGCTGGCCGCCGACCTCGGGGTCGACCTGGCCGACACCCCCGGCGCCGGCGCGGCCGGCGGGCTCGGCGCCGGCGCGATCGCCTTCCTCGGCGCCCGCCTCCGCTCCGGGATCGAGCTGGTCCTGGAGCTGGTCGGCTTCGGCCAGGCCGTCGCCGGCGCCGACCTGGTGGTCACCGGCGAGGGCAAGCTGGACGCCCAGACCCTGCGCGGCAAGGCGCCGGTCGGGGTCGCCAGGGCGGCCACCGCCCACGGCGTGCCGGTGGTGGCGCTGGCCGGCGCGGTCGAGGTCGCCGACCGGGAGCTGCGGGCGGCGGGCTTCGAGGAGGCCCACGCCCTGAGCGAGCTGGAACCCGACCAGGAACGCTCCATGGCGGAGGCGGCGGCGCTGCTGGAACGCCTCGCCGAGCGGGTCGGTCGGGCCTGGGCCAGCCTACCCTGAGCGGTGCCCAGGCGTGCCGGACCACGACGACCAGTGAGGTGGACGACCATGACCGAGGAGCTGCCCAAGGCGGCCGGGACGGTGGTGGAGGCGGGCCGCTCCCTCGGCCTCGACCTCGACGTGCGCGAGTTCCCCGAGGGCACCCGCACGGCGGAGGACGCCGCCAGGGCGATCGGCTGCACCGTCGACCAGATCGTGAAGTCGCTGGTGTTCGTCGCCGACACCGACCCGGTGCTGGTCCTGACCAGCGGCGGGAACCGGGTCGACGTGGTCAAGGTCGGCGAGCAGACCGGCGCCGCCGGGGTGCGCAAGGCCGACGCCGGGGAGGTGCGGGCCGCCACCGGGTACGCCATCGGCGGGACCCCGCCGTTCGGCCACGACCGCGCGCTCCCGGTGCTGGTCGACCGCCACCTCACCGGCTTCGACGTGGTGTGGGCGGCGGCGGGCACCCCGCGCCACGTCTTCCCGATCACCCCGGCCGACCTGATCCGCGCGACCGGCGGCCGGGTCGCCGACGTCGCGCTCGACCAGACCTGACTCCCGGGGTACTGGCGGGCGGCGCTATCATGGGCGCGGACCACAGGATCGAAAGGAGCACGGATGTCCGAGGTGACCGAGGCCACCGGGTCGGTGATCGGCCTCAGCCAGGCCGCGGCGACCAAGGTCCGCGACCTGCTGGCCCGCGAGGGTCGTGACGACCTCGCCCTGCGCGTGGCCGTCGAGCCTGGCGGCTGCTCTGGGCTCCGCTACGCGCTGTTCTTCGACGACCGCGCCCTGGAGGGCGACGTCCGCGCCGAGGTCGGCGGCGTCAAGGTCGTGACCGACAAGATGAGCGCCCCCTACCTCAGCGGCGCGTCGATCGACTACCTGGACACCCTGGAGCGCTCCGGCTTCACGATCGACAACCCCAACGCCCAGGGCTCCTGCGCCTGCGGCGAGTCCTTCCACTAGCCGCTCAGCTCCCTGCTCAGGCGCCGGCCCGACCGGCGCCTGACGCTCGTCCGCGTGTGCCCTGATTCCGCCAGGCTTGCCCTATTGACCCGAGTTACCGCTGCGCGCCTTCCAGCTGACCAAGGACGTCTACGTGGCCGCCTACCGCGGGCGCTGATGGACGACGAGTTCGTCCCCTTCGACAAGGCGATGGAGACGATCGACACCGTCCCGGGACCGGAGGTGACGCCGCAGGTCGCGCCGGTCGGCTGGGGCGCCCGGGTCAGCCGGAGCGGCGGACGCGGAACACCCAGCCGCCGCCGGGACGGTCGTGCTGGCCGAGCAGCTCCTGGTCCTTGAGTCGGCACCAGACCGGGACGTCGACGCGGGCGCCGGGGTCGTCGGCGAGCAGCTCGACCACGGCGCCCACCTCGACCGCGGCGATCGCGCCCGCCAGCCGCACCACCGGGATCGGGCAGGAGAGCCCCAGGCAGTCGACCGTGGTGGTGGCGGTCACCGCCACCCCTCCTGGTTCACCGGGGCACCCCGTTGCGGTTCCCGGACCCCTCCCGTCCCACCGGGGCACCCCTCCGGGGTTCCCCGGACCCCTCCGCGCCGGCGCGCTCGACGGCGCGGCTGTCCAGGTCGGCCATCTCCCGCAGGTCGGCGACGGCGGCGGGCAGCACCTCCAGGAGCCGGTCGACGTCGGCCTCGGCGGCGTCGCGCAGGAACGACACCCGCACCGAGCCGTGGGTGATCGCGCCCATGGCGGCCAGCACGTGGGACGGCTCCTGGGTGTCGGCGGTGCACGAGGAACCGGAGTGGACGGCGACGCCCTCGGCGTCCAGGAGCAGCAGCAGCGCCTCCCCCTCCACGTAGAGGATGCTGAAGGCCACCAGGTGGGGCAGCCGCTGGCCGGGGTGGCCGTGGAGGATCACCTCGGGGACGGCCGCCAGGCCGGCGCGGAGCCGTTCGCCGAGGCCGGCCAGGCGGTCGTGCTCGGCGGGGGCCTCGGCGGCCCGGGCGGCGACGGCGGCCGCCATCGCGGCGACGCCGGGGAGGTTCTCCATGCCGGCGCGGCGCCGGCGCTCCCGCTCGTCGCCGAGCAGGACCGGCCGCAGCCGGGCGTGCCGGCGCACCACCAGGAAGCCGGTGCCTGGAGGGCCGTAGCACTTGTGCCCGCTGGCGGCCAGCAGGTCGGCGCCGAGGTCGGCCACGTCGACCGGGAGCCGGCCGACGGTCTGGCAGGCGTCGACGAACAGCAGCGCCCCGCGGTCGTGGGCGGCGGCGGCCGCCTCCCGCACCGGCTGCACGGTGCCGACCTCGTGGTTGGCGTGCTGCAGGCAGACCAGCAGGGTGTCGTCGCGGACCGCGGCGGCCAGCCCGTCCGGGTCGACCCGGCCGGTGCGGTCCACGCCGACCTCGGTGACCTCGAAGCCCTTGGCGGCCAGCGCGCGGGCGGGTGCCAGCACGGCGTGGTGCTCGACCGCCGCCACCACCAGGTGCCGGCGGCGTCCCGCCGCCCGCGCCACGCCGGTCACCGCGAGGTTGGCCGCCTCGGTCCCGCCGGAGGTGAGCACCAGCTCGTCGGGTCTGGCGCCGACCGCCCCCGCCAGCCGCTCCCGCGACCGGTCCAGCAGCAGCCGGGCGCGCCGCGCCCGGCGGTAGAGCCTGGCCGGGTCGCCGAACTCGTCGAGGGCGGCCAGCAGCGCGGTCCGGGCCAGCGGGTGGAGGGGGGTGGTGGAGGCGGCGTCCAGGTAGGTCTCGGGCATCCCGGTCATACCCGTAGCGTAGCGCCGCGGCCACGGCCCCGCGCCCGCAGGGCAACGATCCTGCTGTCGGGGCGGTATGGTTGGGTCGGGTGGGAATCATGGTCGCGTGGGCAGGCGTTGAGTGCACCGTTGACACCTTGCGTGCAACGTTGGCACACTACGCGACCACTTCCGATGGGCCACCCCAGGGGGCGGGGCCGCACGTGATCAGCTTCGAAAACGTGTCCAAGCGCTTCGCCAACGGGACCATCGCCGTCCACGACCTCGACCTCGAGGTCCCCAAGGGCGAGGTCACCGTCCTGGTGGGTCCCTCCGGCTGCGGCAAGACCACCACCCTGCGCATGATCAACCGCATGATCGAGGCGACCAGCGGCCGCATCGTGGTCGACGGGCAGGACGTCAGGCAGGTCGACCCACCGCAGCTCCGCCGCCGCATCGGCTACGTCATCCAGCAGGTCGGCCTGTTCCCGCACCGCACCGTCGGCGAGAACATCGCCACCGTGCCCGAGCTGGTCGGCTGGGACAAGCAACGCATCCGGGCCCGCATCGGCGAGCTGCTCGACCTGGTCGGGCTGCCCGCCGAGGTGGTCGACCGCTACCCCCACCAGCTCTCCGGCGGGCAGCGCCAGCGGGTCGGGGTCGCCAGGGCGCTAGCCGTGGACCCGCCGATCATGCTGATGGACGAGCCCTTCGGCGCCGTCGACCCGATCGTCCGGGGCCGGCTGCAGGACGAGTTCCTCCGACTCCAGCAGGAGGTCCAGAAGACGATCGTGTTCGTCACCCACGACATCGACGAGGCGATCAAGATGGGCGACCGCATCGCGATCCTCCGGCAGGGCGGCTTCCTCGAGCAGTACGCCCCCCCGGAAGAGCTGCTGGCGGAGCCCGCCGACGACTTCGTGGCCGACTTCCTCGGCGCCGAACGCGGCCTCAAGCGCCTGGCCCTGATCCCGGTCTCGGCGGTCAAGGCCGAGCCGGGGCCGGTGGTCGCGCCCGACGACGACGGCCACCGGGCGCCGCAGGCCGCCGAGGCCTTCGGCAGCGACTGGGTGGTGGTGGTCGACGCCGACCGGAGGCTGCTCGGCTGGGCGGACGCCGCCGAGGCGGCCGAGAAGCCCAAGGTCGGCGACGCCGAGGTGCGCCCGTTCCGGCTCCAGGTCGACGCCGACGACTCGCTGCGGGCCGCGCTCAACGCCATGGTCCAGTCGCACACCGGCGTCGCCGTGCGGGTCAGCCACGGCGACCGCTACGAGGGCCTGGTGACCCTGGAGCTGCTCTCCAAGGAGATCAGTTGACCGACGGCACGCCGACGGTGCTCGCGGCCGAGCTGGTCCGCTGGTCCTGGATCGGCGACCACACCGACGACATCCGCGACGCGCTCGTGCAGCACCTGGAGCTCACCGGGCTGGCCGTGCTGTTCGGCAGCCTGCTGGCGTTCCCGTTGGCGCTGGCCGCGGTCCGCTGGCCGCGGCTGTACGCGCCGATCCTGGGGTTCAGCGGGGTGCTGTTCACCATCCCCTCGCTGGCGCTGTTCATCCTGCTGATCCCGTTCACCGGCCTGCGGATCTGGACCGCGCTGATCGGGCTCACCATGTACACGCTGCTGATCCTGGTCAGGAACATGGTCGAGGGCCTGCGCGGGGTCGACCCGGACGTGCGCGAGGCCGCCGAGGCGATGGGCTACACCCGCGCCAGGCAGCTGTTCCAGGTCGAGCTGCCGCTGGCCCTGCCGGTGATCGTCGCCGGGCTGCGGATCGCCACCGTGACCACCATCGGGCTGGTCACCGTCACCGCCCTGATCGGCTGGGGCGGCCTCGGGCAGCTGTTCATCCTGGGGTTCACGCTGGACTTCTCCACCCCGCTGGTCGTCGGGATCGTGCTGTCGGCGCTGCTCGCCTTCGCCGCCGACCTGCTGCTGGTCGGTGCGCAGCGGGGGCTCACCCCGTGGGCCCGGAGCCGCGGGAGCTGACGCCGTGGAGGTGCTCAGCGACCTGATCGCCTGGCTGACCGATCCCGTGCAGTGGAGCGGCCCGTCCGGCATCCCCACCCGCACCGTCCAGCACCTCTGGTACTCGCTGCTGGCCACCGCCATCGCGGCCGCGATCGCCCTGCCGATCGGCGTCGGCGTCGGCCACACCGGGCGTGGCGGCCTGCTGGCGATCAACCTCTCCAACCTCGGCAGGGCGATCCCGTCGCTCGGCATCATCATCCTGGTCTTCACCCTGGTCGGCTTCGGCGTCATCCCGGTGCTGGTGGCGCTGACCGCCCTTGCCATCCCCCCGATCGTGACCAACAGCTACGTGGGCATGCGCTCGGTCGACCCCGACGTCCGCGAGGCCGCCCAGGGCATGGGCATGACCGGCGGGCAGGTGCTGTGGCGGGTCGAGCTGCCGGTCGCCATGCCGCTGATCATGGCGGGCATCCGGACCTCCACCGTGCAGGTGGTGGCGACCGCCACCCTGGCCGCCTACGTCGGCCTCGGCGGCCTCGGCCGCTACCTGATCGACGGGCTCTCCCAGCAGGTCCTCGCCCAGGTGCTCGGCGGCGCCGTGCTGGTCGCGCTGCTGTCGGTGGCCACCGAGCTGGTGCTCGGCCGCGTGCAGACCCTGGTGGTCTCCAGGGGCCTGGCCGAGCGGAGCGCCGAGGCGGCCGTCGGCGCCAAGGTCCAGAAGGCCGCATAGTCCCGGGACGGACAAGAGTCCCATCGCCAGAAAGGACGACCATCCATGCGAAGGATCCGGCTCGGCAGCGCCGCCCTGGCGGTCAGCCTGGCGCTGCTGCTCGCCGCCTGCGGCGGTGACGAGCCGCTCCAGGGCGGCACCCAGCCAAGCGACAGCTCCAGCGTCATCATCGGCTCGACCAACTTCCCCGAGCAGCTCATCCTGGCGCAGATGTACGCGGCCGTGCTGGAGAAGGCCGGCGTCGGCGTGCAGACCAGGCTCAACCTGGGCAGCCGCGAGGTCGTCTTCCCGGCGCTCGAGAAGGGCGACATCCAGCTGCTGCCCGAGTACAACGGCAGCGTGCTCACCTTCCTGGACCCGGAGGCCACCGCGATCGCGTCCGACGAGGTCAACACCGCGCTGACGCCGCTGCTCGACGCCAAGGGCCTGGTCGCCCTGCAGCCGAGCCCGGCCGAGGACAAGGACGCCTGGGCGGTCACCCAGGAGACCGCCTCCAAGTACAACCTGCGGACGATCGGCGACCTGAAGCCGGTCGCCAGCCAGCTGGTGGTCGGCGGGCCTCCGGAGCTGAAGACGCGGCCGGCCGGGCTGCCCGGCCTCAAGCGGGTCTACGGCATCGGGGACTTCAAGGAGTTCAAGTCGCTGGACGCCGGCGGCCCGCTCACCATCTCGGCGCTGAAGAAGGGCGACATCGACGTCGGCCGCGTCTTCACCAGCCAGGGCGTGATCGCCGCCGAGGGCTGGGTCGTCCTCGAGGAGGACAAGCCGCTGCAGCCGGCCCAGAACGTCGTGCCGATCGGCCGCAAGGACAAGATGACCGACCAGGTCAAGCAGGCGCTGGACGCCCTGTCGGCCAAGATCACCACCGAGGAGCTGACCAAGCTCAACGCGCAGGTGGACGTGGAGAAGAAGGACCCCGAGTCGGTGGCCCGGGACTGGCTCAGCCAGCAGGGGCTCATCTAGCGGCCGCCGCGGTGGGCCGGCCGGGGGACCCCGGCCGGCCCACTTTGCCGCGGCACACTTGCAGATGGCAGACTTGCAGGCGTCGTACGGCGGCCGGCGAGGCTGCGCGCAGCGCCGGCAAAGGAACGGGGATTCAGATGCCTTCCAAGGGACGTGCCGTGCAGGGCGCCCGCACCCACTCCGGCTCCGGCAGGACCGGCCAGAAGAGCTTCCCGATCGGCCGCGCCTGCCCCCAGTGCGGCGAGCCCCTCTCCCAGTACAACCCGGGCCCCAACTGCTGGAAGCACACCGTCGGCGTCCCGTGGCGCGGCCCGACCGCCAAGCCCAAGCCCTAGCCTGAGCCGCCCCGCCCGCCGGTCCCCGGCCGGGTGGCGCAGTCGAACGACTCCGGCCCGGTCGCCCCCCAGCGGTAGGGCTGGCCGACCTGGTCGAGCGCGACCCGCACCTGGCGCAGCCCCACCGCCTCGGCCTGCGTCGCCTCCAGCCTGGTGACCCGCGTCCGCACCGTCCCGGCCGCCAGGCCGGTCTCGGCGAGCGCGCGCCGGTCGCGCTCCAGCACCCGGCCGGCGACCCCGCCGGCCAGCGCCAGCTGGTGGGCGCCGCGATCGCCCCGCCGGCCCGGCCGCGACCAGCCCCAGCGCGACCAGGGCGACCAGGGCGCCCGGGGCGCCCGGGGCGAGGACCTGCCGCAGCGACCGCATAGGACCGTCGTCGACCGGTGCGGACCGCCCCTTGACGCGGCGGACCGCCTATCCTGGGTGGTGGGAGACGCGCAAGGAGGCGCTACGTGGACGACCAGCACCCGACCGTTCCGACCTGGACGCCGGCGCCCCCGCCCGAGGACCGCCGCCGGCTCGGGCCGGGGTTGCTCGCCGTCGTCATGGCCGCCGTGCTGCTGTTCGGCGGCATCGGCCTGTTCGCCGCCCGCCAGCTGTCCGCCACCGCCGCCGGCGGCGGCTCGCCCGAGGCGGCCGCCACCGGCCTGCTCGCCGCGCTCGACCGCAAGGACCTCGACCGTGCCGCCCAGTACCTGGACGCCGACGAGCGCCTGCTGGTCGGCACCTACCGGGACCGGCTGGTGGCGGTGCTCGCCGGCCGGCTGGCCGGCGCCACCGGCGACCCGCTCGCCGACCTCGACCTCACCGCCCGTGACGTCCGCTTCCGCCGGGTCGCCGGCGCCGGCGGCGACGGCGCCGCCGTGGTCGAGCTGGCCGCCGGCACCATCGGCGGACGCGGCCCGCGCGGCGCCAAGCTCGAGCTGCCGGCCGAGGAGCTCAACCGCCGCCTGGCCGAGCAGACCGAGGGCGCCGTCACCGCCCTGCGGGTGGTCACCGTCCGCGACGGCGACCGCTGGCAGGTCTCCCTGCTCGCCACCGCCGCCGAGCACGCCCGCGCCGCGGCCCGGGGCGGCCAGCCCGACTGGGCCCAGCTCGCCCGCCAGCCGGACCAGGCCACCCCAGGAGCCGCGTCCCCCGAGGCGGCCGTGCGCGACCTCGCCGCCGCCGTCGAGGCCGACCCCGAGGCGGCCGTGGACCGGCTCGCCCCCGGCGAGCGCCGCGTGCTGCGCGCCTACCGGCAGTCGGCCCCGGCCGGCGCCCGGGACCACCTCCAGGGCCTGGGCCTCTCCGTCAAGGGGCTCACCACCAGGACCGAGCGGGTCGCCGACGGGGTGGCGCGGGTCCACCTGACCGGCGGCACCGTGCAGCGGCGCCCGGGAAGCGCCGGCCAGGGCCCCAAGGCGCCGCTCGACCTGGGCCGCCCCGGCGCCGGACGCGACGTCCAGCCCTACCTGGTGACCATCGAGCGGGACGGGACGTGGTATCCATCCCTGGTGTTCTCCGTCACCGACTGGATGCTGACCCGCACAGAACGGGAGCGCCCGTGATCCAGATCCTGCTGGTCGCCGACGACCCGCCCTTCCGCGAGCGCCTGCGCCTGGCGCTGGAGCGCCTGGAGGCCAGCGGCGATGAGGTCACCTTCCTGGAGGCCGAGGACGGCAACGACGCGCTGGTCCTCGCCGCGGCCGAGCGGCCCGACCTGGTGGTGGTCGACGTCGGCGTGACGCCCTACGGCGGGTTCGGGCTCACCCGCGACCTCAAGGCCGACCCGGAACTGTCCTGCCCGGTCATCGTCATCCTGGAACGCTTCCAGGACGAGTGGCTGGGCCGCTGGTGCGGCGCGGACGCCCTGGTGCACCAGCCCGTCGACCCGTTCGCGCTGGCGCAGGTCGCCGGGCGGCTGCTCGACGAGGACCAGGGCCGCGCCACCCTCGAAGGGGCCACCACATGACCATCCCCGCCCGCTGCGGGAACTGCCGGCGCGAGCTGCTCCTGGACCAGCTCCTGGACCCGAGCGAGGGCTTCCGCTGCCCCTTCTGCGGCTACGCCTTCGCCCCCTCCTACGCCACCGTGGCCCCCGCCGTCGCCGCCCGCCTGCTGACCGCGCACGACGCCCTGGTCCGCTCCCTCGGCGAGCTGCAGGCGATGATCGACGGCCGCCTGCTGCTGGACCGGGACGCCGTGGTCGCCCCCGTCGCCGGCGCCCTCCCCGCCGAGCCGCAGCCCGCCTGACCGCGGCCGCGGCGCCGCCGGCGGTGGCCGCCGCGATCCCGCCCAAGGCCCGGCGCGGACGACCGCGTTCGCCGGAGTTTGCGCCGTCGGCACCGGAGGTGGGATCGTCCTGCATCGCAGGGTGGCCGGGCAACGGTTTCCCCGCGCGTCACCAGGGAGGGTGCCATGAGCGTGTACCAGCGGGACCCGGAGTCCGGACAGCGCAACGCCGCCGAGCCGCCGGCCTTCCAGGTGGTCCGGCGCGGCTACGACCGTGAGCAGGTCGACGCCTACATCCCGCAGCTGGTCGCCCGCCTGGACGAGGCGGTCGACCGCTACGCCAAGGCGGAGCGGGCGCGCGGCGAGCTGCAGCGCGAGGTCGCCGGCCTGCGGGAGAACGCCTCACCCAGCTTCGAGCAGCTCGGCGCGGAGGCGGCCACGGTCCTCGGGGAGGCGGGCCGCTCCGCCGGGCAGCTCGTCGAGACGGCCAGGCGCCGCGCCGATCTGATCGTCGAGGAGGCCAGGAAGCAGGCCGAGCAGGTCCGCGCCGACGTCGAAGGCGAGGCGCAGGCCATCCTGGCGCAGGCCCGCGAGGTCGCCGAGCACATCCGCCAGGAGGTCGAGCAGGAGCGGGCGGCGCTGTACAGCGAGACCGACCAGGTCCGCGAGTTCCGCGACGGGCTCCTGGACCACCTCGGCCGGGTGCACGGCGACATCAGCGAGCTGCTGGAGCGGACCCGCAAGCACCGGGACCAGACGATGGGCGCCGACGGCGCCGCCAAGCGGCTCGCCGCGCTCGGTCCCGACGCCAAGGCCCAGCAGGCCGCCGAGCCGGCGCACACGCCCGAGGAGGACGCCGCGCCGCCCGCGGAAGCCGAGCCCGCGAAGGTCCCGGAACCCAAGTAGCGCCCGGTCCGCCCGCGAACGACGACGCCGGGCCGAGGGAGCCCTCCTACCTCGGCCCGGACGCCGCCTGGCCGGGCTGCGGCCGCGTCGCGCGCGACCCGCCCGGACCCCTCAGCGCTCCTCATCGTCCTCGGGCGGCAGCGCCGCCCTGATGCGCCGGCGCATGGCCGCCGCCTGCAGCAGGCAGAGCTCGGTCAGGACCGCGAGCACGATCACGAGGCCGACGAGGACCGCCACGAGCACCCGCACCTGTCCGTCCTCCTTGTCACTGCCGGCTGGTAGGGTCCGCGTCCGGCGGACGCTTCGGGCGCCAAGCTCACCTTGGGCCGCTCACGGTGTCCAGGGTGATTTGGCGAACAGATGGCGATTCGCCATTTGTTCGCATCGACCGGTCGCGAAGGAGGCAGCCATGGGCCGGGCGCGGCCGCTGCCGGCGGGCGGGTCGCTGGCCGCCTGCCTGGGCGCCATCCTGCGGCGCCTGCGCGAGCTGCGCCGCCTCTCCCAGGACGAGCTGGGCAGGCTGGCCGGCTACGACGGCTCCTACGTGGGCGCCGTCGAGCGGGCCTCGGTGCGGCCCTCGCAGGAGCTGGTCGCCGCGCTGGACCGGGCGCTCGACGCCGGCGGGGGGCTGCTGGCGCTGTGGCGCTTCGCCGACCAGGAGTGGGCCGTGCGGGCCACCGCCGGCCCGGCCGGGCCGTGGACGAACGACCCCCTCGGGACGGCGCCCGCCGAGCCCGGCTGGCCGGCCGGGCCGGCGACCGCCGAGGGCACCACGCCGGCCGCGGCCCCACCCGACGCGGTGGCCGCGGCGGCACGG
>Ga0081538_10004092_pt1 | contig 13560 bp, 16 predicted proteins | sample TabmetS5T2R1_FD_71022 | JGI IMG/M metagenome (GOLD analysis project Ga0081538, IMG submission 71022) | Tabebuia heterophylla rhizosphere microbial communities from the University of Puerto Rico - S5T2R1 | ecosystem: Host-associated > Plants > Roots > Rhizosphere ...
GATCGCCGGCTCGAGCAGGTGGAGCCGCTCCGCGTTCTCCGGGTCGATTCCTCGGCCCTTCGTCCAGCGGTTCACCTGGGCCGGGCTGACTCCCAGAGCGTCCGCGAGGCGGCGTTGCGAGCGGAAGTCGAGCGTGAGGGCTTGCACCTTCAGCGCGGTCGCGACCGGCATGGGCGGACCCTAGCGCAACAAAAAGTGTTGCGCCGACGGCGCGCATGTGCTTGCGGCATCGGCTGGGAGGAAATACCGTGCCCGAACCCGATGCTGCTCGAGCCTATCGACCCCAACGACCGTTTTCGCCAGAGGCGCCGGCAGGCTCGTCGACGGAGGGCGTTCAGGCGCGTGCTGCTGCTCGGCGTCGTCGCCGTCGCCGCCGCGGCCTCGGCGCTCGGGATGACATTCCTGAACGGCTGGGGCGGCCAGAAGGCGGCGCCCGACACCGCCCCGACCGCTCCACAATCAACGACCGCCGCGCCGGCCGAGCCCGAGCCGGTGCCGCTCCCGGACGAGATCCGGGGCGTGCACGTCACGGCCGCCCTCGCCTCGCTCGACGGCAAGCTCGACGAGTACCTCGCGCTCCGGAACGACGGCTTGACCGCGCTCGAGCTCGACGTGAAGGACGAGAACGGCGAGGTCGGGTTCCGCCGCGGTGCCCCGCGGCTGGCCCGCGCCGTGGGCGCGGCGAAGCCCTTCTACAACCCCCGGCAGGCGGCGCAGAAGGCGGAGTCGGCCGGCGTCTACCTGATCGGGCGCGTGGTCGTCTTCGAGGACCCGATCCTCGCCAGCGAGCGTCCGGACCTGGCGATCCGACGGCGCGGAGGCGGGATCTGGACGACCAGCACCGGCCTCGGTTGGACGAACCCGTACGACAGGCGTGTGTGGGACTACAACGTCGACATCGCCGTCGCGGCCGTGGAGGCAGGCTTCGACGAGATCATGTTCGACTACGTCCGGTTCCCCACGGACGGCGACGTCTCCTCCGCGGTGTTCGCCCGCAAGAAGGGGCGCAAGACGGCCGCGATCGCCGGCTTCATCGAGTACGCGCGCTCGCGGCTCGAACCCCTGGGCGCCCGCGTGTCCGCCGCCGTCTTCGGGCTTACCGCCACGCGGGAGATGGGAATCGGCCAGCGGCCGCGGATGCTCGCGCGCCACCTCGACAGCATTTACCCGATGGTCTACCCCTCTCACTTCGGGTCGGGTGAGTACTCGCTCGACGATCCCAACGCGGTCCCCGGAATCACGGTCGCGCGCGCCCTGCGCGACTTCCGGCGCGCCCTCCGGGGTAGCGACACGCTCCTCGTACCCTGGCTCCAGGACTTCTCCCTCGGGCGCACCTACACCCTCGAGGATGTGCGCGCGCAGATCCTCGCGGCCCGGGATGCGCGCGCCGGCGGCTTCCTCCTGTGGAACCCGTCCGGCCTCTACACTGACGCCGCCCTGCGCGGATCCTAGGCGCCGAGCCGCGTTCCACAGGAATACCCACAGGCCCGTCGGGGACCTGTGGAAAATGTGGAAAAATGAACTTTCCGCAAATTGCGGAGAACGATCTCGCCGATCCCTTGCGTGGGGTCGTGCGGCTCTCTAGATTCCCCCTTGCGCCGAGCACGGAGCGCGAGTAGGTCGAAGCCCCACCGGGCGGCTGTAGGCGGAAGCCGAAAGTTGGTCGGCGAGGTGGACGAAAGCGCAACCGGCTCGGCGAGTTTTTTGGTCCGACGCCGTGACGCGAACCACGGGCGTTAGACTCGCCTCCCGATGGACTTCCCGCCGCGCCCTCCGGCCTTCAGCCCCGGGTTCCAGTCGTTCCTGTGGGGCGTCATCCTCGGCGCGTACGTCTGGGTCGGCCTGCTGGCGATCGGCATCGGCGGCGGGAGCGCCTTCCTCTTCGGCCTCGTCGCCGCCGTCCTGATCTTCTTCTTCGTTCGCCTCTGCGGCGAGGACCGGCTCAGGAGGTAGGAACGGCGCGCTCGCGGTGCCCGCGTCGCGACGGCGCGAGCGCCCCTACGAGCAGGGCGGCGAGGTCGCAGCCGAGCTCGTGCTCGAGACGGGTGCGGCCGCTGGGCCCCTCGGCGCGCGTCAGGAGCTCCAGCGCGGCGAAATGGCGGAGGAGCCGAGGCGCGCCCCGACCGGAGAGGTCATGAGCCGGTGCGGCGTCCATGGCCTCCTCGGTATCGGCGCGCCGCGGCTCTCCGCTCCATCCCTGGCGCGAGGGAAGGAGGTTCGCGGTCTACCGCTCGATCGTGGTCGTGCGCTCCTGGATGACCGTCTCCTCCTCGCCGACCGGCTCCTCGCTCCGATATTCGTGGACCTCCTCGTCCGGCACGACCACGTCGCGCTCGGGAACGCGCGCCCGCGGACCGCGGGTGTCGAAGGTGAAGGCGAAGACGATGCCCAGCGCGAACGCGAGCACGCCCTGGAAGAGGATCAGGTCCTCGGCCACCCCGCCGAGGCCGATGTCGCGGATCCAGCCGGCCACGTCCGCGCCCTCGTCTGTCCCGGTCGGGCGCGTGGCCACGAGGATGCCGCCGACCGCGATCAACGTCGGCAGGAACGCCAGCAGGAAGACGCTCGGGCTGATCGTCGGCGCACCCCACTTCGTCCAGCCGCCGATCAGCTGGGAGAGCCCGAGCACGACCCCGGCGGCGGCCACAATGCCCATCGCGGCCCAGTACTCGCCTGTGTCGCCCAGGTCGAACTGCGTCGCGAGCCACACGAGGAACCCGGCTCCGGCCACCCCGAGCAGCGTGATGAGGCCCCGCACGACCGGAGGGCTACCCCACACGTGCTCGTCGCGCTCGACGACAGCCTCCTCACCGGCCACCGTGTCACGTCGTCTCAAGACCATGCCGATCTCACCTCGTTCCGTCGTTTGCGAGAATTCTCCCCCGTTTTCGACGGCCCTAACCGCCCTCCTAGGCGGCGAGCTTGCGGCGGCTGGCGTCGAACGCCGCAGAGTTGAGCTCCGCGCGGAACGCCGACACGGCCAGCTCGCGGTCGTGCACGAAGACGTGCTCGACGACGCCCACGTGACGGTCGTTGTAGAACGGGACGTCTACGTGCTCGCGACTGACCACGTTGACGGTCGTGTGCGCGCAGGTCGGGCATTCGACTGCGAGGCCCAGCTCCTCGCCGCCCCCGGAGAGGACGCGAAAGGCTGAAGGCGTCACCGGCCGCGGCCGCTCCTCCGGATAGCAGAAGAAGCTCCACGGCCAGTCGCCAGCTTGGATGTACCGTGCGGCCAGGTCCAGCAGCTCGAGCTCGGCGGGCTCGAGGCGGGACGTCATCAGATTGAGGAACGTCGCGTCGGAGCCGGCGAGGGGCGCCCAGTCGAGCTCGTCGTGGGTGACAAGGCCGTCGTGCTCGCCGCCGCAGCCGCACGCGAAGGTGATCTTGTAGACGGCCGGATGAGCGGCGCCGGGCAGGCGCTCGAGGACGCGGAAGCGCGAGAGCGGCACTCTGACCTCGCCCCGCGCCGGGCACGCGAACGTGTACCGCCCGGTGAGCTGGTCGTACATCGGACTCCGATTATGTATCGGCAGGGAGGACGCTCCTCCCCACCTCGGTCTGAATTCGGGCTAGTCCGCGTACCGGATCAGCGAGCAGACGTCGTAGCCGGCGAGCTTCTCGCGCCCGTTCAGGAACTCGAGCTCGATCACGAACGCGAGCCCGACGACGGTGCCGCCGAGCTGCTCGACCAGGTCGATCTTGGCCTTCGCCGTCCCGCCCGTGGCGAGCAGGTCGTCGTGGACGAGGACGCGCGCTCCGTGCGCGACGGCGTCCGCGTGCAGCTCGAGCGCGTCGAACCCGTACTCGAGGGCGTACTTGGCACTGATGGTGCGCCAGGGAAGCTTGCCCGGCTTGCGCGCGGCCACGAAGCCGCAGCCGAGCCGGTAGGCGAGCGCGGCGCCGAGGATGAAGCCCCGCGCCTCGGCGCCGAGCACGACATCGGGCCTGCGCGGCTCGGCGAACTCCGCGAGGCGCTCGACGGTGTCGTGCAAGGCCTCGGGATCGGCGAGGAGCGGCATGATGTCCTTGAAGACGATGCCGCGCTTGGGGAAGTCCGGGATGTCCCGGATCTTCGCTTCGAGGTCGACCCGCGTCACCGCGGCACGATACCGCGGAGCGCGCGCCAGAAGAGGAGGTTCGAGAGCTCTTGCGAGAGGGCCGCGAGCGTCTCGAGATTCTCGAGGCCGGCGTGGCGCTTCTCCGGGTTGGGCGAGCGGAGCTCGGGCGCGACGATGCGCTCCAGGAGGTCGGCCTCGTTGTCCGCCCAGCGCCGGAACGTGGCCAGGTTCCGCGGAGCCACGCCGTAGCGGGCCAGCCGGGAGCAGGCCGCGGCGACGTCCACGTCGCGCTCGGGGAAGCGCTTGTCGCCGTCGACCGCCCGCGGCTCCACGAGCCCGTAGTCCTCGAGCTCCCGCACGAACGCAGCGTCCACGCCCGCCCGCTCGCACAGCGTCGCGAGGTCGACCTCGTCCTCGGGCGCCTGCAGGCCGGCGGCGCGCGCTCGCTCGCGCCGGCGCGGCACACCGGCGGCCAGTTCCTGCCTGATGACGCGGAGCGGAAGAAACTCGTCGCGCTGGAGCCGCAGGATGGTCTCGAGCCGCTCCACGTCCTCCTCGGCGAAGAGCCGGTAGCCGCCCTGCGTCCGCCGCGGCGCCAGGAGGCCCTGGTCCTCCAGGTAGCGGATCTTCGAGATGGAGATGTCGGGGAACTCGTCCCGGAGGCGGCTGCAGACCGCTCCGATGGTGAGCGGGCGCCCCGGCCCGATGTCCGTGGTCGCGGTGGCCATGACGTCGGTCAGCTCTCCAGGAAGGTCAACTTGTACTTGCCGACCTGCACCTCGTCGCCGTCTTCGAGCTTCGCGCTCTCGACCCGGCGGCGGTTCACGTACGTGCCGTTGAGGCTGCCCTCGTCGTGGAGGGTGAACCCGTCGGCGCCTCGTGTGATCACGGAGTGCCGGCGGGACACGGTCACGTCGTCGAGGAAGACGTCGCATTCGGGCGCGCGGCCGAGCGACGTGCGGTCGGACTCGAGTGGGAACGTCTCGCCGGCTCTCCCGCCTCCGGACCGCACGACGAGCGCCGGGCCCTCGATGCGGAGCTCGGCGAGCGAAACGCCGTCGTCGTCGGACTCTTCCTCGGGCAAGAACGTCATCGTTGTATGCGATCCCTGCTCCTCGCGGATCAGCAGCGCCCCGCACTTGGAGCAGTAGTTGGCGGCCTCGGGATTCTGGAAGCCGCACTCAGGGCAGTGGACGTAGGTCACCGCTCCGCTTCTTCGAGCTCCTCGTCCGTCGGGGGCGGCCCCTTGGAGGCGAGGATGGCCGCCAGCTTGTCGACGTCGATCTCGTGGAGGGGGCTCTCCTCCTCCCCCACCTGCTTCTGCAGGCGCGCCTGGAGCTCCGCCCGGAGGATGTCGATCTTTCCGTGCAGGAGGCGGCGCTCGTAGGACACCTTGTGCTCCTCGACCATGAGCTCGCGAATCAAGTCGCGCAGCTCCTGGTCGGACAGGCTTCCGAGGTCAGGAAGGGCTTCCACGCAGGGGCTCCAGGGCTAGGGGACGATGGGCGACCACACAGTAAACCAGCTGGCGCCGCATCCATCAACCTCGACTTGAGGGTTTAGAACCCGTTTTGAGATGGGTTCCTAGGATTCCGCGTCGTCCTCGCGGGCCACGATCTCCTCGACGAGGCCCAGGAACTCGGACTCGAGCGACGCGCCGTCCTCGGCGGTCCTGCCCTCCGCGTAGATGTGCACGAGCGGCTCATCCGGATCCGGCAGCACCTGGGCCCAGCCGCGCTCGTCGAACACCTTGATCCCGTCGGTGACGTCGACCTCCTTGCCCTTCGTGCGCTCGGTCAGGATGCGCATCACGGCGCCCTTCCGTGCCCACGGGCAGCGAACCTGGCGGTGCACGACCGCCGATTCCGGGAGCTCCCCGACGATCTCCGAGAGCGGCTTTCCCACCGGAGCGAGCAGCTCCAGGAGCTTGCAGAGGCTCGCCATGCCGTCGTAGGCGGGCACGACGTCGGGGAAGACGAAGCCGCCGCCCACCGAGCCGGCGAAGATGACGCCGTCCCCGGCGGCGGCGGTCGTCAGGGCTGACAGCGAGTGCGCCGTCCGCTCCACCTCGAGGCCCGTGCCCTGCACGAGCTCGTCGACGAGGCTCGTGACCGTGGTCGGGAAGGCGAGGCGGCCGCGCTTGCCGTCTGACGCGAGCAGGCGCAGGAAGAGGAGGAGCTCCTGCTCGACCGGGACCTCGCGCGTCTGGTCGTCGACGAGGAAGATCCGCTCGGCCGCCGGGTCGAGGACCACGCCGAAGTCGGCTCCGACGGCGCCGACGAGGCGCTTGGTCCGCCCGAGCGACTCCGCCAGCGTGGCCGTTTCGCCGGCGCGCAGCTCGCTCACGTACGCGTGCGAGGAGACCGCCTCGACGCCGAGGGCCCCCAGCACCTGCGGGAGGACGAGCGAGGCGGCCGAGAGCGCGTAGTCGACGACGATGCGAAAGCCGCGCCCGCGAACGGCGTTGACGTCGAGGGTGGCGAGCAGGTCCTGGACGTAGGTCTCCGCCGTGCGGGCCGAATATGCGATCTCCCCCACCTCGTTCCAGGACGCACGCCGGAACTCCTGGCGCGAGAAGTGCTTGTCGATCTCCTTCATGAGCGCGGGCGTCGCGGGCGTGCCCGGCGGCTCGAAGATCCGGATCTGGACGACCTCGGGATCGCTAGGGCTCGGCTGCACGTGGATGCCCGCGTCGTAGCCCTCCGTCTTCAACACGTGTCGGTTGACCGCCGACGGCATCACCTGGAGATCGACCGCGTGCACTCCCGCAGAGTTCACCCCGGCGATGAGCGCGCGGCGGATCAGGCGGCAGGACGCCGACGCCGCGCGGCTCGTGACCACGCGATCCCCGCGGTCGAGCGCGGTTCCGAGGGCGAGCCCGAGGCGCAGGGCGGTCTCGGGTGTCAGGTCGACGTCGATCCGCCCGGCGACGCCGTCCAGCCCGATCAGGCGCGAGGAGAGCCGCGACTCCCAGATCAGGTGCCTGTCGACGAGAGAGCCGGACTCGACCTCCTTGAAGGGGTAGATGCGCACGCCGGGCATGACGACGCTCTCCTCGCCGATCGTGCAGTTGTCGCCGACCGCGACTCCTTCGTGCAGGCGGGAGTGGGCCCGCAGGTCGCAGGCTCGGCCGACGATCGCCCCCTCGACGACCGCGCTCCTCCCGATGGAGGTGGACGAGTCGATCACCGAGCGGGCGGTGCGGGCGTGGTCGCCGAGCGTCACGCTCGGCATCAGCACCGAGTAGGGGCCGACCGAGGCGCGCGGCGCGATGCGGCAGTAGTTTCCGATGAACGCAGGCCCCTCGACCGACTCGAGGTCCTCCAGGCCGACTCCCTCCCCCACCCAGACGTTGCCGCGCAGCCGGATCCCGGGAACGCTCAGCCGCACCCGCTCGTCCAGGGCGTCCACGTTGGCCTGCCGGTACTGGTCGAGGTTGCCGATGTCCTGCCAGTAGCCGTCGGCGACGTAGCCGTAGAGCGGCTTACCCATCTCGAGCAGGAGCGGGAAGAGCTCCTTCGAGAAGTCGTAGGGCGTGTCCGCGGGCACGTGGCGCAGAACCTCCGGCTCGAGCACGTAGATCCCAGTGTTGATCGTGTCGGTGAAGACCTGCCCCCACGAGGGCTTCTCCAGGAAGCGCTCGATCCGGCCGTCGTCGTCGGTGACGACGATCCCGAACTCGAGCGGGTTGGGGACGCTCTTCAAGCCGATCGTGACCATGGCTTCCTTCTCCCGGTGGAAGCGGACGAGCGCCCCGAGGTCGATGTCGCAGAGCGCGTCGCCGGAGATGACGAGGAACGCCTCCCCGAGCGCCTCTTCCGCGAGCTTCACCGACCCGGCGGTGCCGGCCGGGGACTCCTCCACCGAGTAGCGGACGGCGATGCCGTGGGCCTCCCCGTCGCCGAAGTAGCCTCGAATCGCCTGCGGCATGAAGGCGAGCGTGACGATGACGTCGTCGAACCCGTGTCCGCGCAGCAGGTCGAGGATGTGCTCCATGCAGGGCTTGCCGACGATCGGCACCATCGGCTTCGGCTGGTTGGACGTGAGCGGCCGCAGGCGCGTCCCCTCGCCGCCGGCCATGACGACGGCCTTCATCGCTCCACCGTCCTCAGCGCGCCGGCGACGTAGAAGACCGCCGCGAGCACGGCCAGGCCGATGCCGCTCCAGAAGAGCCAGAGCGGCCACTGCGTGCCCTGGTCGGAGGCGATGACGCCGGTGATGGCTGCGTAGAGCACCCAGGTGGCGATCTTCCCCAGGGTGGAGACGGAAAACTCGTACCCCCGGTCACGCACGGCCCGGTAGCCGCCGATGAGGAGGGCGTCGCGCGCGAGCACGATCGCGAGAGCGAGCCACGGGAGCCGCCCGTCGAGGCAGAGCAGGAGGACGGCCGCGTCGATCATCAGCCGGTCCGCGAGCGGGTCGGCGTACTTCCCGAACTCGGACTCCACGTGCCAGCGTCGCGCGAGGAAGCCGTCCACCTGGTCGGTGAGCGCGGTCGCGGCGAAGAGCCCGGCGAGCGCGTAGCTCCCCTCTCCGTCCGTCCGCAGCAAGAGGACGACGAAGACCGGGATGGCGAGAAGGCGCAGGATCGTGAGCGCGTTCGGCAGCTGTGCGAGCGGTGCGGGAACGACGCGCGTGGCCATTCTCGGACCGAATGGTAACGTCGCCGGATGCCCGGCTCCCTGACGCTTCCCGGATTCGTCAACGCCCACAGCCATGCGTTCCAGCGGGCCTTGCGTGGGAAGGTGGAAGGCGGCGACTTCTGGGCCTGGCGGGAGTCCATGCTGGACGTGGCCCGGGGCCTGACCCCGGGACAGGTCCGGGAGGACTACGCCGCGACGTACCGGGAGATGCGCGCGGACGGCTACACGGCGGTCGGGGAGTTCCACTATGTGGGCTTCGCCGAGGCGCAGGCGGCCGCCGAGGCGGCGCGCGAGGCCGGGATCGAGCTCGTCCTCCTCCTCGCCGCGTATGGTCGCGGCGGCCTGGAGCGGTTCCGCCAGGGCTCCGCCGCCGAGTACCTGCGCCAGGTTGAGGCCTTGGGCGAAGCGGGCGCCCGGGTCGGGCTCGCCCCCCACTCGGTGCGCGCGTGTCCGCGGGCGTGGCTCGAGGAGATCGGCGCCTACGCCGCGCGCGACGGCCTCGTCCTCCACGCCCACGCGGGCGAGCAGCCGCGCGAGATCGAGGAATGCCTGGCGGAATACGGGCTCCGCCCAATCGAGCTGCTGGCGGCGACCGGCTGCCTAGGGCCGCGGACGACGGTCGTCCACGCCACCCACGCCGACGAGCGCGAGCTCGACCTCCTGGCCGAGCACGGCGCCGGCGTCTGCCTCTGCCCGACCACGGAGGCGAACCTGGGCGACGGCTTTCCCCCACTCGCGGGCCTGCTCGCGCGCGGGATTCCGCTCTGCATCGGCTCGGACTCGAACGTGAGGATCGACCCGTTGGAGGAGCTCCGCGAGCTGGAGGGAACGGCCCGCCGCCAGACGCTCCGCCGCAACGTGATTCCGGTCGAGCGGCTGCTGGCGATCGGCTCAGCGGGCGGCGCCGGGGCCCTCGCGCTCGAGGCCTGGCCCGGCATCGAGGTCGACCCCGGCCACCGGTCACTTGCGGGCGTCGAGCCGGCCGACGTCCCGGCCGCCCTCGTCCACGGCTGCAGCGCCGACGTCCTCCGGGGTCCCTAGCCGCTCGCGAGCTCTTTCGAGCGCTCCATCGCCGCCTGGATGGCGTTGAGGAAGGCGGCGCGCACGCCGGCCTGCTCGAGCTCGCGGATGGCCGCGATCGTCGTCCCGCCCGGCGAGGTGACCGCCTCGCGCAGCTCGACCGGGTGCATGCCCTCGTCCCGCAGCAGCTTGGCCGTGCCGAGCATCGTCTGGACGACGAGATCGGTGGCCACCTCGCGCGAGAGCCCCAGGAGGATGCCTGCCTCGATCATCGACTCCGCGAGCAGGGCGAAGTAGGCCGGCCCGGAGCCGGAGACGGCCGTGATCGCGTCCATGTACGGCTCGTCCACGCGCACCGCCCGCCCGACGCTCCTGAGCACCTCCTCGGCCCGCGTGAGGTGCTCCTCGCCCGCATGCGCCCCCGCGGCGATGCCGGCCATGCCCTCGTGCACCGTCATGGGCGTGTTCGGCATCGCCCGCACGACCGGGACTCGGTCGCTCAGGTGCTTCTCGATGAGCGCCGTCGGAATCGCGGCGGCGATGGAGACGACCATCTGGTCTGACGTGACGACCCCACCGATCTCGGCCAGGAGGCCCTCGATGTCCTGAGGCTTGACGCCGATGACGACGATGCCCGCGCCCTCGACGGCCTCGGCGTTCGCGAGCGTCGTCCTGATCCCGTGCCGCTCGGCGAGCTCGTCGAGGTGCTCCTGGTGCCGTGCGGTGGCGACGATCTCGCCCGGCTCGCGCCAGCCGGAGGAGATCACGCCCGCGATGAGCGCTTCCCCCGCCTTTCCGGCGCCGAGCACGGCCAGCGTTCGTCCGGCCTCTGCCATCGCCTGCGAACCCTACCGCCCGGCAGGGCGGCGCTACATCTTCGCTTCGACGCTGACCAAACGGTCGATCGACTGGTCGTACCGGTAGCGGTCGTACCCGCGCCCGCCGTTCACGTGGTCGTGCCGGCCGTCGCGCGCCCAGATCCAGTCGGCGCCCGAGCCGCCCAGGAGGACGTCGGCGCCGCCGTCTCCCTGGATGCGGTCGCTGCCGCGCCCGCCGCGAACGATGTCGCTGCCCCCGCTCCCGCCGATCGTGTCGTTGCCGCCGTAGCCGCAGATGACGTCGGGTCCGGACGTTCCCTGCAGGAGATCCGCTCCAGGCGTCCCCTTCACCGTGCACGGCTTCCTGAGATTCGGGCTATGCCCCGTCGCCACATGCGGCTGCACGGCGAGGGCGACGGCGAAGCCGAAGAAGGCAAGCCCGAGGACGAGGACGCGGACGCGCATGGGGCCGGGTATCGGCCGTTGCGCCGATCGCCACGATCCCTCGCGCGAGCGAACCTCCTAGAAGCGTCGCTGCAAGGCGAGGACCGTGCGCACGTAGACGCGCGTCTCCCGGTAGAGGCCGTGCCGGCGCACCGCCTTCGGTCCCTGGTAGTAGGCGGCGAGCGCGAGCCGTTTGCTCCCGCCGAAGAGCCGCAGCATGTGCCGGAGGTAGACGATTCCCACGCGGATGTTCCCGCGGGCGGTGTGGCGGACATTTCGTCCCATGAGCACGGCCTCGACGAAGTCCCACGTGGCGGGCATCACCTGCATGACTCCCCACGCTCCCGCCGAAGAGAAGACGTTCCAGCGGAACCCGGACTCCATCCAGGCCACGGCGCGAACGAGGCTCTTGCTGACGCCGTAGCGCCGCGCCCAGCGGCCGAGCATCACGTTCACCTCGGCCCGGCTCGCGCCATGCGCGCGCTCCGGCCGGAAGCCTCCGCGGGCGTTCGACTTCAGCGCCCGCCTCGTCACCGGGCCGACGACCCCGTCCACGAGCAGCCCTCGGCGGCTCTGGAAGCGACGGACGGCCCTGGCCGTGTTCCTGCCGAAGACCCCGTCGATGCCGCCGACTCTCAGTCCACGCCGCGAGAGCGTGAACTGGAGCACGGAGACGTCCAGGCCGACCAGCCCGCGCCGGATCAGACGACGTCCGTAGAGCGGTCGGCCGAGCCGGCCGAGCTTGGCCCTGGTACGCGGTCCGGCGACCCCGTCGACCTGGAGCCGGGCCCGCCGCTGGAACGTCCGTACGGCGCGGTTCGTGAGCGGTCCGCGGATCCCGTCGATCTGGCCGTGGTAGAGGCCCTTCGCCCGCAAGGCGACCTGGATGCCGGCCGTGTGCGGGTCGACCACTGCAGGAGCGGGCGCCGCCGCCACGAGGGCGACGAGCAGAGATGCGAACGCCACGTACCTTCCGGTCCGCATGGGCTGGTCCACTTGGCGGCCGAGGCGCGTTTTCCTGCCTGCCGGACCCCGTACGAAGCCGCGGCTACCTCCCGGCCAAGCGAGAGGCAGCCGCATGACCTCAGTGAGGCATGCGACTGGATTACGACTACCCCAGGAAGGGGTAAGCGGGCCATACCCCCTTGGCCTAGGGAGGCCCGCTCACCCGGGTGGGACGCGGCATCGAGCTGCGTCCCGGCGACACACGACCTGCGGCCGAATCGCGCGCCGCCCCGCTGAGGATAGCGATATGCCTCGGAGCCGCAAGTTGGCCCCGCGGGTCACCGTCCGCTCAGCACACCTTCGCGTTCGCCGAGGCGGAGTTGTAGGCGCACCTGTCGGCGACGTTGCCCTTGGCGTTCCTGAGCGTCGCCCGGTCCTTCACGTTGTTCCAGACGTAGTTGCCCGAGCCCCAGTAGAGGTGATGAGGGGGATAGTTCGGGCCGCTGCCGGTGTGGAGCTTGACGGTGTGGCCTGCGGGAAGCAGGACGCGTCCGAACCTGTAGACGTTCCCGGCCCGATCGCGTATCCGCCACCCGTTGAGCTGGCGCGCCGAACTCCCCGTGTTCTTTAGCGTGATCCACTCGGCGTTGAGGCTGGCGTTGGTGCCGGTATCGGCGCCCGGAGAGTCGTAGCGAATCTTCGCGATCCGGATGGCGGCCGACGCGGTCGCAGCCAAGGCAGCCGTGAGCACGATCGCGAGCGCTATCGAGATTCCGGTCCTGGCCATGCTGGCACCTCCAATCGCGGCCGGGTCGTCTCTCGGGTCTACGTCGGCCGGCCGTGACTGGATTCGCGCGGCGATGGAACCGGGTCAACCCTGCGGCGCGCAGCCCAGGGTCAAATCCTCTGGCCCAGCACCTCGTATGCGGACTCGACCTTGAGATAGAGCGGTGAGCCGAATACCTCACTGCCGTCGCGGTGCAAGAGCACGAAGACCGTATCGAGCGTTAGGGGGAATCCATGCCTGAAGAATGCATGGTTGCCTGAGTGCAGCATCAGCTCGCCGGCATCATTTGCAGCGCTGAAATACCGAATTGAGCAGTCGAGCAGCAGCGAGACGCCCTCGGCATCGGAACGCACCGTCACTACTTGCTGAGAGCCCGGGTCGAGCACCGGTTCGACGACCCGAAACTCACCCAGATGATGAATGTAGAGCGGATAAGTACCGGTGCGGACACAGTCCTGGAGGCTCGGAATCTCTCCGCGTTCGGCCGCGATCGCGGTCAGCACAACACCGAGCTTCTCCACGTACTTGACGCGCCTGTTCCGCTCTCGTTCAACTTCCGACCCGGAGCCGTAGCCCACCTCACCGCCGAAGAGGTTGGCGATCCCTGCCAGCGAAAGACCTGCGCTCGCCTTGGCGTCGACGCTCTTTTGGCGCGTCTCACGCTCCGTCCACTCGTCGACCGCTTCTGGAGCGGCGGACTCGTACAGCTGGTCGATCTTCGCGCGCGAGATGTAGGCGAAGTAATCCACGAGTCGCCCAAGTTTCACAGGCAGCGTTTCGCACCGAAGCCCGGCTGTCAACGCGCCGTCGGCCCCCGCGCCGTCCAGGACCGAGTCCTGGAT
>Ga0081538_10004093_pt1 | contig 13557 bp, 16 predicted proteins | sample TabmetS5T2R1_FD_71022 | JGI IMG/M metagenome (GOLD analysis project Ga0081538, IMG submission 71022) | Tabebuia heterophylla rhizosphere microbial communities from the University of Puerto Rico - S5T2R1 | ecosystem: Host-associated > Plants > Roots > Rhizosphere ...
GAGCTGACCTCGCTGTTCATGGGCGGCTCGGCGCTGTTGCTGCTGCTCGGCGCCGCCGCCTCCATCGCCTGGTTCCGCCGCATCCCCTGACCGGCCGGCGTTGGGTCCGGCCGGTCGTGGGGGCCACCAGGAACGTCCACACGTCCGGGTCATTGCCGCGTTCCGGCCGCGTTTGCGCTGCTCACAGGCGCTGTGGTCGGGAGCGCGACAACCTCGGGGCCACGCTGGGGCCACAGGCCACCCGAAATCGCGTCGCTGCGGGCGTGCTCCAGCCTGTCGGCCAGGTGCTCCAGCTCGTCGGGGAACAGGTGCCCGTAGCGGTCCAGGGTGACGCTCGCGGAGGCGTGGCCGAGCTGCGCCTGCACCGCCTTGACGCTGGCGCCCTGGCGGATGAGCAGGCTCGCGCAGGTATGCCGCAGGTCGTGGAACCGCAGCCGCGGGTCCAGGCCCGCGGCCCGTACCGCCGGCTTGAATAGGCGGGTCGACACTATCGACTGCCGGAGCGGCCCGCCAGCCGCCATGGTGAACACCAGGTCATCAGGACCGTGGGGCCGATCGGCGAGGTAGGCGCCGAGCTGCTCGCAGAGGAACCGCGGCAAGCGGACAGTCCGGCGCTGGTAGGTCTTGGTCGTCCCGGCGACCAGCCGGCCGGCGACCTCGGTAATCGAGGCGACCACCTCGGCCCGGCCGGCCAGCAGATCCAGGCGGCCGACCCGCAGGGCGGCCAGCTCGCCGGCGCGCATGCCGGAGTAGGCAGCGGTATTCACGAGGACGCCATAGGGCGGGCGGATCGACCAGGCCAGGCGCTCCACCTCGGCCGGGTTCAGCACCAGCATCTCGACCGGGCCGACCCGGGGCAGCCGCACCCCGGCGGCCGGGTTGACCGCCAGCATCCCGCCGTCGACCCCGGCGGCAAGCACCAGCCGCAGGACCCGGTAGGCGTCTCGGGCCCGGACGGCGCTAGTGCCGTCACTGAGCAGCCGCGCGAGCCACTCGCTGACCGCCAGCCGGTCCAGGGCTCCCACCGAGGCGGAGGCGAAGGCCGGCAGCACGTGGTGATCCAGTAGCTTGCGGTACTGGTCGCGGGTCGAGGGCTTCAGGCCGGCCGTGCTCGCCCACCAGCGTTCGGCCAGGTCGGCGAAGCGGGTCCGCCCGCCACGCGGGTCAACCCAGGCGCCCTGCAGCTTGGCCGTCTCGTTGGCAACCATCCACCGCTCCGCGTCGAGCCGGCGGGCGAACACCTTGGAGCGCTGGTGGCCGGCCGGGTCGCGGTAGCGCACCCGGTAGGTCGTCTTGCCAGCGCGGTTCCGCTTCTCGATCGAGGCCATCGTTCACGCCTTCCGCTTGCCGGGGGTGGTCGCCGGCAGCAGGCCAGCCTCGCGGGCCTGCTGGACGCGGCGTGCTGCGGTGCGCTCGCTGTAGCCGAGCAGCAGGCTGACCGCCCGAGTCGGCGAGGCGTCCAGGTGCTCGCGGTACACCTTGGCAACCTCCTCCAGCGTCGCCCTGGTCACCGTCCCGCGCCGCGCCTTGCGCGCCTCGTACACCGCGCGCTGCGCCCGCGCGGCATTCTCCTCGTCCTGCCGCCACATCCAGTTGAACGCGTCGCCGCCGGGCACGGGCGCGACGGCTGCATAGAGGTTGGCCGCGAGCGCGTCGAGGTTGGACACCATCTGGAGGTCGACGGCGCGGATGCCGCGTCCGTCAGGCTTGGCGCGGACGTGGAAGTCGACGCACTCGGGCCGGCCGTCGCGGACCTCGAAGGTCACCTCAAGGTCCGGCTCTCCGGCGTCGCCGTCATGGGCGTAGACGGCCACGCGAGGGACGACCACGTCGCCGACCTTGGCGAGGCCGCCATGCTTACCGCCGAACTTGGAACCCACACGGGTCTTGCCCCTCCACCCCATCGCGTCACCTCGCCAATAATAGGGGCGCTGTTGGCAGGGACAAGACCACCACGACCATGCCATCCTCGTCAAGCAGCAACACGACCAACTAGGAGGCATCCGGTGGTCTACTTCACGCCTGACCAAGTCGCAGAGCGCTACCAGGTATCCGAGGCGACGCTGAAGGAATGGCGCTACAAGGGCACCGGGCCGGCATACGTGCGGCTGGGCCGGCACGTCCGCTACCCCGCCAAGGACATAGAGGAATGGGAGCGCCAGCGGGAGCAGGAGTCCGCCGCCCGTGCCAGGTGACCACAAGCAAGGCGGCCCCACCCGCTGCGATGAGGCCGCCGACTGGGTACCGCCGGGCACCAACAGCATCAGCCTACCCCATGGGGGCGACCCTCGACCTGTCGGCGACCTGGTGGCCGCATGGGTCGGCGTCCGCATGGCCGAGGTCGACGACCTGGTCGCCGAGGCCAGGCGGAAGGTCGAGCTGCTGCCCGACCAGGGCACGCTCTGGCTGGTCATCGGCGAGCTGGTGGTGCGGCTGGCCTGCGTCGAGCACGAGCTGGCCGAGCTGCGGAAGGCGGCCAGGCGGTGAGCGGCATCCTCTACGACCCGCCCGACCATGGCACGCCCGACGCTGCGCCGCTGTCCGCTGAGGGCTACGTCATGCTCGACACGATCACCCGCATGCATGTCCGCTGGCTGTGGCCGAACAGGATTCCCCTCGGCAAGGTGGCCATCCTGGAGGGCGACCCCGAGCGGGCCAAGTCCACCATCACCCTGGACATCGCCGCCCGCGTCTCCACCGGCTCGCCGATGCCTGGGGAGACCCAGCAGCGCGACCCGGCCGGCGTGGTGATCGTCTGCGCCGAGGACGACCTCGCCGACACGATCGTGCCCCGGCTGCTCGCTCATAGCGCCGACCTCTCCTACATCGCCTCCGTCCCCCTAGAGCGCGACGAGCACGCCCATGTCCGGCCGTTGACCCTGCCCGAGCATCAGGACCGGCTCGAGCTGGCCATCCGCCAGGTCGACGCCAAGCTGCTGGTCATCGACCCGGTCACCGCCTACCTGTCGGAGACGATCAACACCAATAACGACGCGAGCGTCCGCCGGGCGACCACCCCACTCACCGACCTCGCGCAGCGCACCGGCACCGCCATCCTGCTGGTGCGCCACCTCAACAAGTCCGGCGAGCTGAAGGCCAAGTACCGCGGCGGCGGCTCCATCGCCTTCACCGGCGCCGCCCGCGCCGTCCTGGTGGTCGAGGAGCATCCCGAGCGGCCCGGCCTGCTGGTGCTGGCCAGGGTGAAGAACAACCTCGCCAAGACCATCCCCGGCATCGGCTACCGGATCGCCTCCGACGACCTGTACGAGTGCCCAGTAATCGCCTGGCAGGGCGTCGTCCACATCGACGCCGACACCCTGCTGCGCGGCCATGACAGCCGCCGGGATGCCGAGGCCCGCGAGGAGGCCGAGGAGCTGCTCCGCGACCTCCTCTGCGACGGGCCCGTGCCGGTCGCCGACGCCAAGAAGCTCCTCACCGAGGCCGGGATCAGCGACAGCACCATCCAGCGCGCCAAGAACCGGCTGCGCATCGTGTCGGTTCGGGAACGGGACGAGCAAGGCAAGACGACCGGCTGGACGTGGCAGCTCCCCACCGATGACGATGAGCAGCCCGAAGCCGACGGGGAAGAACCATGATGGCCCACCCAGCCAGACACTCACCCTCTCTATCCTTGGATCGTGAGTATCTGGGAACACCTGGAGCCACGTGCTCCCAGATGCTCACGATCTGGAAGCCACAAGCGGTGAGAGCCACCGTGGTGGTGGCTCTCACTTGTGTTGGTGGCTACTGCAGCGAGTCGAGGAAGTCGGCGTCTGTGTCGTACCGCTTTACCTCGCCCCGCCGGATCTGCTCGGTGGCCTCACGCTCCCCGGCCTGCCACTCAGGCGTCCAGAACCATGCCTGGCTTCGCTGGACAGTGGCCAGCGGGCGGAGGATCACCTCGCCGTTCTCCGTCACTTCGGCCTCGATCAGATCCCCCTCCTGGAGCTTGGCGGCCTTACGAACGTCGTCCGGCAGTGTTAGCTGCCCCTTCGCTCGAAGGGTGGTGCGGGCCATCTTGTCCGCCTCCCTTCCCATGTACTCCCTAACCGCCATAGAGCCCTCGGTTCTGATCGTCTGTCGCCAGCCCGATCATGTTCGTCACCGTCGGCTCGGGAACACCGCGGTTGGCGAAGCCAACCCAGCTGACGATGCGATCCGCCACGGCTTCCTCCTTCGGCAAGGGCGCGCATTGTCGCGCAATGTAGCGCATGCCCTACATCAGTAAACAGGAGAGTTTCAGAAGTGGCAAGTCGCACAACCCGTTCATTCCGAAAGTCGGAACTTCACATGGTATGATCCGCCCGCCGAGCCTGTGCTGGCTACTCAAGGATGGACGACTGCATGCCGACCTATGACGTGACACGGCGCTTCGAGAGGGACTTCGCGCGACTCTCCGCCGACGACCGGGAGCGCTTCCGGCAGGCCGTGGCGAAGCTGATCGAGGATCTCCGGCGCGGCAAGGGCTTCCGCCGTGGCCTCCGAGTCGACGGGGTTGAAGGTGCTCGGGGAGTGTTCGAGATGACCTGGGCACCCGACGGTCGGGCAACCTTCCAGTACGGAGATCCGGTCATTCCGGGGGAGACGCACCTGGTGTGGCGCCGGGTCGGTACTCATGTCGTTCTGGCCAACCCCTAAGTCGAGAGGATCCAATGAGCGAGTACGTAAAGGCCCGCCGGGGCTCACCATCCGGACTGACCGACCGCGAGCGCTCCCTGCTCTGCTACCTGGCCATCAGGTCGGTGGTCCACGACTTCGGTATGCCCGAGGACCACGTCGCCGACATGCTGGACGAGGGCGCCCGCCGCGACATGGTGCACATCCGCGGCGACCAGGAGCACGTCCTGGTGACCTTCGACACCGACAGCGGCTCCACCGTGCTCGTCAACGCCGAGCGGGTCGCGCTGCGTCAGGCAGCCCACCCCACCGGCCAACTCGACAACTGACCCCAGCCTGCGCGGTACACTTCTCGCAAACTCCCGAGTCCGTGGGAAGTGAGGGTACCGCCGCCGTGCCACCCCTACTCGACGAGCTGCGCCAGCGGCGCACCACCGCCCGCGAGGCCGCAGACGCCATCCTCACCCGCGCGCAGGAAGAGACGCGCGACCTGACCGCCGACGAGCTGGCGCAGTACCAGGCCCGCATCGTCGAGCAGCGCGAGGCCGACGACGCCATCGAGGCCGAGCGCGACCGCGAGCTGGCCGAGCTGCGCGCCGCGCAGACCCGCCGGCCCGCCGGCCCGGCCGTCCCCCATGAGCCGGTCCTGACCCGCGAGCAGTCCGTCGAGGCGTGGGCCCAGCAGCGCGGGCTGTTCGAGCCGGCGGCCGAGGGCGAGCGGCTGTCGTTCGACCGCTACCTGCGCGGGCTCGTCACCGGCAACTGGGACGGCGCCGAACACGAGCGGGCGCTGAGCGAGGGCACCCTAACGGCCGGCGGCCACCTAGTCCCGCTGCCGCTGTCGAGCCGCGTCATCGACCTGGCCCGCAACCAGACGCGCGTGTTCCAGGCCGGTGCCATCACCGTGCCGATGACGGCGCAGACGCTCAAGCTGGCGCGGCTGACCGGCGAGGGCACCCCGGCGTGGAAGGCCGAGAACGCCACCATCACCGACGCCGACATGACCTTCGACAGCGTGACCTTCACCGCCCGCACGCTGGTGCGGCTGGTGAAACTGAGCGTGGAGCTGTTCGACGACTCCGACCCCTCGGCCGAGGACGTCATCGCCCGGTCGTTCGCCGCCCAGGTCGCGCTGGAGCTGGACCGGGTGGCGCTCAGGGGCTCGGGTACGCCGCCGGAGCCGCAGGGCGTCCGCAACCAGGCCGGCGTGACCATCACCAGCCATGGCGCCAACGGGTCGACCATCACCACGACGACGGCGTATGACTGGCACTTGGACGCCAAGGGCGTGGTCGCCGGCAACAACTTCGAGCCCAACGCGCACGTCCAGGCGCCACGCACGTCGGTGTCGCTGTCCAAGCTGCGCGAGGCCACCACCAGCGCGTACCTGGCGCCGCCGCCGAACATGCTGCCGATGCTGACCACCAAGCAGGTCCCCATCAACCTGACGGTCGGCACGTCGACGGACTGCTCAGAGATCTACACGGCCGACTGGTCCAACCTGATGGTGGGCGTCCGCACCGACTTCCAACTGCTGTTCCTGCGCGAGCGGTTCCTGGCCGACAACCTGCAATACGCGTTCCTCGCGTTCCTGCGCGCCGACATCCAGCTCGCGCAGCCGTCGGCGTTCGTGGTCGACGTGGGCGTCCGAGGGTAGGCCGTGAGCTGGTGGGACCGCTGGGTGTGGTCCCGCGTCCGCAACCGCGAGGCCATCACCCTCGAACAACTGCTCGCCGACGAGGCCGGGCCGACCGCCGCCGGCGAGCCAGTCACCACCGAGACGGCGCTTCGGCTGTCGACGGTGTGGGGCTGCGTGCGGCTGCTCGCCGACTCGGTATCGACGCTGCCGTTGCACGTCTACCGCGGCGACGACCGCGACCCCATCGCGACGCCGCCGCCGCTGCTGCAACGTCCGAGCGCTGACTTCCCCGAGCTCTCGGACTGGCTCTGGGCCGTGATGGCGTCCCTGCTGCTGCGCGGCAACGCGTGGGGCGTCATCACCGCCCGAGCTGGGGCCGGCATGCTGGCCGCGCAGGTCGACCTGGTGCATCCCGACCGGGTGGCCGTGGTCACCAACGGCGACGGCACCCAGACCATCCGCATTGGTGGCGAGCCGCACGACCGCGCCGACCTGTTCCACGTCAAGGCATACCCGTTCCCCGGGTCCATGCTGGGCTTGAGCCCCATCGCCTATGCGCGTGAGGCGATCGGGCTCGGGCTCGGCGCTGAGAAGTACGGCGCCAAGTTCTTCGGCGACTCCGGCGTCCCCTCGGGCTACCTGCACTCCGACCAGCGCGTAGGCGAGGAGCAGGCCGCCAAGCTGAAAGCCGAGTGGGACAAGGCCCACAAGGGCAAGCGCGGGACCGCCGTGCTCGGCGGCGTGAAGTACCAGAACCTGTCCATCGCGCCCGAGGAGGCGCAGTTCATCGAGACGCAGAAGTTCAGCGTCTCCACCATCTGCCGGTTCTACGGCGTCCCACCCGAGATGATGGGCGGCGAGACCGCCGGCCACGAGGCGTACACCTCCCCGGAGATGCGTGGCACCGACCTGCTCACCTGGACGCTTAGGCCGTGGCTGCACCGCGTCGAACGCGCCGTCTCCGGGCTGCTGCCACGCACCCAGCGGGCCCGGTTCAACGCCGGCGCCTACATGCGCGCGACCCTGCTCGACCGCTACCAGGCCCACAAGCTCGGCATCGAGGCCGGCTGGCTGCTGCGCTCGGAGGTCCGCGAGCTGGAGGACCGCCCGCCCGTCGAGGGCATCGACGACCAGCCGACTGGAGGTGCCGTCGCATGACCGAGCTGCTCACCCGCGCGTTCCAGGCCACCCTGCACGTCCGTGACGATGGTGACGGGCGCACCCTGGTCGGGTCGCTGCTTCCCTGGGGAACCGAGGCCCGCGTGCTCGACCGCGGCCGCCTGGTGACAGAGACATTCCAGCGCGGTGCCCTGGCCGATGTCGAGCCGGCCAGGGTGCCGCTCACCGTCCGCCATCCGCGCGACAACCAAGAGCTGCCCATCGGCGTGACGGTCGAGCTGCGCGACGAGGCCGACGCGCTGCATGGCGCCTGGCACGTGTCGGACACCGCGCTCGGCAACGAGGTTCTGGCGCTGGCCCGCGACGGCGTGCCGCTGGGGCTGTCGGTCGGGTTCCTGGAGGTCCCCGGCGGTTCGCGCTGGTCGCCCGACCGCCGCCGCGTCACCCGCACCAGGGCCGCCCTGGATCACGTCGCCGTTGTCAGGGTGCCCGCCTACGCTGGCGCTGGCGTCATTGGTGTCCGGGCCGGGGGAGGCTCGGGGATCTCGGGGCCCCGCTGGCCACCCTGGCCCGGCGATGGCGCTGAAGCGTCCCTGCCTCGGCTGCGGCAAGCTCGGCCGCTGGCGCCACCGCTGCCCGCGCTGCCAGGCCCAGGTCGACCGGCGCAAGGCCCAGGCGCGGCCCGACCTGCACAACGACGCCGCCGAACGGCGCCGCCGCGCCGCCGCCGTCGCCGCCTGGCGCCTACGGTGGGGCGACTGGTGCCCCGGCTACCACGAGCGCCCCGGCCGCCCCGGCCACCCTGCCGCCGACCTGACCGCCGACCACGCCGGCATGGTCGGGCTCGGCGCGCCCGCCGACGGGCCGCTGGTGGTCCGCTGCCGCTCCTGCAACGCCGCCCGCGCCGCGGCGCTGCTGGCGATCGCCGCACGCCAGCTCGGTTCCCCCCAAGGGCCGACGCCAACGACCCCGGCCCAGCCGAACGCGCGATTACACCCGCCGCCGCTCGACGACGGCCCGGTGGTGGCGTGAGGGCGGGCCCCAAGGCCGCCGTCGACGGCTCGCCGCTGCCGCTGGCCGTCCGGCGGCGCCGCTCGGCCGCGGTCGCCCGGTTCGCCCGCGAGTACGTCGTGGTCCCGCGCGGCCACGGCGCCCGCAAGCCGCTCAGGCTGCGCGGCTGGCAGCGCGAGCTGGTCGCCGCCACCTGGGACGCCCGCCCACGCCCGCGGCTGGCCGGCTGGATGCTGCCACGCGGCCAGGGCAAGACGAGCCTGGTGGCCGTGCTGGCGCTCTATGAGCTGCTGTGCGGCGACGAGGGCACCCAGGTCGTCGTGGTCGCCACCGACGAGCGCCAGGCCGGGCTCTGCTTTCGCGCCGCCGCGCGGATGGTCGAGCTGCACCCCGCGCTAGAACGGCGCGTGCAGCCCTACGCCGACCGCCTGGCCGTGCCCGCCCGCGGGGCCAGCTTCCAGGTGCTCCCGGCCGTGCCCAAGCGGCTGGAAGGGCTCGACTACACGCTGGCCATCCTGGACGAAGCCGGCCGCATCGACCGCGACGTGTTCGAGGTCGTGTCGCTGGCCAGCGGCAAGCAACGCGCGTCGGTGGTGCTGGCGATCGGCACCCCCGGGCCCGAGCTGGCCGCCACCGTGCTCGGCGGCTTGCGGACCTACGCTGCCGAGCACCCTGACGACCCGCTGGTGGCCTGGCGCGAGCACTCGGCCGCCGGGTTCGAGCACCACCCGGTCGACTGCCGCCACTGCTGGCACCTGGCCAACCCCGCGCTCGGTGACTTCCTGGCGGTCGACGGGCTGGCCGCCTGCCTGCCGCCCCGGATGCGCGAGAGCAGCTTCCGGCGGGCGCGGCTGTGCCAGTTCGTCGACCAGCTCGAGGACGCCTGGCTGCCGCCCGGCGCATGGGCCGCCTGCGCCGACCTGACCCGCTCGATACCGGACGGCGCCGACGTGGTGCTCGCGTTCGACGGCAGCTTCAACGCGGATTGCAGCGTGCTGGTGGCCGCCACGGCCGGCGAGCGCCCGCACGTCGAGCTGGTCGCGCTGTGGGAACCGGCCGGCGGCCAGGTGCCCGTGGTCGACGTCGAGGCCGCCATCCGCGCCGCCTGCCGCCGCTGGCGCGTGCTGGAAGTGGCCGCCGACCCGTTCCGCTGGGCCCGGTCGCTGCAGCTGCTCGACGCCGAAGGGCTGCCGGTCGCCGAGTACCCGCAAAGCCCGGCCCGAATGCAGCCGGCCACAGCGCGGTTCTACGAAGCCGTCGTCAACGGCGGGCTGACGCACTCGGGCGACAGCCGGCCCGCCCGCCACGTCGGCAACGCCGTGCTGCGCGAGGACGCCCGCGGCGCCCGGCTGGCCAAGGAACGCCGCGGACTCGCCGCGCAAGATTGACGCCGCCGTGGCCGCGGTCATGGCCCACGACCGGGCCGCGGTGCTGGCCGGCGACCGCGGGCCGAGCATCTACGTCTGACGGGCTACCCGAGAATGAGCGAACGGCCCCGGGGCGCGCAGTTTACCCGAGGCCGTTCGCCTGCCAGCGCAACAGTAAGAGCGCTTCATCGGTCTTGGGCGTTACTCGGGCTTGGAGCCCGGCTCGCGCCTGGCGAGGCGCTCCTCGGCCTCCAGCAGCCGGTTGAGCACCAGCAGCTTGCGCATTAGGTCGTCGAGGGCTTGGCGGGCGGCTTGCCAGTCCGGGTCGCTGACCGCCTTGACCAGCAGCGCGTGCGCCTCGCCGTGCTCCTCGGGGGTCATCCGCCTGGTATCTGCCATCGTTGCCTCGTTGGTCGGGTCGTTGCTGGTGACCTCGATGATCTCGATGGGGCCGAAGGCGGCCCGTAGCCGCCGCAGGGCCGCGAGCTGGTCATCGTCGACCTCGGGCACGCGACCATGATGCCCGGTTCTGCGTGCGGGGCTACTGCTCGGGCGGCTGGTCGAGCTGCTCGCCGATTAGGTCGACCGTCGCTATCCGGCTCACTGGTAGGAGCGGCCCTCGGCTCGGTCGCGGATCTGCAGCACCGCCTCGGAGCCCAGTTCGTCCAAGACGAAGATCACGCACGAGAGCATGAGCTGGGCGTCGAACTGGTCCTGAGGGTGCTCGCCCGCGAGGGCCAGCATCGCCTGGAAGCGCTCTTCGTCGTCTGCGTAGCGGCGGCTGAGGGCGATCTTGCTGGCCTCGCTTATCAACTGGTCGCGGGTCCAGGGAGAGATCCGCGGCTTGGGAGGCTTCGGGGGCGGCGGCCGGTCGTTCGCCCAGGCGGAGAGCCGCTGGACCCAGTAGGGCGGCGGCGGTGGCGGTGCGTTCATGCGCTTCCACCAGCGCCGGAGGGCCCACCACCAGTTGACTACGTCCACCATCGCCGACCAGCTCCCCCACAGGCATCCGATCCTTAAGTCTGCCTTTGCCGGGTTCGGGGTGTCCATCCTCATCTATCCAGATCGAGAGTCACTCAGAGGAAGCCCTATAGCCAACCAGCCCCGGGACGCCAAAGCATGGGGACCCGGGGCCGATTGCTGTCTGAGTGGCTACCCGCCAGGCACCACTAGTGCAGCTCCGCGTTAGTTTCTGACATATGTTGGGTCCTCAGTGACGCAGCATGAGGAGCCGCCGTGTGCCGACCGTGCCGCCCCTGACGATCACCGGTGAGGAACGCGCCGAGCTGCAACGCCGGATCCGTGCCCACACCACCCCGCAGCGGGCCGCCAAACGGGCCAGGGTCGTGCTGCTGGCCGCCGACGGCCTTCCCAACCGCCAGATCGCCCCCATGGTCGGCATGAACGAGCACACCGTCGCGCAGTGGCGCCGTCGCTTCGAGAGCGAGCGCCTGGCTGGCCTCCAGGACCGCCGGCGGCCGGGCCGCCCCTTGGTCTACGACCACGACCAACGACTGCGGCTGGTCGCCACCGTGACCCAGCAGCCGCCCGACCCGGCCAGCCACTGGAGCCACTCGCAGCTGGCCAAGGAACTGGCGGACATGGGAATCTCCGCCTCCCAGATCGGCCGGATCCTGGCCGACCTGGACATCAAGCCGCACCGGGTGCGCAGCTGGATCACCCGCCCCGAGGACCCCAGCTTCTGGGAGCGGGCGGCCGACATCTGTGGGCTGTATCTGGTCCCACCGACCAATGCCCTGGTGCTCAGCGTGGACGAGAAGACCGGCATGCCCGCGCGCAGCCGGACTCGGCCCACCACCGGACCGGCGCGGGGTCGACCGGCCCGCCAAGAGCACGAGTACGTGCGCCACGGCACCGCCATCTTGCTGGCCGCCCTGGATGTCCACGGCGGCGGGATCTTCACCGCCACCGACCTGGACCGCAACACCGCGGCCAACTTCATCGCCTTCCTCGACGACCTGGATGCCAAGGTCCCTGCCGAGTTGGAGGTGCATCTGGTGCTGGACAACGGCTCCTCACACATCGCCCGCGACACCCGCTGGTGGTTTGTGGACCATCCACGCTTTCACCCGCACTACACCCCCAGCCATGCCTCCTGGCTGAACCAGGTGGAGTTGTTCTTCTCGATCCTGGCCCGCCGGCTGCTCAAGCGCGGCGAGTTCACCTCCGTGGAGGACCTGGTGGCCAAGGTGATGGCGTTCATCACCGACTACAACCGCACCGCCACGCCGTTCCGCTGGACCTACGACGGCCGGCCCCTCAAGGCCAGCTGATATGCCAACAACTAACGCGGAGCTGCACTAGGGTGTGGTGGAGCGGCTGGCTAGGTGCAGCGTGCTCCGATTAGCCGAGTGAGGGGGTGTCGAGACCCCTGCTGAGCAGGGCGTTCGTGTTGGTTGTGGAGCTGCGGGGACTCGAACCCCGGACCTGCTGCTTGCAAAGCAGCCGCTCTACCACCTGAGCTACAGCCCCATAGAAAATGGCCTCTGAGCTGCGATGATTCTCGTTGACCACCTTCGCGGGAGTCTAGCACAGCGATCCAACAGCAGATAAGTGCGTGATACGCTTGGCCGGTATGGCAGCCCCCAGCGTAGACCTCCCGGCCTCCTTCGAGCGCCACCTGCGCGCCGAGAACAAGGCCGTCCGCACCCTCGAGACCTACTTGGAGGCCGTCCTGCAGCTGGAGGCCTTCCTGGCCGCCGACGGCCTCGACCTGGCCGCCGCGACCCGCGACGACATTGAGGCCTACCTGGCGGGGCTGCTGGCCCGCTGGAAGCCCGCCACCGCCGCCAACCGCTACCGCGCCCTGCGGGTCTTCTACGCCTGGCTGGAGGAGGAGGGCGAGGTCCCGACCGACCCGATGGCCAAGATGAAGCCGCCCCGGGTGCCCGAGCAGCCCGCCCCGGTGCTCACCGAGGACCTGCTGCGGCGGCTGCTGGCCGCCTGCGCCGGCCGCGACTTCGAGGCCCGCCGTGACCGTGCGCTGATCCTGCTGCTGCTGGACACCGGCGGCCGGCTGGCCGAGGTCGCCGGCATGCGCCTGGGCGACCTCAACTTCGAGTACGACGTGGTCATCGTCACCGGCAAGGGCGGCCGCGACCGTGCCCTGCCGTTCGGCAACAAGACCGGCAAGGCGCTCGACCAGTACTTGCGTGCCCGCGCCCGCCACCCGCACCACGAGCTGGGGTGGTTCTGGATCGGCCGCAAGGGCCGCGTGACCGACTCGGGCATCGCCCAGCTGCTGCGCCGCCGGGGCCGCCAGGCCGGCGTCGAGCACCTGCACGCCCACCTGTTCCGCCACACCTTCGCCCACCTGTGGCTGCGCCAGGGCGGCGGCGAGACCGACCTGATGCGCCTGGCGGGCTGGAGGTCCCGGGCGATGCTGCAACGCTACGGCGCCTCGGTGGCCGACGCACGCGCCCGAGAGGCTCACCGCCGTCTGTCTCCCGCCGACCTTCTCTGAGCCTGGATCCACCGATCCGCGAATGTGGTCGCTGGTTTCCTGACGCGGTCGGGTCACGGAGTGCGGATGCTCGCGAAGGAGTGACGGCGGGCCGAAGGATCTGGCAGCTGAAGGTGACTGCTAGTCGTTGCGCGGCTTGGTGGGTTGGTCCCCGGCCGTGGCGGGCAGGCCGGAGCCGTCGAGGTGTGGCCGACGAACCAAGCGGTGGTGTGGGCGTGCGGTCAGGTCGGGTAGGGGATGCAGCGCAGCCGCGCCAGCGCCATGGTGAACGAGTGGGCCCACGGCCAGCCGGCGGGTAGGTGCAGCCTCCACCGTCGCGC
>Ga0081538_10004094_pt1 | contig 13557 bp, 12 predicted proteins | sample TabmetS5T2R1_FD_71022 | JGI IMG/M metagenome (GOLD analysis project Ga0081538, IMG submission 71022) | Tabebuia heterophylla rhizosphere microbial communities from the University of Puerto Rico - S5T2R1 | ecosystem: Host-associated > Plants > Roots > Rhizosphere ...
GTACAGAACCCGCGTTGCCGCCTCGCAGGATTTGCATATACGGCACGCTTCGAATGTCTGTTGGATACGATTGAAAAGGAAGGGTTTACCCTGCGCCCTCAATACAATGAAAGAAAAAGTGTGAGAACTGGATTACGGATGAGCTGGCTTACGTTTTGGTCCATCGCGAATTCGTTATGAAACGACCTCTTATTTGATAGATTAGTGGCTCTACGCCACGAAACGTGGTGAGTTGCCTGTGGGTGCCCGAAAGTCGGCCGTAGGCTCTAAGCTGCGGGTTCGTCGGGGGCGGCGCTGGCGCCGATGATCGATGGATGGCGCTACGACTGCTCTATCTGATCTTCTGCCAGCTGCTGGGATGGCTGGCGCTGCTGGCACGGCGCTCGGCCACCAACAACGCGGAGCTGCTGGTGTTGCGGCACGAGGTCGCGGTGCTCCGCCGGCAGGTGGCCCGACCCCGATTGGACTGGGCTGACCGCGCGGTGCTGGCCGGACTCGCCCGGCTGCTGCCTCGCCCGAGCTGGAACAGGTTCTTCGTCAGGCCCGAGACGCTGCCGCGCTGGCAGCAAGACCTGATCCGGCGCCGCTGGAGCTACCCGCACCGGCGTGGTCGTCCAGGCGTGGCGCTGGAGCTCCGTGGGCTGGTGCTGCTGCTGGCCAGGGAGAACCCGACCTGGGGCTACCGCCGCATCCACGGCGAGCTGTGCCGGCTCGGCGACAAGCTCGGGGCGAGCACCCTCTGGGCCATCTTGCAACGCGCCGGGGTTGACCCGGCACCCAAGCGGTCGGCCCTGACCTGGCGCCAGTTCCTCCGCGCCCAGGCCACGGGTGTGCTGGCCGTGGACTTCTTCACCGTAGACACCGTGTTCCTCAAGCGCCTGTACGTGCTGTTCGTGATCGAGGTCGCCTCCCGCCGGGTCCATATGCTCGGGTGACATCGCATCCAGTCGGGGACTGGGTGACACAGCAGGCCCGCAATCTGCTCATGACCCTTGACGACCGCGCCGGCCGGTTCCGATTTCTGGTCCGCGATCGGGATACCAAGTTCACCGCCGCGTTTGATGCCGTCTTGGTCGCCGAGGCGATCCAGGTGCTCACCACGCCGGTGCGGCCGCCGCGGGCGAATGCCTACGCGGAGCGCTGGGTGGGCACGGTTTGGCGGGAGGTGCTGGACCGGATGCTGATCGTGGGCTGCCGGCAGCTGCGGGTGGTGTTGGCCGAGTACGCCGATCACTACAACGGCCATCGCCCGCATCGCGCCTTGGCAGACGCCGCCACTCAGCCTGGATCCACCGATCCGCGAATGAGGTTGCTGGTTTCCTGACGCGGCGCCGGGAGTGGCGTGCGGGCGCTCGGGTTGCGTGACGGCGGAGCTGAGGAGGTGGCGGGTGAGAGTCGGCTGCTGGTGGTTGTGCAGCCGGGTGATCCTTCCGACGCCGTGACGGGCAGGCCGCAGCAGTCGGCGGTCAGCCGACAAACCAAGCCGTGTGTCGGCGTGTGATCAGGTCGGGTGCGGAATACAGCGGAGCCGAGCGAGCGCCATGGTGAACGAGTGGGCACACGGCCAGCCGACGGGCAGATGCAGCGTCCACTGCCGCGCGGAGCGGGTGAGCCGGCCGGGCAGAGCGAGCAGGGTGCGGCGCAGGGTCTTGGCCACGGTCTGCTGGTCGCGGTAGCCGAGGCCAAGGGTGGCGGTCCAGCGGATGAGGTTGTGGGCCAGGGTGGCGGCCAGCAGCCAGGCGGCGTTGGCGGCGAAGCGGCCAGAGGGCAGATGCGCCAGGCCGGCGCCCGCCTTGAGGTCGCGGATGGCCAGCTCGCAGACGGCATGGCGGCGATGGTCGGCGTCCAGCCAGGTGGTGGTGCCGACGCGGTTGGTGACGAACGCGTAGTAGCGCCAGGTCGGGAACAGCTGCTGCTGGTCATCCAGGTTGCGGACCCGCCGGACGATCAGCCGGTCGTCCCGGTAGGGGGTCTCGGCGACCTGGGCGACCCCCTTCGCCTGGTAGGCGATCGGGGCCCAGGCTGCCTCCGGGATCGCGGCGATGGCGGCGCGGACGGTCTTGGTCTGGCGCACCGTGATCGAGTAGCGCACCCGATGGCGTCGCAGCCGTTTGATGAGCTTGGCCGACCAGAATCCCGAGTCCATCCGGAAGGTGAGCACGCCGCTGGCCCCGGCGCGGCGCAGGCGGGCGATGAGCTCGTCGCAGAACCGGAGGATGCCTCGGGCGGTGTTGGCGCTGCCCTTGCGCAGCCGTGCGTGCAGCACCTCACCGCTGCCGGCGCGGGTGGCCAGCAGCGGGTGGTGGCCCAGCCGGTGGGTGTAGCCGTAGCAGGCGCCCTGCTTGTGGTAGCCGTGCACCTCGCAGATGGTGGAGTCCACATCCACGGTCAGCGGCCCGTCGTCGGGGCCGGCGCCCGCGGCCCAGGCCCGGCTGAGGATCTTGCCGGTCACCTTGTCGAGCTGGCGGACGTGGCCGAAGCTGAAGCTGCGTAGCCACGTCCCCACGGTGGAGGCCTCCATCACCCGATGGCCGAGCACCGCCTGGGTGGATCCACAGCGCAGCAGCTCCATGTCGTCGATGCAGTCGGCACCGGCGACCATGGCGTGGACCAGCGTGAGCAGCTTGCGCCCGGGACGGGCCGCGCCCGGCCGGTCACCGAGGTCGACCAGCTGATCGGCGGCCAGCTCGATCCCTAGCCGCTCCGCCAGCGTGGCGGGCAACAGCAGCCCGGCCGAGGCGACCGCGCGTTCGTCGTCGAAGACGACATCGACCTGGTCCAGCACCACCTGCGAAGATCGCATCGAAAAGGTGTCCTCCGACTCGGGGATCGTGACTGCCTGGCAGCCGCCATTCTCCCTGGTCAGAGGAACACTTTTGGCCAGGCTGCTACATGCGCCCTGCTTGGTCAGTGGATCCAGGCTCAATCGTGACGGCTCCGGTCGTGGCTCGCTGCTGGGTCCGATGGGCCAGCAACATCATGGCGGCCGCAAGCGCCGAGGCGGCCGCGACCGTGCCCATGACGGGCGCGTAGCTGTCGAGTGTGGTTCGCAGGGTGCTGGCGCTAACCGGGGCGAGCGCGCGGGCCGCGGTCAGCAGCAGCGCGAGCACCCCGCTGATGGTGGCGTAGGAGGCCGGGCCATAGAAGTCGGCGACCAGGGCCGCCCTGGCGAGCGAGACCAGGCCAACGCCGAGCCCGAACAGGACCACGAAGGCCGCCACCCCGGCCGGCCGGTTCCAGCCCACCAACACGAGCACGGCTAGCGCCTGCAGGGCGAACATCGCCGCAGTGACCAGCGGCAAGGGTAGGCGACGGCCGGCCGCGGTCACCGCCACCCGGCCGAGCACTACCCCGGCGCCAAGCAGCCCGGCCCAGGTGGCGGCGAAGCCGGCGCTGTAGCCGCGCTCGCGCAGGTAGGCGACCAGGTGAACGCTGATCGCGGTGACCGCCAGGGTGGCCAGGAACAGGGCGGCGGTCAGCCACCAGAAGCCCGGGTCCCGAAGCGCCGCGCGCACCGGGACGCTCGCGGTGGGGGCGTGGTCGGGGATGGGGCCGCCGGCGGCGACCGGGGTGGCGGCCGTGGCTGGCGGGGGCGGGTGTGGCGCCGCCCCGTCTGGGGACAGGCCGAGATCTTCGGGGCGGCGGCGCAGCGCCAGGGCATTGGGCGCGATGGTGAGGGTGCCGAGGATCGCGGCCAGCGTGACCAACGCGCCCCGCCAGCCTTGGACCTCGACCAGCCAGCCGGCCAGTGGGGTGAAGACCACGCTGGCGAACCCGGCCACCACGGTGAGCACGGCCAGGGCCTGGTGGCGGGCCCGGGTGAACCAGGTCGCGATCACCGCGAACGCGGGCTCATACAGGACCGCGGCCATCACCAGGCCGATCCCGGCCCAGATGGCGTAGAACGCCGTCAGGTCCTCGACCTGTGACCAGGCCAGGACCAGCGCGGTCGCAGCCAGCGACCCGAGGGTCATCAGCGCCCGGGCGCCGTGGCGGTCCAGCCACCACCCCACCGGGATGGCGGCCAGCCCGGAGACGACCACGGCCAGGGCGTAGGCGCCGGTGATGGCCGTGGGTGACCAGCCCAGCTCCTGTTGCATCGGGACCAGGAACACCGCGAACGCATACGCCAGGACGCCGAAGGAGACGGTCTCGGTGAGCGCGAGCACCCCAACGATGACCCAGCCGTAAAAGGGGCGGCCAGGGCGCCGGCGGGGCCAGGCAGGCGGCCAGGGCATCGCGTGTTGTTCAGCCGCGACTGGTCGGGCGGGCCTGAGCGGCTGGCGGGTCGGAGCGGACCGGGGTGCCGCCGCAGCAGCGCTCCGCTTCCAGCGACTCGCCGCCGGGCAGCTGCGCCGGGCAGCCGCCGCTGGTGGGCAGCGCCAGCCGGACGTCGTCGGCCGCCGCCTGGTCACCGACCAGGGCGGCGACGACCGAGCGGACCTGCTCGTAGCCGGTGGCCAGCAGGAACGTCGGCGCCCGCCCGTAGCTCTTCATGCCCACGATGTAGTAGCCGGGCTCGGGGTGGACCAGCTCGCGGACCCCATGCGGCGGCACCGTGCCACAGCTGTGGATGTTGGGGTCGATCAGCGGCCCCAGCGCGGCCGTACTCTCCAGCGCCGGCTCCAGCCCTAGGCGCAGCTCGCCGGCGATGGTGTGGTCGGGGCGAAAGCCAGTGGCGTTGACGACCAGGTCGGCAACGATACGCCCGCTCCTGTCCAGCTCCCGGTCCAGGTCCTGGCTGACCAGCTCGAGCCGGCCGTCCACCTGGTTGACCGCAGTGGTCTGAAAGCCGGCCACCAGCTGGATGCGGCCGGCATCGACCAGCCGGCGCAACTCCAGGCCGAGCTGGCCGCGGGCGGGCAGCTCGTCAGCCTCGCCCTTGCCGACCAGCGGCCGCGGGGTGGCCGACCGGACCGCCCAGATGACCTGGGTGGGCGGCACCTGGTGTTGCAGCTCGGCCAGCGCCAGCAGGCTGGTCGCGGCCGAGTGCCCGGCCCCAACCACCAGCACCCGCCGACCGGCGAAGCGGTCGCGGTCGGCCCCGAGGATGTCCGGCAGCCCGCCGGTGATCCGGTCGCTGATGGCATCCTCGCCAAGGGCCGGCAGCCCGGAGGCGCCCAGGGGGTTGGGCTGGGCCCAGGTGCCCGAGGCGTCGATTACCGCCCGGGCCTGGACCTCGGCCTCCTGGCCGTCGGCTGCCTGCAAGCGCACCAGGAACGGCTGCGCCTCCCGTCCTGGGGTGCGGACCTTGTCTATCCCGCGGCGGGCGATCGCCGTCACTCGCTGCCCGAGGCGAAGGTGGGGAGCCAGCGCCGGCAGCGTGGCCAGGGGACGCAGGTAGCGGTCGAGCAGCTCTTGGCCGGTGGGGAGCTCGTCGGCTGGCGGCCGGGTCCAGCCCGCGGCCGCCAGCATGCGCGCCGCGGCGGCGTCCAGGTTGTAGCACCACGGGGAGAACAGGCGCACGTGTCGCCACTGGGCCACGCTGGCGCCGACCGTGGCGCCGGCCTCGAACACCAGCGGGCGCTCCCCACGCTCCAAGAGGTGGGCAGCGGCCGCCAGCCCGATCGGGCCGGCCCCGACGACCACCACCGACAGGTCGGGGCGCGGTCGCTGCTCGGGAGCAGCCGGCCGGGCGTCTGTCACCGCAGGTTGTGTCCGGGCTGTCTCGCCTTCGCCGGTCGTTGGCATTCCAATCGACCTCGGTCTATTGATGACCGTCTATGTATTGGTCAGCGTAGACGCAGACATAGATGTCTGTCAATATGAAGCCATGGACCAACTTGCCTGCTGTCAGCCGCTGGCCCGTGCGCCGCTGTCAGCCGATGGCGCCCAGCAGCTCGCCGGCGTCCTCAAAGCGCTCGCCGACCCGGCCCGGCTGCGGCTGCTCAGCCTGATCCAGGCCCGCGAGGGCGCCGAGGCATGCGTGTGTCACCTCACCGAGCCGCTCGGGCTCACCCAGCCCACCGTCAGCCACCACCTCAAGGTGCTCCACGAGGCGGGGCTGCTGGCCCGTGAGCGCCGCGGGGTGTGGGTCTACTACCGGGTCGTGCCCGACGCCCTGCGGACCGTGGCCGACCTCATCACCGTCCCCATACCGGCCACCGCGGCATGAACGGCCATACTCGACCAAGCCTGGACTCGTCGTGAGAGTTCAGTTCAACCTGCCACTCGGGCATTGTGCACCCATTGGGTGAAGCGCCATCCCGCCTCAGATGGCCCGCTGGCCTGCGGAGAACCCATCGAGTTCGCGATGCTTCGGTGGATCCAGGCTCAGACCCGGCGTGCCAGTTGTCTCGGCGCCGCCTGGGAGGATCGGGCGACGAGATCGCCTCGGTGGACTGATCCATGAGTACGCGCAGGTCGCATGACGCGAACTCAATATCTGGCACCCACAAGTTCCTGGCTCGACCTCGGTAAGTCGCAATTCCCTTGTCCGCCAAGCCATCACGGCTGTGGCACAGAGGGAGCCCCCGTTTTCCACCAAGCTTGCAGTGCCCTCGAACGATAGGGCCTGCCATCAGCGGGTGGATGTCTCAGCCATATGTCTTGGGGTGGCGACGACCACGAGCCGCGTCATGTCGCGGGACGCTACGCAGACTCCGCCCGCCTCCGGGGGGCGGCACGTGGGGTCCCGCCCCCGGAGGGGGTCGTCAGCGGAGGAGGTAGTCGATGGCGCGGCCCATGATCTGGTTGCGGGTCGAGGCGCCTGTGATGCCCTCGAAGCCAAAGCCCATGTAGAGGGTATCGCCGGTCGCGACGGCTGCGCCCTCCTTGATGCCGAGGCCGCCGCGGCGCGTCCAGTCGTTGCGGTTGGCGCCCTCGATGCCCTGCGGGTCCTGGGGCGCGCCGGGGACGGTCCAGCCGTCCAGCGGGTCGGCGTCGTCCTCGAACGACGTGCTGCCCTCGCCGGTGGAGACGACGACGTCGTCGATGAAGACACCGGGGAACTGCTGGAAGCCCCAGTCGCTCAGCGCCGTGATCGAGACCTCGACCTGCCCGCCCGCGTAGGGCGACAGGTCGAACTCCATCTGCTGCCAGCCACTGGAGCTGCCGTTGGCGGCGTTCCAGGATCCCGTCGTGCCGGTCGAGCTGCACGTGCCGTCGGCGGGGTTGAAGGTCTGGTAGTGGGTGAGGAAGGGGTGCAGGACGTTGGCGGCATCGGCGGGGTTGCTCCATCCACCCGTGCACGCCTCGTCGGTGCTGAGGTCGCTGCTGGTGTGGCCGTTCGCGTCCGGCAGGGTGGTCCAGTCGTCCTGCCCGACGGTGTGGGCCTCGACGATCAGGTAGTCGAAGTCGAGCTCGAGGTTGAAGCTGGTCCACAACGAGATCAACATCGCAGGTCAGAGCCCGTTCACCGTCTCGACCTTGGACGGCGAAGCAGCATGGCGCTGGGTTCGAATCCCACCTCCTCCGCCTTCCCCGTGATAGCGACCGGGATCGCTGGGTACCTGAGACCGGTGGTTGAACAAAGACGCTTCAGAGGAGGCTCCGGCATGGACATGGAGGGGTTCCGCGACAAGGCCGACGACGCCCTCACCCAGGGTGAGGAAGAGGTCGACGAGCGGACCGGTGGCCGCTTCGACGAGCAGACCGACCGGGCGGCCGACGAGGTTCGGGAGCGTGGCGAGGGGATCCTCGGCGACCAGCAGGGGGACGAGCCCCAGCAGTAATTCGGGTCGTCAGGTCGCGGAGGGTTGCAGCCGGCCCTCATGGGGTGGCTGGAGTTCACCCCATGAGGGCAACGGTTCGCGACCGTACGGTCCGCCGGAGGTCGTCCCGGTCGGGCCGACCTTCGAGGAGGCGGCGCCCGGCGGCGAGGTCTCGCACTGCGCCCTCTCGTCGATCCGGGCGGCCAGGGTCCGGCGCGGCCAGGACATGCTCGTGGTCGGCGCCACCGGCGCTATTGGCTCGGCGGCGGTCCAGCTCCTGAAGCGGGTCGGCGCCACGTCCCGCTTGCCTGCTCGCCGTGCCACTCGCGTGCCATATTCGGAGGGTCAATTACGGTCCTGAGTGGACAACCACGGTTCCTACCGTGCGGCCGCTAAGCTGGCGTCTCGCGCTCTGCCAGCTTGAACGCATCCCGCGAATATGCCTGATCAGGATGCCGTCATGCTCATAGCCGGTCGCCTGGCGACAGCCGACGATGGGCCTCGCGGGCACGGGCGTCGGCGGCCGAGGCGCCGTAGCGTTGCAGCATCGCCCGGGACTTCCAGCCGGCCAGGCGCATCAGGTCGGTCTCCCCACCGCCTTCGGCCAGCCACTGATGGGCGAAGGTGTGGCGCAGCTGGTGCGGGTGCAGGCCCGGCAGACCAGCCTGCTCGCCGCGGCGTCGCAGCATCTGCACCAGGCCCCACCGGGTCAGCCGGCCCTGCAGCCCAAGCCACAGCCAGGAGAGCGCGGCGTCCTTGTGGCGAGCCCGGGCGCGAAGGTAGCGGTCCAGGGCGACGGCGGCCTTGTGGCCAAACGGCAGCGCCCGCTCGCGGCGGCCCTTGCCCAGCACCAGCAGCACGTCCAGGTCCAGGTCGACGTGGCCGAGCTTGAGGTCGACCAGCTCGGCCCGACGGGCGCCGGTATCGAGCAGCAGCATGATCATGGCGGTGTCCCGGCGGGCCTCGAAGCCCTTACCGGCGCAGGCGGCCAGGAGCCGGCGCAGCCCGTCGTCGGGGATCACCGGCACCGGCTGGTCGGGCACGATCGGTGGTCGCATCTTGGCCATCGGGCTGGCCGGGAGCTCGTCTTCGTCCTCGAGCCACTGGTAGAGCAGCTTGAGGACCTTGTAGTAGGTGGCGGCGGTGGCCGGGGTCCGTCGGGTGAGCAGGTCGCCCAGGTAGGCCTCCAGGTCGGCCCGGCCGGCGGCGGCGAGGGTGGTGCCCGGGGTGGCGGTCAGGAATGCCTCGGCCTGGCGGAGGGCGATCAGGTAGGTGGCGACCGTCTGGTCGGAGCGGTTCTCGGCGCGTAGGTGCCGCTCGAAGGAGCGGAGCAGGGGGTTGGGCGCACCAGGGTCCATGCCCGAGAAGTAGCACAGTTACCCAAGGCGAATGTAAGTAAGTGGACTGTTCAGGCGGTGATGTACCGCAGGTTGGGGTCTCGGAAGAAGCTGCGCACCAGATGTGGGAGCTTTGCAGCCGGTGCAGCGCGGCCAGCGCCTTGGCCTTGAGGTCCTCCGGGCCGCTGACGCCGGCACGGCCGATCCGGTCGTGCTTGACGTGCTTCCACACCCACTCGCCCGGGTTCAGCTCCGGCGCATACCCGGGCAGGAAGCACAGCCGCAGCCGCCCATTGGTCGACTCGGCGAACGCCTTGACCGCCTTGGAGCGGTGCACCGGGTGGCCATCCAGGATCACAAATACCGGGCCGGGGCTGTCGCGCAGCAGCCGACGGCAGAAGTCGATGAACACCGGCCCGTTCAAGCTGCCCTCGTAGGCGGCAAAACCGCAGCGCGCCCTTGGCCGCGACTGCCGAGATCAGGTTGATCCCGAACCGGTCGCCGGTGGTGGCGACCACGGGGGTCTGGCCGACCGGTCCCCAGGTGGTCCCGGCGTGGTAGTCCGAGCGCACTCCGGCCTCATCAACAAAGTAGATGGTGGCCCCCACTTGGGCGGCCTCGGCGCGGATGGCCGGGTAGGTCTCGGCCTTCCAGCGGGCCACCGCCTCCGGGTTCTGCTGATAGGCCCGGTACAGGGGCCGCTGGGGCGACAGCCCCAGCTTGCGCAGCAGCCGACCCACGCTCACCTGCGACAGCCGCACCGCGAACTCCCGACGAATCAACTCCCGCACCATGGCGCGGGTCCACAACGCGAATGCGAACTGCAACTGGCGGGGGTCATTGCCGACCACCAGGCTGTAGACCCGCTGCAGCTGGGCCCCGGACAGCGTCGGTGGCCGTCCCGGGACGGGGCGGGCCTTGAGGGCCTCCAGGCCGCCCTCGCGGTATTTGGCCAGCCAGCCATAGACCGCGGCCCGGGTCATGCCCAGCCCTGCGGCGACGTCCTCGGGATGGGCGCCCTGTTCGATCTGGCGGACGGCGCGGATGCGCAGCTGCTCCAGGGTCTTGTGGTCGAGTTTGCGGCCGTCGTCCTCGCGCATGCGGCGGACTCGACCAGATCATCACCACAAAGTCAACCTACTTGTGAACGGCCTAGTAAGAGATGTCCATCCGTTATGCGGCCACCCAGACCGGCTCCGGACGCGAATCTGACCAGCGTTTCCGCTGGTCAGAGGGGGTGTGGTGGGCGCGACAGGGTTTGAACCTGTGACCTCTTCCGTGTCAGCAAACCACCGGGAACCGCTGTGCTAGGAGCCGTTCTCCCAGGTCGCCTCCGACCGTGGAGGCGGAAGGGAAATGCTCTCTTGACGTTCAGTTAAACGCTCTCTTTCAGCACCTCCGGCTGACGCTTTCCGGCTCTCGAGCGCCGAGCCGTAGACCTCTGATCCCTGAGAACGCGGCGGCCAGCTGCTCCAGATCCTCTGCGGTCATCGGCGCCGCTGACCACCGTCCCGCTCTCGCTTGGGGCTCTGGCATCTCACTGTGCGCGTCTCCTCATCGGTGGCCACGTGCTGTGGCCGGCCAGGAGAATAGGGTCGACACGACGAACGTCCCCTCGCTCACGTGGTGGGAGACCTGGAACTCGAGGTGGACGAAGCCGACATCGTCGGGTGTAAACACGTGGGTGCTGTAGTTGCGGTCGCTCCCAATGCGGCGCTCCACGCCGGTGCGCCAGCCCGTGGCCGCGTCGGCGGGGAAGCCCCACTCGGCCGCATACTGGGCGATTAGCCGTTGGGTGGCGTCGGGGTCGAGACCGGCCGCGGGAGGCTGGACCGTCAGCCGGTCGGGATCGCCGGCGGGTGTCGAGCTCAGCATCACCGCCTCGGCCGCCCGGGTGCGGTAGACGCGCCCGCCTGGCAGTAGCACCCTGAGGTCGAACGGCCGGCGGTTGGGGTTCATCCAGACCCGGCTGTCAGCGTCTGCATCGAAGTCGGCCGACTCGCGGGTGGGCGGGCTCGTCAGGTCGATCGACCGATCCTCGGTCAAGGCCGCCAGCAGTGGCTTGCTGGGTGGGACCGCGGGCGCGCCAGCCCCAGCTCGTCCGGTGCTGACGACCACATCCCACCGTATGAGGGCCATGGCGACGAGGCCGACGGCGCGCGTGCCTAGCTGCTGGCCGATCGCGCGCTCGGAGACCGGGGTACCGGCCAGTTTGCGCGCCTCGTCCGCGTGGTCGCGGACGAACGCCAGGTACTCCGGCAGCGTGTCGTCCTCGATCAGCTTCCAGCGGTTGGCAAACACGGCGATGTTCCCATTGGCCAGCGGGGTCTGCACGCTGATCGTGGCTTGTGGCAGGCGCGCGATCAGGGTGAAGGGGAACCGCTCGGGGAAGGAATGGGCGCCGGGTAGCGATGGTGCTCCGGCGAGCGTCAGCAGATACGTGAACAGCAAGCCCTCCGGCCCGTCATGCCGCAGCATCTGCAGGTAGAACCGGTCGATTATGTCCAACTGCTCGCGGAACAGCAGGGTGCGGTTGCCGCGATCGGTCAGCGCGGTGTCGTTCGCTTTGTGGCCGCGGTCGATCTCCCGCCAAGCCTCGAGGGTGGCCGCGTCGATGATTCGTGAATGGTAGAGCTCCTCGATTTGGGAGAGGCCGTGCGCGATGTACCCCTCGTGCATCGTCGCCTGGTCCTCGAAGATCTTCTTCTGCATCCTGAGAAATGTCGTCTCGTAGAAGCCTAGATCGGCCACGGTGCGCTTGGTGAGGCGTCGTAGGGGTCGCCCGAACACCGCGATCGCCGCCTTGCGCGCGGCGTCCGGGAGGAATCCGAGGTCCTTGAAGCCGGCGTAGAAGGACGGGCCGATCAAGCTCGCCATGCCGGCCCATTTGAGGTGCGGATGCGCGAGGAACAGCTGCCCGTAGTAGTCGTAGACAGCCTCGACCGTGCGCCTGTTCGCGGCGAACCCGAGGTCGGGACGCCAGGTATCCCGCTCAATTCCCGCGGTCTTGAGCGCGCGATTGAGCAAGGCTTCCTTCAGTACGTGGGCTTTCACAGACAATTGTCACGCCCCCAGGGATCGGCGGAGCCGAACCCACATCCGTCGCTGACCCGATGAGCCGGGAAGATGGTCGCGCAGTAGTCGATGGATGAACAGGTAGGCACTGCCGCTGCGCCGAAGCAGCAGCCGCTGCACCGTGGCTTCCTGGTGGCCGAGCAACGCCGCCAGCAGGACGACCGCCGGCGCCTGACCGGCCGCCGCGGCGTGGACAGCTACAGTTCGCCTGTCAGGGGGCGCGGCGGGTTGCGAAGGAGTGCGGGATGGACGAGCGACAGGCCGGGATGCCCGATGACCGGGACGTGGCGCGGCTGCGCGGCGCCCTCCAAGGGCGGGTCCTGCTGCCCGGCGAGGACGCCTATGACCAGGCGCGGCGGGTGTGGAACGCGATGGTCGACCGGCGGCCGGCGGTCATCGCCCGCTGCGCCAGCCCGGCCGACGTCGCCGCCGCGGTGCGCTTCGGCCGTGAGCACGACCTGGAGCTGGGGGTCCGCTGCGGCGGCCACAGCGTCCTGGGGATCTCGGTCCCCGCGGGCGGGCTCATGGTCGACCTCACGCCGATGCAGGCGGTGCGGGTCGACCCCGAGCGGCGGCGCGCATGGGTGCAAGGCGGCTCGCTGCTGCGCAACCTCGACCGGGCCACCCAGCCGTTGGGACTGGCGACCACGGCGGGCAACGTCTCCCACACCGGCGTCGGCGGCCTCACCCTCGGCGGCGGGATGGGTTGGCTGGCGCGGTGGCTGGGGCTGGCCTGCGACAACGTCGCCCGCTTCGAGCTGGTGACTGCCGACGGCGAGATCATGCACGCCAGCGAAACCGAGCACCCCGACCTCTATTGGGGGCTGCGCGGCGGTGGCGGGAACTTCGGCGTGGTCACCGAGTTCGAATTCCGCCTGCACCCGGTGGGGACCGCGGCACTGCTGGTCGAGCTGTACCACGCGCCCGACCACGCCCCGGCCGCGCTGCGGCGATGGCGCGACCTGCTGCCCGACGCGCCGCGGCAGGCGACCCTCACCGCCTGGGCCGGCACCAGCGGCGAGGCGCCGTTCCTTCCGCCCGAGCTGCACGGCCGGCCGCTGATCAACGTGGGCTACGTGTGGGTCGGCGACCCGGAACAGGGGCGGGCGCTGCTGCCGGCGCTGCGCGAGGGGGCGGTGCCGCTGGTGGAGCGGGTCGAGGAGATGACCTACCTCGAGGTGCAGACCATGGACGACCACAAGCACACGCACGGGTGGCGTCGTTACTGGAAAGGGCACTACCTGCGCGAGTTCGGCGACGGGGCGATTGACGCGTTCGTCTCGCGCGGGGTCGGCCGCGGCGACGGCGACCCCGACCCGGCAAGCCTGCCCTCCGCCACGCTGCAGGCCTACGGCGGCGCGATCGGCGCGATCAGCGACGACGACACCGCCTTCGCGCAGCGCGGCACGCTGGTGGAATTCGTGGCCGACGCGGTCTGGACCGACCCGGCCACCGACGAGTCCCGGATCGCGGCGGCGCGGCGCTACGGCGCG
>Ga0081538_10004095_pt1 | contig 13554 bp, 15 predicted proteins | sample TabmetS5T2R1_FD_71022 | JGI IMG/M metagenome (GOLD analysis project Ga0081538, IMG submission 71022) | Tabebuia heterophylla rhizosphere microbial communities from the University of Puerto Rico - S5T2R1 | ecosystem: Host-associated > Plants > Roots > Rhizosphere ...
CGGCGGGCCGTCGCGGACAGCCGCCGGCCGGGCCGGGCGCCGAGCGCGCGGGGGCGGGGGGCGGTGCTCCGGACCGACGCGCCGCGCCCGGCCTTGGTGAGCCGCGCGGTGACGCGGCACCACCGCCACGTCCGGCCCGCGCGCCGTCGCGGCTGGCCGGCGCGGCGCAGCAGCGCCGTCGCGCTCGCCCGCAGCCGCACCCGACCCAGGCCAGGCCGAGTGGCGCGCGCCCGACGAGGCTCGCAGCGGGTCGGCGGGACGCCGACCGCGCGCTCCCACATCTGCAGGTAGGCCTCGGCGCCGCGGCCGAGGTCGTCGACCACCTGCTGCCCGGCGAGCAGCCGCAGGTCCTCGACCCAGTCGGGGAACAGGCCGTAGTGGGCCATCCCGTCGACGTTGATGTCGTACACGCGCTGCCCGCTGCGCTGGCGGTCGACGAGCAGGCCGTCGAACGACCGGAACGGGTAGCTCACGTTGCCGCCCGCCCGCGGGCCGCCCTGCGAAGCGAAGCCGTTCATGTCCGCGCCCCAGCCGATGCCCCAGTAGAAGCGCGGGTCGCGGTGCGCGCGGGTCTCCCGCCAGGCGTCCGCGAACTCCGTCGTCGAACCGGCCATCGGCGTGACGACGCCGCCCAGCCGCAGGATGCGCGGGATCGCGTCCGGCGTGCTCCAGCTGTGGCTCGACACGACGCCGGAGTAGCCGCGCTGCTCGACGACGTCGAGCAGCTGCTGCCGCGCGCGCACGCTGAGGTGGTCGGGGTCGATGACCATCCCCGCGTCCATCATCCGCTTCACGAGGTGCTCGCCGAGCGGCGAGAGGCCGAGCGCGTTGCAGTGCGGCGGCTCGCCGTAGAGCGGAACGGTGCCGGGCGGCAGCAGGGCGTTGAGGATGTTCCCGGCGAGCTGGTCGCGGTCCGGCACGCCCGGTGCCGTCGGCTGCGCGCGGTCGTGGTTGTGCGGGTCCTGGCACGGACCCATCTGCCAGAAGCGCCCGGTCTCGATCCGGTTGCCGACGTTGACCACGACGCCCGTCGTCCCGCTGTCGCCCGCCACGCCGCCGAGCGCGTTGTCGAACTTGTTGACGAGCTCCATGTCGCGGACGCCGAGGTCGTGGACCTCCTCGAGCCGCTGGTCGATCTGCTCCGCCGTGCACTCCGGCCGCCCGTCCTGGACGCCGCAGTCGAACAGCTTCGAGACCTCGATGCCGAGCACCACCGCGAGCTTGCCGTCGTTGATGACGCGCCGCGCCTCGAACGGATCGGTGACGATCCGCAGCCAGCCCCGGCCGGGCCCGCCGTGCTGGGCGTCGATGTAGTCCTGCAGCTCACGCAGCCGCCGCGCCTGCAGGCGCACGCCGTCCATCTCGTTGCACGAGTTGCGCTTGTACGGATAGAGGGTGCAGAGCACCTCGTTGTCGACGAGCAGGTTCACCATCAGCCGCAGGCCGCCGCGCCACGAGCGCTCGAGCCACCTGTAGTAGGTCTGCTCGTGGGTCAGCGAGGCGTGGTGCGGCCAGTCCTTGAGCGTCGGCCAGCCGCGCGTGTCGTGCGTGCCGACCGGGTTGCCGTAGGAGAGGACGTTCTCGCCGATGGCGCCGGCGCCGCCGGGCTCGTGGTCGGGGCAGTCGACGAGCGCGCTCGCGACGCCGTACGGATGCCACGGCCGCCCGCAGTGCACGCGCCCGCCGAGGAACTCGAAGGCCATCATGTGCATGTGGGCGTCGAGCAGGCCGCGCACCTCGCCGAACGGGGTCGCGCCGCGAGTCGGCTCGCCGGTCACGTTCGTCTCCGCCTCGGGGTAGTCGGCGCAGCCCGTGGCCGGCTCGAAGGCGAACGCGGTCGGGTCGTCGCCCAGCACCAGCCGACCGTCCTGCACGCCGAGCGCTCTGTCGCCCAGCCGCAGCACGTAGCCGTCCTCGATCGTCCAGTCGGCGGACTCGCTCGGCGCGGCCTGGCTCTGGACGCGCTGCGGCGAGATCGGCAGCGGGCCTCGTCCGTGGCCGAGGAAGTCGCGGCCGGAGCCGTACAGCAGGTAGCGGCCGAGCGCCGTCGCCTGCAGGCGGAAGCGCTCGCCCTGGGCCGCGAGCCGGTAGCCGCCGTCGGCGGTCTTGGCGATCTGGGACCCGCCGCTGGTGAGCACGTAGCAGCCGCCGGCCAGCGCGTACCGGTTCTGCGCCTCCGCCGGAGCGGCGAGCAGAACGGCCAGCAGTACCCCCAGTGCGACCCGTACCACGCACGCGAAGGTACCCGGATCGCGACCGCGATGCGCCGGTTTCAGGACGGGCGCGCGCCGACCTGCGCCACGGCGCGCGCCGCGGCCGCGCAGCCGGCCACGAGCGCGGCCCGGCGATCGCCGCCTGCGAGCCGCGCGGTCAGCAGACCGGCGGCGAACGCGTCGCCGGCGCCGGTGGTGTCGACCACGTCGACCGGCTCGGCCGGGACGTGCACGTCGCCCCAGCGGGCGCCGCCCGCGCCGAGCTTGACGACCATCTCGCCGCGCTCGCCCAGCACCTCGGCCTCGCGCTGGTTGGGGAGCAGCAGGTCGACCTCCGGGATGGCGCCGGGGCGGATGAGCGCCCATGAGGACGGGTCGACCGAGATCGTCATGCCGGCTCGGCGGGCGCGCTCGATCGCCGCCAGCGCGCTCGCCCGCGGGCCTGCGCGCAGCAGCGAGTACCCCGTCAGGTGCAGGTGGTCCCCGAGCGGGATCTCGCCGAGCGGGCCGTCGTTGGCGCCCGGGTCGGGCAGCATCGTGCGCTCGCCGCCGGGCTCGACGAGCACGATGCAGGTGCCGGTCGGGAGCTCGGGATCGACCGTGGCGCGCACGTCGACGCCGCGCAGCGAAGCGATCGCCGCGCGGCCGCGGTCGTCGTCGCCGACGCGGCACACGAAGGCGACCGGCGTCCCGAGCGCCGCCGCCCACGCCGCCACGTTGGCCGCCGAGCCGCCGCCCGTCACGCTCACGTGCGCCGGCGTGTCGCTCCCGCGGGCCAGCGGCCCGCTCACGCGGGCGACGACGTCGACCATGAGGTCGCCGAGGACGACCAGGGTCATGCCACGGCGCGCGCGATCTGCGCCGCCAGCGCGGCGTTGCGCAGCACGAGCCGCACGTTCGCCTCCAGGCTCGCGCCGCCGGTCTCGCGGTGGAACCAGTCGAGCAGGAAGGGCGTGATGTCCTTGCCGCGCATGTCCTGCTCGGCCGCGGCCTCGAGGCCGGAGCGCAGGACCTTCTCGTGCAGCTCGGCGTCGAGCGGCTCCTCGATCGGGTTGGCGACCACGATCGCGCCGAGGCCGAGCTCGCCGCGCGCGTGATGCACGTCGGCGACCTCCTCGGGCGTCTCCACCCGCCACGTCACCGGGAAGCCCGAGTCGGCGAGGTAGAAGCCGGGGAAGCGGTCGGTCCGGTAGCCGAGCAGCGTCACGTTGAGCGTCTCGAGGCGCTCGAGCGTGGCCTCGACATCGAGGATCGACTTCACGCCCGCGCACACGACGGTGATCGGGCAGCCGCCGAGCGTGGTGAGGTCGGCCGACTCGTCCCAGCTCTCGCGCGCCTCGCGGTGGACGCCGCCGATCCCGCCGGTGGCGAACACCGTGATGCCGGCGCGGACGGCGAGCGTGGCGGTGGCCGCCACGGTCGTGGCGCCGGTGGCGCGGCGGGCCATCACCACCGGCAGGTCGCGGGCACTGCACTTGGCGACACCGTCACCGGTCGCGATCGCCTCGAGCCCTTCGCGGTCGAGCCCGATCCGCACCATCCCCTCGACGACGGCGATCGTCGCCGGCACGGCGCCCTCCTCGCGCACGATCGCCTCGATCGCCTGCGCGATCTCGAGGTTCTGCGGCTGCGGCAGGCCGTGGGATATCAGCGTGCTCTCGAGCGCCACGACCGGGCGGCCGCCGTCGAGCGCTTCCGTGACCTCGCGGGTGTAACGCATGAGGCGCCCACCGTACAGTGAGGACGAACACCGCAGCACCTGGCCAGGAACCCGAACGGGGACTGCGGCCTGGGCGGGACGGGCGTGAGGCCCCGGTCGGTCTCCACGCATAGCGTCGTAGGGGTATCCCCCATGGTTGCGCGGCGGGAGCGGGCTTAGCCTGCTCCCCATGGCCGCCGCTCCCCCCACCTCGCGCCTCGCCCGCACGGGCCGCGTCAGCGGCCTCGTGGCCGGCCAGGGCCTGCGCTGGGCCGGGACCCGCGCGGCCAACCTCGTGCGCTCGCCCGAGGCCGCCGAGGCCGCCACCGGCGAGCGCGCCGCCGCGCTGGCCCGCGAGCTCGTCGAGCAGCTCGGGCGCATGCGCGGCGCGGCGATGAAGATCGGCCAGGTGCTCTCCACCGTCGACTTCACGGCGATCCCGGAGTCCGAGCGCGAGCAGTTCAAGCAGACGCTCGCGACGCTGCGCGACGACGTCCCGCCGCTGCCGTTCAACAAGATCGAGAAGCTGGTGCGCTCCGAGCTGGGCGGGCCGGTGCGCGAGCACTTCGCCGAGTTCGAGCACGAGGCGTTCGCGGCCGCGTCGATCGGCCAGGTCCACCGCGCCGTCACGCACGACGGCGAGCACGTCGCGGTCAAGGTCCAGTACCCCGGCATGGCCGAGGCGGTGGAGATCGACCTGCGCAACCTCGGCCTGCTGCTGCCGCTCGTCAAGCGGCTCGCGCCCGGGCTCGACGTCCGCGCGCTGGCCGCCGAGCTGCGCGAGCGCGTGGCCGAGGAGCTCGACTACGAGATCGAGGCGCAGAACCACCGGACGATGGCGCGCGCCTGGCGCGGCCACCCGTTCGCCCACGTCCCCGCCGTGCACACGGACCTGTCGAGCCGCCGGGTCCTGGTCACCGAGCTGCTCCAGGGCCGCCGCTTCGAGGAGGTCAAGGCGCTCGACGCGGCCACCCGCGACCGCTTCGGCGAGATCGTCTTCCGCTTCTTCTTCGGCACGCTCACCCATCTCGGCCGCGCGTCGGGCGACCCGCACCCCGGCAACTACCTGCTGCTCGACGACGGCCGCGTCGGCTTCCTCGACTTCGGGCTCATGCGCGTCGTCGATCCCTCCTACCTGGCCGCCGAGCAGGGGATCGCGCGCGCGGTCGCGGCCGGCGACGCCGCCGCCGTCCACCGCGGCATGACCACGCTCGGCTACCTCCCCGAGCCGTCGCAGTTCGAGGGCGAGCAGCTCCTGACCCAGCTCCGGGTGGGCGCCGAGTGGTACTTCGAGCCCGGCGAGCGCCGCATCACGCCGTCGTACGTGAGCGGCCACATGCAGCGCAGCGCCGAGTTCCTCGACGACCTGCGGCGGATGACGCTGCCGCCCCAGGCGCTGCTCATCCGGCGCATGGAGGGCCTCGTCTTCCAGACGCTCGGCGAGGTCCGCGCCTCGGCCGACTGGGCGGCGCTCGGCGCCGAGTTCTACGCCGACGAGCCGCCGGCCACCGCGCTCGGCGAGCAGGACGCCGCGTTCTGGGGCGATCGCCGCCCGCTCGCGCGCGCCGCCTGACCGGCGACGGAATATTTCCGTCCGCGCTCGGCTCATCGACGGCATGAGCATGCGCATCTCCGCGGTCGCCGTCGCGGCCATGACCCTTGCGCTGTGCGCGGCGGGCACGGCCGCCGCCCAGGCGCCCGATCTCGACGACTTCAAACTGCGCCAGACGTCGCTCGACCTCCAGTCCCGCGTCGACGCGCTGGCGGGCCGGCTGGTCGAGAGCGACGTCGGCACCGTCCTGGGCGAGGCCAACCGCCCCGCGGTCGAGAACGGATCCTGCAACCAGGACGCGTTCCCCGGCATCCCCGCGGGCAGCCGGTGGTTCTGCTTCGACGCCGCGGACTCCGGTGACGGCCAGGGACGGCTGGAGTGGGTCCCGCAGGGCGTGAGCACGGCCGCAGACGCCGGCACCGGCGAAGGGCTGCTCGTGAGCTGGTACGACGACGCGGTCGAGCCCAAGAAGGGCGTGCGCGTGAGCTTCCTCAACCCGGTCACGCAGCGCTACCGGCACGTCCTCCTCGCCTATCCCTACGTGGACGCCGGCGGCAGGCCGACGTACGAGATCGTCGGCCGCCCGCAGGGCGGGATCCACGCCGGCGGCATCCTCTGGTACGGCGACTACCTCTATGTGGTCGACACCACGCGCGGAGTCCGCGTGTTCGACACGCGCTTCATCTTCGACCTCGAGCAGAGCCCGGACGGCGACACGTCCGACAAGGGGCGGATCGGGTGGGCCGCGGGTGCGTACCGCGGCTTCGGCTACCGGTACGTGATGCCGCAGGTCGACGCGTGGGTCAACGCCGCGGGCCCAGACGCCGAGCCCGTCTTCCGGTGCACGGGCACCGGCGCGCCGAAGTTCTCGTACCTGTCGGTCGACCGCAGCGTGGAGCCCCACCGGATGATCACCGGGGAGTTCTGCAGAGGAGAGGGGGACGTCGGGCGGGTGACGCGCTGGCCGCTGGACGCCGGGACCGGCAGGCCGGTCGTCTCGGGCGACGGCCTCGTGCACGCCTCCGAGGCCTACCGGCTGGCCGGCGACCAGATCCAGGGCGCGGTCTCGGTCGGCGACACGTGGTACCTGAGCCGCACCCATCGCCGCGAGGGGCCGGGCGAGCTGATCGTGGGCCGGCCGGACGCGGGCCCCACCGGCACGCTGCAGGCGACCGAGACGCGGCCGGCGGGGATCGGTCCCGAGGACCTCGCCTTCACCCCCGGCGACAACCGGGTGTGGACCGTGACCGAGTTCCCGCGCCTGCGGATGCTCTACGGGGTGCCGCGATGAGCGCCGCGGCATGACCAGCACGCCGGTGCGCGACGGCGACACGTACGTGCTCGCGGCCTAGCATCTCCTGTGTGGGTGACATCGAGACACGGCAGGACTGCGAGCGGCTCGTGCGCGCGTTCTACGGCCGCGCGCTCGACGACCCGATCATCGGCTTCCTGTTCCGCGACGTCGCCAAGCTCGATCTCGAGGCCCACGTCCCGCGCATCACGTCGTTCTGGGAGACGATCCTGCTCGGCGCCCGCTCGTACGGCGGCGGGGCGTTCGCGCCGCACGCCGCGCTGCACATGAAGGCGCCGCTGCGGCGGGCGCACTTCGAGCAGTGGGTGAGCCTGTGGACGCGCACGGTCGACGAGCTGTTCGCGGGCGAGCGCGCGGAGCTGGCCAAGGCGCACGCCCGGCGCGTGGCGAACGCGTTCTACGCGCGGGTCCAGACGCTCCCCGACCCGGTCGCCGAGCCGGCCGGTCTCGTGGTCACGAGGCACGTGCCGCGATGAGGCTCGAGCGCTGGCACGCCCCGGCGGGCGACACGATCCCCAACCACCCGCGCTTCCCGGTGCTCGTCTACCGGGGCGTGGACGAGATCACCGACGCGGCCGCCGCCCGCGCGCTGTTCGCCTCGCACGGCTGGGGCGGCTCGTGGGTCGACGGCGTCTTCCCGTTCCACCACTTCCACTCGACGTCGCACGAGGCGCTGGCCGTCGTGGCCGGCCAGGCGACGGTCGAGCTCGGCGGCCCGCAGGGCGAGGCGTTCGAGGTGACGGCGGGCGACGTGCTCGTCCTGCCCGCGGGCACCGGCCACCGGCGGGCGACCGACCGCAACGGGTTCACCGTCGTCGGCGCCTATCCCGCGGGGCAGGAGGACTACGACCTGCTGCGCGGCGACGACCCCGCCGAGGTCGCCGCCGCCCGCGAGCGGATCGCCGCGCTGCCCGCGCCGCCGGAGGACCCGGTCGGCGGCGAGGGCGTCGCGAGCTGGAGGTAGCCGGTGCCCCGCGTCGTCGTCATCGGGTCCACGGGACACGTCGGCACGTACCTCGTGCCGCGGCTGGTGCGCGCCGGCTGGGACGTGATCGCGGTCAGCCGCGGCGAGCGGGAGCCGTACACGCCCGCGCCGGAGTGGCGGGCGGTCGAGCGCGTCTCGCTCGACCGCGACGGCGAGGAGGCGGCCGGGACGTTCGGCGACCGGATCGCGGGCTTCGAGCCCGACGCCGTCGTCGACATGATCTGCTTCACCGCGGCGTCGGCCCGGATGCTGCTCGACGCGCTGCGGCCGCGACGGCCGCTGCTCGTGCACTGCGGGACGATCTGGGTCCACGGACCGGCCGCGCGGGTCCCGGTCACCGAGGACGAGCCGCGGACCGCGTTCGGCGAGTACGGGACCGGGAAGGCGGAGATCGAGGCGCTCCTGCAGCGCGAGACGATCGCGGGCGGCGTGCCGAGCGTCGTGCTCCACCCCGGCCACATCACCGGGCCGGGCTGGGAGGTCATCACGCCCGCCGGCAACCTCGACCTCGACGTGTGGCGCCGGCTCGCGGCAGGGGACCCGCTTCCACTCCCGGACCTCGGGCTCGGCGTGCTCCACCACGTGCACGCCGACGACGTCGCGCAGGCGTTCGAGCGCGCGCTGCGGCGCCCCGCCGCGATCGGGTCGAGCTTCCACGCCGTGTCGGAGCAGGCCATGACGCTGCGCGGGCTGGCCGAGGGCGTCGCGGGCTGGTTCGGCCGCGAGCCGGTCCTCGAGCTCGTCGACTGGGCCGAGTTCGAGCGCCGGGTCGGGCCCGAGCACGCCGAGGCCACCCGCGAGCACGTGGGCCGGAGCATCGCGGCGAGCATCGACCGCGCCCGCGCCGTGCTCGGGTACGCGCCGCGCTACAGCTCGCTCGACGCGTTGCGCGAGGCCGTCGCCTGGCTCGCCGCGAACGGGCGCGTCGACGTCGGCGACTTCGCGTGATCGAGCCGGTCGCGATCTCACCGCGTCCGTGATCGCGCCAGGCTGACCGCCCCCTCGCTGAGGCACCGCTCCGCGTCGGCCAGCCGGGCGCCGATCGCGCGCGGTCGCCTTTCGCCGTCCACCCGTGCGGGCGTGACGATCAGCCTGGCATCGACCTCGAGCAGGCGCATCCTGAACAGCCGCGCCACGACGGACGCTTCGACGAGGAGCCCGTCGGAGAGCTGCCGCTCGCCGTCGGGGACCGCGATCACCGCTGACTCCCGGACCCCTCCGTCCTGCGCCGCAGTGCCGAGATCGCGGCGCTGGCCGCGGTCGTCGCCACCACCGCGGTCACCCCCGCCTTGACGCCCTTGGGAGGGCGGACGTCCGGCAACGCGGACCGGACGCCCGACAGGTCGGCGTCGCCCGCCGCCTTCACGACCCGCTCGAACCGCGTCCGCCGCCGAAATGGCTTCACGTCGATGTTCACTGTCCTCGTCCTCCTGTCGAGGGCTCAGCGCTTCGCGCGCGAAGCCCGCTTGATCGCGGAGACGAGCTCCGCCTTGGTCAGGTTCGTGCGCCCCTCGATGTCCATGGCCGCCGCGAGATCGAGCAGCTCGGCCTTCGTGTGCGACTCGAGATCGCCGTTGACGCCGTTGACGGCGTTCCCCGCCGTCGCCTTCCCCATCTCCTCGGCCGCCGCGACCCGGCGGTCGGCGGCCTTCGCCTGCTGCTCGGCGTCGGCGGCCAGCTGCTGCGCCTGGCGGTGCGCCTCCTCGGCGGCGGCACGCGCCGCCTGCGCCGCCTCGTCGGCCAGCGCCCTGGCCTCGGCAAGGCGTCCGTGCGCGTCGGCGACGAGCTCCTTCGCCCGTTGCTGCTTGACCTCCGCGTCGTGCCGGGCGTCCCGCGTCTCGGCCTCGGCCTCGCCCTGCCTCTGCTCGAGCTCCTCGTCGGCGTCGGCCTGCGCGGCGGCGCGCTCGCGCTCGACCCGCTCGTCGGCGGCCCGCCGCGCCTCGCTGACCGACTGCTCGACGCGCCGCTTCAACTCGCGCTTGAGGTCGGCGATCTGCGAGCGGTTGGCCTCCGCGACGAGGCGAGCGCGGTCGGAGCTCTGCTTCGATTCCTCGGCCGCCGCGACCGCCTCCTCTTCGGCCCTCTGGGCGCGCTCGGCCGCCACGCGAGCACGCTTCATCCGCGTCTCGACCGAATCGCCCGCGGGGATGGCGTCCTCGACGGACGCCCTCATCTTGAGCGCCGTGTCGCGGGTCGTGGCGGCGGGGGCGGCCGCCTCGGAGGGCAGCATCCGGGACACGAGCCAGGCCGCGTTGGAGGGAAGCTCCCGCAGTCCGGTGCCGGCGTTGTCCGAGAGCCAGTGCAGTGGACGTCGTCGTGACATGACATCTCCCTGTGCCGTGAAAGCGCGTCGTACCGCGTCACCATTCGGCGACGCCCTGTAAACTTCGATTTACGAAGTCTACTTCGAATACCGAAGTTCGCGCAGCCGCAAACCTTGCCCCCGGACGACCCGCCTTCGACGCCGCCCTCGATGCTGGCGCTGCTCGACCTCCTCGGTCGTCGCTGGGCCCTGCGGATCCTCTGGGAGCTCCGCGGGCAGCCGGCGAGCTTCCAGGCGCTGCAACAACGGTGCGACTCGATGTCCACGAGCGTCCTCTCGCAGCGGCTCGGGGAGCTCAGGGAGGCGCAGCTGGTCGAGAAGGATCAGGACGGCGGCTACACGCTCACCGAGCACGGCGTCCGCCTGCTCGCCCGGCTCGACGGGATCGACGAGTGGACGCAGGAGTGGACCCGCACGTTGCGCGGGCGGGCTGCCGACCGGGCGCGCTGAGCGACGAATGGGTCCGCGGGCTCATGGGTAGCCGGGGGCAATGGGACGTAACGACAACCCATGGCAGCAGGTCGCGGCGTTGGCCGGCATCGCCGCTCTGGCCGGAGCCGGCGTGGGGGCGGGAAGCGCGCTGATGTTCGCGGAGCGTCGCGCCGGCGCGCAGGACCGGGAGATCGAATCGCTGGCTCACCGCGTCACCGCGCTCGAACGCCTGACCGAGCGCGTCTCGCGGTTGGAGCGGGGATCCGCCACCCCGGCGCCGCGCTCCGCCGGCTGAACGCCACCCGGCTCGCCGGTCGGTGACAATGACGCCCATGCGGGCGAGCCGTCCGTACATGCCGGACTACGGCATCCAGGGCGCCGACGAGGGCACCGGCCTGTTGCCGTGGTCATGGGCCGAGGCGCGGCTCACGGGCTCGCGCAACTACTGGGTCACGAGCCTGTGGCCGGACGGGCGCCCGCACTCGATGCCGGTCTGGGGCGTGTGGGACGGAGAAGCGCTGTGGTTCAGCAGCGGTCCGCGCTCGCGCAAGGCGCGCAACCTCGCCGCCGACCCGCGCTGCGTCGTGACCACCGAGGACGCGAACGAGCCGGTGGTCGTGGAGGGCAGCGCCGAGCGCGTGGACGATCGCGAGGCGATCGAGCGCGTCGCCGCCCTCATGAGCGCTAAGTACGGCGGCATCACCGCCGACTTCCTCGCGGCGAACGCGACGATCCGTGTGCGTCCGTCGTGGGCGTTCGGGATCGCCCACGACGACTTCACCGGATCGCCGACCCGCTGGGTGCCCGACTAGAGCATCACGCGACGTTCGCCGCCGGGCGGCTCCCGTGGATCTCGAACATCTCGTCGAGTCCGGTGAGCGCGAGCACACGCAGGACGGGGCCGTCCGGGCAGACGAGCGCGAGCCGGCGGTTCGCGAGGACGAGCTGAGCACGCGCGGCGTTCAGGGCGTGGAGCCCGCTCGAGTCCATGAACGTCGTCTCGCTCAGGTCGACCCAGATCTCGAAGGCCCGGATGCCGGCCGCCTCGATCGCCGCCTGGAGCTCCGGGGCGGTGTCCATGTCGACCTCGCCGGCGACGGCGAGGACGGCGCGGCGCCCGACGTGCTGCTCGACGATCGTGAACTGCGTCTCGGTGGGCGCGGTCATCGGCGCGCGGGTGGGGTACGGGTCATCTGCGGCTCCTGTCCGAAGGAAGGCTTCGATCAGGAGACATGCCGCGCGAACCGGTCAGGTACGCGAAGCCGTCCTCCTCCACTGAACCCCGGTGCCGACGTCGCCCTTCGCGGGCCGCCGGCTCCGCAATCGGCCACACAGCCTACAAGGCCGGGACGCCGGCGATACGCTGGCCGGCCATGAGCGACGAGGCACGACCGCCGGAGCTGAGCGGCGGCGACCTGCTCGCGCGGCTCTCCGACGACATGGTCCGCGCGAAGAAGGAGTTCTTCGGCAGGGGCCCTGAGCAGGCGAAGAGCTACATGCTCGACGACCTGCTGTTCGTCGTCATGCGCGGCGGCCTCACGACCGCCGAGCAGACGATGCTCAGGTATGACAACGAGGACATGGTCCGCCAGTTCCGCCAGCTGTTCGAGAACGACATGACCGAGGTGCTGACGGGCCTGGTCGAGCGGGCCACCGGACGCCGGGTCGTCAACTACCAGTCGCAGATCATGTTCGACCCCGACATCATCGTCGAGATGTTCGTGTTCGAGGACGCATCGCCGGCGGGCGACTAGCGCTCGGCGAACGCGTAGAGGTTCCCGTCCCACGCCCCGGCGAGCAGGGCGTTGCCCGAGATCGCCGGGCCGGAGGCGACCCACGAGCCGATCTCGAACCTCCAGCGCTCCGCCCCGGTCGCGCGGTCGAGGCCGTAGAGGTGGCCGTTGTTGGCGCCCACGTAGACCGTGTCGCCGCTCACCGCGGGCGGGGAGAGGACGCCGCCGAGGTAGGCCTGACCGGGGAGCCGCACGCTCCAGACGACCGCCCCGCTCGCCACGTCGAGCGCCGTCACGCGGCCGTTCGGGAAGCCCATGTAGAGCGTGTTCCCGGCCACGGCGGGCGCCGCCGGCGTCGCGTTGCCGGGGATGTACGACGCGTCCGGGCTCTGGTGCTGCCAGAGGTCGGCGCCGGTCTCGCCCTCGCGCGCGATCACGCGGTTGTTGGAGCCGATGAAGACGCGGCCGCCGACCGCCGTCGGTGCGGCGTCCTGCCAGCCGCCGAGCCGCGCCGTCGCCGTCCACAGCTGCGTGCCGGTGGCGGCGTCGTAGGCGATCACGCGGTCGGCCGTCTGATTGCCGACGTAGACCCTGCCGTCGGCCACCGCCGGCGTGCCGTCGCTCATCGTGCTGCCGGTCATCGGGGATTCCCAGCGCGTGGCGCCGGTCCTGACGTCGAGCGCCGCGAGCAGGCCCTGGCTCGCCTTGCCGTAGCGGGTCTGGTACGGCCAGTAGACGACGCCGTCCGCCACCGCAGGCGAGTAGTAGGAGTACGAGCGCTGGTTGATCGGCGGCGTGTTCGGCTCCGGCTCGCGCTTCCAGCGCAGCTCGCCGGTACGCGCGTCCACCGCGTAGAGCGCGCCGCGCAGCGACGGGATCAGCACCGTGTCGCTCTCGACCGCCGGCGTGCCGTGCACGGACGACGGCGTCGGGAACGTCCACTTCGTACGGCCGGTCTCGAGGTCGACGGCGTGGACGCCGCTCACCTTGGTGTCGTTCTCGTCACGGACGCCGACGTAGGCGACGCCGTCGGCGATCACCGGCGAGCCGGTGAGCAGCGCGCCGCGCGTGCGGTGCGTCCACGCGAGAGAGAGGTTCGGGCGCAGCACGTCGGCGGCGACGCCGCTGTGCTGCCGGTCCCCGTGGAACTGCGCCCAGTCGGCGCCTGGCTCGATCTCAGGCGGTTGGCGGCGGTCGACCGTGTAGCTCGACGTCTCGCTCCAGCGGACGCCGCTCTCGTCCACCGCCTCGACCTCGACGTCGTGCGAGCCCGGCCGGCGCGCGTCAGCCGCGAGCCTGCCGTAC
>Ga0081538_10004096_pt1 | contig 13551 bp, 13 predicted proteins | sample TabmetS5T2R1_FD_71022 | JGI IMG/M metagenome (GOLD analysis project Ga0081538, IMG submission 71022) | Tabebuia heterophylla rhizosphere microbial communities from the University of Puerto Rico - S5T2R1 | ecosystem: Host-associated > Plants > Roots > Rhizosphere ...
CGGCACGCCGGGCTCGCCGGCGAGCAGGTCGAGGAGTGGCGCAACCACGCGGTGCCGTTCCCGTCGCTGCGGGTCGACGACTCGACGATCATCGACCTGATCCCGGGGAACCCCGGGGCGGATCGCGGCCACCTCGACCACATCTGCTTCGTGGTCTCACAAGGCGAGCTCGATGGCCTGGCCGGGGACCCCGAACTCGAGGTGCTGGAGCGTGGCGAACGGTTCGGCGCCCGCGGGCTCGGCCAGTCGATCTACGTCCGCGACCCCGACGGCCTGCTGGTCGAGTTCCGCTGCTATCCGACCTAGTGCCCGGCTCGGATCACCGGGTCACTCGAGCTCACGGATCCCGACCTCGTCGAGGTGGCGCAGGAGGTCGCCCGGGTCCTCGTACACCCGGAAGGCACCGGCACGCTCGAGCTCGTCGGTGCCGTACCCACCCGACAAGAGGCCGATGCTCAGCGCGCGGGCCCGGCGGGCGGCCAGCAGGTCCCACACGCTGTCGCCGACCACCACGCAGTCCTCGATGGCCAGGCCGAGGGCGTCGGCCGCCGCCAGGAACAGGTCGGGATCGGGCTTGGCGCGGGCCACCGCGTCCCGGGTGATGATCGGCACCCCCTCGGGCACGCCCAGGAGCGCCAGGCTGGGCCCGGCGGTCGCCAGCCTCCCGCTGGTGGCGACCGCCCAGGGCGTCCGGTAGGCCGTCAGCCGCTCCAGCAGGTCGACGGCGCCGGGCAACGGGCGCACTCCGCCGCGGTAGCGCTCGAAGGCGTCGTGATGTCGGGCCTGCAGGCGCTCCGCCACGTCGTGGCCGATGGGTGCGCCGACCTCGCGCAGCAGAGCGCGTGCGAAGAGTCCGCCGCTCATGCCGATCTTGCGGTGGATCTTCCACACGGGGATGTCGATGCCCTCGGCCTCCAGTGCCTCCCGCCAGGCGAGCACGTGCTGGTAGACGCTGTCGATGAGGGTGCCGTCGAGGTCGAACAGGATCCCGGTCCGGCGACCCTCTTGCGCTTCCGTCACGCCACCAGCCTGGCCCAGGCCGCCCGGGGTATGTCACTGCTGGTGTTCCCGCTGACGTTCGTGTCGAGCGCCTACGTGTTCGCGCCGCTGGCCGTCGCCCGCTATCGGCGCTCCTAGCCGGTGGTGTCGTGGGGCACGATGGCAGTCATGGACCGATCCGACGTGGAGCGGTGGGTCGACGGCTACGAGCGGGCCTGGCGCACCGCCGGCACCGACGGGCTCGGCGACCTCTTCTCGCCCGACGCCTCCTACCTGCCGTCGCCCTGGGCGCCGCCGGTCGAGGGACTGGAGGCCATCGCACTGTTCTGGGAGCACGAACGCGATGGCCCCGACGAGCCTTTCACGATGGCCCACGAGGTTCTCGCAGTCGAGGGCGCGACGGCGGTGGTGCGGGTGAGCGTCGACTACGGCGGGCACGGGGCCACGCCCATACAGCGCTGGCGCGACCTCTGGGTCCTCCGCTTCGACGCCGCCGGCCGGTGCGTCGCCTTCGAGGAGTGGCCGTTCGCGCCGGACCAGCGGGACGGCCACGAGCACTCGGCCTGACGGCCGGCAGGTGTCACTTGGCGGTGGTCGACGCGAACTTGCGAGTTGCCAGCACTCCGAACACGACGGCGATGCCGATGGCCCAGGCCCACGCGATCCACAGGTCGGACCCCGGGTCGAAGCCGTTGTAGAGCGCCCGGGTGGCGTTGGTGACGGTCGTGAACGGGTTGTGCTCCGCGATCGGCTGCAGCCACCCCGGCATGGTCTCCACGGGCACGAACGCCGAGGACACGAACGTGAGCGGGAACATCCAGATGAACCCCGCCGAGTTCGCCGCCTCGACCGATCCGGCCGACAACCCCACCAGCGCCTGGATCCAACTGAAGGCGTAGCTGAAGGCGAACAGCAGCACGGTGGCGCTCAGCGCCTGGGCCATGGTGCCCTCGATCCGGAAGCCGACCGCGAAGGCCACGCCCAGCATCACGGCAAACGTGAGCAGGTTGCGGGCCACGTCGGACAGGGTTCGCCCGACCAGCACCGCCGACTGGACCATCGGCAGCGACCGCAATCGGTCGATGATCCCCTTGGTCAGATCGTCGGCCAGGCCGATGCTCGTGAACGTCGAGTTGAACAGCACCGTCTGGGCGAAGATGCCAGGAAGCAGGTACTGCTTGTAGTCGGAGTATCCCGGCGCCTGGATCGCGCCGCCGAACACGTACACGAACAGCACGACGAACATGAGCGGCTGGACCGTGGCGTAGATCAGGAGCTCGGGGCTACGGCGCATCTCCCGGAGGTGCCGCAGCGCCTCGGTCCAACTGTCGCGGAGCAACCACGTCCGGCCCGTCGGGACGTCGTGCTCCGGGGCGGGGGTGAGGAGGACCTCGTCGACCGTCGTCGCCATCAGTTCTCGGCCTCCTGCAGAACGCTGCGGTCTCCGTCGGAGGCCGCCTGATCGTCGCCACCCGCTCCCGTACGCCGGCCGTCGCCTGCAGCGGCGGCGGACTCGTCGGGCTCGCGGACCTCGCCGTTCGCCGAGCCCTCCTCGGCGGCATGGCCGGTGAGGGCGAAGAAGACGTCGTCGAGCGTCGCCCGCCTGGCGGCGACGTCGTGCACCGCGATACCGGCGGCGTCGAGCTCCCGCACCGCGACCGGGACGAGCCCCTCGACCCGGAACACGGGCAGCGACACCGTTCGCTTGTCCTCGCCGACGTGGGGATCGCCGCAGGCATGGCGCCCCAGGACCTCGATCACGCTCTGCGCGTCGGCGGGATCCTCGACCATGACCTCGATCAGCTCGCCGCCGATCTGCTGCTTGAGCTCCTCGGAGGTGCCCCGAGCGATCACCGTGCCCCGGTCGATCACGACGATGTCGTCGGCCAGCCGGTCGGCCTCGTCGAGGTACTGCGTGGTCAGCAGCGTGGTCGTCCCGCCGCGCACCAGCTCGTCGATCAGCGCCCACACCGACTGGCGGCTGCGGGGATCGAGTCCGGTGGTGGGTTCGTCGAGGAACAGGATCGAGGGCCGGGCGATCAGGCTCATCGCGATGTCGAGCCGCCGACGCATTCCGCCCGAGTAGCCCTTGACGACGCGGTTGCGGGCGTCGAGCAGGTCGAACCGTTCGAGCAGCTCGGTTGCCCGCTCGCGGGCGACGGCGGTGCCCATGTGGTACAGGCGGCCCACGTGCTCGAGGTTCTCGTGACCGGTGAGGCCCTCGTCGACGGCTGCGTACTGGCCGGTCAGGCCGATCCGGGCTCGGGCGCGCTGGGGTTCCTCGAGGACGTCGATGCCGTCGATCTCGGCACGACCGGCGTCGGGCCGCAGCAGCGTCGTGAGGATGCGAACGGCGGTGGTCTTGCCGGCCCCGTTGGGCCCGAGAACGCCGAGGATCTGCCCCCGTTCGACGTCGAAGTCGACGCCGCACAGCGCCTTCGTGTTCCCGAAGCTCTTGACCAGGCCTTCGGCAACGATGGCAGGCACAAGAACGGAACCTATCGGGGGAGCCGGGCGGGTCCTACCGGATATCCGCGTTCACTAGCCTGACGCCGTTCACCGCCGAAGCCGCACCCGGAGGACCCGATGGCCGCAGCGCCCCCGTCCAACCCACCCGTCGCCATGCTCGACGAGGTCGCGCGGGGAGAGTTCCTCGTCCGTGTCTACCAGCACCTCCTGGCGGCGCTCCTGGCGTTCGTAGCGTTCGAGGCCCTGCTCATCAACCTCGGGGCGGCCGAGTCGCTCTACGACGTGTTGTTCGACAGCGGCGGCCGATGGATCCTGCTGCTCGGCGCCTTCATGGTCGTCAGCTGGCTCGCCACCAACGCCGCCCACGACATCCTCAACCCATCGCGTCAGTACGCGGGCCTGTTCGCATTGGCCGCCGCCGAGGCGGTGATCTTCGCGCCGTTCCTCCACTACATCTTCGAGGTCCAGAGCGACGGCACCACGACCGTCCTGGCGGCCGCCGCCATCACGGGCCTCGGGTTCGCCGGCCTCAGCGGCGTCGCCCTGGTGACCCGGGCCGACCTGTCCTACCTGCGCCCGATCCTGCTCTGGGCGGGCGTGTGCGCGCTGGTGCTCATCGCCGGCGCGCTGCTGTTCGGCCTCGACCTGGGCGTGTGGTTCTCGGTGGCGATGATCGCCCTCGCCGGCGCCTCGATCTTGTACCAGACCCAGACCATCATCCGGCGCTACCCGGCGGAGGCCTACGTCGGCGCCGCAGTCCAGCTCTTCGCGTCGGTGATGCTGCTGTTCTGGTACGTGCTGCGCCTGCTGAGCCAGGTCCGCCGCTGAGAGGCCGAGCGGACGGGCGCGCAGGTGGGCACCGACGATTCGCCCGACGCCGGGACCTATCGGCAGCTCCGCTTCCGGCGCCCACCCGGTGCCTGCGAGCTGCTGCTGGTGCGCCACGGCGAGTCCGCCCCGGCGCGCGAGGGTGACCCGTTCCCGCTGCTGGACGGGCACGGCGACCCCCCGCTCGACCCCGTCGGCCGCGACCAGGCGGAACGCGTCGCCGACCGGCTGGCGCACGAGCCGATCGCCGCCATCTACGTATCGAACCTGCGCCGGACCGCCGAGACGGCGGCGCCGCTGGCCGCCCGGCTGGGGCTCGAACCCCACGTGGAGCCCGACCTCCGTGAGGTCTACCTGGGCGAGTGGGAGGGCGGGTCGTTCCGAAAGCACGTGGTCGAGGGGCACCCCGTGGCGCTGCGGATGTACGCCGAGCAGCGCTGGGACGTCATCCCCGGCGCCGAGCCGGGCGAGGCGTTCGCCGCCCGGGTGCGCGGCGCCATCGGCCGAATAGCCGCCGCCCACCCGGACGAGACGGTCGCGGTCGTGTGCCACGGCGGTGTCATCGGCCAAGCCTTGGCCGAGGCGAGCGGGGCGCAGACCTTCACCTTCACGGGCTCGGACAACGCCGCCGTCTCCCACCTCGTCGTCGCCGACGATCGGTGGGTGATACGCCGCTACAACGACACCGCCCACCTCGGCCTGGCGTTCACGACCGCCCCGGAGCCGCTGACCTAGACGCCTACCCCGTCCCGGCCGCCGGGTTTCTGGCGCAGGATTGGTTGCCAGGCAACCAAAGCTGCGCCAGGAAGCTCCACCTGACTCAGTGCCCATTCCCGGCGATTGCACCCGGCCAGCCAGGCATGAGCCCGAGCCGCATCTCGGCGAGGACCAGGCCCACCCACGCGAGCGCGACCAGGGACGTGGCCAGCGGCACTGGAATATCCACCGAGCAGGCCACGACGGCGACGACTGCCACTGCCACCTTGACCGGGCGCACCCAACGGGCTGCGGCGTCGGTCGCCACGCCCACCGAGCGGCCCCACCCGACCACGAAGAACCCACCGATCAGCATCACCGTCGCCCACCCCAGGAGCGCCGGCGGCTCGCCGCCCGCGGCCGCCCGCTCGATGGCGATCTCCACGCCCACGCCGATGGCCACAACCGCGGAGTACACGATGATGTGGCCGTACCCGTACAGGAAGCTCCGCACCTCCGACTGGCGGCCGCCGGCGATCGCCTGGTTGATCGCCCCCTCGTCGAAGCCGCTGAAGTACACCCACCAGATGCCGGCGGCGATGACGAACCCGGCGACCGCCGTGACCGTCGACGCCGCGACCCAGTCGGTAGCGCCCACCCCCTGCACCACCGACACGACCGCCTCGCCCAACACGACGATGGCGAACAGCCCGAACCGTTCGGGCATGTGCGACACCTGCTCGGGTGGACGGTGCATGCGCGCGTACGCGATTGGCCCCGAGATCGCCGCATTGGCCACCAGGGCGACGCCCCACACCCAGTAGCGACCGGGCGGTGGCACCGCTGCGGACACGCCCCACAACGCGGCTCCCACGGCGGACCCCACCGTGTACCAGCGGCACAGCTCGGCGGCCCGGGGCTCGGAGCGCCCAGTGACGGCGTACATGACCGCTAGCAGGACAAACAGCGCGGAGTACGTCAGCGCGAAGAGGTGGCCGTCGGCGTCGACGCCGTCTATCAGCGTGACCGCCAGGACGATGGCGCCCAGCATGGCGGCCAGCTGCACGCTCCGGTGGAGCGGGCTGTCGTCGTCGAACAGGTCGGCGAAGTACGAGAAGCTGATCCAGGCCCACCAGATGGGCACGAGCAGCCCGACGACGGTCAACACGCCGCCGAACGAGTGGTCGTCGTGGAGCAGGTCGCCGAGATTGGCCAGTGCTGCGACGAAGACGAGGTCGAAGAACAGCTCGAGCCAGGTGGCGTGGCGCGCCTCATCGTCCCAGTCATGGATCGCGACCGGCAGCCGGCCGCTGCGCTCGCGGCGCATGGCTTCCGGGTCGCCCGATGCCTGCATCGTTCCCTTGTATCCGAACGGTGACGAAATCGCACCGGCCGCCGGTGTCAATGAGCGCGGCGCAGCGGCTCGAGCGCGTCGATGTAGTCGGTGAGCCGCAATGCCACCTGCACCGGGAGGTCGGGGTCGTCGAGGTCGGGGTCGGGCCACGCCTCCGAGACTCGGCGCCAGGCGGGGAAGTGACCGAGGAAGGAGCCGACGACGACGTCGTCGCCGAGCGCCGCCCGCCACCGGTCCTGTCCGGCCATCAGGCGTGCGATCGCGGCGTCGTTGTCCGCCGCGTCCGGGTGCTCGGCGTGGAACCCGATCTCGAGGGCGGAGTCCACGGCGCCGTCGATGCCCTCGGGTGCGATCAGCTGGGCCTCGTAGTGCTCACGCGTCGGTCGCTCGCCACCGAACCACGCCTTGAGGCCCCAGCGGCGCGCCTGCTGGCGCATGTCCACGAGCTGACCTGTGACCAGGCCCCGCACCGCCGCGGCCACCTCGTCGAAGAACCCGAGCTCCACGACACCAGCATGGCCCGCCGCAGCGCCATCGGGCCCGTCGTTCCCGAGGCGATGGGCCGGGGGCCGGTCCACCGCCTCGGGAGCAACCGGCTAGTCGAAGCAGAGGTCCCGCAGGTCCTCGACGGTGTCCTGGTTCACCTCGGTCGGCGGCACCACGATCTGGGACGGGACCTCGGGCTCGACCAGGTCGGAGAAGCCCCGGCCCTGGGCGATCAGCCGGGCCATGTTGACCGCCGAGCCGGCCATGGTCGGGCTGTAGAGGTACGTGGCGGCGTACAGGCCCCCGGACTCGATGCGGTCGAAGGCGGCGCACGAGCCACCGGCGCCGGTGAGGATCATCTCGTCCTCACGGCCGGCGTTCTCGATCGCGGCGACGACGCCCTCGGCCATGTCGTCGTCGTGCGTGTACACGGCGTCGATCTGGTCATTGGCCTGAAGGATCGCCTCCATGACCTCGAGGCCCATGTCGGGAAGGAAATCCGCCGGCTGCTGGGCGACGATGTTGATGCCGCTGCCGCACAGCTCCTCGATGGTGTCCGCGAAGCCCTGCGTGCGGTCCGTCGTCACCGAGATGCCCGCGATGCCCTGGATCTCCACGACGTTGCCCTCGCAGTCGAGCTGCTCGGCGAGGAACTCGGCCGCCTTGACGCCGATCTCGTAGTTGTCACCGAGGATCGTGGCGCGGGCGGCGTCCGGGCTGGCGAAGAGCCGGTCCACGTTGATCACCGGGATGCCCGCCTCCATCGCCTGCTCGGCGACCGGGGTGAGCTGTTCGCCGTCGTACGGGAGCACGACGAGCGCATCCGGCTCCTCGTTGATCAGCGTCTGGATCTGGGACGCCTGGCTGTCGGCGTCCGCGGCCTCGACCAGCCTGAACTCGACGTCGTCCCACTGGTCGGCCGCCTCCTGTGCCTTGGCTGCGATCTGGCCGAGCCAGCCATGGTCGGTGGGCGGCACGCTGGCGGCGATCGTCACGGTCTCGCCGGTCTCGCTGCTGTCGCCCCCCGTGTCGGCTTGGGTTTCGTCGCCGGCGCCCGCGCCGTCGTCGTCGTCGTCCGAGCAGGCGGCGGCGACGATGGCGAGCGCCGCGACGCCCGCTATGAGCTGTCGTCTGAATGACATTTTCGAAGGTCCCCTCCTTGGTTGTTGTGGGATCCGTTCCGCTGGATGGACGGGCACGGGGGCGCCGCGGAGCGCGCGACACAGGCGGCCTAGATCCGCTCCGGCCGCTGGATGAGGACCGCCCCGAGGATGATCGCCCCCTTGACGATCTGCTGCCACTCCGTGGCCAGGTCGAGCTGGGTGAGAAGGTTGAACATGATGGCGAACACCATCACGCCCAGGAACGTGCCGACGATCGTGGCGCGCCCCCCGGCGAGGCTCGTGCCGCCGATCACCGCGGCGCCGATGGCGTCCAGCTCGAGGAGCTCGCCGGCGACCGGCGAGGCACTCGCCAGGCGGCCGGAGAGCAGGACCGCCGCCAGCCCCGCGAGCAGCCCGCTGAGGCAGTAGACGCTGAACACGACCCGGCGGACGGGGACACCGGCGATGCGCGCCGCCTCGCGATTGCCACCGGCGGCCACCACGTGCCGGCCGTACCGGGTGCGATTCAGCAGGATCCAGCCGGCGATCGCGATGGCGGCGAAGATGACGATCGACACGGGAACGCCGACGATCTCGCCCGTCCCGAACCAGCGCACGCCGTCGGAGCTCAGGAGGCTGATCGGGCTCTTGTCGCTCATCAGGAGCGCCAGGCCCCGTGCGATCGCGAGCATCGCCAGCGTGGCGACGAACGGCACCACCTTGCCGTAGGCGATCGCCGTGCCGTTGACGAGCCCCAGGCCGAGGCCGAAACCGATCGCGGCGGCGACGAACGCCACGGCCCCCGAGTCCACGACCAGCCCGCCGGCGATGCCCGCGGCGGCGACCACGGAACCCACGGAGAGATCGATGCCGGCGGTGGCGATGACGAACGTCATGCCGATGGCCAGCACACCGACCACGCTCGCCTGGGTCAGGATGGCCCGCAGGTTGTCGGCGGTCGGGAACGTGTCGGGCTCGAGGATCGCGCCGATGACGACGAGCGCCAGGACCACCACGACCAACGTGTACTCCTGGAGCTTGATGCGCGAGGGCAGGGCCAGCCGACCGACGCCCGGGGGCGGGCCCTCGCCGTCGGGGATCGCGGTGACGCCGCTCACGGGCTCTGCGGGGGTCATTGGCATCAGGCCTCCTCCTGGGCCTCATCGGCTGCAACCCCGGCGGGCACGGGAACCCCCGAGGCGAGCATCTCCTGGGTGTCGGGCATGGCGTGGCGCAGCAGCTCCAGCTCGGTCGCCGCGGCGCCGTCGACCTCGGCGACGAGCTCGCCCTCGCGCATCACGAGGATCCGGGTGCAGAACCCGCACAGCTCCTCGAGCTCCGACGACACGACCACCACGCCGAGCCCTCGCCCGGCGAGATCGGCGATGAGGCGGTACAGCTGGGCCTTGGTGGCGACATCGACGCCGCGCGTGGGTTCGTCGAGGAGCAGCACCCGGCACTGGTGGAGCAGCCACCGGGCCAGCACGACCTTCTGCTGGTTGCCGCCCGAGAGCTCCCGCGCGATCCGACTGCCGTCGGCGGGGACCGTGCCCAGCGCCCGGAGCTGCTCCTCGGCGGCGCCGCGTTCGGCGCGCGTGCGGATCAGTCCGCGCTGGAACCGACCGACGTCGGCCAGCGTGACGTTCTTGATCAGGTTCCAGTCGAGCAGGAGGGCCTGCGACTTCCGGTCCTCCGGGGCCAGGCCCAGCCCCGCGGCGATCGAGCGGTCGGGCCGGCCCGGCGGCACGCGCCGCCCGTCGACCATGACCTCACCGACCTCGCGGTCGTCGACGCCGTAGATGGCCCGCAGGAGCTCGCTGCGCCCGGCACCCACCAGGCCGCCGATGCCGAGCACCTCCCCGGAGCGGACCTCGAAGCTGGCGTGCTTCACGTCGGGGAGCCGTCGCACCCCCCTGACCTCGAGGACGACCGTGCCGTTCCCCCGGCGGCGCTCGGGATAGAGCTGCCCGACCTTGCGCCCGACCATGAGCTCGACGAGCTGATCGGCGGACGTGGTCGCCGGCAGTCCCGATGCGACCGTCCTGCCGTCGGTGAGCACTGTGACGCGATCGCCGAGCCGCCGGATCTCGTCGAGCCGGTGGGAGATGTAGATCACACCAACTCCCTCGGCGGTGAGGCGCCGCACGACCCCGAACATGGTCTCGATCTCGCTGTCGTCGAGGATCGCCGACGGCTCGTCCATGATCAGGAGTCGGACGTGGCGAGACAGCGCGCGTGCGATCGACACCACCTGCTGACCGGCCGGGCGGAGGTCGCGGACGTAGGTGCGCGGCGAGATGGCCTCGTGGTTGAGCCGGCGCAGGATCTCGACCGTTTCCCGCCGCATCCGCCCGCGGTCCAGGAGGCCCCAGCGTCGCCGCTCGTGGCCGAGGAAGATGCTCTGGGCCACGGTCAGGTCCTCGACCAGGTCGCGCTCCTGGTAGATGGTGGCGACGCCGCGCTCCAGGGCCCTCGACGGGTCGCCGGTTGTCACCGGCTGACCGTCCATGCGTATCTCGCCTGCGGTGGGCTCCACCGCCCCCGAGACGCACTTGATCAGGGTCGACTTGCCGGCACCGTTGGGACCGACGAGGCAGTGCACCTCCCCGGGCCTCACCTCGAAGTCGACCCCCGCCAGGGCCCGGACGCCTGGGTACTCCTTCACCAGGCCTCGGACCTCGAGGACGGGGGTCGTCGGTGCCACCGTCAGGCCACCAGCAGTGGGCGCAGCGTGTCGTGCGCGATCCGCAGGCCGATCTCGACCTTCTCCTCCGTGCCGCCCCACACCGGGTCCTCGTGCTCGACCGACAACACGCCGTCGAAGCCGCCCTCGTAGAGCGCGTCGACCAGCCGCACCCAGTCGACCTGGCCGAGCCCGGGCACCCGGTAGCGCCACCAGCCCACGTCCCAGGGGTCGTCGCGGACCACGGCTCGCCCCGGCCAGCCGTAGCGGTTGCGGGCGGCGACGTCGACCTGGATGTCCTTGGCCTGCGCGTGGGGGATGCTGTCGATGTAGGGCCGCAGCGCCTCGACCGGATCGATGCCCATCCACACCAGGTGCGACGGGTCGTAGTTCAGGTACAGCCCGAGGTCGAACATCCACTCCCAGAGCTCGGGCGAGTAGGCGAGGTTGCCCGGGTAGCCGTCGGGGTGCCAGCCCTCCATGACGCAGTTCTCGACGATGAGCTTCACGCCCGCCTCGCCGGCGCGATCGACCAGCGGACGGAACACGGCCTCGGCCTGCCGCAGGTTGTCGGCCACCGAGCGCGTGGGATCACGGCCCACGAAGGTGCCGACAGTGGGGCAGCCCAGCAGGGCCGCGGCGTCGATGCACCGGGCGACGTGCTCGTTGATCGCATCCCGCTCCGCGCTGTCCGGATGGAGGTTGTTGTCGTAGAACGCGAGGGACGAGAGCTCGAGGCCGTGCTTGGCGAACAGCTCGCGGGTGGCGTCGGCCTCGGCGTCCCCGAAGCGCTCGACCGCCAGGTGGGTGGCGGTGAAGGGCCGGTCCCCGATATCGGGCCACGCGGCCACCTCCAGCGCCTCGTAGCCCTCGGCTGCGGCCCACTCACAGAGCTGCGGCAGCGTGCGCCGGGGCAGGCAGGCGGTGATGAACCCGAGCTTCACGGGACGTCTTCCCAGCGGTTTGTGCGGGTCGAGCGCAGGACGGCGGCGGTGATGTCGGCGGCCCGGGCGCCGTCCGCAAACGTGGGCAGCCCGTCGACGGCCGCCGCACTGCCAGCCCGGATGGCCTCGTAGGTGTCGGCGACGAACGCATCGAAGCAGCCCTGGTAGCCCTGGGGATGGCCCGGCGGCAGCACCGCGTAGCGGGCCGCCTCGGCGGCGAGATGGGCGGGGTCACGCGGCACGACCTCCGCGACGTCGCGACGGCCGACCCACAGGAACTCGGGCTGCTCCTGGTCGAAGCTCAGCGTGGCGTCGGCGCCGGCGACCTCGAACTGCAGCCGGTTCTTGCGGCCCGGGGACACCTGGCTCACGACGACGGACCCAGCCACCCCTCGGCGGGTCCTGAACAGCACCACCATGATGTCCTCGGTCGCGACCGCGCGGCGGATGCCGTCGGTCCTGGCCCGGACGCGCCCCTCGAAGGCGTGGCTGTCGCCGGCACTCACGCGCTCGGGCACCGCGGTCACGGCCTCGGCGCAGACCGCGGCCAGCCGGTCACCGGTCACGAACTCGACGAGGTCGCACCAGTGCGAGCCGATGTCGGCGAACGCCCGGGACGGCCCACCCCGTTCGGGATCGACGCGCCAGTTGTCGTCGCCCTCGGTGGCGAGCCAGTCCTGGAGGTAGCAACCGTGGATCAGGCGGACGGGACCGATGGCACCCGCGGCGACGCGCGTCCGCGCCTCGCGCACCAGCGGATAGAACCGATAGGCGAACGGGACGACGGCCACGACGCCGGCGGCGTCGGCGGCCCGAACCAGATCGGCTGCCTCGTCGCGGTCGACGGCCAGGGGCTTCTCACAGATCACGTGCTTGCCGGCGGCCAGGGCCGCATGGGCGAGGGGCGCGTGAAGGTTGTTGGGCGTGCAGATGTGGACGACGTCGACGTCGGCCGCGGTCACCATCGACTCCGCGTCGGCGAAGCCCCGGTCGGCCCCGAGCGCCTGGGCTGCCTCCCGCGCACTCGAGGCCGACGAGGCGGCGACGCCGACCAACCGGGCGCCGGCGCGGCGGGCGGCGTGGGCGTGGACCACCCCGATGAAGCCGGTCCCGGCGACGGCGACGCGCAGCGGCGCATGATCGGCGGCGGGACCTCCGGCGGCGCCAGGATCAGCCGACGTGTCCCGAGCGCTCGCCGACGCTTCGGTCGCCCCCTCCATGGTTGTGATGTTTGCCACACACTTATGACGGCTGTCAATCAAAAGCTTCCGGTGTGAAGGGCTAACTGAGCAACCTTGCGATGCTTTGACACCCCGAAGTCTCGCTGGTTCACTGACCGCCGTGTCCGCCGTCCCGACGCGCTCCCCCCAGCCGGCGGCGCCGGCTCCGGGGGCGGGGGCGATCCTGCAGCTCGTGCGCAGCGGCCAGGCCGCCACCCGCGCCGACTTGGCGGCGTTGACGGGGCTGGCCCGATCGACCGTGGCCCAGCGCGTCGATGCCCTCCTGGCCATGCAGCTGCTGGTCGCCCGGGGCGACAGCCAGTCGACCGGGGGGCGTCCGCCCACGATGCTGGCCTTCAACCACGACGCCGGCGTCGTGCTCGCGGGGGACCTCGGCGCCACGCACTCGCGGGTGGCGGTGACCGATCTCGGCGGCACGATCCTCGCCCAGACCTGGCGTGACATCGCCATCGCCGAGGGGCCCGAGGCCGTGCTGTCGTGGCTGGAGGCGGCGTTCGACGGCTTGCTCGAAGAGGTTGGCCGTGGCCCCGACGCGGTGCGCGGCGTGGGGGTTGGCCTGCCCGGACCGGTTGAGTTCGCGACCGGCCAGCCCGTGAACCCGCCGATCATGCCGGGCTGGGACCGCTATCCCGTGGGCGATCGGCTGGCCCGGCGCTACGGCGCGCCCGCGCTGGTGGACAACGACGTGAACATCATGGCGGTCGGCGAGCACTGGTCGAACTGGCGCGACGAGGCGTTCCTGCTGTTC
>Ga0081538_10004097_pt1 | contig 13549 bp, 15 predicted proteins | sample TabmetS5T2R1_FD_71022 | JGI IMG/M metagenome (GOLD analysis project Ga0081538, IMG submission 71022) | Tabebuia heterophylla rhizosphere microbial communities from the University of Puerto Rico - S5T2R1 | ecosystem: Host-associated > Plants > Roots > Rhizosphere ...
CGCCCGCCTCGGCCGACAGCAGGTCGGTCGGCACCTCCACGTACACCGGGCGCGCCGGGGGTGTCGCCGCCTGCCGCAGCGCGTGCGCGACGGCCGGTCCGACCTCCGCGGCCGTGCGGACCCGGACGGCCTCCTTCACCACCGGCGCGAACATCGCCGCCTGGTCGGTGGCCTCGTGCAGCACCCCGCGCCAGACGCCCGGCCGGCGGACGCTCGTGGGGATGTCGGTGGCCAGCACCACGATCGGCTGCCGCGATGCCCACGCCTCGCCCACCGCCGCCAGGGTGTTGGCCGCCCCCGGTCCGGTGGTGGTCAGCGCGACGCCCACCCGTCCACTCGCCCGCGCGTAGCCGTCGGCCGCGTACGCGGCGGTCTGCTCGTGCCGCACGCCGACGAGCCGGATCGCGGAGCCGTTCAGCTCGCGCCAGAGCCGGAGGTTGTGCACCCCCGGCAATCCGAACGCCACCGCCACGCCGGCCTCCTCCAGCGCCGCGACCGCGGCGCCGGCCCCTGTCAGGATGCCGCTCGATGCCCGCGTCACCCGCGCCCCGTCCGAGCGCCGCCCCACTGGCCGGCGTGCGCGTGGCCGACCTCTCGCGGGTCCTCGCCGGGCCCTACTGCACGATGGTCCTGGCCGACCTCGGGGCCGACGTGATCAAGGTCGAACGCCCCCAGGGCGGTGACGAGACGCGGGCCTGGGGGCCGCCCTTCGCCGGCGGCGAAGCCGCCTACTACCTGTCGGTCAACCGCGGCAAGCGCAGCTGCGCGGTCGACCTGTCGACCCCCGAGGGCCGGGCGATCGCGCTCGAGCTGTGCGCCGGTTCCGACGCGGTGATCGAGAACTTCAAGGTCGGCGGCGCGCGCCGCCTGGGGGTGGGCTACGAGCAGGTCCGGGAGCGCAACCCCGCGGTCGTGTACTGCTCGATCACCGGGTTCGGATCGCGGCGGGAGCCACCCGGGCGTCCGGGCTACGACTTCGTGGCGCAGGCGGAGAGCGGGCTGATGTCGATCACCGGGCCGGAGGACGGGCCGCCGTTCAAGGTCGGCGTCGCGCTGGTCGACGTGCTCGCGGGCCTGCACGCGGCCTGCGCCATCCTGGCCGCGCTCGGTGAGGGCGCGCGCATCGAGGTGCCGCTGCTGGACAGCGGCCTCGCCGGCCTGGTCAACGTCGCCCAGAACGCGCTCGTCACCGGCCGAGATCCGGAGCGTCACGGAAACGCGCATCCGAACATCGTGCCGTACCAGGACTTCGAGACCGCCTCCGGCCGCATCGCGATCGCCGCCGGCAACGACGGCCTGTTCCGGGCCCTCTGCACGGTCATCGGATGTCCCGAGCTGGCGGCCGACGCGCGCTTCGCCACCAACGCGGCGCGGGTGGAGCACCGCCGCGAGCTGATTCCGCTGCTACAGCAGCGCCTCCGTGGGCGCCCGGCCGACGACTGGGTGGCGCAGCTCGACGCCGCCGGCGTGCCGGTCGGCAAGGTGCGCTCGGTGCCCGACGCCCTCGGCGCGGCGGCGGAGGCGGGTCGGCCGGCGACGCTACAGGTGGACCATCCGACCGCCGGGATGCTGGACCTGGTGGCGTCGCCCATCTGGGTCGAGGATCGCGACGGGGCCGCGCCCGCGGCGCCGCCCCTGCTCGGCCAGCACACCGCCGAGGTGCTGGGTGAGCTGGGCCGCTCGCCGGCCGAGATCGCGGACCTGGCGGACCGCGGGGTGGTGCTCACGCGCTAGTGCGGCTCTTCGGCGCTCGACGCCGGCGGCCGCGACTCCTCGGCCAGCGACGTGATCGTCAGCTGACCGCGGGCGGCCTGCTCCATCACCTCCGTGGCCTCGTCCGCCGAACGCGCGTACAGCTCCACCAACATGTGGATCACGATCTGATCCTCGTCGTGCTTATGGAAACGCACGTGGGTGAAGAACTCACGCGTGCCGTGGTCCCCGAAGGCCGCGAACGCGAGCGACTCGGCCGCCTCCGGGCCGGAGCAGGACTCCACCTGGTCGGCGTCCACCGTGACGGTGCAGGAGGCCACCCACGGGGTCCCGGTCACCATCCGTTCCCAGCGGTCCTCGACCGGTTCGATACGCGAGATCCGGCGCCCGTCCTGCTCGTAGAAGGCGAGGCTGAGGTGGGGCTGGTCGTGCAGGCAGTCGAGGCACTGGACGACCGCCTCCTGCACCTCCTCGACCGGATCGACCGCCTCCGCCGTGTCGGCGTCGACCTTCAAGATCCCCTCGTAGTGGAGCTGCACCTCCAGGTTCTGCGACCAGCAGCGGTAGCAGCGCAGCCAGCTTGAGCGGGTCTCGAGCGACTCCTGAGCCGATCCCTCCATACCCTCATTATGGCGGCGAGGCGCTGCCTCACCCCTGCGGGGGCGTCAAAACAGCACCGCGTGCACGCTCGAGACCCAGATCGACATGTCGGCTACCGCCGCCCCCGCGACCTGGAGGGACTGCCGCGTGCGGTCGTGCTCGTCGTGCCACCAGGCGATCCAGAAGAGCACCATCCCCGCCAGCGCCAGCGCGATCTGGCCGGTCTCGTACCACCAGCCTTCGGCCCGCGCCACGAACGCGACCGATCCCAGCCAGGCGAGCGTGCCGAAGAAGATGCAGTTGAACAACAGAATGCGGCTGACCTCTTCGCGCGACCGCGTGGGAATCATGGATGCGCCCAGTGTTGCAGGCCGTCGGCCAGGTGACCCGGCACCCGCGCTAACGCCGAAGCAGCAGGAAGACGAGCGCGATCGCGAACCCGATCTGCCCGATCCCGATCGCGACGCCAAGGTTCGCCGCGCCGGCCAGCTCGGCCACCGCCGTGACGACCGCGAAGACGCCGAGCAGAAACAGGATCTGGGCGAGGAGCCCGGACGGAAACGCCGCTGCCGCGCGGCGCGGCGCCGGGGTGTCGCGGCGCCGGGACGCGGTGTCGCGGCGCGGAGCGGGTGCGGGCCGGCGCGGCGCCGGTGCGTCGCGGCCGGCGGGTGGGCGCCGCTCCCGCCGGCTCACCGCCGCACCCCCGCGCGGCGCTCCAGCTCCGCCACCAGCTGAGTGACTCCGGCCGCGCCGTCTTGGCCGGCCAGCAGGCGCTCGGCGTCGCGGCGGCCGCCGAGGGCGCGCACGGCCCGTTCGCCCCATTCGGCTTCGAGCTCGCGCAGGGCGGACAGCCGCCGTGAGCGGGCGCGGCGGGCCCCGAGGTTGAGGCCACGGTGGTGCTCGTCGAGCGCGGCCTGAAGGTCGTCGATGCCCTGCGGCGGCGGCACGGAGGACACCGCGAGCACCGGAACGTGCCGCGAGCCGATCGCGGCCAGGGCATGCTCGAGGTCGCGCTGCGCGCGCGCGGCGGCCTCCCCGAGGTCCGTCTTGGTCACCACCAGCACGTCGGGGACCTCCATGATCCCGGCCTTGAGGAACTGGAGCACGTCGCCGGAGGCGGGCTGCACGACCACCGCCACCTGGTCACAGACCTCCTCCACGTCGGTCTCGGACTGCCCCACGCCCACCGTCTCGATCACCACCAGATCGAACACCGGGGCGAGCGCGTCGACGGCCTCCCGGGTCGCGACCGCGAGCCCCCCGAGCCGGCCCCCCGCGGCCGTCGAGCGGATGAGCACTCCGTCGTCGCGGGGATCGTGCTCGATGCGGACGCGGTCGCCGAGGAGCGCCCCGCCGGAGCGCTTGGAGGAGGGGTCGACAGCGAGCACGGCGACCGTCCGGCCGTCCGCGCGCCAGTTGGCCACGAGGGCCGAGAGCAGCGACGACTTGCCGGCCCCGGGCGGGCCGGTAACTCCCACGACCTGCGCGCCGGCCTCGCCGCCGAGCGCCGCGGGGGAGACCTCCGCGAGCAGCTCCGCCGAGCGGCGCCGGCCCTCCGGCGAGCGATCCTCGATGAGGTTGAGCGCGCCGGGGGCGGCGGCCCGCTCGCCGTCGTGGAGCCGCCGGCCGAGCACTGCGGGGTCGGTGGGCATCGGCGTCCCACGCTAGCGGGGGCCGTTCAGCAAGGCACGGACCGTCGCCGCCACCCGCTCGGGCTCGCCGGTGACCTGCGGCCACGTGAACCGCACCACGCGGTAACCCGCGAGCAGCAGGCTCTGGTCGCGGCGGCGGTCGCGATCGAAGGCCGCGCGCGTCAGATGGGCCGCACGTCCGTCGGTCTCCACGACGAGGCGCTCACGCGCCCACAGGAAGTCGGCCTTCAGTTCCCGGTCGCCCAGCACGAGCCACACGTTGGCCTCGGGCCGGCGCAGCCCGGCGCCGTCGCAGGCGGCGAGGAAGCGCTCCTCGATCTCCGTCTCGGTGAGCCCGCGGTCGCTCCACTCCGCGAGCATCCCGCGCAGGACGCCGGCGCCGCGGCGGCCCTCCGCCCGACCGAGGACCGCCTCGACCGCGCGTAGGTCGAAGCGGCGCTGCTGCTCCGCCCGGTCGATCGCCCGCTCGACGCCCCGCCGGTCCACTACGTCGGCCAGGTCCAGCAACGTGCGCGCGACGGTGGTGCACGGGATGTCGTCGTGCACGGTGACGTCCGCGGCGGTGAGGGTGGGCTGGGCGTGCGCTTTGATGCCGGGCCGCGACCGCACCGACGGCCGCGGCACGGATACATCAGTCACTGCGCGGTTGTCGGGCCGCAGCCCCCACAGGCCCGCGGCCGACCGGTGAGACAGCACGGCGCCCTGGCCGTACGCCAGCACGGCGGCCATCCAGCGTCCCGCCCGGGTCAGGCGGTCGTGACCGACGGCGTAGACGCCGCGGTGGATGCGGTGGAGGCGGCCGCGGGCGACCCGGCTCCGAACCCCGCTCGCCGTCAGCCCCAGCGCCCGAACCTGGGAAATGGACACCACCCCGTGCTGGCGGTGCGCCAGCGCCGCGAGCGCCGCCTCCCGAGTGGGTTCCTGAAGTTCCGTCCCACTGTGGGACGTTTCTTCAGGAGCCCCCGCCATGCGGGCCAGCATGGCGCGCCCCGGCGCACGCGTGGGTTGCGAGCGTTACAAACCGGCGCCGACGCCGTGACATTCCGCCACCAGGTCCACGATGTCGCCCATGATGCGGCTCAGCTCGTGGTCCTTGGGGGTGTAGACGCGCGCGACCCCGGCGGCGCGCAGCGCCGCCTCGTCGGCCGGCGGGATGATCCCGCCCACCACCACCGGGACCGAGACGCCGGCGTCGGCCAGCTCGCGCAGGACCTGCGGGATCAGCGACGCGTGCGACCCGGACAGGATCGACAGGCCCACGACGTGGACGCCCTCGTCCACGGCGGTGCGGGCGATCCGCACCGGCGTCAGGCGAATGCCCTCGTAGACCACGTCCATGCCGGCGTCACGGGCCCGCACGGCGATCTGCTCGGCGCCGTTCGAGTGGCCGTCGAGCCCGGGCTTGCCCACCAAGATCTTGATCCGCCGCCCGAGCGCCGCCGACACCCGCTCCACGCGGTCGCGCAGCTCGGCCAGGGCGGCATCGGACACCGGCGCGGCCGCTTCGCCGACGCCGGTGGGCGCCCGGTACTCGCCGAACGCCTCCCGCAGGGTGGCCGCCCACTCGCCCGTCGTCGCGCCCGCCCGGGCCGCCGCGAGGGTGTACGGCATCACGTTGACGTCCGGAGAGGCGGCCGCCTCGCCCAGCTCGGCCAGCGCCGCCGCGACCGCCGCCTCGTCGCGGGCGGAGCGCCACCGCCGGACCGCCTCGATCGCGGAGCGTTCCACCGCCGGGTCCACGCGCAGGATCCCGCCGTCGTCGGCCTCCTGCAGCGGCGACGGCTCGGCCTCGATGTACACGTTCTGGCCCACGACACGCTGCTCACCGGTCTCGATCCGCCGCACGCGCTCGCGGTGCGACTCCACCAGCTGCGTCTTCATGTACGGCACCGCCTCGACCGCGCCGCCGCGCTCGGCCACCACCGCCATCTCCTCGCGCGCCCCGGCCGCCAGCTCCTCCACGAGCCCGTCCATCACGCCCGAGCCGGCGAACAGGTCCGGGTACTCGAGCAGGTCGGTCTCGTAGGCGAGGATCTGCTGGATGCGCAGCGACCACTGCTGGTCCCACGGCCGCGGCAGCCCCAGCGCCTCGTTCCACGCCGGCAGCTGCAGCGCGCGGGCGCGGGCGTTTCGCCCCATCGTCACGGCCAGGGCCTCGAGCACGATCCGGATGATGTTGTTCTCGGGCTGGGACTCCGTGAGTCCCAGCGAGTTGACCTGCACGCCGTAGCGAAAGCGCAGGAAGCGGTCCTCGTCCACGCCGTAGCGGGAGCGGCCGATCTCCTCCCACAAGAGGCCCATCGCGCGCAGCTTCGCGTGCTCCTCCACGAAGCGGATGCCGGCGTTGACGAAGAACGAGATGCGGCCGAACACCCGCGGGAACGCCTCCTCGGGCACTCGGGCCCGCACCCGGTCGAGCACGGCGATCGCGGTCGACATCGCGTAGGCGATCTCCTGCACGGGCGTGGCGCCCGCCTCCTGCAGGTGGTAGGAGCAGATGTTGATCGGGTTCCAGCGCGGCACCTCGTCGACGGTGAAGGCGATCATGTCCGCGATCAGCCGCATGGAGGGCTCCGGCGGGAACGCGTAGGTGCCGCGCGAGAGGAACTCCTTGATGATGTCGTTCTGGGTGGTGCCCTGCAGCGCCCCGCGGTCGACGCCGTTCTCCTCGGCCACGGTCATGTACAGCCCGAGCAGCCACGCCGCCGTGGCGTTGATCGTCATCGAGGTGTTCATCTCGTCCAGCGGAATGCCGTCGAGCAAGGTGTGCATGTCGCCCTTGTGGGCGATCGAGACGCCCACCTTCCCGACCTCCCCGCGGGAGAGCTCGTGGTCGGGGTCGTAGCCGGTCTGCGTGGGGAGGTCGAAGGCGATCGACAGGCCGGTCTGGCCCTTCGCGAGATTGCGCCGGTAGAGCTCGTTGGACTCGCGGGCGGTCGAATGCCCCGCATATGTGCGCATCACCCACGGGGGATCGCGCTCGGGCAGACGATGTTCGCTCACCAGGAGGATTGTATGGTCGGTCCCTCGTGAGCCGTGCCATTGACGTCCTTCACCTCGGGCGGGACCGGGTGATCTGCGCCTACGAGGTCGATGGCCTGGTCGTCGACCCAGGGCCGGCCTCCTGCGTTGACACGCTGATCGACCGGCTGGGGCGGGCCGTCCCGCGCGCGCTTCTCCTCACCCACATCCACCTCGACCACGCCGGCGCGGCCGGGGTGCTCTGCCGCCGCTACCCGCACCTGACCGTCTACGTGCACGAGAACGGCGCGCCCCACTTGGTCGACCCGTCGAAGCTGCTCGCGAGCGCCCGGCGGCTGTACGGCGACGACATGTACGAGCTCTGGGGCGAGGTGGCGCCGGTGCCGGAGGAGCGGATCCGTCCGCTGGTGGGCGGCGAGACCGTCGAGGGCTTCCGGGTCGCCTACACCCCCGGCCACGCCTCGCACCACGTCTGCTACCTGCACGAGGAATCGCGGGAGGCATACGTGGGCGACACGGGCGGGGTACGCATCCCGCCCTACGAGCTGACGCTGGCACCCACGCCGCCACCGGACGTCGACGTCGAGGCCTGGCTCGACTCGCTCCACACGGTGGCGGCCTGGAACCCGCAGTCGTTGCGCCTCACGCACTTCGGCCAGGTGAACGACGTCGCCGATCAGCTTCACCGTCTGCGCGCGGCGCTACTCGCCGCCGCCGACTCGGCGCGCCTGGACGGGGAGGAGCGCTTCGTGGCCCGCCTCGAGGACACGCTCGTCCGGGAGACCGATCCGGCCACGGTCGAGTCCTACGAGCAGGCCGCGCCGCCGGACCAGCTCTACCAAGGCCTTGAGCGCTACTGGAGAAAGAAGGCCGAGTGACCGAGACCGTCGAGCTACCGCGCACCGGAGGGCCGGGGACGGGCCTGGACGACAACTGGCGGGTGATCGTGCTGAACGACGACCACAACACCTTCGAGGGCGTGGCCCGGGCGCTCTCGCGCGTGCTCCCCGGGGTCAGCTACGACCGCGGGATGGCGATCGCCAACACCATCCACAACACCGGCCGCGCGATCGTGTGGACCGGCGCCCGCGAGCCCGCCGAGCACTACTGGGAGCAGCTGAACGAGGCCGGGCTCACGATGGCTCCCCTGGAGCAGGGCTGAGCTCGTGGGCCTCGCCGGCCCCGATGACCTCCCAGAAGGTCGGATTCAGCGGCACCTGGTAGGTCCCGGCGAGCTCGATCCGCTTGGTCGCGATCTCCTCCGAGTACCAGTAGCGCTCGAAGTGGGCCTTTGACGGGAAGATGGCGGTCTGTATGAAGTCGAGCCGCCCGTCGAGCGCGCGGCGAAAGTCCCAGCGGCTGGCGCCGTAGTCGAGCACCGCCTCGGCGGCGGGCAACCACGCCTCGGCGAACCGGTCGCCGCGGAACGGGTTGATCGGCCAGCGGATCTCCACCTGGATCATGCGCCCACCTCCGCGTAGATGGCGCCCGGGCCCTCCACCGTCCGGCCCTGGCCCTCCTCCTCGGCGCCCACCAGGATTGCGATCTTGCCCAGGTGCTTGTTGTCGCGCATCAGCTGGTGAGCCTCCGGCACCTGCTGGAAGCCGAGCGTCCGCCACAGCACCGGGCGGATCTGGCCGGACTCGATCAGCTCGTTCGCCTTGTTGCACTCGTAGGCGTTGGCGAAGTGCGAGCCGATGATCTCCTTCTGGCGCATCCACAGGTAGCGCACGTCGAAGTCCAGCTGGTAGCCGGTGGTCCCGGCGCAGATCACGACCTTGCCGAAGGGCTTGACGACGAACACCGAGGTGGGGAAGGTGGCGCGGCCCACGTGCTCGAAGACGATGTCGGGCTTGTCGCCGAGGATCTCCCGCACCCGCTTGTCGAACGCCCGCGCGACCTTGAAGCGCTCCTTCTCCTCGTCGGGCGTCTCGCCGCCGCGGCGCATCATCCCGGCGAACTCGCTGCGGTCGATGTAGTCGACGGCGCCCAGGCGCTTCACCAGCTCGCCCTTCTCGGGCGACGACACGACCCCGACCGCGTGCGCGCCGGCGATCTGGCACAGCTGCGTCGCGAACACGCCGAGGCCGCCGGCGGCGCCCCAGATCAGCACGCGCTGGCCCGGCTGCAGATGGCAGCGGTCGATCAGCATGCGATAGGCGGTGAAGTAGACGAGCCCGTAGGACGCCGCCTCGTCCCAAGTCAGGTTCCTCGGCTTCGGCAGGAGCTGCTGGGCCTGCACCTTGGTGAACTGGGCAAACGACCCCCAGGTGGTCTCGTAGCCCCAGATCATCTGCGAGGGCGCCGCCAGCGGGTCCAGCCCGTGGACCTCCTTGTCCTCGTAGGACGCCATGTTGCAGTGGATCACGACCTCGTCGCCGGGCTTCCAGCGGGTCACCCCCGGGCCGACCTTCCACACGATGCCCGACGCATCCGAGCCGCCGATGTGGTGGCCCCACTGGGGGTGGTCGCCGTAGCGCATGACCGAGACCGGTTCCCCCAGGGCGGCCCACACGTTGTTGTAGTTCACGCCCGCCGCCAGAACGCGCACGATCACCTCGAAGGCGCCCGGCTCGGGCACCTCCACCTCCTCGAGCTGGAAGGCGTCCCGGGGCTCACCCAGGCGCTCCTCGCGGATGACCCAGGCCGCCATCGTCTCCGGCAGCGTGCCGGGCTCCACCCCGAGCTCCGACACCTTGCTCAGGTCAACCGCCATGCGTCCTCCACGGTCTCGGGCACGGGCGCGGATGCTACCGGCGCGTCGGTCTCGCGGACGCCGCTCCGGGCGTCGGTTTGGCCTACGATCGGCGCGATGCGCGCCACGCTGTTCGGCCTTCCGGCCTCTCACCCCTCGCTCGCCGCGCAGCTCATGCTCGAGCACAAGGGCATCGAGTACCGACGCGTGGACTTCGTCGCCGGCCTCCACCGGGCCGCCGTCCGGGCGCTGGGTTTCCCCGGCATCACGGTCCCCGCCGTCCGGCTCGACGGCGCCCGGCTCCAGGGAACGCGCACGATCGCGCTCGGGCTCGACGCGCTCCGACCCGAGCCCGCCCTGGTCCCCAAGGACGCCGCGGCGCGCGACGCCGTCCTGCGCGCCGAGTCCTGGGGCGACGAGGTGCTCCAGCCGGTCCCGCGCCGCCTCGTCTGGGGCGCGCTGAAGCGCGACCGCTCCACGCTCGCCACGTACCTCGAGGATGCCCGGCTCGGGATGCCGCCGGCGCTCGCGGCCCGCACGGCCCCGCCCGTGGTGCTCCTGTCCGCCCGGCTCAACCGGGTGTCCGACGAGTCGGTCCGGCGCGACCTGGCCGCGCTACCGGCGTTGATCGACCGGGTGGACGAGCTGATCGCCGAGGGCACGATCGGCGGCGCCGCACGCACCGTCGCCGACTTCCAGATCGCGACGAGCGTTGGCCTGCTCCTGACCATGGACGACCTGCGGCCGCTGATCGAGGGCCGCCCGGCCGAACGCCACGCCCGCGAGGTTGCACCGCGCTACCCCGGTCGGGTGGGACGCGTCTTCCCGTCCGGCTGGCTGCCGCGCTGAGCGGCGCCCGGCCGGCGTTCCGTCAGGTCGCGCCCCTACGGTGCGACTGGAACGAGTATGGAAGCGGCGACCCCCCTCAGGCAGCCCCAGGTCCGGCTGGCCGGCGACCGGCTGGCGATCGACGGCCTCGTCGTGGACGACGACTGCACGGTCCGCGTCGTGCGGGAGCGCGAGCAGGCGGGCGAGGCCCCGGCAAAGACGGTCCGCGACGCGGTTGAGATCGGCGCCCGCGTGCTCGACCGCGAGCAGGCGGCCGCGAACGCCGAGTACGTACGGACGGAGTTCGAGCGGGCCGCCTCCGAGCTGAACACCCAGTTCGCCGATCGGGCGCGGCAGGTGGCCGAGTACTTCAACGAGCGGGTCGAGCAGGTGTTCGGGCCCGAGCACGGGCACCTCGCGCGCGAGCTCGACAAGTTGTTCTCCGACGGCAGCTCCGCCTCGGTCCAAAACCGCGTGCGTGAGCTCGTGGCCGAGGCGATGGCCCGCTCGCGCGAGGACCTGATGCGGCAGTTCTCGTCCGCCGAGGGCTCGAACCCGCTGGCCGACTTCAAGGCCGGCACCATCCGCGCCCTCAAGGCGGCCGATCAGCGCCAGCACGAGACCCAGCAGGCCCTCCAGCGCCAGATGGCGGATCTCGACAAGCAGCTGCAGGCACTGCGGCTCGAAAAGCAGACGCTCGAGGAGGTCGCGGCCGAGCGCGAGCGGGGCACCGCGAAGGGGCGTACCTTCGAGGAGCTCGTGGCCGAGACGCTGGATGCCCTCGCGCTCGCCCAGGGCGACGTGGCCGAGGCGGTGGGGGACATCAAGGAGGCCACCGGAAAGCGCGGCGACGTGGTGGTCGCGATAGACGCGTGCGCCGGGCCGGCCCGCGGGCGGCTGGTGTTCGAGGCCAAGGACGCCCGCCTGAGCAAGCCGCGGGCGCTGGCCGAGCTGGACGGCGCGCTGGCCGAACGCAGCGGGGACTTCGCCGTGCTCGTGGTGCCCACTGAGGGTGAGCTGCCGGCGCGGGTGGAGCCCCTGCGGGAGTACAACGGGGACAAGCTCGTGGTCGCGCTCGACCCCGAGGCCGGCACGCTGCCGCTGGAGCTGGCCTACCGGCTCGCCCGGGCCCGTGTGCTCATGCGGCGGCCGGACGGGGACGGCATCGACGCGGGGGCGGTGCGCGAGGCGATCGAGCGCGCGCTGGGGGCGCTGGGCGAGGAGCGCAAGGTCAAGCAGCAGCTAACCGGCGCCAAGACCGGGATCGACAAGGCGTACGAGCTGGTCGGCTCGATGAGCGAGCGCGTCCGGGGCCTGCTCGCCGAGATCGACGTGCTGGTGCGTCCAGAGGAAGGAGGTGATGCCGGGGCGGCGCCGGTCGATCAGATGGAGCTGTAGCCGGGCACGACTGTCAGGGCAGGAGCAGGTGGTTGCTCGAGCTGGGGCGTTCCCGTCCGATTCGCAGCACGGCGGGCTGGATCTCCCGGGGGAGGGCAACCGCCGAGCCGGCGCGGACCTCGTAGAGGCCGGGGTCGAGCGTGCGCTGGATGCTCGCGGTGTCGAGCGGCGCGACCGGTCCGACCCGGGTCTCGACCGACTCCCCCTCGAAGGTGATCGTCTGGCGCCCGTCCGTCTGGTTGGAGATCGTGATCTGAACCGGGCCCGCGCCGATGCGCGCGGGAGAGATGGTGACCGCCTCGTCCTGGATCACGCCGGTCAGCTGCAGCGGGATCGGCGGGCGCGGATTGTTGGCGAAGTCATCCTCGCCACAGCCGGCGATGAACGCGGCCGCGGCAGCGCAGGTGACAAGCACTCGTGCCCGCATCCGTCCGATCGCAGACACTAACCGAACCCGCCGCCCCCGCGCCGGGGGTCAGTCGGGCGCGAAGGGGAGCGCCACGACCGCGGCCTCCCCGCCGGCCACCAGCACCGTGTCGCCCGGCGCCGCCTCGCGGCGGAGGAGCGCGAGCGCGATGGGGCCGAGCCGGGGCGAGACGCAGGTGGAGCCGAGGCGCCCCACTACGCGATCACCCAGCCGGATCTCCGTGCCGCGCTCCGCCGGCTCCGACAGGCGCAGCCCGCGCAGGTGCCGGTTCGGCTTGCCCTTGTAGTGCAAGCGGGCGACGGTCTCCTGGCCCACGTAACAGCCCTTGGTGAAGCTCACCGCGCGGTCGTTTATGCCCGCCTCCTGGGGCATCGTCTCCGCGTCCATGTCGTAGCCGAGCCGCGGCCGTCCGGACTCGATGCGCAGGCATTCGACGGCCTCCTCGGACACCGGCTCCACGCCCAGCCGCTCCCGCCACTCATCGACCCGTTCGGCGGAGCAGAACAGATCGACCCCCAGCGGCGTGCGAACCACGAGCCCGCGGCCGGTGTCGACGAAGCAGTGCTCCGCGGCCGACGGGGCCTCGTCGACGGCGCCTTCCGCCCCCGGGCCGACCAGCGACAGGATGGCGTGGTCCTCGCTGAGGTCCTCCCACTGCACGTCGCGCCCCAGCGTGTAGGTGCTGAGCATGTGACGCAGCACCTGATGCCCGATCGCCTCCGTGTCGAGCAGGAAGTAGTCGGGGCCACGAAGGATGCGCAGGTCGGTGCGCAGCTTCCCCTTCGCGTTCAGCACGGTCGCGTAGCACCCCGTCCCCGGCTCGAGCCCCTCGACGTCGTTCGAGACCTGCCCTTGAAGGAAGTCGGCCGCCTCGGCTCCGCGGACGGCGAGCTTGGCCCGCTCCGAGCGGTCGAGCATGCCGACGGACGTCGTCAGAAGGGCGTACTCATCGGTGGCCACCGCCATGGGGCCAATGCTACGCACCGCGCGCCGGCGCGCACCGGCCACCCGGCCCGGCGTGCGGCTCGGAGCGGAGGCGCGGCCCCGGGCCGGGAGCGGCCGTGGTACCTTTAGGCGAGCCTAAACTCGATATCAATGGGACGCATATCCAAGATGTGGGAGAGCAAAGTCTCGCGTCGGCGGCTGATTGGCGGCGCCGCCGCGACCGGCGCGGCGGTCCCCCGCCCGCACCAGCTCCTCCCGCCCCCACGGCTCCCCCGGTCCCCCGCCCCCCCCGCCCGCCGCCCCCCACCC
>Ga0081538_10004098_pt1 | contig 13548 bp, 10 predicted proteins | sample TabmetS5T2R1_FD_71022 | JGI IMG/M metagenome (GOLD analysis project Ga0081538, IMG submission 71022) | Tabebuia heterophylla rhizosphere microbial communities from the University of Puerto Rico - S5T2R1 | ecosystem: Host-associated > Plants > Roots > Rhizosphere ...
TATTGGCCTGGCAATAGTCGTGTCCGGATAGCGGCGTTGAAACGTTCTACGACGTCGTCGGCAACCTGCAGCGAAAACATGTAGTGCAGAGAATCCGCCGTCTGTTCCTTGATCACATATCGGCGCACGGAAGATGAAGCCTTCTGCAACTGCAGCTCGGCAACATAGTCCTCGATGATATAGCCATCCAGGCGGCCGGCCTCCAGCATCCCGATCATCTGGTCGTTTTCGCTCAGTTCGACCAGGGTCACATTCTCGTTGTTTCTCAGGATGCGCTCGATCTGTTCGCCGTAGACGTTGCCGCGGAAAACCCCGATTGCACGCGGATGACGCCCTGGCTCTTCAGGTTGAATCCAGTCGTTGAGGGAAATCGAATCTGCCTTGCCGGCTCCTGCCCGAGCTACCAGGACGAACCGCTCCTCGCGATAGGGGAGCGAGAATTTGGCGAACTCAGCGCGTTCCGCCGAATAGCCGGCGCCATACAAGAGATCAAGTTCGCTCGTCCGCAACATGTTCAACGCACGCGCCCAAGGAATCTGCCACCAGTCGAGCTTGCATCCTGCTGCATCGGCCGTCGACTTCAGACGATCGTACTCCAGGCCATGGAATTGCCCTTCCTTGTGCGTGAAGTAGGGAGGCCATTCATCCCAGCCAACCCGCAGTTCGCAGGCTTTGGCAAGCCCCGGCGCGAGCGCGAACAGGAAGGCGAGTCCAACAAGCAAGAGCCGACAAGATGGAAAGCGATAGGACATTCTGCAGCGCTTCCCTTGATGGAAGGAGAACTGTCTCATTCGACAGCTTCAGCCACTCCATGCCCTTAGCAAGATATCAGAATCGCGCTGTCGCGTCGCTTCATCTTGCGGTGAGGTGGAGGCGCCGTCCGTTAGCTCTGCACCCGCTTCACCGCTGCGCGCCAGCCGGCATAGAGCTGGTCTCGCAGATCGTCTTTCATCTGCGGCCGGAACACGCGGTCGCTCTGCCAGTTGCCCGCCACTTCATCGGTGGACGACAAGAGCCCGACGCCGAGGCCCGCGCACATCGCGGCGCCGAGCGCGGTCGTTTCCGTCACCACCGGCCGCTCAACCGGCACGTTTAGGATGTCAGCCAGGAACTGCATGACCCAATCGTTGCGCACCATGCCGCCGTCGACGCGCAGCCTGCTGGTGGTGGCGTTGGCGTCGCCCGCCATCGCCGTCATCAGGTCGCGGGTCTGGTAGCACACCGCCTCGAGCGCCGAGCGCACGATCTCTGCAATGCCGGTGTCGCGCGTGAGGCCGAGGATCGCGCCGCGCGCCGTCGGGTCCCAGTACGGCGCGCCGAGGCCGGTGAAGGCCGGCACCAGATAGACGCCGTTGGTGCCCGCGACGGAGCGCGCCAGCGCTTCGGTATCGCCCGCCTGCTGGATCAGCTTGAGGCCGTCGCGCAGCCACTGCACCGCCGCACCGGCGACGAAGATGCTGCCCTCGTTGGCATAGGCGAGGTTGCCCTTGATCTTGTAGCCGACAGTGGTCAGCAGCCGGTTCTTCGAGGCGACCGCCTTGCCGCCGGTGTTGAGCAGCGCAAAGCAGCCGGTGCCGTAGGTGCTCTTGATCATGCCCGGCTGGAAGCAGGCCTGGCCGATCAGGGCCGCCTGCTGGTCACCCGCAATGCCCGCGATCGGCAATGCCACGCCGATGGAGTCCGTCGTGCTGGTGCCGAACTCGTCGGCGCATTCCAGCACCTTGGGCAGCATGCTCTTCGGAACCTTGAAGAGCTGCAGCAGCTCCTCGTCCCAGTCCATCGTGTGGATATTGAACAGCATGGTGCGGCTGGCATTGGTGACGTCAGTCGCATGGACCTTGCCGCCGGTCAGGCGCCACAGCACGAAGCTGTCGATGGTGCCCATGGCAAGCTCGCCGCGCTCGGCCGCTTCCTGCGCGCCCGGCACGTTGTCCAGGAACCAGCGCACCTTGGTGGCGGAGAAATAGGAATCGATCAGCAGGCCGGTCTTGGCCTGGATCTTCGGCTCCCAGCCGTCGTCGATCAGCTTGCGGCACAACGGCGCGCCGCGCCGGTCCTGCCACACGATGGCGTTGTGGATCGCCTTGCCGGTCTTGCGGTTCCACACCACCGTCGTTTCACGCTGGTTGGTGATGCCGATGGCGCGCACGTTGCCGGCCGGACGCTTGGCGATGACGTCGCGGCATACCTGCTGCACCGCGCGCCAGATCTCCTCGGGATCGTGCTCGACCCAGCCGGGCTGCGGGAAGATCTGCGGCAGCTCCTTCTGCGCGACGCCCTGCTGCTCGCCCTTCAGGTCGAACAGGATCGCGCGGGTCGAGGTCGTGCCCTGGTCGATCGAGAGAATGAAATCCGCCATGGTCCCCTCACTTCGTGCCAAACAGGCGGTCGCCGGCATCGCCCAGACCGGGAACGATGTAGGCGTTCTCGTTCAGGTGCGAATCCAGCGCCGCGGCGTAGACCGGGATCTTCGGATGCGCCTTCTGGAACACGCGCACGCCTTCGGGCGCCGCCACCAGCACCATCATGCGGATGTTATCGTCGCTGACCCCGCGCTTGTTGAGCGTGTCGGCGGCGGCCGAAGAGGAGTGCCCGGTCGCCAGCATCGGATCGACCAGGACGAAGGTGCGCCCTTCCGGGTCCGGCAGCTTCACGAAATACTCGACCGGCCGCTTGGTCTCGTGATCGCGATAGAGCCCGACATGGCCGAGGCGCGCCGACGGCACCAGTTCCAGCAGGCCGTCCGCCATTCCGAGGCCGGCACGCAGGATCGGCACCACCGCCACCTTCTTGCCCTCCAGGATCGGGGCATCGAACTTGGTCAGCGGCGTCTCGATCTCCTTGGTCGTCAGCGGCAGGCTGCGCGTGATCTCGTAGCCCATCAGCAGCGCGATCTCCTTCAAGAGCTGCCGGAACAGAATGGTCGGCGTGCTCTTGTCGCGCATCATGCTGAGCTTGTGCTGGATCAATGGGTGATCCATCACGTACAGGTTGGGAAACTCCGGAAAGGTCTTCGGCATGGCGCGCCCCTGTCGGTGATTTTTGCCGGCGACGTCATGGCCGCCTTTGCGCCGCACCTTACGGACGCCGGCGCAGCGGTTCAAGCCGAATGGACAAGCCGCGCTAAATGACCTGGAAACCGTGCTTGTACGGGTCGCGGTCGTCGATGAAGATGGTGTTGTAGCCGGTGATCCGCGCCCAGCCCTCGACCGAGGGCACGATCGCTTCGTAGTTGCCGACCTTGGCGGCTTCCTTGACGCGGCCCTTGAACAGGCTGCCGATGATGCTCTCGTGCACGAAGGCATCGCCGACCTTGAGCTTGCCCTTGGCCGCCAGCTGCGCCATGCGCGCCGAGGTGCCGGTGCCGCAGGGCGAGCGGTCGATCGCCTTGTCGCCGTAGAACACGGCATTGCGCGCGTGCGCACCCTCGGCCTTCGGCACGCCGGTCCACAGGATGTGGCTCAGCCCCTTGATGGTCGGGTTCTCGGGATGCTGAAAGGTGTATTTGGCGTTGAGGTTCTTGCGCAGCACCGGGCTCATCTGCACCAGCTGGCCTGCCGTGAAGTCGGCCATGTCGCGATAGCCCGCCTGCGGCTCGACGATGGCGTAGAAGTTCCCGCCATAGGCCACGTCGACCTTGAGCGCGCCAATCCCCGGGGAGTCCGCCTCTAGCCCGGTCGAATGCAGGAATCCCGGCACGTTGGTCAGCCGGACGGATTCGACGTATTCACCCTTCTGCTCATACTCCGCGATCACCAGCCCGGCCGGCGTCTCCAGGCGCAGCACGCCCGGCGTCTTCGGGCGCACCAGCCCCTGCTCCACCGCCACCGTCACAGTGCCGATGGTGCCGTGCCCGCACATCGGCAGGCAGCCGGAGGTCTCGATGAACAGGATGCCGATGTCGCAATCGGGCCGGGTCGGCGGGTAGAGGATCGAGCCCGACATCATGTCGTGGCCGCGCGGCTCGAACATCAGGCCGGTGCGGATCCAGTCGAACTCGGCCAGGAAATGCTGGCGCCGGCCGCTCATGCTGGCGCCGCTGAGCTGCGGCCCGCCACCCATCACCCCGCGCACAGGGTTGCCGCAGGTATGCGCGTCCACGCAACTGAAGGTGAATTTCGCCATGATCGATCCCGTTCGGGCAGACACTAACGCATACCTATCGTCGGCGGTTATCTGCCCGAATTGGATACAATATGCAACCGTTCAACGACCAGCCTTGAGGGCATCGCGGATTTCCATCAGCAACTTCTCGCTGGTGGTCGGCGCCGGCGGCTCGGCCGGGGCCTGCTTGCGGAATCGGTTCACCTGCTTCACCAGGATGAATACGGCGAACGCCACGATCAGGAAGTTGATGCAGGCGTTGATGAAGACGCCGTAGTTGACCGTGACCGCGCCGGCATCCTGGGCAGCCTTGAGCGACGCATACGTGTCGCCCTTCAGCACGATGAAGAAGTTGGAGAAATCGATGCCGTTCATGATGTAGCCGATCGGCGGCATGATGATGTCTTTCACCAGCGAATTCACCACCGTGGTGAAAGCGGCACCGATGATGATACCGACGGCGAGATCGACGACGCTGCCGCGAACCGCGAACTCCCTGAACTCCTTCCACATGGCGTCCATCCCCTAAATATGGCTCCGACGCCCGCAGTTTGGGTTCGTTTGCGGGCCAATCGCAAGAGATTTCCGGCAGTTATCGCAACTCTTGAAGGTGGATGCCGAAGTCGCCATGCTAGGGAGCCATGACCGAATCCCCGGCCTCAGCCGCTTCATGAACTCTGCAGACCAGTCGTCCGTCGCACGCGCCAGCACGGGTCTGTTCCGCCTCGACGGCAAGGTGTGCCTAGTGACCGGCGGCGCCGGCCATCTGGGCTCGGCGATGTCGACCGCCCTCGCGGAAGCCGGCGGCCATGTCTGCATCCTCGGCCGTACTCAGGCCACCCTTGCGAAGCTGGCGCAGAGCCTGACGGCTCGCGGCCTGTCGGCGGAGGCGATCACCAGTGACGTGACCATGGCAGAGGACATTAGGTCCGTGGTCGCCGACCTGAAGAAGCGCTTCGGCAAGCTGGATGTCTTGATCAACAACGCCTATGCCGGCCGCCCCGGCGTCATGTCCAACAGCCGGGCCGGCGATTACGTCAACGCGATCGAGATCGCCGTCGCTGCGGCGGCAGAGCTGGTGAATGCCGCGCACGGCTTGCTCCGCAAGGCGGCCGAGGACAATGGCGATGCCTCGGTCATCAACATCTCGTCCATGTACGGCATGGTGAGTCCGGACCCGCGGGTCTACGGCCAATCCGGCATGAACAACCCGCCTCACTACGGTGCCGCCAAGGCCGCCCTGCTGCAATACACTCGCTACGCCGCGGTTCATCTGGCGCCGGAAGGCATCCGCGTCAACGCCATCAGTCCCGGCGCCTTTCCGCCGGATGCGGCTCAGCAGCGCGATCCCGCCTTTGCCGCGGCGCTGACCCAGAAGGTGCCGCTCGGCCGCCTGGGCAAGCCCGAGGACCTGGGCGGTGCCGTCGTCTTTTTGGCCAGTTCCGCTTCGCGCTTCGTCACCGGTGCCAACCTGCCGGTCGATGGCGGCTGGACCGCGTGGTAGCGACGCGACACCGCGTCGTCCTGCAGGCGCGCACCAGTTCCACCCGCCTGCCGGGCAAGGTGCTGCTGCCAGTCTGCGGCCTGCCCGTCGCCGTGCTGGCGGCACGGCGGGCGGCCCGCGATGGCATCGAGACGGTGGTCGCAACCTCGGTCGATTCCAGCGACGACCGCCTGGCGGACACGCTCGGCCGGCACGGCATCCGACATGTGCGCGGCCCCCTCGACGATGTCCTGGCGCGCTTCATCGCGGCGACCGCGGACCTCGACGATGGCGATGTTTGCGTGCGCCTGACCTCGGACAACGTGTTCCCGGACAGCGATTTCGTGCGGCGCCTGATTGCGGCTGCCGAGAGCAATGGCTCGGGTTATTCAGGAATCGCAGGCGGATCGGACGGGCTGCCCTATGGACTAGCCGGCGAGGCGATGCGGGTGGGCCTGCTGCGCCGGGCCGACCGCAACGCGCGCGACGCGCATGATCGCGAGCACGTGACGCCGTGGATCATCGACCAATGCGGCCGCAATGCGCCTGCGGTCCCCCTTGTCGACGCGCTCGATCTGTCCAGCCTGCGCTGCACCATCGACACCCTCGACGACTATCGCACCGTGACCTCTGCCCTGGCCGGCCTAGCTGATCCGGTGGCTGCGCCGTGGCCGGAGCTGTGCCGCCGCCTGGTGCGCTGGGCGGAGCGGGCGCAGCCGTTCATCCCCGCGCGCATCGTGGCGGGGGAACTACAGGCGAGCCTGGTGCTGGGCGGGGCGCAATTCGGCATGCCCTACGGCATCGCCAACCGGGCCGGCAAGCCTGGCGACGATGAGATGCACGCCATCCTCGCCCTGGCGGAAGCGGCCGGCGTCGCGCACATCGATACCGCGGCAGGCTATGGCGACAGCGAGCACCGGATCGGCTCGGCCCTCGGCGCCGACAGCTCGCTCGGCATCGTCACCAAGCTGCCGCCCCACCTCGTCGATGGCGAGCCGACGACGCAGGAGGTGGCGCAGCGCGTCCACGTCGCCATCGACCGCTCGCTGTGGCTGCTGGGGCGGTCCAGGCTCGAAGCCGTCCTGCTGCACCGGTTCGAGCACTTCGGGGCTGCCGAGGGCGTCATTTGGCGCACGCTGCTGGCGCTCCAGAGCGAAGGCAAGATCGGCCGCATCGGCGCCTCGGTCTATCGGCCGGAAGAGCTGTCGGCCCTGCTGGCGCATCCCGAGGTCGGGCTGGTGCAGATCCCCTTCAACATCCTCGACCGGCGCTGGCTGGGGTCGGACGTCCAGCGCGCCATCGCGGCCCGCCCCGATGTCATCCTGCACGGCCGTTCCGCGCTGTTGCAGGGACTGCTGACCATCGACGATCCGCTGCAATGGCCGATCCCCGACAGCGACCTTGCGCGCCGCTGCATTGGAGGGCTGCGGGTGGCCGCCAAGAACCTTGGGCGCGACAGCGTGGCGGATCTGTGTTTCGCCCATGCGCGGGCTCAGCCCTGGCTGGCCAGCATCGTGGTGGGCGCCGAGACCGCGGACCAGATGGCGGAGAACATCCGCTTGTTCCGTACGCCGGCGCTGACGCCGGCCCAGGCAGAGGCGATCGCCGCTTCCCTCCCCAGCCCTCTGCCGGAGCAGCTGCTGAATCCAGCGCTCTGGCCGCGACGCTGAGTCGCTTCAGCCCGCCTCTCGACGGAGTAATCATTTAATATCAATGCATTAACTTGCTTCAGCGCCGATGGCGCACAATCCACCGCTGGACAGATGGGCACGGCAACATTATTGCAATTCCGCGCGGGCGCGGCGCGGCCCCGATATGACTCGGGGCGCAAATGAGTGGTGGCACAGCAAGGCATGTTTGACGGCAAATCGGTCCTGATCACCGGCGGCACGGGCTCGTTCGGCAAGAAGTTCGTGGAAACGCTGCTCAAGCGCCACAAGCCGCGGCGCGTGATCGTCTATTCGCGCGACGAGCTGAAGCAGTTCGAGATGGCGCAGGTCTTCAACGACCCCTGCATGCGCTACTTCATCGGCGACGTGCGCGATGGGCCGCGCCTGCGCCAAGCCTTCAACGGCGTTGACTACGTGGTGCATGCGGCCGCGCTGAAGCACGTGCCGGTGGCGGAATACAACCCGCTGGAATGCCTGAAGACCAATGTCGGCGGCGCGGAGAACGTGATCCACGCCGCGATCGACAACGAGGTCGAAAAGGTCATCGCCCTCTCCACCGACAAGGCCGCCAATCCGATCAATCTCTACGGCGCTTCCAAGCTCGCCTCCGACAAGCTGTTCGTCGCGGCCAACAACATCGCCGGCGGCCACCGCACGCGCTTCTCGGTGGTGCGTTACGGCAACGTGGTGGGATCGCGCGGTTCGGTGGTGCCGTTCTTCCGCACCCTGCTGGCCCAGAAGGTGACGGAGCTGCCGATCACCGACGTCCGCATGACCCGCTTCTGGATCACGCTGCAGCAGGGCGTCGACTTCGTGTTCGACAATTTCAAGCGCATGCATGGCGGCGAGATCTTCGTGCCCAAGATCCCCTCCTCCCGGATCACCGACCTGGCCGAGGCGATCGCGCCGGGCCTGCCGCGCAAGCTGATCGGCATCCGGCCGGGCGAGAAGCTGCATGAGATCATGTGCCCGCGCGACGACTATCACCTGACCCTGGATTTTCCCGGCCACTACGTCATCAAGCCGTCGATCAACATGGGCTTCATCGTGGACTACGCGGTCAGCAAAAGCGGCGAATCGTCCAAGCCGGTGGTCGAGGATTTCGAATACAGCTCCGGCACCAATCCGCATTTCCTGTCGGTGGCAGAGATCCGCCGCCTGCTTGAGGCAACGGCATGATTCCGTACGGCCGGCAATGGATCGACGAGGCCGACATCCAGGCGGTGGTCGACACATTGCGCTCGGACTGGCTGACCCAGGGCCCGGCGGTCGGCAAGTTCGAAGCCGCCTTCGTGGAACTGTGCCACGTGCCGCATGCGATCGCGATGAACAGCGCCACCTCGGCCCTGCACATCGCCTGCCTTGCCATCGGTGCCGGCCCGGGCGACGTCGTGTGGACCGTGCCCAACACCTTCGTCGCGTCAGCCAATTGCGCACGGTTGTGCGGCGCCGATGTGGATTTCGTCGATATCGATCCGCGCACCTACAACATCAGCACGCCCGCCCTGGAACAGAAGCTGCGCGCGGCCAAGGCGGCGGGCCGCCTGCCCAAGGCCGTGATCCCGGTGCATTTCAGCGGCCGCGCGCCCGACCAGGAAGCGATCTGGTCCCTCGCCAAGGATTATGGCTTCCGCGTGATCGAAGACGCCTCGCACAGCGTCGGCGCCACTCACGGTGGCGAGCCCGTCGGCTCCTGCCGCTGGTCGGACATCGCCATCTTCAGCTTCCACCCGGTGAAGATCGTGACCACCGCCGAGGGCGGCCTCGCGACCACACGCGACCCGGCGCTGGCGGAACGCATGGCGCGCCTGCGCACCCACGGCATCACCAAGGACGAGGCGCTGCTCGCCAACAAGAACGAAGGCGGCTGGTACTACGAGCAGATCGAGCTTGGCCTCAATTACCGCCTGACCGACCTGCAGGCCGCGCTCGGCCTCAGCCAGCTGCGGCGGCTGGAAGAGTTCCTGCGTCGCCGCCGCGAGCTGGTGGCGCGCTACGACCGCCTGTTGGCCGATGTGCCGGTGCAGCGCCCCCTCACCGACCTGATCGACGAAAGCGCCTGGCACCTCTACGTGATCCGCATCGACCCCAGCCAAGCCGGCAAGACCCGCCGCCAGGTCTACGACGCCATGCGCGCCGCCGGCATCGGCGTGCAGGTGCACTACATCCCGGTCCACCTGCAACCCTACTACCGCGCCCTCGGCTTCAAGCCCGGCCACTGCCCGAAGGCGGAGCGCTACTCCGAGGAAGCGCTGAGCCTGCCGCTCTATCCGGCGCTGACGGATGGGGAGCAGGAGCAGGTGGTGGCTTCTTTGAAGAAGTGCTTGTCGTGATCCATCGCGAGCGCCGCGTAGTGTTGTTCGGCTGAGGAGCCGCCGGATGAAGGTGCTGTTTCGGGCCGATTCATCGCTGGAGATTGGGTCTGGCCACGTACAGCGTTGTCTCGCGCTTGCAGGCACCCTATCCGCGAAGGGCGCATCTTGCACCTTTGTCGCTCGGAATCTGCCCGGCAACGCCAATGCTCTGATCAGCGCAGGTGGCCACGCCGTCCTCTCGCTCGGACCACGGGCCACAGATCCTGAAACCGACGCCGCTGAAACGGCCCGGGCGATTGCCGGGCTGGGTAAAGTCGACCTTGTCATCGTCGATCACTACACCCTGGATCGGCGCTGGGAAGATGCGTTCAAGCCGTTTGCACAACGATGCGCGGTCATCGACGATCTCGCTAACCGCCCCCATAGCTGTGACGCGCTCATCGACGTGACGCAGGGAGAAGATCGGGCAGCGAAGTATGATCCATTGGTGCCTACTGACGCCCTCCTGCTACTTGGAGCGCGCTATGCCATCCTACGCCCGGAGTTCAAGTCTCTCCGTGCGGTGATGCGGCCGAGAAGCGGAACAATCGATCGTGTCCTGATCAGTTTTGGTGCGATCGACGCGGGCAATCATAGCGAAATCGCATGGCGAGCCGTAAGGGCGGTCGCGAAGCAGGCCGATATCGACATCGTGCTCGGCGGAAATGCACCGCACATCAAGCAGATCACGGAAGCGATCCGGTCGGACACGCGGACCCATCTGCATGTAGACACACCCGTCATGGCCAAATTGATGGTCGCGGCGGACCTTGCCGTAGGAGCCGGCGGCACGACGACCTGGGAACGCGCTTGCCTAGGCTTGCCGACCATCATGACCGCGATCGCCGACAATCAGCGCGACAATGTCCGGGCGCTCGCCGAGATTGGGGCGGCATTGTCGGTGCCCGCTGGCGATGGATATGCCGAGAGACTCGTGGATGCGGTATCCTCGCTGAAGACCGACCCCCGTGGGCTGGCGACCATGAGCCAAGCTGCTGGCGAGCTGGTCGATGGCAAGGGTGCTGAGAGATTGGCGATCATCCTCCTTCGCCCGCATGTCACGATGCGGGCTGCGACGGTGTCGGATTGTGAAAGCGTCTGGCGGTGGCGGAACGCCGATTTCGTGCTGCAAGGATCGAAGACTCCCGACCCCGTATCTTTGCCGGATCATCGCGCGTGGTTCGAGGCCGCCCTGAACGACTCGAACCGCCGTGTGTTGATCGGCGAGGCCGATGGCGAACCGGTGGGCGTCCTGCGCTTTGATTTGGTGAAGGACGAAGCCACGGTGTCCGTTTACCTGACCGCCCAGGGACGAGGGCGCGGGATCGGGCCGGAACTTCTGATCCAGGGTCAGATTTGGCTACGGTCCAACGCTGCTCATGTGGTACGCATCAAGGCGGAGATCCGCGGCACGAACGAGGCCTCCATTGAGGCGTTCAAGGCCGCCCGCTACCGCCGGACTGGCGATCTTTATGTACGAGAGCTGAGGGCATGACAAAGGTCAGGTCGATACAAGTCGGAAAGCGCCTGGTTAGCCTCGATCATCCGCCATTCATCATCGCGGAGATGTCGGGCAATCATAACCGGTCGCTCGACCGCGCCCTGGCGATCGTCGATGCCGCTGCCGCCGCCGGAGCTCACGCCGTGAAGCTGCAGACCTATACCGCCGATACAATCACGCTGGATTTACAGGAAGGTGCCTTTTTCATCTCCGACGAGAAGAGCCTGTGGAAGGGCAACAGCCTGCACAATCTCTACAAGCAAGCCCACACGCCGTGGGAATGGCATGCGCCCATCTTTGAGCGCGCGCGGCAGCATGGCATGGAATGCTTCAGTTCGCCGTTTGATGAAAGTGCGGTCGATTTCCTGGAATCGCTGCAGGTCCCAGCTTACAAGATCGCGTCTTTCGAGATCATTCATCTGCCCTTGATCCGCAAGGTGGCAAAGACCGGCAAGCCGATGATCATCTCGACCGGCATGGCGAGCGTCAGCGAAATCGACGAGGCAGTTGCAACTGCGCGCGGTGCTGGTGCCAAGGACATCGTGCTGCTGAAATGCACGAGCACCTATCCAGCGACGCCCGAGAACAGCAACATCCTGACCATTCCGCACATGCGGGACTTGTTCGGCTGCCAGGTGGGACTATCAGATCACACCATGGGAACCGGCGTGGCGGTGGCGGCCGTCGCGCATGGTGCGACCGTGCTTGAAAAGCACTTTACCCTCAGGCGGGCCGACGGCGGCGTTGACAGCACCTTCTCGCTCGAGCCGCCGGAGTTAGCCGCGCTCGTGGTTGAGACTGAGCGCGCCTGGCAGGGCCTCGGCGCAGTCTCTTATGGGCCGACACCAGCGGAGCAGAAGTCCCTCCTCTATCGTCGATCCTTGTACATTGCGGAGGATATGAAGGCCGGCGATATCTTCACGGCCAAGAACTTGCGGGTCGTGCGGCCGGGAGAAGGACTGCACCCCCGCTACTACGACCAACTGCTCGGACGGCGCATCAATCGCGACGCGAAGCGCGGAACGCCCTTGTCCTGGGATCTGCTCTAGGCGCGCTTGAGCGCACCGAAGGCACGGCGCATGCGCGTGCCGAACGCCAGCGGGCGCGGCGACAGCAAAATCACCTTGCTGCCGCAAGCTTCGACCCTGAGGCGAATCTGGAGATTGAGGAGTTCGGCATATTGCCTGAGCCGGGCCTCCACCGCTCCGAGGCTCCCGTCCGGAAACAGAATGCCGCGTACATTCTTGTCCTTCTGGTGCCAGCGATAGCCGCTGTAGACGCGCCAATCGCTCACGGCGTCGGACTGCTCCGACCAGCCGCGTCTGTTCCCTGCGGCGACAATCTCGTCGATGATCGTCTCGGCTCCCAGCCGCTTCTCTTCGAACGACATGCTGTCGCGGAAGCAGGCGATCATGTTGTCGCTGTAGCAATGCCCCGGATCGGCCAGGACGCGCTCGATCTCCTTGATCGTGGCGACTACGTTGGTCGTGACAGGATTGACGACATTCGCCAGATATCGCCGGTTGGCAGAATTCTCCGACACTAGGCAGATCGACGGTTTGTCGAGCGCAACGGCCTCCACGCCGGTCGTGCAATTGGTGTGCACCAGCATGTGCGCGGCCAGGATCCAGGGCACGGCTGCGCCTTCTCGCACGACTTCGACCCTGTCGTGATCACCGATCCAGGCGTTCCAGTTTTCGACAATCTCACTCGGATGCGGGCGCAGAATGATGCGTTGATCCGGGAAGCGTCGAGCCAACTCGGGCATCAGGGCGATCAGGCTGGCACGATTCGACTCCTCCATTGCGACGATGTCATTCAGGTCACGCAAGAGATCGGTATCACTCGCGTCGATCTTGCCCTGATCGATCAGGCCTTGGATCATCTGTCGGGCGTCACCCTTCCGGGAATTCGTCAGGCCAAGATTCGAGTTGACCAGAATGAAATCGCCATACCGCCGCTTGAGCTCCGCGACCTCATCCGCGAACACCGGCCGGAGCTCTTCGCGCAGGAGGTCCCAGCGAGGGTTGCTGGCGCGCCGCACGCGCCCCTCCTCCAGGCCGAACACGGAAGCAAAGGCGCTCGAGTTGTATGTGCCGGGCATGAAGATGAGGTCGGTGGCGTCGACCGCGGCGCGCGAGACCCACCAGAACTTCCGGTCATGGACGATGAGGCCGGGAATCTCCTCGTCGATCGCGGCGGTGATGTAGCCCGCCACCCTGGCCCGCTGCAGCATCTTGGCGTCGCGCACGGTCAGCGTCTTGGAAAGGTAGACGCCCGGCGTCATGTATTCGATGTTGCGCTCGATCAGCCACTTCTGGCCGAGCACCACCTCGAACCCGCGCGCGGCCGCGATCGCCGCCAGCAGCAGGCGGGAATCCAGCTCGCGCGAGGCCATCTCCATCGGAAAGTAGAAAATCCTGGCCGGCTTCGGCG
>Ga0081538_10004099_pt1 | contig 13548 bp, 10 predicted proteins | sample TabmetS5T2R1_FD_71022 | JGI IMG/M metagenome (GOLD analysis project Ga0081538, IMG submission 71022) | Tabebuia heterophylla rhizosphere microbial communities from the University of Puerto Rico - S5T2R1 | ecosystem: Host-associated > Plants > Roots > Rhizosphere ...
GCCACCGTCCCGCCGAGCCCCCCCGTGGTCACCGAGTGGATCCCGCTGTGACCCCTCCCGCCCGGCCACGCGCTGGGGGATGACCCCGAGGCGGGACCCCGCCGGTTCAGGGTCCCGCCAGGGCGGGTCCCCGATGCGGCACGCCCGCCGCCGGCGCAGGGTGGGGGCATGTTCGACGTCATCGGCACCCTGCTGGAGGCGCTGGTCGGGCTGCAGCCCGCCGTGCTGTACCTGCTGACCGGCGCCTTCGTGACGCTGGAGACCTCGCTGCTGATCGGGCTGCTGCTGCCCGGCGACAGCGTGGTGATGCTGGCCGGCACCACCGTCACCGGCCCACCGCGGTTCGCGGCCCTGGTGCTGGTGAGCACGTTGGGGTCGTTGCTGGGCGAGTCGGTCGGGTACCTGCTCGGCCGGCGCTACGGGGACCGGATCAGGGCGAGCCGCGCCGGCCGCCGGCTCGGCGAGGACACCTGGGCGCGGGCCGAGTCGTTCCTGACCGGCCGCGGCGGGCGTGCGGTGGCCGCCGCCCGCTTCGTGGCGGTGGTCCACGCGGTGCTGCCGGTCGTGGCGGGCTCGGTCGGCATGCGCTACCGGCGCTTCCTCGGCTGGAGCGCGCTCGGCGCGGCCGCCTGGTCGGTGACCTACGTCGGCATCGGCGCGCTGGCCGGGGCGTCATGGCGGCAGTACGGCGAGCGGCTGGGGCTGACCGGGCTGGTGGTCCTCGTCGCGGTCGTGCTCGCCGTGTGGCTGGTGCGGGCCGCCAGGCGCCGCAGCCGCGCGCCGGGCGCCGCCGGGTCTTCCCGCGGCCACCCCGAGCCGGTAGGATCTCGCGCCGAATCACCCTGATTCGGTGGATCCGCGCCGTTGCTGGTGGTCGCCGGCGCCCGGGGGAAGCGAGGTGGCCCTCATGCAGGGACGGCGCCGGCGTGGCCGCGGCAGGGCCCTCACGACGGTGGTGGCGCTGGGGCTCGCCGCCAGCGTGCAGCTGGGGACGGCGGCGGCCGCCCAGGAGGCCGCCGCCCCCGACGGGCCGGGCGCCCTCTCCCACTTCGACCGCGCCCGCAAGGACTGCCTCGGCACCGCCCGCGACCGCACCTCCAAGCTCTGGTACACGGTGGCGAACGGCGTCCTCAGCGACGTCTACTTCCCGACCATCGACAACACCAACGTCGAGACCCTGCAGTACGTGGTCACCGACGGCACCAGCTTCACCGACCTCCAGACCAGGGACACCAGCTACACCGTGCGGCCGCTGGACCCCAGCGGCATGAGCTGCCGGGTCACCACCACCGCCGACAGCGGCAGGTACCGGATCGTGACCGACTACGTCGCCGACCCGGGCCGCGACGCGCTGCTGCTGCGGGTCCGGTTCGAGCCGCTGGCCCCCGGCGACCTGCGGCTGTACCTCCGCTTCGACCCCACCGTCAACGGCAACGGCGGGGGCGGCGGCGGCAACGGCGGCGCCGACACCGGCACCGTGGACACCGCCACCGGCCACCCGGTGCCGGTCGCCATCGACACCGTCACCGCCACCAACGCCGCCAACCGCGACTACGCCCGGCCGGTGTTCGCGGCGCTCGACGCCTCCACGCCGTTCACCGAGGTCAGCAACGGCTTCGCCGGCGCCGGCAGCGACGGGCTCACCCAGCTCGACCGCGACCGCGCCCTGACCGCCACCTACGCCGACGCGGCCGCCGGCAACCTGGTGCAGACCGCCCGGGTCGACCTGTCGGCCGGCCGCGAGCTCACCCTGGCGCTGGGGTTCGGCACCAGCCAGCGCCAGGCGGTCGACACCGCCGGCGCCGCGCTGCGGACCGGCTTCGGCCGGGCGCTGCTCCGCCACGCGCTCGGCTGGGCCGCCTACGACGCCACGCTGGTGCCGCCGCCGCCCGGCTTTCCTGGGCTCGGCGGCGCCACCGCCGCCGAGCTGCGCCGCGTCTACTACCTCAGCGCCAACGTCCTGAAGGCCTCCGAGGACAAGACCTTCCCCGGCGCGATCGTCGCCAGCCTGGCGTCGCCGTGGGGGCAGGCGGTCTCCGCCGGCGACCCCAACAACACCTACTTCGGCTCCTACCGCGAGGTGTTCGCCCGCGACCTGTACGAGACCTTCACCGGCCTGCTGCTGGCCGGCGACCGCGCCACCGCCCGCGACACGGTGCGGTTCCTGTTCGAACGCCAGCAGCTCGCCGACGGCTCGATGCCGCGCAACAGCCTGGTCAACGGCAAGCTCGCGCCCGACTCCTTCGGCATCCAGCTCGACGAGGTCACCTACCCGATCCTGATGGCGTGGCAGGCCGGCCTCACCGACCGGGCCTTCTGGCGCGACCACGTCAAGCGGGCGGCCGACTTCGCCGTCAGCCACGGGCCCAGCTTCGGGTCCGAACGCTGGGAGGAGCAGGGCGGCTTCTCCCCCTCGACGATCGCCGCCGAGATCGCCGGCCTGGTCGCCGCCGCCGACATCGCCGAGCGCAACGGCGACCGCGCCGCCGCGCGCGTCTACCGGGGCGTGGCCGACGACTTCCAGCGCTCGGTCAAGGGCTGGACGGTCACCAGCAACGGCCCCAAGAGCCCGGACCCCTACTTCATCCGGCTCTCCAAGACCGGCGACCCCGACGCCGACATCGACTACAACGTCGGCAACGGCGGGCCCACCCTCGACCAGCGCGAGGTGATCGACGCCGGCTTCCTGGAGCTGACCCGCCTCGGCCTGCTGCGCGCCGACGACGCCGACGTGCTCCGCTCCCTGGCCGTGGTCGACGCCGACATCAGGCGCGACACCGCCAGCGGGCCCGGCTGGCACCGCTACACCGGCGACGGCTACGGCGACCGCGACGGCGACGGCCGCCCGTGGGCGCCCAGCGGCCAGGGCAACGGGCACCTGTGGCCGGCGCTGGCCGGCGAGCGGGCCGAGCACCACCTCTCCCTCGGCGACCGGGCGGCCGCCTCGCGGCTGGCGGACGCGATGCGGCGCACCGCCTCCGGGTTCGGCCTCATCCCCGAGCAGAGCTGGGAGAACCCCGACCTGCCGCCGTCGCCGTTCGGCACCCCGCCGGAGGAGGCCTCGATCGGCTTCGCCAACGGCAAGGCGGTCGGCTCCGCCTCGCCGCTGACCTGGTCGGCCGCCCAGTACGTCCGCCTGGTCCGCGACATCGCCGCCGGGCGGCTGCTGGAGCAGCCCGCCAACACGCTGCGCCGTTACGTCACCAACCAGCAGCAGGCGACCACCCTGACGGTGACCGAGCCGCCGGACCGCAGCGAGGTGACCGGCTCGCCGGTCACCGTCTCCGGCACCTCGGCGCCCGGCAACACCGTCGACGTGTCGGCCACCAACACCGACGCCGACTCCGCCAACACCATCGTGACCACCACCGCCGCGGCCGACGGCGGCTGGAGCGTCCAGGTGCCGGTCTCCGGCGGCACCATCGTGCTCGACGTGGTCGCCACCAGCCGCCAGGGCGCCACCGCCCACCAGCAGCGCACGGTCGTGTTCGACGTCGCACCGGGCACCATGCTGCTCGACACCGGCGACCCGACCGGCGACGACAACGGCCCCGGCAACTACGCCTACCCGACCTCCACGAACTTCCGGCCGGGCGCCTACGACATCGAGCGCTTCCAGGTGCTCGACGACGGCGACGAGGTCGTGTTCCGGCTCCGGACCCGCAACCTCAGCCCCACCTTCGGCAGCCCCCTCGGCGCCCAGCTGGTCGACGTCTACGTCCACGTCCCGGGCGCCGCCGGCACCTCCACCGCGGCGTCGTTCCCGCAGCGCAACTACCGCATCGCCGACGGCTCGGCGTGGAGCCGGCTGATCGAGGTGCAGGGCTTCGGCCAGCGCTACGTCGACGCCGGCGGCGCCACCCTCGGCACGGTGACGATCGGCGCCAACGAGATCTCGCGGTTCATCACCTTCCGCGTGCCCAAGGCGAGCCTCGGCCAGCCGGGGCCGGGCTGGGGCTTCACCGTGGTGCTCACCGGCCAGGACGGCTTCAGCCCCGACCAGGCCAGGGGCTTCGCGCCGACGCCGCAGGAGTTCCAGTTCGGCGTGTGCGCCGCGCCCTCGACCGACCCGCACTGCACGGTGGACCCGGGGACGGTTCCGAAGGCGATGGACGTGCTGACGCCGCCCGGGGTCGAGCAGTCGGACCTGCTCGACTACACCGTGCACCGGCCGGTGGTGCTGCAGGCCGTGACCATCCCCTGAGTGGTTTGGGCCGCCCTCCCAGGGCGTACCAGGGAGGGGAACGAGGAGGTCCCATGGCCACTCAGAAGCAGCGCGCCGCCGCCCAGCGGAACGTCGAGAAGGCGGCCTCGGGCGCCCGGCGCAAGCGCAGCATCGCGAACATGCCGGCCAAGACCCGCACCGCGCTCGGCAAGCAGGGCGCCGCGGTCGCCCAGCGCAAGCGGACCGGGGGCAGCTCGCCCAAGACCCGCGCCGAGCTCTACGAGGAGGCCAAGCGCAAGGGCCTGCCCGGGCGGTCCAGGATGGGTCGCGACGAGCTCGCCAGGGCCCTCGGCCACCGCTGACCGGCAGGAGGAGGGTCCCATGCCCGACAAGCGGCCCAGCGTGAAGAACGAGAAGCAGTACGAGGCGCTCAAGGACAAGGGCATGTCCAAGCAGCGGGCGGCCCGCATCGCCAACTCGCCCGGCGCCTCCAGCCGGGGCGGCAAGCAGAGCGGCTCGGGCAGCTCGCCGAAGCAGGGCGGCACCACCGCGCAGAAGCGCGCGGCCGGCCGCAAGGGCGGCAAGGCCACCGCGAACAAGTCCGGCTCGAGCTGATCGCCGCCGGCGCGCCAGCTAGCGCGGCGGCGGTGCGCCGTCGGCCGCGGCCGGGACGGTGACGCGGGCGCTGGCCCCGCCGTCGGCGTTGCGCTCGACCCGGACGTCGCCGCGCATGGCGGTGAGCAGCGAGCGCGCGATCCACAGGCCGACGCCGAGGCCGCCGGTCCGGCCGGGGGTGCGCTCGCCGAAGCGGTCGAACAGCTGGGGCAGCCGCTCGGCGGGGATGCCCGGCCCGCGGTCGTCGATGGTGACCTGGACGGTGCCGGGGTCCTGGCCGGGCCCGGCCGCCACGTCCACCGGGGTCCCGTCCGGCGAGTACTGCAGGGCGTTGCGGACCAGGTTGGTGAGCGCCTGCACGAGCCGGTCCTGGTCGGCCCAGGCGCGCAGCCCCGGGGCGACCTCGACGCGGAGCCGCGTGGCGGCCTGCTGGTCGAGCTCGCCGACGACGGCGTCGAGGACCTCGGCGACCACGACCCGGGCCGGGTTGAGCAGGATCCCACCCTCGGTCTCCTTGGCGACCACGGCGAAGTCCTCGACCAGGCGGGCGAGCCGCCGCGCCTGGCGCGTGGCCGCGCCCAGCAGCTCCAGCGCCTGCGCCGGGAGCCGCTCGGGCGCGGACAGCCGCTCCAGGGTGACCAGCGAGCCGAGCAGGCCGGCGACCGGGGTGCGCAGCTCGTGGGCGGTCACGGTGGCGAACTGCTGCTCCCGCCGCCGCTGGTGCTCGCTGGCCCGGCGGGCCTGCTCGGCGGCGCGGCGGGTCTCGCGCTCGCGGCCGAGGGTGTCGACCAGCTTCTCCAGCAGCGGGCGGGTCACCTGCCCGGCGATGCGCGCCTCCCCGGCCACCGCGCCGGTGATCGCGTCGGCCAGCTCCGCGGCGGCGGCGCCCTTCAGCAGGTAGCCGCGGGCCCCGGCCATGAGCGCCTCGATCACCAGCGACTCGTCGCCGTAGGCGGACAGCATCAGGACCACCACCCCGGTGTGCCCGGCGACGATCTGCCTGGTCGCCTCGACGCCGTCCATCCTCGGCATGCGCAGGTCCATGACGACCACCTGCGGGCGGTGGACGCCGACCGCCTCGACCGCCTCGACGCCGTCGCCGGCGGTGCCGACCACCTCGATGCCGCCGAGCTGGCCGAGCAGGCGCGCCAGGCCCTCCCGCACCTGCTCGATGTCGTCCACGACCAGCACCCGGACCGGCTCGGCCGGCTCCGCCGGCGACCCCGGCGGGCGGCTCACGCCGGCACTCGCCGGCGGGGGAGGCGGACCCGGATGGCGGTCCCGTTGCCCGGCGCGGACACCAGCCGGTGGCTGCCGCCGGCGATCTCGACGCGCTCGCGCATCCCGGCGAGGCCGAAGTGGCCGCTGCCGACCAGCCCGTTGAGCCGGCCCGCGTCGAAGCCGATCCCGTCGTCGCTGACCTGCATGTCGACCCGCTCGTCGTCGACCCGCACGTACACCCAGACGTGCTCGGCGTGGGCGTGCTTGGCGACGTTGTTGAGCGCCTCCTGGACCACCCGGTACAGCACCGTCTCGATCTCCGGCTCCACGCGGATGCGGGTCTCGCCCTGGAGCGCGCACTCCACCCCCGTGCGCCGCTCGAACGCCTCCAGCAGGTCGCGCAGCGCCAGCGCCAGCCCGCGCTCGTCCAGCACCGGCGGGCGCAGCGCCGCCATCAGCCGCCGCAGCCCGGTGATCTCGCCGTACAGCTCCCGCCGGACCCCCGCCACCAGCTCGGTGGCGTGCCGCGCCTGCTCGCCCTTGAGCGCCAGCTGCGCCTCCTCCAGCTGGTAGCCGACCGCGGTCAGCCGCTGGATCGGGCCGTCGTGGAGCTCCGCGGCGAGGCGGGTGCGCTCCTCCTCGGCGCTGCGCATGGTCTTGTCGAGCAGCTGCTTGCGCTTGCCCTCGGTCGCCGCCAGCTCGTCCAGCGCGCCCTGCAGCTCGGCGCCCTGCCGGCGGAGCTGGGCGGCGTTGCGCTCCACCATCCGGACCAGGCCGGCCATGCGGAGGATCACCAGCAGGAACAGCGCCATGCAGGCGATCCCGACGATCCAGGTGTCGCGGTCCCGCCCCGAAAGCTCCTGCACGACGATGACCGCCGGCGGCAGCAGCGAGGCCCCCGCCAGGAAGGTGAGCCGGCCCCACCCCGACCGCGGGGTGGCGCGGTGGTCGCGCTCGGTGAGCGACCGCATCGACGGGTGCAGGGCGGCGGCGCCGAGCAGCAGGTAGGAGGCGAGCCAGCCGGCGTCCAGCAGCCGCCCGCCCAGGCTGTCGAGCCGGTAGAGGCCGTTGAGCTGCAGGCTGGTGTAGGCGGTGTCGGTGGCCAGCAGCAGCGCCAGGCTCAGCACCAGCAGGTAGTAGGCGGGGGGGCGGAAGCCGACCCCGGCGACCAGGCGGGCGGCCGCCGCCAGCAGCAGCAGGTCCATCGCGGCGTAGGCGACCGAGACCGCGCGGACCCCCGGGGGGATCCCCTGGGCGAGCACCGCCGGCTCGACCATGAGCACCCACGACAGCACCCCGAGGCTGGTGGCGACGACCGCCGCGTCGATCAGGCTGACCCGGTCGCTGCCGGGGGTGCGGCTGTGGACCAGCGCCAGCACGCCGGCGGCCACGACCGGGTAGTGGGCCAGGTACAGGGCGTCGGCGGCCGAGGGGTAGGCCTCCGAGCCGACGACCAGGTGCTGCGAGTAGAAGACGAGGTCGGCGAGCAGGAACAGCACCTGCCCCGCCAGCAGCAGGTACCACGCCAGCGGCCGCTCCGGCCGGTAGCGTCGCACGCCGACCGCCAGGCAGACGACCACCGAGGCGCTGACGCCGCCGAACAGCACGAGCCTGGGGGCCTGGTCGGCCACCACGGTGACCGGCGGGTACAGCAGGTAGGCGAGGGCCACGACGGTCCCACCCGCGAGGTAACGGAGCCACGACGGGGAGGCGGCGACGTCCGGCATAGGGGACGGACCTCTGTCGTAGACGGGGCTCTGCGAGGGGTCATTCTCGGCCCCGCTCTGCGCCCTTGGCAACCTTTTGCGTGATCCGGGTGACCTTGACAGGCCGCCCGCCACGAACCAGGCTCCCTGCTACCGGGGAGAATGTCCGAAAGGTTCCCCGCCGCCGAGGGAGGGCCGCGACGTGAGCCTGCTGGAGGTGGTCCGCGGCGAGCTCGCGCCGGCGGAGGGCGCCAACCGCCTGGTCGCCCTCGTCGCCGAGGGGCGGCTGCCGACCGAGCGCCTCGCCGCGCTCGCCGGCGAGGAGTACCGCATCATCCACAGCGACCGGCGCAGCTTCCTGGTCCTGGCCGCGCGGTTCCCGGAGCCGCCGGCGGTGGACTTCTTCGTGGGGCTGGCGCAGGGCGAGACGCTGGCCCTGTCCAAGCTGCTCGCCTTCGCCGCCGCGCTCGGCCTGGACGAGGCCGCGCTGGCTGCCTACGAGCCGCGGCCCGGCTGCCAGGCCTACCCGGCCTACGTGGCGTGGCTGGCGCTCAACGGCTCGCAGGCCGACGCGGCCCTCGCCCTGGTCGCCAACTTCGCCGCCTGGGGCTCCTACTGCGGCGCGGTCGCCGAGGGCCTGCGGCGCCACTACGCCATGGACGACGAGGCGGTCGGGTTCTTCGACTTCTTCGCCACGCCTGTGCCGGAGGTGGAGGCGCAGGCGAGCGCGGTGGCGCAGGCGAGCCTGCGGGCGGGGGAGCCGCCGCCGTCGGCGCGCCGCCACGCGCGGCTGGTGCAGGCCTACGAGCTGATGTTCTGGAACACCCTCGCGGAAGGCGTCGAGGCGGCGGGTTGAGTTCGCCCCGGCCTCCGGGGCATGGTTACGGCAGTCCGGCACCGGCCACTCCGCGTGGTCGCTGGGACCCGCGGTGGCTCCTTGGAAGGAGCGGAGGTCATGGCTCTACTCAGCTGGCGCGTCGTCCACGACGGCAAGACCCCGCCCCCGGGCGCCGTGGTGCGGCCCGACGAGCGCCTGTCGTGGCCACGGACCGTCGGCCTCGGCGCGCAGCACGTGGTGGCGATGTTCGGCGCGACCTTCGTGTTCCCGATCGTGATGGGGCTCAACCCGCAGCTGGCGATCATGCTGAGCGGCATCGCCACGATCTGCTTCCTGCTGATCGTGCAGAACAAGGTGCCGAGCTACCTCGGCACCTCGGCGTCGTTCGTCGGCGCCGTGGTGGCGATCCGCGCCCAGGGCGGCGACTCGCCCGACGTGACCGGCGCCATCCTGGTCGCCGGCGTGGTGCTCGCCGCCTGCGGCCTCATCATCCAGCTGGCCGGCCCCAGGGCCGTCTACGCGGTGCTGCCGCCGGTGGTCACCGGCGCGGTGGTCATGCTGATCGGGTTCAACCTCGCCCCCGTGGTGGCCGACATCTACTGGCCGCAGGACCAGTGGGTGGCGCTGCTCACCATGGTCGCGGTGATCGCGATGGCGGTCGGCTTCCGCGGCTTCCTCGGGCGGATCGCGGTCTTCCTCGGCCTGGTCTTCGGCTACGCGCTGTCGTGGCTGTTCGACCGGGTCTTCGGGCAGATCACCGCCTTCGACCCCACCGCCAACCAGGCCACCACCCACTTCCGGGTGAACTGGGACGGCGTCCGGGCCGCCGACTGGGTGGGCTTCCCGCCGCACACCAGCATCGGCCCCGACGGCAGGGAGATCCCGGGCTGGCACCTCCCCGACTTCAAGCTCACCTTCGTGCTGCTGGTGCTGCCGGCGGTCATCGCGCTGATCGCGGAGAACACCGGCCACGTCAAGGCCGTCGCCGAGATGACCGGCAGCGACCTGGACCCGGTGATGGGCCGCGCGATCGCCGCCGACGGCGTCGCCACCGTGATCACCTCGTCCGTCGGCGGGTCGCCGACCACCACCTACGCCGAGAACATCGGCGTGATGGCGGCGACCCGGATCTACTCCACCGCCGCCTACTACGTCGCCGCGCTGGTGGCGATCCTGTTCGGGCTCTCGCCCAAGTTCGGGGCGGTGATCTCCGCCACCCCCGGCGGGGTGCTCGGCGGCATCACGGTGGTGCTGTACGGCATGATCGGCCTGCTGGGCGCGAAGATCTGGAAGGAGAACGGGGTCGACTTCGGCAACCCGATCAACCTGGTCCCGGTGGCCGCCGGGATCATCATCGCGATCGGGAACACCACCCTGACGTTCACCGACAACTTCGAGATCTCCGGGATCGCGTTCGGCACCATCGTGACGGTGGCCGCCTTCCACCTGGTGCGCCTGATCGCGCCGCCGTACCTCCGGGAGGAGCAGCGCAGGGAGGGCACCGGCCGCCCCGGGGAGGGTGCCGAGGGCGCGGCGATCATCATCGACGAGCCCGGCGCCTACAAGGAGCCCTGACCGTCCATGGGCGCCTGGCCGAACGGCGCCCCCCGGCCCGGCGACCGCGCCGAGCTGTCGCGGCGGGTGGAGGCGGCCGACATCGAGCGGTTCACCCGGATCAGCGGCGACCGCAACCCGCTGCACTACGACGAGGACGCCGCCAGCCGCTCCCGCTTCGGCGGCATCATCGTGCAGGGCGGGGTGACCAGCGCGATCCTCAACGCGGTGGTGGCCGAGCGGCTGCCGGGGCCGGGGACGGTGTTCCTGAACGTCAACTGGGACTTCCTGGCCCCGGTGCGGCCGGGCGACGAGATCACCGGCGCGGTGGAGGTGCTCGAGGTCCGCGACGACAAGCCGATCACCAGGCTGCGCACCACCGTCACCCGCCAGGACGGGACGGTGGTGCTGGAGGGGACGGCGGTCTGCTACACCGCGGCGCTGGGCTGAGGCTTGGCGGCCCGAGGCGGCGGTAGTAGCCGAGCAGCTGCCGCTGCGGCGAGCCCGGGTCCGTCACCCGGGTAGCATACGGGCATGGCGGCGATGCTCCTCGGGTTCGGGGTGCCGGTCTCCGGCGCGTGGGCCACGCCCGGCAACCAGGGGCGGATCGTGCGGCGGGCCGAGGAGCTCGGCTACCGGTCGGCCTGGGCGTTCCAGCGGCTGCTGGTGCCGGCCGAGCGGGAGCCGGACCCGCGCTCGGGCATGGAGGTCTACCGCAGCGTCCTGGACCCGGTCGTCTCCCTGGCCCACCTGGCCGGCCACACCAGCCGCATCCGGCTGGGGGTGGCGGTGCTCAACATGCCGTTCTTCTCGCCGGTCCTGATCGCCAAGCAGCTGGCGTCCCTCGACGTCGTCGCCGGCGGCCGCCTCGACGTGGGGCTCGGCCTCGGCTGGTCCCGGGTCGAGTTCGCGGCCTCGGGGGTGCCGTACGCGCGGCGCGGCGCCAGGGGCGAGGAGTTCCTGCGGGTGCTGCGGGCGCTGTGGACCGACGACCTGGTCGAGTTCCACGGCGACTTCTACCAGGTGCCTCCGGCCCGGATGGAGCCCAAGCCGCTGCAGCGTCCGCACCCGCCGGTGCTGCTGGGCGGCGGCGCCGGCGCGGCGCTGCGCCGCGCCGGCCGCGTCGCCGACGGCTGGATCAGCGCCAGCCGCGCCGACCTGCGCCACATCGACCAGCCGATCGCCGTGGTGAAAGGGGCCGCCGAGCAGGCCGGCCGCGACCCCGAGGCGCTGCGGTTCGTCTGCCGCGGCCCGGCCAGGCTCGGTCCGGCCGGCGCCGCGGGCCGCAGGCCGCTCACCGGGTCGGCCGCGGAGGTCCGCGGCGACCTCGACGACCTGCGCGCCCAGGGCGTCACCGAGGTGTTCCTCGACCTCAACTGGGACCCCGAGGTCGGCTCGCCGGACGCCGACCCGGCCGCCGCGGTCCGCCGCGCCGAGGAGACCCTGGAGGCCCTCGCCCCGGGCGGTTCCTGAGTCACGGCTCCCGCAGCACGGTGGCGGGGCTGCGGCGCCCGGCGGCGGCGAGGGCGCCGCCGAGGGCCAGCGCCGAGGCGCCCACCACCAGCAGCCCCAGGGCCGTGAGCGGCAGGGCCGGGACGGCGAGCAGCGGCGGCGGCTGGAAGAAGAACAGCCCGAGCACGCGGCCGGCGAGCACCGCCAGCCCCAGCCCCAGCGGGACCCCGATGGCGAGGCTCCCCAGCGTGGCGACCATGCCCTCCAGCGCCGGCCCGGTGAGCGCCTGGGCCGGGCCGGCGCCGACCGTCCTGAGGATCGCCAGCTCCCGGCGGCGTTCCAGGACCAGGAAGGCGCCCAGCACCGCCACGCCGACCGCGGCGGCCAGCCCCGCTCCGACCAGCTCGATCCGGCTGAGCCCGGCGAGGTTCAGCGCGGTGAGGCTGCGGTGCTCGCGGCGAACCTGGTCCTGGAAGGTCGTCACCGTGTAGGCGCCGGCGAGCCCGTCGCGGTCCAGCTCGCCGGCCACCGCGGCGGCGGACTGGCCGGGCGCGACCCGCGCCAGGTGGAAGTCGGGCGGCGGCAGCAGCGGCGGCGGCAGGCCGGCGTCGGGGACCACCAGCTCGGGCAGCAGGTCGGTCGGCGGGAAGGAGCGGAACACCCCGACCACCCGCAGGGTGAGGTTGCGGGCCCTCTCGTCGTCGTCGGGGAAGAGCGTCACCGGGAGCGGGTCCCCGGGCGCGACGCCGAACCCGTCGGCGATCTCCTGCGCCACCAGCACGCCGGCCGGGTCCCGTGCCAGGGCGTCGACCCCGCCGCCGGCCAGCATCCGCGGCGCGACCGCGACGGTGCGCGGGTAGGAGGCCGGGTCGATCGCGACGATGGTCTTGCGGTCGGTGCCGGCCCGCACCGGCACGTAGCGGATGGGGCTGGTGGCGGCGACCGCGGGCCCGAGCGGCGGCAGCGGCGTCGGCCGGTCGCCGGTGGGCGCCAGGCGCAGGTCGGCGCCGAAGGCGGCGGCGGTGTCGGCCTCCCGGGCCGCCTGGTAGGTGGCCACGAAGGCGACCACCTCGGTGCCGAAGGCGACCGCGAGGATCCCCAGCACCAGCGCCACCGCGGTGCGCGCCGGCCGGCGGCCGAGCCACCGCAGCGTCGCGGCCCGCCAGCTGCGGGCGGGAGGCGCCAGCCCTGGACGTGCCCGGCGGGCGGACGCCGCCAGCAGCCCCCGGACCGCGAGCAGCGTGATGCCGAGCCACAGCGCGATCGGTGCCAGCAGCTGGTAGAAGAACAGCGACAGGGTCAGCCCCTCGACGGCGGTGCGCCGCAGCCCGCCGGTGACGACGTGGACCAGCAGGATGGTGGCGCCGGCGGCGACCGCGACCAGGTCGAGGCGGGCACGCCGCCAGGTGGGCGCCCAGCCACGCTCCAGCAGCCGGCGCTGCGCGGCGACCTCCGAGCGCCGGCCGGCGCGCCGCAGCCGCAGCAGCCGCACGCCGACCACCGCCGCCGCGGCGCCGAGCGCCAGCGCCAGCGACACGGCCAGCCGCCCGGCGGGGACGTCCTGCCACACCGGCCGGCCGTTGACGGCGCTGACCGTCGCGACGGCGACGGCCAGGCCGACCACGGCGCCGGCGACGCCGGCGAGGGTGGCGTGCGCCGCCGTCAGCCGCGCCAGCTGCCCCTCGCTGGCGCCGCGCAGGCGCAGCAAGGCCTCCTCACGGCGGTTCGCCTCCGCCAGCGCCGACTCGGCCGCCAGCCCCAGCGCCGCCGCGACCAGCACGCCAGGGATTCCGAGCAGCAGGAACAGGACCGTGGCGTTGGTGGCGTCGTCGCGGGCCAGGGCGAGGAACTCGGCGGCGTCGTCGGCGACCACGACCTCGCCGGGGGCCTGGCGTTCCAGCTGCTGCCGCAGCTGCTCCGACCAGGCCGCCGCGCGGCCCGGGTCGGCCGGGTAGGCGGCCTGGTCGACGGCCACGTGGGCCTCCAGGTCGACCGGG
>Ga0081538_10004100_pt1 | contig 13543 bp, 13 predicted proteins | sample TabmetS5T2R1_FD_71022 | JGI IMG/M metagenome (GOLD analysis project Ga0081538, IMG submission 71022) | Tabebuia heterophylla rhizosphere microbial communities from the University of Puerto Rico - S5T2R1 | ecosystem: Host-associated > Plants > Roots > Rhizosphere ...
ACCTGCGCTACAAGCCGCGCTACGAGCTCGTCGTCGACCGGCTCGCCTACTGGTACTACGTCCCGCGCGAGTGGCTGAAGAAGGTCGCGCTGATGGACGACGTCTACCTGCTCAACAGCCCGTTCACGTTCCAGTCGATGGAGAAGCACGCGGCCTACTGCGCGATGCTGCGGCTCGGGCTCAAGGTGCCGCAGACCGTGCTCGTCCCGCACAAGGTCCCGCCCGACAACGCGCGCTTCGCCTACACGGCCGCCAAGTACAACCGGCCGTTCGACCTCGAGCAGATCGCCGAGCAGATCGGCTACCCGCTGTTCATGAAGCCGTACGACGGCGGCCAGTGGGTCGGCGTCAGCCACATCTCGAACCCGACCGAGCTCAAGCGCGCCTACGACAGCTCGGGCCAGCGGCTCATGCACCTGCAGGCGGCGGTCGACGGCTTCGACGTCTTCGCGCGCTCGCTGTCGATCGGCGCCGAGACGATGGTCATGAAGTTCCGCCCCGACCTCCCGATGCACGACCGCTACGCCGTCGACCACGAGTTCCTCTCCCCCGAGACCGGCGACGAGGTGCTCACGATCAGCCGGCTCATCAACGCGTTCTTCCGCTGGGAGTTCAACTCGTGCGAGACGCTCATCCGCGGCACCGAGGCGCACCCGATCGACTACGCCAACGCGTCCCCCGACGTGGCCATCACCAGCCTCCACCACTACTTCCCGTGGGCGATGAAGGCGCTCGTGCGCTGGTGCGTCTTCTGCGTCGTGACCGGCCGCGAGCCGAGGCTGGACCTCGACACGCGGCGCTACTTCGAGATCGGCGACCGGACCGACCTCACCTACGAGGAGAAGCTCGCCGCCTACCGCACCCTGGCCGACGAGTACTTCGAGGTCGAGCGCTACCAGGACTTCTGCGACAGCCGCATCCCGCACGTCGACGAGCTGGTGTCCGAGTGGGTCGTCTCACAGGAGTTCGACGACCTCCTCGTCGAGACCGTGCGCACGACGTACCCGGCGCACGAGCACGAGCGCTTCGTCGCGCACTTCCGCGGCCTGATCACCGCCTGACCGTCAGGTCGTCACCGGTGACTGAGGCTCGCCGCCCCGGCGCTGGCCACGACGACCATCCCGATCGCGAGCACCTCGCGCGCGCCGAGGTCCTGGCCGAGCAGCACGAAGCCGGCCAGCGCGGCGATCGCCGGGTCGAGCGACATCAGCACGCCGAACACCGCCTCCGGGAGTCGTCGCAGCGCCTCCAGGTCGAGCGAGTAGGGCAGCACCGAGGAGGCGAGCGCCACGACGAGCGCCGCGCCCAGCAGGTCGGGCTCGGCGAGCGCGCCCTCCGCCTGGATGACGCCCGCCGGGAGCACGATCAGCGCGCCCACCGCCATCGCGAGCGCGAGTCCCGAGCCGCCCGGGAACGCCGCGCCGGTGCGCTTGCTCAGGTAGATGTAGGCCATCCAGAACGCGGCGGCGGCGAGCGCGAAGCCGACACCGGCGGCGTCCATCGATCCGCCGCCGGGGCCGACGAGCAGCACGATGCCGGCCGCCGCGAGCGCGATCCACACCCCGTCGAGCGGTCGCCGCGAGCCGAACACCGCCACGAGCAGCGGGCCCGCGAACTCGATCGTCACCGCGACGCCGAGGGGGATCCGGTCGATCGACTCGTAGAACGACCAGTTCATCAGCCCGAGGGCGACGCCGAACGCCCCGGCCAGCCGCAGGTCGCCGGTCAGCCGGGGGCGCCAGATCGCCCACAGCACGATCGCCGCGAGCGCCAGCCGCAGGAACGCCGCACCGGCCGGGCCGAGCTCGTCGAACAGCGTCACGGCGAGCGCCGCACCGGCCTGGGGCGACGCCGCAGCGACGATCACCAGGCCCACGGCGACCGCGCGCTCCCTGCTCTCGGGCTCCCGCAGCCCGACGGCCTCCCGGTTCATCCCGCGACGTCTGGGCGCAGTTCGGTTGCCACCTTCAGTACCTTACCGTAAGATTGGATCTAGTGGTAAGACTGACTCCGGAGACGATCAAGCTCCGAGGTGGAGCGCTCTGCTTGGACTTCGCCAACTCGACCGACTGGACGGCCGAGCAGGAGACCGTCGAGGCCGTGGACGTGCTGCTCGAGCCTGACTCGCTGGAGCGCTGGGGCGAGCGGCTGGGGCTGGGCATCGCGGCGCGGCCGGGCGGCCCGGAGGAGCTGGAGGCGGCCCGCGAGCTGCGCGGCGCGCTGCACGCGATCTTCTCGGCGCTGGCGCTCGGCGACGACCCGGACCCGTCCGCTCTGGCGCAGCTGCGGTCCGTTTACGCGGAAGCCGCCGCCGCCGGGTCGATCGGGCGCCACGACGATGGCGGGTTCGGGCTGGAGTGGTCGCCCGACGAGACCCGGCGCGTGCGCTTCGCGGTGGCGGCCGACGCCGTCGCGCTGCTCACCGACCCCGCGCGGCTGGCGCGGCTGCACCGCTGCCCGGGGCGCGACTGCGGCTGGCTGTTCCTCGACACGAGCGGGCGCCGCCGGTGGTGCTCGATGGCGACGTGCGGCTCGCGCGAGAAGATGCGGCGGATGTACGCGCGCAAGCGGACGGCGAGGGCCTGATGAACCAGCGGCTGCTCGACGACCTCCTGGCCTGGCTGCGGATCCCGTCGATCTCCACCGGCGAGGGCGATCCCGCAGAGCTCGAGCGGGCGGCCGCGTTCGTGGTCGCGCGCGTCAAGGCGGCGGGCGGCGAGGGCGACGTCGTGGCCACGCCGGGCAACCCGCTGGCGGTCGGCGAGCTGCGCGCCGCCGACCCCGACACGCCGACCGTGCTCATCTATGGCCACTACGACGTGCAGGCGATCGGCGATCCGGACGCGTGGACCACCCCGCCGTTCGACCCGGACGTGCGTGACGGGCGCGTGTACGCCCGCGGCGCGGCCGACGACAAGGGCAACTTCCTGCCGCTGCTGCACGTCGCGTGCGCGCTGGCGGCCGACGGCGCGCTGCCGGTCAACGTGCGCGTGCTCGTCGAGGGCGAGGAGGAGTCCGGTGGGGAGGCGGTCGCCGAATGGGTGCGCGCCGACGAGCGCGGCGCCGACTGCGCGATCGTGTTCGACTCGGGGATGGTCGACGAGCGCACGCCGGCGATCACCGTCGGGCTGCGCGGGCTGGTCCAGCTCGGGCTGACCGTGCGCGCCGCCGACCGCGATCTGCACTCCGGCGCCTACGGCGGCAGCGCGCTCAACGCGCTCCACGCCCTGCACGCGATGCTCGCCGCCGTCCTGCCCGGGGCTGACGGCCGCCTGCGCGAGGAGCTGCGCGAGGGCATCGTGCCGCCCACCGAGGCCGAGCTGGCCTCATGGGCCACGCTGCCGCCGGGCGACGACATCCTCGCGAGCGCCGGCGCCCGACCGCTGTACCCGGGCGCCGGCGCCGAGTACTACGTCCGCAACGGCGCCGACGCCTCGCTCGACGTCAACGCGATCCACGCCGGCGAGCCGCGGACGGTGGTTCCCGCCGTCGCGCACGCGACGCTCTCGCAGCGCCTCGCCCCGGGTCAGGACCCGAGGCGGATCAGGGCGACGCTCGAGCGGCTGCTGCGCGGCGCCGCGCCCGAGGGCACCGAGCTCGAGCTCACCGAGGACGTCGCTGAGCCGTCGCTGTTCGCTCCCGACACCCCGGCGATCGCGCTCGCCGGGCAGGCGCTCGAGCGCGCGCTCGGCGTGGCGCCGGCATTCGTCCGCGTCGGCGGCTCGATCCCGGTCGTCGCCGAGCTGGCCGCCCGCGGCATGCCCGTCGTCGTCAGCGGCTTCAGCGTCGATGACGACGCCTTCCACGCGCCCAACGAGTCCTTCCGGCTGAAGGGCCTCGAGCAGGGCGAGGCGGCGGCGCGCGAGCTCTATCGCGCGCTGGCCGAGCTCTGAACGCGGCGGTCGCGCTCGGACGAGCACCTCGTGGTCCGAGCGGGTCGTCCCGCGGTTAGGCTGGGCGTCTCATGCGCCTGCGCCTGGCTGAGCTGATCGCGGCCTTGTCGCTGGCGACGGACCTCGGCCTCGGCCTCCCGCAGGAGCATGTGCTGCGCCAGTGCCGGATCGCGCTCGGGCTGGCGGAGCGCGTCGGGGTCGAGGACGCGGACCGGGCGGCGGTGTACTACGTGGCGCTGCTGGCATGGGTCGGCTGCACGGCCGACTCGCACGAGCTGGCCGCCCAGTTCGGCGACGAGATCGCGTTCCGCGCCGACGCCCATGACGTCGACCTGGCGGGCCTGCCGCTGCTGCGGTTCATGCTGCGGCGGGTGGGCGACGGCCGGCCGCCGCTCGAGCGCGCCCGGATGGCGGCGGCGCTGCTGGCGAGCAACGGGAGCGGCGCAGCCGAGGCGATGACCGCGCATTGCCGCGTGGCGTCGGTCATCGCCCGTCAGCTCGGGCTCGGCCCTGACGTGCAGCGCCCGCTCCTGCACGTCTTCTCGCGCTGGGACGGCAAGGGCATCCCGAAGGGGACGGGCGGCGAGGCGCTGCCGCTGCCGATCCGGCTCGTGCACGTCGCGGAGCTCGCCGAGGTGTTCCACCGCAGCGGCGGCGTCGACGGCGCGATCGCCGTCGTCCGCGCGCGCTCGGGCACCCAGTTCGACCCGCGACTGGCTGAAGCGTTCGCCGACTGCGCCGGCGAGCTGCTCGACGGGCTCGACGACTCGACCTGGGACGCCGTGATCGCGGCCGAGCCGGGGCTGTCCACCACGCTCGCCGGCGACGAGCTCGACGCCGCGCTCGAGGCGGTGGCCGACTTCGCCGACCTCAAGTCGCCCTGGTTCACCGGGCACTCGCGCGGCGTCGCCCGGCTCGCGGCGGATGCGGCGCGAGCCGCAGGGCTCCCGGACGAGGCGGTCACGGAGCTGCGGCGGGCCGCGCTCGTCCACGACCTCGGGCGGACCGGCGTGCCGAACACGATCTGGGACAAGCCCGGGCCGCTCACCCATGCCGAGCGCGAGCGCGTGCGCCTGCACGCCTACTACACGGACCGCATCCTCGCCCGGCCCGACGCGCTCGTGCGGCTGGGGGCGATCGCGGCCTGCCACCACGAGCGGCTCGACGGGTCCGGCTACCACCGCTCGCTCCCCGGCTCGGCTCTGTCGCCGGCCGCGCGGATCCTGGCCGCGGCCGACGCCTACCACGCGATGACCGAGGCCCGCCCGCACCGCGAGGCGATGACGCCCGCGGCGGCGGCGACCGAGCTGCGCGCCGAGGTGCGAGCCGGGCGCCTCGACGCCGACGCGGCCGAGGACGTCCTCGTCGCCGCCGGCCATGCGGGCGCGCGCCCGCGCGAGCGCGCTCGCCCGGCCGGCCTCACGGCCCGCGAGCTGGAGGTCCTGTTGCTGGTGGCGCGCGGCGCGTCGAGCCGCGACGTCGCGCGCCGGCTGGTCATCGCGGACAAGACCGCGCGCAACCACATCGAGCGCATCTACGCGAAGCTCGGCGTCTCGACGCGCGCGGAGGCGTCGCTCTACGCGATGCGCCAGGGGCTGATCGACTGACCGGCAACTGAGGCGAGCGCCTCATGACGCGGCGGGACCGTACGGCGCTCCGGGTTCGGCGCCGCACGCTGACGAGCCCGGGTGTAATTCCGGCCGGGGTGCCGGACATTCTCCGGGTGAGCGATGAAGCCGACGCGCCAGGAGAGATTCGAGCGGCTGTTCCGCGCCAATCATGCGGCGGTCCGCGGGTACGCGCTTCGGCGCGCGCCCGCGGAGGTGGCGCAGGACGTCGTGGCCGAGACGTTCCTGGTCGCCTGGCGGCGGCTCGAGGACGTGCCCGAGGATGCGCTCCCGTGGCTGTTCGGCGTCGCGCGGCGGGTGCTGGCCAACGAGCGCCGGTCGGCCGACCGGCGGGCGGCGCTCGAGCAGCGCGTCGCGTCGGCGGAGGTCGCCGGGACGAGCGACGCGGGCGACCGCGTGGGCGAGGCCGAGCTCATGCGGGCGGCGCTCGCCGGCCTCTCGGAGAGCCACCGCGAGGCGCTCATGCTCGTCGCCTGGCACGGCCTGACCGGCGCGCGCGCCGCCCGCGCCGCTGGGTGCAGCGCGACCACGTTCGCGGTCCGGCTGCACCGGGCGCGCGCGAAGCTCGCCGCTCAGCTCGCCCTGCTCGAGCAGGCGCCCGGCGAGGCGCAACCGCTGGAGGTGAGCTGATGCGCGAGCCCGAGGACCTGATGGAGCGGCTGGCGGCCGCCGACCCGCTGCGTGAAGACGAGCGGCTCGACCCCGCCGCCGAGGGCGAGGCCGAAGCGCTGCTCGCCCGTCTGCTGGCGACGCCGGTCGCGCCGGGTCCCGCGAAGCGCCGGACCCGCCGCTGGACGCTCGCGATCGCGGCCGTCGCCTGCGTCGCCGTCGCGGCCTTCACCGCCGTCACCCTCGTCGGCTCGGACGACGACGTCGAGCAGTCCGTGGCGGAGCGGTCGATCGCGGCCCTCGCCCGGGAGGACTCCGTCTACCACATCCTCCAGCGCCGGCGCGTGAGCGGGGACCTCCCGAGAGGCGCGAGGACCGAGCCCGTCCTGATCGAATCCTGGTACGCGTCCGACGGCCGCATCCACGAGACGTTCTTCGCGGACGACGGCGGGCGGCGCGGCCGCCTGCTCGAGGAGGTCGCCGGCCGCCGCGGCCGCACCGGGCAGGTCCTCCGCTACTACGCCGACCAGAACCGGCTGTTCGCCGGGGGCATCGGCGGCGGGGCGGCGGGCGATCTGCCGGTCATCGATCCCGCGGGGGACCCGGGCTCGACGCTGCGTGCGCTCGAGGCGCGCGGCGCGCTGAAGGTCGACGGGACAACCGCGGTCGGCGACCGGCGCGGCTACCGGCTCGTCTCGGAGCCGATCGATCTCGACGGCTTCGAATACCGGTTCGAGTACGTGGTCGATGCCGTGACCTACCTCCCGCTCTCCCTGCGCTGGTCGATGACCGAGAGCGGCCGCACGACCGGGTTCGACTTCGAGTACCTGACGTACGAGCGACTCGACCTGGACGCACGCAGCCGGGCGCGACTCGACCTCGATCCCCACCCGGGAGCGGAGTGTGCGCGCGGCGCCGACCAGGCCCGCGAGGAGGAGCTCGGGTTCCCGAACCCGTGCCGCTGACGTCTCGTACCCTACGGAGGGTGCGGCGCGATCACGCCTCCCTGCTCGTCCTCGCCCTCCGGGCGAGCGGCGGATCGGGAGCGCACGCGGAGGCGGCGCGGCAGGTCGTCCTGCTCGTCCTCGTCGCGCAGCTGCTGGCCGCCGCCCAGCACGACGGTCCGCCCCACGTCGCGCGGCGCGCGCCGCGCCACGTGCGCGCCCGCCGCTCCCGTCGCGTGTGGACCGAGTCGCTGACCGGCCGCCGCCCGCGGGGCTGACGGCGCCGTCGACGAGCGGGAGTCTTGGCCGCTGATCGCGCCGCCCGGTCAGCGCAGGTGGAGAACGTTCCCGGTCACGAGCTGCGCCGCGTCCGAAGCGAGGAAGTCGATGACCTCGGCCACCTCGTCCGGTGTCGCGACGTGCACGAGATCAGGGCTGGCGCGCACCGCCTCGCGAACCTCGTCGGTCACCCAGCCCGTGTCGGTGACCGGCGGATGGACCATGTTCGCCGTGACGCCGTGGTCCGCGAGCTCGACCGACGCCGACATCGTGTAGTTCTCCTGCGCCGCCTTGGCGGCGCCGTACGACACCTCCGACGGGAAGCCGCGGGTCCCGCCCGAGGTGAGTCCGATGATCCGGCCCCAGCGACCGCCGCGTGCGACGTGGCGGCGCGCGAACTCCGCGATGAGCAGCGCCGCGGCCGTGGCGTCCACGGCGAACTGCCGCTCGATCGACTCCTGCGTGACCGGGCGCAGCGCGCGGCCGAACGCGTCCTGCGTGGCAGGCGTGAAGGTGTCCTGGACCCAGCCGGTCGCGTTGTTGACGAGGATGTCGACCGGCCCGAGCCGGCGCTCGGCCGCGTCGAACAGCCGAGCCGGCGCGGCGGGGTCGCTCAGGTCGGCCTCGACGGCGACGCCCTGGCCGCCCGCCCCGACGAGCTCCGCCACGAGCTCGTCGGCGCCGGCGGCCCGATGGCGGCGGTAGGCCTCCGGTACGCCCGGGTCGGGAGCGTCGTCGACCCGAAGGTAGGTCACGAGGACGGCGACGCCACGACGCGCGAGCCGGCGCGCGACGGCCGCGCCGATTCCGTGGTTCGCGCCGGTCACGACGGCCACGTGTGAGGGCTGGACGGTGTCGGTCACGACGGGCGGGGGAGCCTAGCGCCGGAACACCGCCTTGCCAGACTGGCGGGCATGCTCCCCCGACTCAACCGCCTGTTCGCGGCCGACGGCCGGTGCTTCGACGTCGCGGTCGACCACGGGCTGTTCAACCAGGGCTCGTTCCTGAGCGGGATCGAGGACATCGGCAGCGCGATCGCGACGCTGGTCGAGGCGGCGCCGGACGCCATCCAGCTCTCCCCCGGCCAGGCGCGGCTGCTGCAGCGGATCCCCGGCCCCAAGCCGGCGCTCGTGCTCAGGACCGACGTCGCCAACGTCTATGCGCAGCAGCTTCCGCGCACGCTCTACTCGCATCTCGTCGAGGACGCGGTCGGCGTCGCGGTCCGGCTCGACGCGGCGTGCGCGGTCGTGAACCTGCTCATGCTCCCCGGCCAGCCGGAGCTGCACCGCGACTGCATCGCCAACGTGAGCGCGCTGCGCGCGGCCTGCGACCCGGTCGGGATGCCGCTGATGGTCGAGCCGCTGGTCATGAAGGACGGCTACGGCGTCGACGGCGACGTCGAGAAGATCGTGCCGCTCGTGCGCCAGGCCGTCGAGCTGGGCGCCGACGTCATCAAGGCCGACCCGACCGACGACGTCGCCGACTACCACCGCGTCATCGAGGCCGCCGGCGGCCGTCCGGTGCTCGTGCGCGGCGGCGGGAAGGTGAGCGACGAGGAGGTGCTCGCGCGCACGCGCGCACTGATCGAGCAGGGGGCGGCGGGGATCGTCTACGGCCGCAACGTGATCCAGCACCCCGATCCCGCGGGGATGACCCGAGCGTTGATGGCTGTGGTGCACGGCCCATGAGGACGGTGCGCTTCGGCATCATCGGCGGCGGGCTGATGGGCCGCGAGTTCGCGTCCGCCGCCGCGCGCTGGCTGCACCTCGCGGACCTCGACGTCCGCCCCGAGATCGTCCACGTCTGCGACGCCGACCCCGACGTGCTGGCCTGGTACGAGCGGCTGAGCCCGGCCCCGCGGCTCACCACCGACTGGGGCGAGCTGCTCGACGACCCCGAGGTCGAGGCCGTCTACTGCGCCGTGCCGCACCACCTGCACGCGGACCTCTACGTGGCCATCCTCGAGGCCGGCCGCCACCTGCTCGGCGAGAAGCCGTTCGGGATCGACCTCGAGGCCAACGCGCGCATCCGCGCCGCCGTGGCCAGCCACCCCGAGCTGCTCGTGCGCTGCTCGTCCGAGATGCCGTTCTTCCCCGGCGGCCAGGCCGTCGCCCGCTGGCTCGCCGAGGGCCGCGCCGGCCGCATCCTCGAGGTCCGCAGCGCCTTCCTGCACAGCAGCGATCTCGACCCCGGCAAGCCGATCAACTGGAAGCGCCAGTCGCAGTTCAACGGCGCCTACGGCTGCATGGGTGACCTCGGGATGCACGCGCTCCACCTCCCGCTGCGCTTCGGCCTCAACCCGCGGAACGTGCGCGCGATCCTGTCCGACGTCGTCACCGAGCGCCCCGGCGCCGACGGCGCGATGGTCCCCTGCGACACGCCGGACAACGCCGTGCTCCTGTGCGAGACCGACGACTTCCCGATGCGGATCGAGACGAAGCGGATCGCGCCCGGCGAGGCGAACACGTGGCTGATCGAGGTCGACGGCACCGAGGGCTCGATCGCCTTCAGCACCAAGACCCCGAAGACGCTGCGCACGATGACCTACGAGCCGGGCGGGCCGCAGGAGTGGCGCGTGACCGACCTCGGCTCGCAGTCCGCGTACGCCACGATCACCGGCCCGATCTTCGAGTTCGGCTTCGCCGACGCGATCCAGCAGATGTGGGCCGCCTACCTCGACGAGCTCGCCCACGGCGCCGACATGCGCGGCCCCTTCCGCTGCGCCACGCCGGAGGAGGCCGCCACCACGCACCGGATCTTCACGGCCGCGCTCGAGTCGGACCGCAACGGCACCGTCGTCAGGCTCTGATCTCCGGGCGCGCGGGCCGCCGCCTCACATCCCGGCTGCGCTGTACAGCATCTCGACCGCGCGCGCCTGGCCGACCGCGTCCTCGCGGCCGAGCCGCGGCGCGCGCCCCTCGCGGATCGCCGCCGAGAAGTCCTCGAGCTCGAGTGCGTACGGATTCGCGGCCTCGACCGGAATGTCCTCGCCGTCGAGCGTCAGCCGCGGGGCCAGCCCGTGCCATGGGTCCTCGGCGATCAGCGTCCCGCCCGCGCCGACCACGTAGATCCCGCCCCGCGGGGGAACGTCGAGCCCGCAGTCGAACTGGCCGATCACGTCGCCGGGCAGCCGCAGCACGGCCGCGAAACGCGCGTCGACCCCGCTCGGCGCGAGCACGGCCTCGGCGCTCGCACGCTCCGGCTCGCCGCCCAGCAGCCGCAGCGCGCTGACGCAGTAGCAGCCCACGTCCATCAGCGAACCGCCCTCCAGCTCGGGCTGGAGGCGCACGTTCGAGGGGTCGTCGGGGAGGTTGAAGCCGAACGCGGCGCGCACGATCCGCAGCGGAGCGATCTCCGGCACGTGCCGCACGAGCGCCTCGGTCTGCGGGTGGTAGCGCCACATGAACGCCTCCATCAGCAGCCGCCCGGCGCGCTCGGCGGCGTCGAAGGCCGCCTCGGCGTCGGCCGCGCGGCGCGTGAGCGGCTTCTCGCACAGCACGTGCTTGCCGGCCTCGAGCGCCTTGACCGACCACGGCACGTGGAGCGAGTTCGGGAGCGGGATGTAGACCGCCTCGACCTCGTCGTCGGCGAGCAGCTCGTCGTAGGAGCCGTGCACGCGGCCGATCCCGTGCTCGGCGGCGAACGCCTCGCCGCGCTCGCGGTCGCGCGACCCGACCGCCACGACCTCGACGTTCGAGGCCACCTGCGCGCCCGCGAGCAGCTTGAGGTTGATGCGTGCGGTGGAGAGGATCCCCCACCGCACACGGTGGTTCATGCTCGTCCCGACTGCGCGCGGCCGCGCCGCGAGACCGAGTCGACCGTGACCGCCAGCAGCAGCACGCCGCCGGTGAGCACGAACTTGGTCCCGGACGAGAGCCCGAGCAGGCCGAGGCCGTTGTCGATCGAGAGCATCACCAGCGCGCCGAGGATCGCGGCCTTCATCGTGCCGCGGCCGCCGAACAGCGACGTGCCGCCGATGACCGCCGCGGCGATCGGGTACAGCAGCGCCTGGCCGCCGCCGGTGTTGGTGTCGACCGACCGCAGCCGCGAAGCGAGCACGATGCCGCCCACGACCGCCATGAACGAGCAGAGCGCGAAGCACATGATCTTCACGCGGTCGACGTCGATGCCCGCGCGCCGCGACGCCTCGGCGTTGCCGCCGACGGCGTAGACGTGGCGCCCGAAGCGCGTGCGGTTGAGCACGTAGGTCCAGATCAGGAACAGCGCTCCCACCAGCAGCGCCGCGTACGGGAGTCCGCGGTCCTGGTTCGCGACCGCGGTCACGATCACGAGCGCCCCCGCCACGCCGACGATGCGGAACGCGACGATCAGCAGCGGGTCGGTGCGCAGGCCGGCCTTCGTCCGCGACCGCTGCCGCACCAGCTGGACGCCGGCGTACAGCGCCGAGAGCACGATCACCAGCACCCATGACACGCCCGGCGCCATGAAGTCATTGGCGAGGCCGATGATGAAGTCGTTCTGCAGGATCACCGTGCCGCGGCTGCCGATGAGCAGCAGCACGACGCCGTTCCACGCGAGCAGGCCGGCGAGCGTGACCACGAACGAGGGAACGCCGATCTTGGTGATGATCAGGCCGTGCAGCGTGCCGATGGCGAGGCCGGCGGACAGCACGATGACGAGCACGACGGCGGTCGGCAGCTCGTTGCCGTCCGGGGTCAGCAGGATCGCGGTCAGCACGCCGCCGACGCCCGACACGAAGCCGATCGACAGGTCGATCTCGCCGAGCAGGAGGACGAACGTCACGCCCATGGCGATGAGCGCGTACGGCGCCGTCTGGACGAGCAGGTTGACGAAGTTGCCCGCCGTCAGGAAGCGGTCGTTCTGCGTCTGGAAGACGAGACAGATGATGATCAGGCCGATGAAGATCGGCAGCGAGCCGAGCTCGCCGGACTTGACGCCGGTCCACCAGTTGCGCGCGTAGGCGCCGATCGTCTGCGTGCCGCCGGCGGTCGGCGCGGCGGGTGGCGGGGCGGCGACGGTGCTCACGCGATCACCTCGGCTTCCTGGCCGGGCACCTTGGACAGCTTGCCGGCCGTGATCGCCTCGACGACCTCCTGCTGGTTGGTCGCCGTGCGCTTGAACTCGGCGACGTTCTGGCCGAGCCGCAGGACGGTGATCGAGTCCGCCACCTCGAAGATGTCGTGCAGGTTGTGCGAGATCAGGATCACGGCGAGGCCCTGCTCGCCGAGCCGCTTGACGAGGTCGAGCACCTGGCGCGTCTGCGCCACGCCGAGGGCGGCGGTCGGCTCGTCGAGGATGACCACGCGCGAGTTCCACATGACCGCCTTGGCGACGGCCACCGACTGGCGCTGGCCGCCGGACAGCCCGGCCACGGTCTGCCGCACCGAGCTGAGCGTCGTCACCGACAGGCTCGAGAGCGTGTTCTGCGCCTTGGCCTCCATGTCGGTCTCGTTGAGCCGTCGCAGGCCGTCGATCTCCTCGCGGCCGAGGTACATGTTCTGCACCACGTCGAGGTTGTCGGCCAGCGCGAGGTCCTGGTAGACGACCTCGATCCCGAGCCGGGCGGCGTCCTTCGGGCTGTGGATGCTCACCGACTCGCCGTCGAAGACGATCTCGCCTTCGTCGAACGGGTGGATCCCCGCGATGCACTTGATGAGCGTGGACTTCCCGGCGCCGTTGTCGCCGACGAGCGCCATGACCTCGCCGGGCGCCACGTGGAAGTCGACCTGATACAGGGCCTGGACCGCGCCGAAGCTCTTGGAGACTCCGCGCAGCTCGAGGATCGGGACGACGTCGTTCAAATCAGCTCCTCCTCACGGGCAGAGGTGGGGGCCCGCTGTTGACGGGCCCCCATTCTCTCTTAGAGCCCGAGCTCCTCGCACTTGGTGGCGAGGTCCCCGGCGCAGATCTCCTCCTTCTTCGGGAAGTCCGGCTCCCCGAGGTACTCGCTGATGTTGTCCTTGTTGACCGCGACCGGCTTCAGGAGGACCGAGGGGACCTCCTTGGAGCCGTTGTCGATCGGGGTCGTCTCGGCCGTGGGCTCCTCGCCCTTGGCGAGCGCGATCGCCAGCTCGGCGGCCGCGTCGGCCTCGCCCTTGATCGCCTTGTAGACGGTCATGCACTGATCGCCGTTGACGATGTTCTGGATGCCCTGCAGCGTGGCGTCCTGGCCGGTGACCGGGATCTGGTCGAGCTTGCGCTGCTTGAT
>Ga0081538_10004101_pt1 | contig 13537 bp, 10 predicted proteins | sample TabmetS5T2R1_FD_71022 | JGI IMG/M metagenome (GOLD analysis project Ga0081538, IMG submission 71022) | Tabebuia heterophylla rhizosphere microbial communities from the University of Puerto Rico - S5T2R1 | ecosystem: Host-associated > Plants > Roots > Rhizosphere ...
CCGATGACCGCTGAGAGCTGCCCGGACCTGAAGATCTCGCCGGCCGGCGGGCTGCCGAGCTGCTCCTCACACCACTGAGCAAGGCGGCCAGGATCAACGGCAGGCAGGCGAGGTGACACCTGGTCATCCTCACACGAACGATCCCCGCCGGGCATCACCCGCCTCCGCCCGCACACCAAGCGGGCCAACGTTGCCTGCCACGGCACTAGGACCGGTAGCCAGCTCGACCAGCGATGCGACGGGGCGGGACAGGGCGAAGCATGCTGGCGTTCCGCTCCGTCGTGTCCGTGCTGTTGCGGGCGCTGGGAGACTTTTCTCTACACCCTTCAAGGCCGTCCCTGCAGGCGGCCTCCGGCCGCCCTCCGGCCCGGCAACAACACGCCGGCCACCCGCAAACCGGCCTCACCCTTCCATCACCCGATGGAGTAGCCAACTACTCAAAATGGGCCGGTTTTCGTCCAAGTCTTGATACCGCCGCCGAGCGGAGAGAGAATTCCGCGGTTGCGCGAGCGCCCGCACCGACGTTCGTTCCCGTGCGCAAGGGGGCCATGCAGGGGCGCTGCCGGTAAAGCCGATTGGCGGCGGTGGGATACTCCCGCCGCCTGCCAGCAGCAGAGGGGGGAAGACCCGTGAAGAAAGTGCGTGTAGCGTTGCTCGCGCTGGTCTCGGTGGCCGTGTTTGCCGCGCCCGCGGCAGCAGCCCCACCTGGCCAGGGGCTTGAGTCGATTCCGGCGAACTGTGACGGGACGGCCGTCACGGTGACGCCGTCGGCCGGGGCGTCGTTCTGGATCGGCGACCAGCACTACGTGCTTACGTCGTTCACTGGTACCTTCACGCCCGAAGGCGGCGGAACGCCCGAGACCTTCACGGACACCTTTGGCCAGAAGAACGGCCTGGCAGGCAGCGAGATCACCTGTAGCGGGAGCGTAGTCGAGCCGGGCGAGGGGACGTTCACGTTCACGGCCACAGGAGTTGCCGTACCACCGGGCGGATAGGGATCCAGCGGCGACGAGCCGGCGAGCAGCGCCACCTGCTCGCCCCATTTCAGATCGTCCGTGCGGCTGCTGCGGCCGGCGTGCCGGTCGGCATCGGCTTGCGGGTCGGCGGGGATCGACAGCGCTTCGACCTTCGCGAGGCTAGGCCCCAGGAACATGCCTTCCGCCGAGGAGCGACGAGGGTAGCGCCTTACGGCCGTCGTGGCCTCATCGGCCGTGCCCTTGGCGTTCCCTTACCAGCGGATACAGGCGGTCAACCACAGGCACGTCGAGATGGGCCCTGACCTCGCCGTTCGGCCGAGTAGCAGGGGGTGGCTCTCGACCCTCTGCCGTGCCTTCCAAGCTCAGGGACCGCTGGGGCCACATCGGGGCCACATCCGGGCCATGAATGACCGGATCGCAGCGGACAACACCGGTCAACACCGGCCTGTCATCTGCCCAGCTCGCGAGCGGACTCGACCACCCACCGCAGGTCGCGGCACCCTGCCCCGGATCCCTGACACGGAAGAGGTCACAGGTTCAAACCCTGTCGCGCCCACCATCAACATGCTGACCAGCGGGGACGCTGGTCGGTTGCACGTTTGGGACCGGTTCGAGCGGCCGCATAACGGCTGGAGAGCGTTAATTGTGCCAGTTCTGCGGCCATGGATCGAGCCACGCCCCAAACTCCCTGCTCGGTTGTGACCGTCTGCTACCCATGCGAATGGGTCGCGCAGCAACTCCGGGGGTGACCTCCCCTTGGACCACGGCAGGTGTCGTGACTAGCTGGCGGTGCTGAGGCGCCTCGCGGCTTTCGACATACGCTGGACGCCCTCCAGCAGCAGGTCGCTGGAGGTGGCCAGCGAGAGGCGCACTGCTCCCTCGCCGGAGGGGCCGAACGCTGTGCCTGGGACGACCGAGACGCCGTGCTCACGGATCAGGATGGTGGCGAACTCCTCGCTTGAGGATCTGCAGGCGGTGACGTCAACCCACAGATAGAAGGCCCCGGAGGGCTTGAACGCCCGCAGGTCGGTCGGGGCGAGCACGTCCAGCACCTGGTCGCGTCGGGCCCTGTACTGCGCGGTCATCTCGTGGACGTAGTCCTGCGGGCCGGTGACGGCGGCCACCGCCGCCATCTGCGCCGGACCGTTGACGCAGGAGATAACCGGCTCCTGCAGCTTGGTCAGCTCCAAGGCCAGCGGCTCCGGCACGACGGCGTAGCCCACCCGCCAGCCGGTCATCGCGTACGTCTTGGAGAAGCTGAACACCGAGACCACCCGCTCCTCTTCGGCCAGCGCCGCCGCGCTGACGAAGCTCGAGTCGAAGACGATCTCGTCGTAGCACTCGTCGGAGACGACCCAAAGGTCGTGCTCGGCGGCGAACGCGAGCAGCTCGCGCATGCGAGCCTCCGGGATGATCGCCCCGAGCGGGTTCGATGGCGAGTTGAGCAGCAGCACCTTGGTACGCGATCCGACGCGGCGTTCGAGGTCGCCGATCTGGGGCAGGTAGCGGCCTGCCGGAGTGAGCGGGTAGTAGCGGGCCTCGGTGCGGGTAAGGGTGGTCATCATGCGGTAATTGGGCCAACCGGGGTCCGGCAGCAGGATCTCGTCCCGCGGCTCCACGAGCGCGAGCAGGCTCGTGTACAGCGCCTCGACGGCGCCGTGGGTCACGATCACCTGCCCGGGCCGCGCGTCGATGTTGTTGCGGGCGCGAAGCTTCTCGACCAGGGCCTCGCGGAGCTGTGGCAGGCCGGCGTTGGGCGTGTACTTGGTGTAGCCGGCCCGCGCCGCGCGATCGGCGGCCCCGATCACGTGTGGTGGTGTTGGGAAGTTGGGCTCGCCGACCTCCAGGTGGATGACGTCCGGAGTGGCCCAGGCGAGGTCCATGATCTCGCGGATACCGGAGCGCGGCATGGCCTGGATGGCTGCAGAGGGTCTTGGCACGGCATCTCCCGGGGGCTAGAACGTGAGGAGCTTGCGCGCCGTTCCCCCAAGGATGGCGGCCCGCTCCGAAGACGAGATGTCGGGCAGGAGCTCGTCGACCAGCGCGAGCTGCGCCGTGTACCCGGGCTCCTCGAGGATCCAGGGGAAGTCCGACGCCCACAGCAGCCGGTTGGCGCCGTATGCCCGGTACACCGCCCGGACCACCGGCGCCAGATCCCGGTGGGGGTACGGCTCGCGACTGAAGGCATACTGCCCGGAAACCATGGCGTGCACGTTGGCGAACCGGGCCAGCCCGAGCACAGCCGGCAGCGTCGGCGGCGGCAGCTCGGTGGGGATGTGTGGACGGCCGTGTTCGTCGACCTCGTAGCCGCGCGGGCAGAAGCCGAGGTGGTTGAGGACCACCTGCAGGCTGGGCAGCGCCTCCAACACGCCGGCGAGCAGCCCGAGCTGCTCCGGCGGGGCGTAGAACCACAGCTTGAGCCCGCCGTTCGCCAGCGCGGCCAGCAGCGGGAACGCCTCCAGCTCCTCGGACGGGGTGCCGGTGTCGCCGAGGTGGTGCACGCGCATGCCCTGGATGCCGCTCTGCTCGACGCGGCGATGCAGGTCGGCGACGGGGTCGGTGGCGCCAGGGTCGTGCACGCCGATGCCTGCGAAGCGGCCTGGGAAACGTCGGAGGCATTCGCGGAGGTACTCGTCGTGCGGCGAGAGCGGCACGAGCACGGCCTTGTCCACGCCGGCCGCGTCCATCGCCTCGAGCAGCCGCTCGACGGGCGCCTCCAGCTCGGCAGGGTACAGCTCGTGGACGTCTCGTGGGTACCGCTCCGACCGTCGGAGGAAGACGTGCAGGTGACCGTCGACGACCTCCACGCTCAGTCCTTCCGGATGAAGATCGCCACCGCCGCGATGATGATCGCGCCGCGGAGCAGGTCCTTGTAGAAGCTTGGCACCCCGAGCAGGTTGAGTGCGTTGTCGATCAGGGCCAGCAGGAACACCCCACCGATCGTGCCGATCAGCCGGCCGCGCCCGCCGAACAGCGAAGTCCCGCCGAGCACGACCGCGGTGATGGAGGCCAGCTCCAGGCCGTCGCCCGCGGTGGGGCTGCCCACGCCGGAGCGCAGCGTCTGCACGACCCCGGCCAGCGCCGCGAACGTGGCACTGAGCACCATCACCAAGATGATGACGCGGTCGCCCTTGATCCCGGCCATGCGGGCGACCTCGGGGTCGCCGCCGATCGCGTAGACGCGCCGGCCGAAGACGGTGTTGCGCAGCGCCCAGCCGGCCGCCACAGCCAGGACCGCGAAAATCACGAACGGCGCTGGGAACGGGCCAATTCTCGAGTACATGTACTGCACCACGGGGCTGGGCACGCTGCCGGCCGGTGTGGTGGTGTAGGACAGCGCCAGCCCGCGCAGCAGGCTGAACATGCCGAGCGTCACGATGAACGGCGCGATCCGCAGGCGGGTGATCAGCAGGCCGTTGACCAACCCGACGAGCGCGCCGGCTCCGACGAGGAGCAGCAGGATCGGCAGCACCCTGGACTGCTGGCCATCGATCAGTCCACCGCTGAGTACCGCGGCCAGCTTGGCCATCGACCCGACGGACAGGTCGATGGCGCCGGCGAGGACGGCGAAGGTCTGGCCGATCGCGGCCAGCCCGAGCGGGACGAGCTGGCCGAACAGGTTGGCGGCGTTGCGCTGTGTGAGGAACAGCTCGTTGCCGACGGCCGTGGCAACCATCACGGCCGCGACCACGATCCAGACCGCCAGGCCACGGTCGGCGACATCGGCCATGACCGCCGCGGCGCGGCCGCGCAGCGAAGGCCGTGCCGTGCCGACCTCTGCCGTCGCGCTCATGCCGCCGACGTCTCCTCCCCGATCGCCAGGGCCATGACGGCCTCCTCGCTGGCCTGCTGGCGCGACAGTTCCCCGGCGACGCGGCCGTCGCGCATCACCAGGATGCGGTCGCTGAGACCGAGCAGCTCGGGCAGCTCCGAGGAGATGACCAGGATCGCGGACCCCTGGTCGGCGAGGTCCCGGATGATGCCGTAGATCTCCTCCTTGGCCCCGACGTCCACGCCCCGCAGCGGCTCGTCGAGCAGCAGCACGGCCGGGTCTGCGGCCAGCCACTTGCCAAGCACGACCTTCTGCTGGTTCCCGCCGGACAGCTGCCGCACCCACTGGTCGGGACCGGAGGCGCGGATGCCGAGCGACCGGATGGTGTCCTGTGCGAGCGACGTCTCGGCCCGCCTGGAGAGCACGCTCCTGTTGCTCACCCGGCCGAGCACAGGCAAGGACACGTTGGCGGCGATCGGCAGGTCGAGCACCAGGCCCATCCCCTTGCGGTCTTCCGGGATGAGGACCAGGCCCCGACCGGCCGCGGCCCGGACGCTGCGGTGACGGAACGGACGACCGTGGATCCTGACCGTCCCCGGCGCCCGGTCGAGGCCCACCAGGGCCCGGGCCAGGCGGCTGCGGCCGGAGCCGACCAGACCGCCGACGCCGACCACCTCGCCGGCCCGGACGGTCAGGTTGATGCCGTCCGGTTCGGTGCCCGGCAGCAGCAGGCCTTCCACCTCCAGCACCGGCTCGGCGACCTCGGCACCCCGGACCGGGAACGCCTCGTCGAGGGTGCGCCCCACCATGGAACGCACGATGTCGTCGCGGCTGAGCCGCCCGGCCGGCGCCGAGATCACCACCTGGCCGTCGCGTAGCACGGTCACCGAGTCGGCCACGGCCTCGACCTCGTCCAGCCGGTGGGAGATGTAGACGATGGACACTCCCCCACCGGCCAGGCGCTTGATCAGGCCGGCCAGGCGCTCGAACTCGGCGCCGGCCAGCACCGCCGACGGCTCGTCCATGATCAGCAGCCGAGCGTCGTGCGCGAGCGCCTTGGCGATCTCGACGACCTGCTGCTGCGCCACGGACAGTCGCCGCACGGGCGCGGTCAGCGGCAGCCGGCCCATGCCGAGCTGGTCCAACAGTGCGCCCGCCCGCTCCCGCAGCTCCTTGTGGCGCACGACGCTCCCGCGCGCCGGCTCGTGGCCGAGGAAGATGTTCTCGGCCACGCTGAGGTGCGGGAGTAGGGTGAACTCCTGGTACACCACGGCGATCCCACGGGCCAGCGCGTCCCGCGGCGAGGCGAATCGGACCGCCTGGCCCTGCACACGAATCTCGCCCTCGTCGGGCTGGTACACCCCGGCAAGGACCGCGGTGAGGGTGGACTTGCCCGCGCCGTTCTCGCCCACCAGCGCCTGCACCTGCCCGGCCTGGCAGGTCAGGTGGACCGAGCGCAACGCGTGGATGCCGCCGAACGACTTGCTGATCCCGTAGGCCTCCAGCAGCGGGGGGTCCTGACCGGCGTGCGCCGGGCCCAGGTCGCCATTGACCGTTGGTGTGCCCATCTCAGCAGAGCTTCAGCTCTTGGAGCTTGGCCGCGGGCAGTTCCGTGGGGACCCACAGGTCGTTCGAGCAGTTGGCTCGCAGGAACTCGTCGATCTTTTCGTTGGTGAACAGCGGCGCGTCCACGTTGATGAAGTTCGGCAGCGGCTTGCCCTGCAGGGCGTCCACCGCGGCCTCCAGGCAGCGGGCTGAGTGCTCGGGCGGGTAGCCGACCGCCATGAAGGGCACCTCGTGCTGCTTGGCAAGCTTCAGGAAGCCGTTCAGCGGTTCGGCGGTCATCGGCACGATCGGCCGCCCCGCTTCGTTGAACGCCTGGATCACGCCGATGTCCTGGATGCCGCTGTCCGACCAGATGGCGTCGATCTTCGGGTGGGCGACGAGCAGGCCTTCCATGACCCGCTTGCCGTCGGTGGGCGACCAGTTGGTGTATTCGTGGGCGAGAACCTTGATGTCGGGGTACTTCTCGCGGAGGATCTGGCGGGCCGAGGCCAGCCGGTCCTCGGCGGTGGGCACTCCGGCGATGCCCGAGAGCATGATGATGTTGCCCTTGCCCTTGAGCTGCTCGCCGATCCACAGGGCCGTCAGCGCCCCGTTCAGCCGATTGTCGCGGTCCACCCTGGTCACGAACGCAGTAGTGTCGACCCGTCCGGTGCACAGCACCACGGGGATGTTCTGTGCGGCCGCACGCTCGACGGGGGCTTTCACCGCGGCGCCGAGCGGGGTGACGATCAGCGCGTCCGGCTGCTGCACAAGCAGGTCCTCGATGTCGTTGACCTGCTTGTCGGCCTTGCCGCCGGCGTCGGCGTACAGCACCTCGACGTTTCCGTACTCCTCGGCCCGGGCGCGGAGCGCCGTGTCGTAGATCTGCGCCCACGAGTTCGTCGGGCCCTGAGAGGCGAAGGCGATCTTGTACGGCCCGTCCTTCTTGTACTTCTCGGTATTGACGACCGTGATCTGGTCGTCGGGTGGCTGGAGTGCGGGCAGGCCGAGCTCGCCCGGGTCCTCCTCCCAGGCCTGACGGAGGTTGGCCATCTCCTCGGCCGAGACCTCTCCTGTCTCCCCTCCGCCCCCGCCACCCGGTGCCTCGCCCTGGGTGCAGGCGGCGAGCAGGAGCACGAGGCCGGTCAGAGCGACCGCGCGACGGAGGTTGCGGATCGTGCTGTGCATGGTGGCCTCCCGGTGGGCTATGGGTCGGGGCGCGCGCGGCCTCGACCTGAGGGTGGGGAGGGTCACGCTGTGGCCCCCTGCGCGCTGCGGAACCGAATCTGGATCGCGACCGCGGCCACGATCACCAGGCCCTTGATCATCGACTGGAGGCCGACCCCGGCCTCGAGCAGGACGACCACGTTGAGCAGGACCGCCACCAGCGCGACGCCGAGGAGCGTGCCGGCCACACTCCCCCGGCCGCCGGCCAGGCTCGTCCCGCCGACCACGGCCGCCGCGATCGAGTCCAGATCGAAGCCCTGCCCGAGGTAGCGGTCGACGTAGCCGATGTATCCCGACAGCAGCAGCCCGCCGACGATCGCCAGGACCGCGCTGATCACGTAGGCCGATGCGGTGATCATTCCGGTCGGCAGGCCCGACATGGCCGCCGCCCTGGGGTTCAGACCGGTCGCATAGACCGCCCTGCCGTAGGTGGTGCGCTGCAGCACGAACATCGCGGCGGCGGCGATGAGCGCCATGACCAGTAGCGGGATCGGGACGGGACCGACGCGGCCGGCGCCGATCTGGTGCAGCGTTGGGGGGATGGAGCCGCTCGGGATGCCCCTGGTCCATGCCAGCCGCCCGCCCTCGAGCAGGATCAGCATGGCCAGTGTGGCCACGAACGGCGGCACCTTGCGGCCGACCACGAGGAGGGCGTTGACCAGGCCGATGCCCACGCCGATGGCCAGCGCCAGGACGATCGCGCCGAGCAGCGGCCCGTTGCGGCCACCGGTCACCTGGGCGGCGACGATCATGGCAATCCCCATGACCGCGCCCACCGACAGGTCGATGCCGGCGACGAGGAGCACGAACGTCTGCCCGATGGCGATCACGGCCAGGATCGAGGCCTGGCGGGCGACGTTGGCCAGGTTGGCCGAGGAGTAAAACTCGGGCGCGAGCACGGCCGCGGCGACCAGGACCAGGATCAGCCCGGCGGCGGAGGTGAGCGGGACCAGCCGGGCGCGTGACAGGCGCCCCCGGCCCGGCTCGGGGGTCGCGGCCGCCGTGTCCGTGCCGGCCGGCGCCGAGCCACTCATCGGGCACCACAGAAGATGGTCGCCGTCTCCTGGTAGATCGTGACCGCCTCCTCGAGCTCACGCACGCTCACGCGCTCGTCCGCCCGATGGGCCCGCTCCAGCAGCCCTGGGCCGCAGGCCGGCAGGGTCGGGATGCCGGCGAGGCCGTGCAGCCAGGCGGCGTCGGTCGCCCCCGGGAACAGCCCGTCCGGCGGCGCCGAGCCGAGCACGGCCGCCATCGCCTGGCGGACCGCCTCGGCCAGCGCATGGCCCGGGTCCACCGCGGTCGGCGGCAGCCAGTCACGCGGCGCCGGCTCGAAGCGGACGGCCGCGCGCAGCCGCGGGTCGGCGGTGCGTTGCGCCCGCAGGAATCCCTCAAGCTCGGCCACGAAGGCCTCTTTGGTCATGCCGGGGGTGGTGCGGACGTCGACCGCGAACTCGGCCGCACCGGGCACCACCCCGTAGCCGACGCCGCCGGCGATCCGGACGCCGGGGTTCACCGTCGGGCCTCCCGGAGCGAGGGGATGCTGCGGGGCCGAGGGCCGGAAGCCGTCGGCGAAGGCGACCAGCAGCCGGGCCAGCTGCACAGTCGCGCTCACGTAGGGGCGCACGTCCGACAGGCTCGAATGCCCCTGGTCGCCGAGCACTTCGATCACCAGGTTGGCGATGCCGCGGCTGCCCAGGTGCAGCCGGTCCCAGCCCTGGTCGATCCCGCCAGGTTCGCCGATGAGCAGCGCGTCGGCCTCCACCGCGCCGGTCTCGGCCAGGAAGCGGGCACCGTACAGGGCGCCGTTCTCCTCGTCGGCGGTGAACAGCAGGCTCAGCCGCCCGCGGTCCGGACCGGACCGGGCCAACGCCGCGGCGGCCTCGACCATGGCGGCGAGTGCGCCTTTCATATCGCACGCCCCGAGCCCGTACAGGTGGCCGTCCTGCACGGTCGGCTGCAGTGGGTCGGTCTGCCATGGCGCCGAGCCGACCGGCTTGGTGTCCAGATGCCCGCACAGGCACAGGTGCCTGCCACCAGGGCCGAAGTCGATCGTGGTGAGCAGGTTGGGCCGATGCGGCTCCTTGGCCAGAACGCTGGGCTCCGGTAACCCGCGTTCCCGCAGCGCCTGCGCGACCACCTCGGCCACGGCCCGCTCGTCGCCGGGGAGGTTGGGGCTCGGGGCGGCGATCAGCCGCCTGGTGAGCTCGAGCACCGCCGGTTCCGACGGGTTGACCGAGGCCGGCGCCGTCATGCCGCGCTCCTTCTCCCCAAGCGAGGTCTGGTCATGGCTCCTTGTAGCGGCGAGCCCAGTCGACGCCCTGCCATGTCCAGAGCCGATGCGGTTCGAGGTAGAACAGCCAGCGCGGTTGGTCGAGGGTGGGCTCAAGATACTTCGGGCCGTTCTCGCCGAGGTAACGCAGGGACATCCGCTCGGCGATCGGCACCCACCGCCCGCCCACATTCGGTTCCTCGACGACCTTGGCCGTGCACTGGGCGATGACCTTCCGTAGCGTGCCGTCCTCGTCGACCGTGATCGCGCAGCGCGGCGCCTGGCGCAGGTATACCGCCCAGGCGGACTTCTTGCGGGGGATCACCCAGAAGCCTTCCCCGTCCCACTCATGCCAGCAGGGAACCACGTACGGCCAGCCCTGGTCGTCGAGACAGGCCAGTCGGGCGATCCTGCCTTCGCCGAGGAAGGCGCCCAGCTCCTCACGGTCGAGCTGGCCAACCTTCCCGCGCCAAGATTCACTGTTCGCGCTCGAGGTCACGACTCACCCCCAAGGGCCGATCGCTTCCGTGCCTCAGCCGATTCTCGTGCTCGCTTCTAGGCTAACCCGAGGTTACGTGGCAGTCACCTTGATCTCTTGCGGCGGCCCGGGACGGCTGCGAGTTCAGCCATCGGGGAATCGAGGTCGATGCATGGATGCAGGGGGACGCCTCATACAATGACGGGTGAATGCGGCAAATAGGGGCGACGCGTGGAGCAGCGGCATAGCCGAAGTGCCGGGTCGCGTCGGGGAGGGTGGTGTAACAGCGCTGGCGGGCTGATGTGAGTTCGGCCACCGCAGCGCCTGAGGATCGTCGGTCTGTTCCCGCAGAGCGACAAAGGACCGCCACGATGGCCGACAGGCCCAGGATGACCGCTGCCCACTGGCAAACAAGCTGCTGGTTGACGAGCACCCCGACGTGCTGCGCGAGAGCGCGGCGTGGATGGCCGCCGAGCTGATGGAGGCCGAGGTCGCCGCCCAGATCGGCGCCGAGCTGGGCGAGCGGACCCCACAGCGGGTGGCGCACCGCAACGGCTACCGGCCTCGCACCTGGGACACCCGGGTCGGCGAGCTGGAGCTTCAGATCCCCAGGCTGCGCCAAGGCTCGTACTTCCCCTCGTTCCTGGAGCCGCGCCGGCGCGCCGAGCAGGCGCTGGTCGCGGTGGTCCAGGAGGCCTACGTCAACGGCGTCAGCACCCGGCGGGTTGACCGGCTGGTCGAGCAGCTCGGCGTGGCCGGGATGAGCAAGGACCAGGTCTCTCGGCTGTGCCGCGGCCTGGACGATCAGGTCCGCGTCTTCCGGGAGCGGCCGCTGGAGGGCGCCTATCCATATCTGTGGCTGGACGCCAAGGTCGAACGGGTCCGCGAGCCCGGCGGGGTGCGCCACAAGGCGCTGGTGATCGCCTACGGCGTCCACGCCTCCGGCCGCCGGGAGGTGATCGGCTTGGACGTCGGCGAGGCCGAGACCGAGGCCTTCTGGCGGGAGTTCCTCCGCGGCTTGCGCGCCCGCGGGCTGACCGGGATCCGGCTGTGCATCTCCGACGCCCACCAGGGCCTCAAGACCGCGATCGCCCAGGTGTTGGGCTGTGCCTGGCAACGCTGCACCGTCCATTTCCTCCGCGACATGCTCGGGCATGTCCACAAGACCCAGCAGCCCATGATCGCCGCAGCGATCCGCGGGATCTTCCAGGCCACCAGCCTGGCTGAAGCCCGCGCGCGGCTCGTCGAGGTGGTCGAGCGGCTGGCCACGACCGCGCCCAAGGTCGCCACCCTCCTGGAGGCGGCCGAGGCCGAGCTGTTGGCCTTCTACGAGCTGCCCAGCGAGCACTGGTCCAAGCTCCGCAGCACCAACCCGCTGGAGCGCGTCAACCGCGAGATCGGCCGCCGCACCGACGTAGTGGGCATCTTCCCCAACAACGCCGCGCTGCTGCGTCTGGCCGGCATGCTGCTCATCGAGCAAAACGACGAATGGCTGGTCGCCCGCCGCTACCTCTCCCAGGAGTCCCTGGCGCTGGTGCTCGACCCTGAACCTGCACCTGCCACCAAGGAGGTCGCCCAGCTCACCCGGGCCTGAGCAGCCCCACGACGATCCTCAGTTACACCACGAACTGCGACTTGACTCCTGGGAACCTGCTGGCTGTTCACTGGAACGGCCACACCCTACGGGCGCATCGCCAAAGCACAAGACAGCTACACCCATCGGTTGGGCTGGAAGCTGCTACGCGGCCCGATCCCGGACGGCATGGAGCTACACCACCGCTGCGGCGTCTACGCCTGCTGGAATCCGGACCACCTACGGGTTGTCACCCATGCCGAGAACCACGCTTACAGGCGCAAGACACGGCTGCGGGCCACGGCGAGGCCCAGGCGAGCGGGTGATCTGAGAAGGAGGGTCGATAGGATCGCGCTGCCGGCACGGTTCTGGGAGAAGGTCGACAAGAATGGGCCGGTTCCGCCACTACGGCCAGAGTTGGGACGGTGCTGGCCACACGAAGGCACGCCGGAGAAAGCGACCGGCTACGTTCGTTGCGAGATCAACCGGGTGCGCGACTACGTTCACCGGTTCGTCTACCGAGCGCTCGTTGAGCCGATCCCCGACGGCAAAGAGGTTGACCATCAGTGTCGCAACGCCGACCCTTCCTGCCCAAGCGACGCGTCCTGCCTGCACCGTCGTTGTGCGAATCCGGACCACCTTGAGGCTGTCACGCATCGCGAGAACATGGACCGAAGCCCAAACCATCCCGCCGTCAAGAACCGTCTCAAGACTCACTGCCCGCACGGACATCCGTACGACCAGGCCAACACGCGGGTAACGTCGCATGGCGGCCGGGTTTGCCGGACCTGCAACCGTGCGGCGCAGCAACGGTTCCGAGAACGGGTCGCGGCGGGACTCCCCCGTGCGAATGGTTGATAATCTTCGTTATGTTAACTTGTCCTTCCCACCCAGCCGGGTCTGATCCCACTCCTCTTGTAGAGTGGCCGTCTGTCTCACTGAAGTTGCCCTCCGAAGCGCGTTGTCTCATTGAAGTTGCCCCCTGAGGCAGCAACATCGAACCTGGGGCCTGATCGATCGATTCCTGCTCGGCTACCGAAACGCCGGGGATAGCGGTCGGTCATGGCGTAGGCTGCCACCGCGAGGTCAGGTGATTGGGGGCCTACCCCGGGGCCACGGAGGAGGGCGATGGAGCCGACCCCACCGGAGCTGGGCGCGGCCGCCGGCTCACCGCACGGGCTGATCGTTGAGGGCCGCGAGCAGCTGCTGTACCTGCTGGGAGAAGCGGCCGAGGTCGAGCATGCCGCCTGCTGTACCTACCTGTACGCGGCGTTCACCCTGAAGACCGAACCCGGTGACGGGCTGACCGCCGACCAGGTGCCGACCGTGGCCGGGTGGAAGCGGGCGATCAACCGGATCGCCGTGCAGGAGATGGTCCACCTGGCCCTGGTCAACAACCTGCTGGCCGCCGTCGGGGGGGCGCCACGCCTGGGCCGCCACAACTTCCCTCAGCGCTCCCCCTACGCGCCCGAGATCCGGCTGACCCTGGCGCCGTTCAACGAGCAGACGCTGCGGCGGTTCCTCTACATCGAACGGCCGGACGGGATGGACATCTCCTCGATCGCCGGCGAACTGGACCGCGACCGGCCGGCCCCTCCGGTGCCGACCGGGCCGCTGGTGCTGCCGGCGCCGCAGGCCTTCTCCAGCATCGGCCAGCTGTACCGCGGGATCGAGCGGGGGCTGCGCGGCCTGGTCG
>Ga0081538_10004102_pt1 | contig 13534 bp, 11 predicted proteins | sample TabmetS5T2R1_FD_71022 | JGI IMG/M metagenome (GOLD analysis project Ga0081538, IMG submission 71022) | Tabebuia heterophylla rhizosphere microbial communities from the University of Puerto Rico - S5T2R1 | ecosystem: Host-associated > Plants > Roots > Rhizosphere ...
GTACGGTAAGGCCTATCTACCGAGCAAGCCCAATACTTATCGCTCCAAGAAAGGCGCCCAGGATGCGCACGAGGCGATCCGTCCCACTTCGCTGGAGTACACGCCGCAACAAGTGCGGCGATATTTGCGGCGCGATATTTTCCAGCTTTACTCTTTGATCTGGGATCGCTTCGTGGCGAGCCAAATGGTTCCGGCGCTGTTCGATCAGACGGTGTTTGAGATCCCGGTCAGAGAAGCCCTGTTTCGCGCTTCCGGCCAGCAGATCAAGTTCGATGGCTTTATGAAGCTCTATATCGAAGGGCGGGACGAGCGGGCAGCGCGAGCAAACGGAGCCGACGAGGATGAAGACGAGGATGAGAGCCGGGAGAATGAAGGGATGTTGCCGGATCTACAGAAGGGAGACGCTTTGAAGCTTCTCTCGCTGGATCCACGCCAACATTTTACCCAGCCGCCGCCGCGCTATACCCAGGCATCGTTGATCAAGGAACTCGACGAGAACGGCATCGGCCGCCCATCGACCTACGCCACGATCATTAGCAACATTTTGGATCGCGAGTATGTCGTGCAAGATGAGCGCCGTTCGCTGGCGCCCACCGAGCTCGGCTTTTTGGTCACCGATCTCTTGATAGAAAGCTTCCCCGATATCTTAAACGTTGAGTTCACCGCCGGCATGGAAAATGAACTGGACAAGATCGAGGACGGGAAAGAGCCGTGGACCAAAGCGATGAAGCGCTTTTATACCCCTTTCTCTCGCGACCTCAAGAAGGCGGCGTCGGAGATGCGTGACGTGAAGCGGCAGGAGGTGCCGACCGATATCGCCTGCGAGAAGTGCGGCGCCATGATGGTCGTCAAATGGGGCCGTAACGGCGAATTTTTGGCTTGCCCGCGTTATCCAGATTGCAAAAACACCAAAAATTTCAAGCGGGAACAAAACGGCGAGATCCAGATCGCCGCCGACGAGGAAGTCGATGAGACCTGCGAGCAGTGCGGCCGGCCGATGCAACTGCGCTGGGGCAAGTACGGCAAATTTCTCGGCTGCAGCGGCTATCCCGAATGTACCAACCTGCGATCCCTCGAAAAACCGGTGGACCTCGGCATCAAATGTCCGGAATGCAAGGAAGGAAATCTCAAGGAGAGACGATCGCGCCGGGGCAAAATCTTTTACGGCTGTGACCGCTATCCGGAGTGCAAGTTCGCGTCGTGGGACCGTCCCGTGGCCGGCCCTTGCCCGAATTGCAACGATCCGATTCTTGTGGAGAAGGTCACCAAGCGCGCGGGGCGGATGCGCCGTTGCCGGCAAAAAGAGTGTGGCTATTCGATGCAAGTCGCCGAGTAGAGCGTGGCAAAAACCGTCCGCATAGTCGGCGGCGGGCTCGCCGGCGTGGAGGCGGCCTATCAGCTTGCGCGCCGCGGCGTCGCCGTCGAGCTTTTTGAGATGCGGCCGCACCGGATGACTGAGGCCCATGCCACCGGCGATTTCGGCGAGTTGGTGTGCAGCAATTCACTGCGTTCCCTTTCGTTGACCGCCCCTGCCGGCCTATTGAAGGAAGAGATGCGGCGGCTAGATTCCCTGGTCATACGGGTTGCGGAAAAGCACCGGGTTCCGGCGGGATCCGCCCTCGCCGTGGATCGGCAGTTGTTCGCTCGCGCGCTGACTCAGTTTGTCGAAGCGCTTTCGAACGTCCGGATCCATCGACAGGAAGTAGAAAATATTCCCTCGGGCACCGTGATTTTGGCCACCGGCCCGCTAACTTCGCCGCGGTTGTCGCAGCAACTGGCGGCGCTCTTGGGATCTCAGCACCTGTACTTTTACGACGCGATCTCTCCCATCGTTGTAGCGGAATCGGTTGATATGAACGTGGCTTTTCGCGCGTCGCGTTATGGCCGCGATGGCGACGACTATCTCAACCTGCCGCTATCGCGAGAGGTCTATAACCGGTTTATCGATGCGCTTTTGTCCGCGGAGCGCGTTCCCACCCACGATTTCGAACGGTTCGTACCGTTTGAAGGCTGTATGCCCATCGAGGAGATGGCCGACCGCGGCCGGGAAACGTTAGCCTTTGGTCCCTTGAGGGCGATGGGGTTGATCGATCCGCGTAGCGGCAAGCGGCCCCATGCAGTGGTGCAGTTGAGGCAGGAAAATCGCGAAAAGACCCTGTATAGTCTCGTCGGTTTTCAAACCAAGATGACCTACCCGGAGCAGCGACGGGTTTTCGCCATGATTCCGGGACTCGAAAAAGCCGAGTTCGTCCGGCTCGGCAGCTTGCACCGCAACACTTTCATCAACTCGCCGCAGCATCTGCTGCTTACGTTGCAATGGCGCTCGCGCGCGGATCTATTTTTCGCCGGGCAAATGATTGGAGTCGAGGGCTATATCGAATCGGCCGCCACGGGTCTTTTGGCCGGCGTGAATGCCGCCAGGCTGGTAGCCGCCAGGCAGCCAGTAGTTCCGCCGCCCACCACAGCGCTCGGCGCACTCTTGCGCTATATTGCGGATCCGGAACGCAAAAATTTTCAGCCGATGAACGTGAACTTTGGCCTGCTTCCGCCTCTGGCGGAACCCGTTCGTGGCAAAGCCAAGAAAGAGATCATGGCGCGAAGGGCGCTCGTGGACATGGAAGCGTGGGTCCGCGAAAGCGCAGAGACGGAGACCACTATAAGCTCAGATGCCTCCGCCAGCGTCTCAGCGGTCGTGTGATGAACTCCCGCCTTGGGTTTATTGACATCGGCACCAATACGATTCTCTGTTTGATCGCCGAAGTCAAAAGCGACGGGGGTTTTGCTGTCATCGACGACCTCGCTGAAATTACCCGTTTAGGCCAAGGCGTTGATCGCGCGGGACACATCGGCCCGGAGGGGGAAGAGAGAAGCCTGCAAGTTTTGCGGCGGTATCTGGAGCGCTGCCGGCGCCTCAACGTCGAGGAAATCGTTGCGGTGGGCACCAGTGCTCTTCGCGACGCCCGAAACAGCGCTGAAGTGCGAGCCCGGTTCAAGGCGGAACTTGGGTTTGAAGTCCGCGTGACATCGGGGGAGGAGGAAGCGGCCTACGCGTTTCTAGCGGTGCAAAAGGGACTAGCTCTCGGCGGGCAGGAATTGTTGGTGGTCGATGTCGGTGGCGGGAGCACGGAGTTTATCCGCGGTAATGCGGCGGGTGTCTGCCAAGCCGTCAGCATCAATGTCGGGACCGTGCGGCTCACCGAGCAATTTCTCCATTCAGATCCTGTACGCAAAGAAGAGTGCGCGAAAATGATCGGAGTCATTGAAAAGGAATTCACCCGGTTGCCTGATCAGTGGCTCAAGGACGGTCCAGCTTTGAGTCTCGTGGGAATCGCCGGAACCTTTACGACTCTTTCGGCCGTCGAGAAAAAGTTGTTGCACTATGCCCATGCTGAGGTTCATGGCAGTCGCTTGACTCTGAGCGAGGTTCGGCGGCAGGTGGCGCTTTTTCAAGGCAAAACCATCGCGGAGCGCAAGGCGATTCCCGGCCTCGAGCCCGGACGGGCAGATGTCATGCTCGCGGGTGCGATTTTGATCGAGAGGATCATGGCGGCATTTCATTTCGAGCAGGTGATCGTGAGCGATCAGGGTGTACGCTATGGTCTGCTGCATGAATGCTTAAAACAGCGCAATAGCTGTTGACATTTCCGGTTGAATTCGGAATTATTTCCCCTTGCTTTTGTACCCATTGAGTTTGCTTGAAGCAAATTGAATTGGCTATCAACTCGTCGAGAAGGGAGGGTAAAGCAAATGACAAAAGGCGATCTAGTGGAAGCGGTTGCCAAAACTACCAAGCTTAGCAAAAGGGCGGCGGAGGAGGCTGTGGACGCAACCTTCGAAGGCATCTCCCGGGCGATCAAAAGAAGCAAACGGTTCCAGGTACCAGGATTCGGCACGTTTACGGTGCGCTCCCGCAAGGCACGCAAGGGAAGAAATCCTCAAACCGGCGCGGTCATCAATATAAAAGCCAGTCGAACCGTGGGATTCAAAGCCGCTCCCGGTTTGAAGAAAGGGTTGTGATATCCTTGGCCATCCGTCGCAGGCCACCACGGGTAACCGGGTGGCCTTTTTTTTGGCGCGGCTCTTGATGAGGCTTTTACGGGCACGTACAATGAGCGGAATCCATAGCCGTTCAGAAGTCTCGTAAGAGAGAGTCTATGTCACTCAAGACTGAGAAAATTTGGTTTGATGGGGAGTTGGTTCCCTGGGAAGATGCGAAGATCCATGTTTTAGCCCATGCGCTCCATTACGGGACCGCCTACTTCGAGGGGATTCGTTGTTATGCCTTGGCCGATGGCCGCTCCGCGGTGTTTCGCCTGAAAGAGCATATCCGTCGCTTTGCTGACTCCGGCAGGATTTTGGGTTTTCCGCTTCCTTATACCGCTGAACAAATCGAACAAGCCATCTTGGAAGTGATTCGAGCGAATAAGCTCAAAGAATGCTACATCCGGCCCTTGGCTTTCTTAGGGTTGGGCGACATGGGGCTTCACGCGCCGGAGAATCCCGTCAATGTCTGCATCGCGGTTTGGCCTTGGGGAGCTTATCTTGGGGAGGAGGGAATTACGCGAGGCATCCGCGCAAAGATCTCCTCTTATACCCGCCATCACGTGAATGTGATGATGACCAAGAGCAAGGCATCGGGCCATTACATCAACTCCGTGGTGGCGAAAGCCGAGGTCAAGAAAGCGGGCTATGACGAAGCGATCATGCTCGATGCCGACGGTTATGTGGCGGAAGGCAGCGGCGAGAACATCTTCATCGTCCGCGACCGAAAGATAAAAACGACGCCCCTGACATCGATTCTTCCGGGCATCACCCGGGACTCGATCGTGATCCTTGCTCGCGACAAAGGTTACCATGTTGTCGAAGAACGCTTTAGCCGCGACGAGCTTTATACCGCAGATGAGGCGTTCCTTACCGGAACCGCTGCCGAGGTGACACCGATTCGCGAAGTGGATCATTGCCAAATCGGGAACGGCTGTCGCGGCCCGGTCACGGCCGATGTTCAGCAGACTTTTTTTGATGTTATCAAAGGAAAACATGAAAAGTACACGCAATGGCTGGCCTATCTCTAATGATCGGCTCAGGGGAGGTTCTCTTGGTTCGGTCATCCGCTAATACAACAGCACTGCATGGGCGTGGATGAGGCGGGAAACCCGATTCCTGTCAGGTGAATCATGAACAGCCGAATTCTTCTCAGTTCGTTTTGCTTGGTCGTTTCTTGTTCCATGCTGGCCAAGGTTGCGCGTGGCGCCGACGCCGTCTCGACAGACGACGGAAAGGCGGCGTGCTGCCGAGAGGTCGACCCGGATATCGCTCGGTTGCTCAAGAACGCGGAGCGGCTTTATACACAGTTCAAACCGAAGGAAGCGGCCAATGAGCTGCAGAAAATCCTACAGCGGGATGGGCAAAATTTTGAGGCTCTCGCTAAATTGGCCCGCGCGCACATCGATATCGGAGACATGATTCCCGAGGCCGCACAAGGCGGGCGGGATAGGAAAATGAAAGAGTATCGGACGGCGGAGGACTACGCCCGTGAGGCCATTAAAGTGAATCCAAACTCGAGTTGGGGGCATTTTTATGTGGCGGCTTCCCTGGGCAGTATGGCGATGTTGTCGCCGGTAGCCAAGCAAATCGACATGGCAGGAGAAATTCGTAGCGCGATCGAGAAGGCCATCGCCCTGGATTCCCAAAACGGCTTTGCCTACCATGTCTATGGGGTCTGGCATCGCAAGATGGCGGAGATCGGCAAAGCCAGCCGCATGGTTGTCTCAGTCTTCTATGGTCGTTCTATTCCTACCGGCAGCTTGGAAAAATCGATTGAGTACTTGCGGAAGGCGGTCGCTCTCAACCCTACGGTCATCGTCAGCCGGTTGGAGCTGGCGAGGAGTTACGCGGCCGTAGAGAATTGGTCCTCGGCCCGGCAATCCCTCGCTTCAATCCGCGACCTGCCGATAAAGTTCTCCGACGACGCTAAGCATAAAGAAAAAGCCGAGGAGTTGCTTGAGGAAATCAAAGAGCGCTAGCACGGCAAGCGAAACCGGAGTGGCCTTTGAGAAAGCTGGTGGCTGTTTTCTCAAGTCCGCCAAGGGCAACCGGTGCACGAGAAAATAGCAAGAAGCGGAAAGTTGCATCTCCAAACCGTCGGGCTTTTCTAGCATCCCTCGACATCAAGCCATTTGCACCCGGAAGCGCCTTTCAGTATCTATGATTCCCAGCATGGCTCATCGCTCGCGACCGATGCTTTGGCTGGGGTTGATTCTGATCACAATGGCATGTGGCAGTCCGCAGAGAGAAACTAAACCTCTGCGCGTCGGCTTTGTTCCCGCCGAAGATGCCCAACAGGTCATCCAAAATGCCCAGCCGATTGTCGATCTTCTCCAAAGGCGTTTAGAGATGGAAGTGCAACCTTTTGTCGCTACAGACTACACCGGTGTCGTCGAAGCGCTGCGGGCCCATAAGCTCGATATCGCGTTTTTGACCCCGGCTTCCTATGTGCTAGCGAAAAACGAGGCCAACGTAAGAGTCGTGCTCAAGTCAGAGCGGCGCGGGTCGGCGTTCTATTACGCTGCCATCATTACGCGCGCCGATAGCGGCATCAAGAAGCTGGAAGATTTACGCGGCAAAACATTCGCTTTTGGTGACCCCCTTTCGACCTCGGCCAACGTCTTTCCCCGCAAGATGTTCCACCAACGGGGCATCGATCCAGTGCGAGATTTCAAACAAATTCTCTATTCCGGCGGTCATGACGCCACGGTTCTCGCAGTGCTCAATCGTAAAGTCGACGCCGGAGCCACTTACGCGAATTCGCCGGACAGTCATGACGCTGCGTGGACGCGCTACTTGAAAGATCCCGAAGAGATCAAGAAGATTCGCGCCATTGCCTATTCGGAGCCGATTCCGGCGGATAATCTGGTGTTCAACGCTTCGCTGGACGGTCGCATCGCCAGGAAAATCGAGGAGGTCTTTTTGGAGCTGAGCCGTGATGAGAAGGGAAAGAAGATGTTGAGGGATCTTTATCAAATCGATGGTTTTGTTCCGGCCACGGACAAGGATTACGACTCGGTTCGAGAGGCTTTTACCATCGCGGGCATCCAAGTCAAGGAAGCGCTGCAAAAAAAGCAACCGTGACCATCCTCGAAATCGAAAACCTCGATAAAGCCTACGGTGACGCGGCGCAGGTACTGCGGGGGATCAATCTTCAAATCGAGCAAGGAGAGTTTGTCGGGATCATCGGCCTCAGCGGTTCGGGAAAATCAACTTTGCTGCGCTGCGTCAATCGGATGATCGAGGCGAGCTCTGGCGCGGTCTGGGTTCCGCGCGAGCTCGCGAGCCTGGGTAGGGACGGTGCCAAGGCGGATGTGCTGAAGCTTAGCACCGCCGAGCTGCGCTTGCTGCGCCGCAAGATCGGCATGGTGTTCCAACAGTTCAATATCGTCAAGCGTCTCTCGGTTATCGAGAACGTTCTGTCGGGCGGTTTGGGTTACCAGCCGGGTTTCCGCAGCGTGCTGAGGATATTTTCTCGGGACGAAAAACGCCGGGCATTGACTAACCTAAAACGCGTAGGTCTGCTCGATCATGCCTACAAACGGGCTGACCAGCTGAGCGGCGGTGAACAACAACGGGTGGCCATTGCTCGAACCCTGATGCAACAGCCGGCCATCATCCTGGCTGATGAGCCGGTCTCCAGCCTCGATCCCAGGCTCTCCAGAGTGATCTTGGATATTTTAAAGCGCGTTTGTCGTGAGGACGGGATCACCACGCTGGTCAGCCTTCATACCCTGGAGCTGACACGGGAATACGCCGATCGGATCATCGGGCTAAAGCAGGGTCAGGTCTGCTTTGACGGCCCGACGCGGGATTTGACCGATCGGATCGTCGATTCGATTTATCACCGAACAGCCTGAAGCCTTGGGTGTGGAAGCCCCCTGACAGAATCGCGTATGCGACCCGAAATAATCCTCTCTTCATTCCAAAATCGAAATCCAAAACGACGAAGCGGTAGGAGGGATGACTCTTGGCTGAGCCAATGAACAGAGAAAGCGAGAAGGATATCTTTCTCGAGGCCCCCCTGGCACCCAAGCGCGGCGCGAGGTTTTTTATTAGCGTTGCTATCGTTTTGCTGGCTTTGGTGTGGTCCTTTCAAGGAGCCAAACTCAGCCCTGGGGATCTCATTCAGGGCATTCCGCAAATCTTTATTACCATCGGCCGCATGCTGCCGCCGGATTTTTCCAAAGTGACCCAAGCCAAAAATTACTTTATGCCGGAGAATTTGTCCTTGACGGAACTGTTGCTACCGCTGCCGCTCGATGCATCGCAGGCGCGCCTCAAACAGCGCTGGTGGAACAATACGTTCCCGCAAACTGTGGTCGGCGCCACCTTGGAGACGGTACAGATGGCCTTGGCCGGAACCTTTCTCGCTTTGTTCATTGCTTTTCCCGTCGGGTTTCTCGCGGCCCGCAATACCACACCGCATCCGTTGGTTTACCATGTTGTGCGCGGGGCTCTCAATTTTCTGCGTACGATTCCCGACCTCGCTCTTGGCTTGCTCTTCGTTGCGGCCGTGGGTCTGGGGGCCTTTGCCGGCACCTTGGCCTTGGCGGTTCACACGGCCACGGTTCTCGGCAAGCTCCTATCCGAATCCGTGGAGAACATTGACGAAGGCATCGTCGAAGCGATCCGCGCCACCGGAGCCGGCTACGCGCAAACCCTTTCCTTTGCAGTGCTGCCGCAAATACTGCCGGATTTGATCTCCCTGACGTTGTATCGGCTTGAGACCAATATTCGCGCCGCGTCGGTTTTGGGGCTGATCGGTGCCGGGGGCATCGGTTACTTGATGAGCACGAGTTTTCGCACGTTTCAGTATCAAGAAGCAGCCGCCATCGTCGTGGTGCTGATCGCGCTTGTCATGTTGGTGGACTACTTGAGCTCGCGGCTAAGAAATTTGGCGGTATAAGACCGGTCACAGATAGGACTAAAACTGAGGTTGAAAACATCGTCAAACGTCCGCTGGCTCCAGGCAAAGCTTGGCAGCGAGAGTTTGGCGCCGAGTCGTGCACCAACCCCCGCTCAATAGACTTTATTTTTTCTCTTATGCTAATGTCGCGCAGGAGAAACAACGTTGATGATTCGCACCGTGGGTCTCGTCGCCAAGTATCAGGAGCCTAAAGCCGCCGACGTCGTGCGCTGGTTGGTGCCGTGGCTTAAGCAGCGCGGTAAACGAGTCTTGGTTGAAAACGGCATCAACCGAGCCGGAGGGACCTCTTGCACCAAGAAGGAAATGGCGACCCGGGCCGACCTAATCATTTCTTTAGGCGGCGATGGAACCCTGCTCAATATCGCGCCGCTGGTGGAGCGGCCCGACGTACCGATTCTGGGTGTGAATTTGGGTGGACTCGGTTTTATTACCGAAGTCGCCGTGAACGAACTTGAGTCCATTGTGACCAAAACGCTGGCGGGTGACTACGAAGTCGAACAACGGATGACCTTGGAAATCCGCGTTCACAGCAAAAAGCGGAAATCCTATCAATTCCGCGTGCTCAATGATGCGGTGATTGCCAAAGGCGCGCGCAGCCGTATCATTGACCTGGAGACGTATGTCGATGGCGATTATCTGTGCACTTACCGGGCCGATGGATTGATTATATCCACGCCGACCGGATCGACGGCCTATTCCCTTGCCACCGGCGGACCGATCCTTGAGCCTACCTTGGGCGCTATCGTGCTGGCGCCGATCTGCCCGCATACGCTGACTCATCGACCCATCGTGGTTCCCGGTAATGCGGCTGTCCAAGTCACCTTGCGCTCCTTCGGCGATACCGTGATTCTAATCCCCGATGGACAGCAGGGCGTGAGGTTGAACAACGGCGACAAGGTCGAGGCACGCGACTACGGCCTGCCCGTTTCTTTGATCAAGGTTCCTTCGCGGAGCTACTATGAGATCCTGCGCGAGAAACTAAAGTGGGGCGAGCGCTAAGCCGACTGCGATATGCTGCGTGAGCTTCGAATCAAGAATTTCGCGGTGATTGACGAGGTCGTGCTAGAGCTGGGGCCGGGATTAAACGTTCTGACCGGCGAGACCGGGGCCGGTAAATCAATCATTCTCAATGCCCTCGGCTTGATCTCTGGCGGACGTGTCACAGCGGAGGTGATCCGGCACAATGAAGAAGAGGCAACCGTCGAGGCACTGTTTGAAGACGTGCCGGCAGCGGTCCGGCAAAAGCTCGAAACGGCGGGATATGAGGTTAACGACGGAATCGTGATTAAACGGGTGGTGAGCCGCGCTGGAAAAAATCGGATTTACCTCGGCGGCAGCCTCTGCCCGCTCAGCGTACTCTCGGAGATCGGCCCTTCCCTGGTTCACATCTACGGCCAACACGAGCACCACGCCTTGCTGAAACCGGAAACTCATGTTGGTTTGCTCGATGCCTTTGGAGGAATCGCCGCGGAAGCCGAGGCCATGAGCCGGAAGTTTCACTTGTTGGTCAGCGCGGCGCAGCGTCTGCTGAAAGCGCGCGAGATCATGGAAAAGGGCAAAAAAGAAAGGGAGTTGCTCGTCGCCCAGGCTGACGAGATCGCCAACGCTCATTTGCGGCCGGAGGAGGAGGAAGAGCTTCAGGCGAAGAAAAATATACTGGTACACGCCGAGAAGCTGTATCAAGGCTGCCTTGAGGGCGAGGAGCTTTTGTACGAAGGTGAAAACGCGCTGGTGAGCCGACTCGGTCGATACACTGGCAGGCTCCGCGAGTTGGCCGATATCGATGATGGCTTGCGGCCGGCCGTCGAGCTGCTTGAATCCGCGTTGGCGCAGCTGGAGGAGGCCAACGCAGGGCTGCGCCGCTATGGCGATCGAGTCCACTTCGAGCCCGGAGCGTTGGAACAGCTTGAAGACCGGTTGGCGGAGATTCACCGGCTCAAAAGAAAATACAACGCCAGCATCGAGGAAATTCTCAGGATGCAAGCCGAGGCTGAAAGAGAACTTCAGGCGTTGGACCGAGGAGAAGAAGAAATTCCGGGTCTGGAGAAATCGTTCGAGTCCGCGCGCCACACCGCTTGGGAAGCCGCGGGCGCGCTATCGGTCAAGCGCCAGCGGGTGGCAAAAAGATTTAACAAAGAAATGGAAAAAGAGGCGAAACAGTTGGGCATGCCCGACACGGTCTTTGAGGCGCGATCCTTGGATTTGCCCGATCAGGAGGACTCGCCGCCGTTTGTCGTTGGCGGGCAAAAGCTCACCGAGCTGGGGATCGACCAGGTCGAGTTTTACTTTTCGCCGAACCGCGGCGAGCCGCCGAAGCCCCTTGCCAGGATTGCCTCCGGCGGCGAGCTCTCTCGTTTGATGCTCGCGATCAAATCCCTCGCACTGGGGGTTGGCGATGTTCCGACGCTGCTCTTCGATGAAGTCGATGCGGGCATCGGCGGAGGCGTTGCCGAGATTGTCGGGAAGAAACTCAAACAGGTCGCGGCTTCCCATCAGGTACTCTGTGTCACGCACCTGCCGCAGATCGCCGCGCTGGCGGACTCCCATCACATCGTCCGCAAGGAAGTGGTCAAAGACCGGACCTTAACGACGGTTAGCAAGCTCAAAGGCAACGAGCGGATTGAAGAGGTCGCCCGCATGCTGGGTGGAATCAAAATTACGGAGAGGACCCGCCGCCACGCAGAAGAAATGGTCAGGAGCAAGTAGACGGGAGACGAAAGTTCATGTCAACGCCATGTTCGAGCGCTGGATTCAAAAGGGTAGATTCGAGCCTTGCCTCAATCCGCCGATCATTGCTGAATATTTGCCTTTATCCTTTGAAAGAGATGGCTGTTACTCAGACGGTGCGACCACGGAACACGAACACGAGCCACGAACACAGCAGTTCGACGGTTCACGATCAAGGCGGTTTCCCCGAGTGCCTGTAATTGTGAATTGCTAAGATCGAAAACACGCATACCTCTGGCGGGGAAATACCGAAACTGAGGCACAGCGCGTTCCCGCCCCACCCGTACCGTAAGCCCCGTCCCCTGTGTCTACGGAGCCGCGATGACTACCATGAGGATGCCCCGCCGTACCCGCACACGGAGCCCGGCTTGACCGATACCCGCGTCACTGAAAAATCAGGGAAAAATCGGCAGCAGATTTTTTTCGGCTGGTATATGGTTGCCGCGAGCATTGCGACCAACACGATCTTCTCCGCCGCCTATTTCCAGGGCTTCGGTGTTCTGATCATCCCCATAGAACGCACCTTCGGCTGGGACCGTTGGGTTATTTCAGCCGCCATGTCGCTGCGCCAATTGGAGTCCGGCATTGTCAGTCCTGCTGTCGGCTTCCTGCTGGATCGCTTCAGTTCGCGCAAGTTGATTTTCTGGAGCGCTGTTATCTCAGCCGTCGGCTTCATCGGCCTCGGCTTCACCTACGGCATCGTGGCTTTTTTTCTCTTCTTCGTGATCATTTCCCTGGGAGCATCCGGCGTCAGCCACGCGGTCACCTGGCCAGTGATCATTTCGCGGTGGTTCCGTCGCAAACGCGGCCTGGCCATGGGGCTTGCAGTAACGGGTCCCATCTTTGGCTCGCCCATCGTCATAATGAACGCGCGTATCGAAGAAGCGTACGGCTGGCGCTCCGTCCTTATTGGCTACGGCATCCTAATCTTGGTCGGCGTCACACTGCTCAGCTTGCTGGTGCGCGACCGGCCGGAACCCTACGGTTTGCGCCCTGACGGCGACCCACCGGAGGAGAACGCCTCCTCGCAACGCCCTTCGGGTGCAACGCCCCGCCCGCCGGATACCGGGCTTACGCTCCACGCGGTGCTCCGCACCAAGGAGTTCTGGTTGTTCACGACCTACCTGTCGGGGACCTTCACGGTAAACTCAGCCTTCCAACTCCATATGATTCCCTACTTCCAGCAAGACATCGGACTTACTGCGGCCTGGGCGGCCGTGGTCATGTCCATGGTCTTTATCATCAGCGGAATTGGGCGGGTCGGCGGCGGCTATCTGCTCGACAAAATGGATTATCGACTCGTGCTGGCAGTCGTCGCGGCGATGATGGGCTTTGCCCTCTTGTACCTCCAGCTGGTGGATGTCAATACTGTCTCGGCGACATTGCCTTTCGCGCTGATGTTCGGCGTCAGCTTCGGCTGCCTCGTTCCCATGCGTGGCGCAGTGGGCAGCATCATGTTCGGCACCCTTGCGATCGGGAAAGTCCTGGGTCTTCTGCAGGGGGCTCCCGTTGCGGCAGGGGTCATCGGTCCCTTGGTCATGGGCATCATCTTCGACCTGCACGGGAACTATTCCGTCGCCATCTGGGGACTCATCGTCATCAGCGCCCTCATGGTGCCGCTGTCCCTGGCCATGGCCTCCCCCGCCGAGTTGGCCAAGCGCACTGCGCAGCGGCGGAACAGCGATAGGGATGGTTGACCTGTCTCGTGATGCGAACGCAGGCTCAAAAGTTTATGAATTGAGTATCTTGCCAGGCACAAAAATTGAGCAGACCAATTAAACTTTTCGTGGGATATGACACTATATGGGATATGACACTATAATGGTATGACCA
>Ga0081538_10004103_pt1 | contig 13534 bp, 11 predicted proteins | sample TabmetS5T2R1_FD_71022 | JGI IMG/M metagenome (GOLD analysis project Ga0081538, IMG submission 71022) | Tabebuia heterophylla rhizosphere microbial communities from the University of Puerto Rico - S5T2R1 | ecosystem: Host-associated > Plants > Roots > Rhizosphere ...
CGGGGGCCGACCCCCCCCCGCTGGGCCGGCCCGCCGGCCAGCTGGAGCCCGGCCCGGCCGCTGGTCCAGACCCAGGTCCGGCGCCGGCCGCCCTCGGGCGGGAACCAGCCGAGCCCCCACTCCACCACCCCGGGCCGGGCCTGGCGGACGTGGCGGCCGAGGAGCCGGACCAGGCGCCGCTGCCAGCCGGCCAGGTCGTGGTCGAAGGGGGTCGGGAAGTAGCACAGGTACAGGTTGCGGGCCGCCTGGGCCCTGACCCGGCTCATGTAGGAGGCGTTGACGAACAGCTCGTACTCGGCCGACAGCCGGGCGACCTGGGGCTCGCCCCGCTCGGGGACAATCCGGAGGTTGACCTTGCCCAGGTTGAGGCCGAGGTGGTCGGCCAGGATCTCCTTGCCGACGTCCTTGTGGCCGACCAGGTCGACCTCGTGGCCCTCGTCGGCCAGGACCTGGGCGAGCATGCTGCTGTGGCGCTCCCCCCCACCCATCGACTGCAAGAACCGGTTGTAGACCGCCACCTTCAAGACGCAATAGCTCCCTGGTGCTCCAGGCCCGGGGTCAGCCCCGGGCGACGACGTAGGTCTCGTTGCTCTGGTACAGCCTCCACACCAGCTTGTCGTGGGCTCGACGGACCTCCCGGAGGGCCTCGGTCGTCTCCTGGAGCCGGCCGGACAGCACCTTGACCACGTGGGCCAGCTCGTACGCCCACTGCGGGTCGTGCGACTGGCTGACCCGGCCCTTGCGGTCGTGGTGCTCCAGGCTGGCCCGGAGCTTGCCCATGGCCCGCTCGACCAGGTCGTCAAGGGGCGGGTGGACGACCGGCTCGGGGACAAGGTACTCCGGTGGCGGTCCGGGGTGGTTGGCCGGGTTGGTGCCGCTCGATTCGACCTGGAGGCCGGCCTGGCGGCACAGCCGCTCGAGCAGGGGCAGGTCGTAGAGGCGGACGTGGGTCGGGTCGCGCCAGAAGTCGTGGCTGAGGACGGCGTAGCAGGCCGGGTTGGGGGTGACGACCACGAACCGGCCGCCGGGGGCGAGCACCCGCCGGACCCCGGCGAGCAGCTCACCGACCCGGTCGGGGGTGAGGTGCTCGACCAGGTGGTCGCAGAACACCCCCTGGTAGGGGCCGGGGGCGGGCTCGCCGTGCAGGTAGGCGACGGGGTCGGCGCCGGTCACGTCCAGGCCCCCGGCCCGGGCGGCCGCGGCCACGGCCCCGTCCGGGTCGACCCCTTCGGCCTTGATGCCCTTGTCGGCCAGGAGGGCGAGGAACTCGCCCCGGCCGCAGCCCAGCTCCAGCACCGGGCTCTTGTCCTCGAACATGGGCACGTAGTGGCGCAGGACCTCGCGCGTGTGCTCGTCGAACCCCATGGACGGGTCCTGCTCGCTCTCCAACCGGGTCACCGCGCCGACCTCCGCTGGGCCTGGGCGTCTTCGGACAACGCCTGCGCTGGCACTCTACGACGCCGGCTCACGACCCGGCCACGACCTGGCAACGAGCCGGCAGCGGGGATCTATGCTGTGCTGGCGGAGACCACGAGGAGGTTCGAGCGATGAGCGGCTGGTCCGACGAGGGCGCGGGCGACCGGCGCGGCCGTGCCGGCACGGCGGGCCAGCGGCCCCAGAAGCCGCTGCCCCCCGGCTGGAGCGTCCGTCCCCGGGGCATGCGCCAGGGATCGCCGCGCAACCTCGACGTCCGCGACGTCCGGCCCTACGAGCAGCGGCAGCGGCCGCCCCGGGGTCCCGGCGGCGGTGCCCGCCGGCCGCCCAGGGCCCGTCGGCCCCGGCGCTGGGGGCGGCGCCTCGGCGTGCTCCTGCTGGTGCTGGTCGTGCTCCTGGTCGGGCTGGGGGTCTGGGTCGACTCCCGGCTCAACCGGGTCGACGCCCTGACCGACTACCAGGGCCGGCCGGCCGCCACCCCGGGCGCCGACTGGCTGATCGTCGGGTCCGACAGCCGCCAGGGCCTGGACGAGGCCCGCCGGCGCGAGCTCGGCACCGGGCAGGCCGCCGGGCGGCGGGCCGACACCATGATGCTGCTCCACATCCCCAGGGGCACCGGCAAGCCGGTCCTGATCAGCCTGCCCCGCGACTCCTACGTGCCGATCCCCGGCCACGGCCGCAACAAGCTGAACGCGGCCTACGCCTTCGGCGGCCCCCGGCTGCTGTCCCGCACCGTCGAGGAGGTCACCGGCATCCGCCTCGACCGCTACATGGAGGTCGGCTTCGACGGCTTCGCCAGCGTGGTCGACGCCGTCGGCGGGGTCCAGATCTGCCCCGACCGGGCCATGCGCGACCCGATGGCCGGCCTCAACGTCAAGGCGGGCTGCCAGGTGGTGGGCAGCCGGCAGGCCCTGGCCTATGTCCGGACCCGGGCCGGCGGCCGCGGCGACCTGGACCGGGTCGAACGCCAGCAGGAGTTCCTCGGCTCCCTGATCAAGAAGTCGACCAGCCCGGCGACGGTGCTCAACCCCTTCCGCAGCGTCCCCCTGCTCCTGCGGGGCACCGAGGCGGTCGCGGTCGACCAGGCGGCCCATGTCTGGAACCTGGTCCGGTTCCCGTTCGCCATGCGTGACATCAGCGGGGGCGGCGGCATCGCCACCACCGTCCCGATCGCCGGCGGGGCCAGCGTCGCCGGCGCCGGCTCGGTCGTCCAGTGGGACCGCCAGCGCGCCCTGGCCCTGTTCGAGGCCCTCCAGCGGGACGAGCCGGTCGACGGCCTGGTCGACCAGGCGGCGCGCTGACCGGCGCCTAGCTGTCGTCGTCGGGCAGCCGCTGCCAGTACACGCCCGTCCAGTCGATGGTCTCGATCGGGTCGATGATCCCGTGGGCGTTGCGGAAGTCGGTCACCGCCTCCTTGCACTGGGCGATGTTGCCGTAGTCGTCGACGATCACGTAGCCGCCGACCGACAGCTTGGGGTAGAGGGCCGCGAGGGCGTCCATGGTGGAGCCGTACATGTCGCCGTCGAGGCGGAGCACGGCCAGCCGGTCGATGGGCGCCGCCGGCAGGGTCTCCCTGAACCAGCCGGGCAGGAACCCGACCTGGTCGTCCAGCAGGCCGTAGCGCTCGAAGTTGGCCTTGACCTCCTCGAGCGAGACGGCCAGCTGGTCCCAGGTCCAGTGCCGGTCCCCGGCCTCGGCCGGGAACCGCTCGGGGTCCGGCCTGGGGAGACCCTCGAAGGAGTCGGCCACCCACACCCGGCGGTCGGTGTCGCCGTAGGCGGCGAGCACGGCCCGCATGAAGATGGTCGCCCCGCCCCGCCAGGCGCCGGCCTCGATGAGGTCGCCGGGCACGCCCCGGCGGAGCACGTCGGTGATGCACCGCTGCAGGTTCTCCAGCCGGTACAGCCCGATCATGCTCTCGGCCTGGGCCGGCCAGTCACGGCCCTCCCGCCGGGTTGGCTCGTCGAAGGGGACGTGCCGGATGATCTCCATCTTCTTGCCGGCCAGCCACTTGCGGATCGGCTCGGAGGCGACGTACTTGAACGTCCCCTTTGGCGGGATGGCCGGGACGTAGTGCTCCCCGAACATGTAGCGGGTCAGGCACTTCTTCAACAGGTCAAGGTACAGCTCGGCGGGAGTCCTCTGCTCCGCCTCCATGGTTGCCCCCCCTGGATGTACGCGCGCTAGGGATCCGGGTACCACTCCACGTGCCAGCCCCGCTCCGAGTAGTAGCGGCAGGGCAGCAGGTGGCCCCTGACGGCCTGGCAGCCGTAGCCGGTCCACGGATGGCGGTTGAGGCAGGGCGGCTCGCCCGGCCCGATCACCGGGAGCCGGCCGAGGACGTCGCGGTCGAAGAAGCGGGTCATCGCCTGCGCAGCCAGCCGCCGGGATTGAAGGTGAGCAGGAACTTCTCCCTGGAGCGGTCGACCTCGAAGTCGTCGCGCTCCTTGAGGAAGTCCTGGACCGCCTCCATCGGGCCCGGCCCGAAGGCCTCGTAGACCGGATGGCCGTTCACGTTGGTGTCCTCCACGACCAGGTAGCTGCCCGGGGTGACCAGCGGGGCGTACGCCCGCAGCTCGGCCAGGACGTGGTCGCGGCTGTGGTCGGAGTCCAGCACCACCAGCACCGGGCCGGCCGTCCTGGCCCGCTCGGCCACCTGGGCGACCACCTGCGGGTCGGTCGAGGAGGCGACGACGTAGGTGAGCCGGGGGTGGGCCGGCCGGTCGGGCCACTCGCCGATGTCGATGCTGACCACCTCGCCGCTGCCGATGGTCTCGCACAGGGTGGCCAGGTACAGGGCGCTGCCGCCGTGGGCGGTGCCGGTCTCCACGATCAGGCCGGGCCGTAGCTCCCACAGCAGCTCCTGGTAGACCCACAGGTCGAGCGGGGACTTCCAGGTCCTGACGCCCAGGAAGGTGGTGTTCTTCCAGGTCCCGCCGGCTTCCCCGGCCTCGTAGTAGAGCCGGTGGAAGCCGTCGACGAGCCGCTCGCGGTCGACCGGCCCGGACTCGCCGTTGGCGTCGTCGGGCACGCTGTCCTCCTGGTGGACGGGGCGGTTCCGCAGGCGGCGGCGGACGCCGGTGGGCAGCAGCGACATGGCCGAAGCATATACCGGCGCCCGGCACCGTGAGAATCCTGAGGGTACTGACTGGTTAGGGGCGGTTGTCCCAGTCGCCGACCACCGGGCGGCCCGGGGTCTGCTTCCTCAGGGCGACCCTGGCCGCGGTGCCGGTGAAGGAGTCCTTCAGGTACCAGTGGGCGCCGGCCCGCAGGACCCCGGGGGTCCAGGTGCCGTTGCCGTTCCAGTCGCCGGCGAAGCCGAGGTCGCTGAGGCGGCCGAAGCGGGCGCGGACCTCGGAGGGGCCGCTGCCGCCGGTGTTGCGGAGCCAGAAGGTGCCCTTGCGGTGCACCCCGGGGGTGAAGTCGCCGTCGCCGTCCCAGTCGCCGGCCAGGTAGCGGTCGCCGGAGCCGCCGAAGCTGACGGTGGTGTCGGCCGCCCCGGTGGAGTTGCTGTTGCGGATCGACCACACCCCGGCCCGGACGGCCGCCGGGGTCCAGGTGCCGTTGGCGTCCCAGTCCCCCACCAGCAGCCGGTCGCCGTGGCGGCCGTACCAGAAGTCGAGCACGCTGCCGTCGGAGTTGCGCAGCAGGAAGTGGTTGCTGTCGCGGGCGGCGCTGGGACGGACCACACCGACGGTCTGGGTGCCGTCGCCGTCCCAGTCCCCCACCACCGGCAGGTCGCCCGAGCGGCCCCAGCGGAAGCTGGTGAACACCCGGGCCGAGGTGGAGAGCTGCTCGGCGTTGGCGTTGCTGACCCGCCACAGGCCGGCCGTGTAGCCGCCGGTGCTGGTGCCGGACGGGGGCACGGCCCGGTTGACGAACACCCGGCTCGTCACCGGCCGGGCCGAGGCCCCACCGGCGGCCGCGGCCACGGTGATGGTCGCCCAGCCCTGCGGGGCCAGGTCGCCGTTGACCAGGCGGCCGTTCCAGCGGACCCTGGCCGAGGTCCCCCTGCCGCTGAAGGAGCGGACCCTGGCCCCGTTGGACCCGGTGATCGTGACCTTCCAGGTCACGACGCCGCTGAAGCGGGCGTGCACGCCGGTGGAGCCGCCCCGTTCGGGGCTGATCCGTGAGGCGCTGGCGTAGCCGCCGTAGATCTTGGGCCGCCCGATCCCGGCCACGGTCCGGCGGATGGCGCCAAGGCGGGCGATGGTGGGGTCGCCCGGGCAGGTGGTGTAGGAGGTCGAGCGGTGGCCGAGGATGGTGTTGACGACCACCCGGCGCCCGGCCGGGTGGCGGGTGTTGGCCCCGCCGGCGCTGCGCAGGACGGTCTGGCCCTGCGGGTCGACGTGGGTCAGGTCGAGCTTCCAGGCCAGCAGCCGGTGGAGGGCGGCCAGCATGGGGGCGGTGGGCCGGGCGGTGGTGAAGGTCCCGAGCAGGGCGACCCCGGTGCTGTTGGTGTTGAAGCCGCCGGCGTGGGCGCCGAGCACGGCCCGGGTGATGCCGCCGTAGCGGCCCTCGAACACGCGGCCGTAGCGGTCGATCAGGAAGTTGTAGCCGATGTCGTTCCAGCCCCGGGTGCGCACGTGGTAGAGGTAGTCGGCACGGACCAGGGCGGCGCTCTCCGAGGGCGAGTAGCTGTTGCTCTGCACCGTGTGGTGGACGAAGGCGGCCTTGACAGTGTCGCTGTAGTCGGGGCTGGCCCGGCGGATGGACTCGTTCGCCCCCCAGGCGGCCCGGCTGATAATCCTCGGCCGCACCGTGGCCGCGGTGGCCACCCCAGCCCGCGGCGCCTCGGTCCCGGGCGTCGCGGCCAGGTCCGGAGTGATCAGGTGCGCCTCCAGCCCACCAGCGCCCACACCCCGGGCCCCCGGCTGCCCGGTTCCCGGCTGCCCGGTCCGCGCCTGCCCTGTTCCCGCCGGTCCGATCCCCAGCTGCCCGGTCCCCGCCGGTCCAGACCCCGGCTGCGCGGCCCTGGCCTCGGCGCCGGTCCCGGCCCCGGCCCCGGCCCCGGCCCCGGCGGTGGCCGGCGAGTCGACCCGGACCTGCACCTCCTCGGTGCCGGCGTCCAGCCACTGCCCGTCACTGAAGGCACGCCCCTGCGGCCGGAACTCGCTGCTGGTCGCGTCGGGCCCGTCCCCGGCCTGCTCAACCTCCCGCCAGCCCGACCACCCGGCCGCCGTGCGAGCCCGCATGAAGATCTCCCGGTCCTCCGTCCTCGGGTCAGCATCCGGCCAGGAGAACCCCACGAAGCGGGCCTTGCCCACATCCACCGGCCCCGACTGCAGCCGGGCCCCCACGGCCGTAGCACCCGCCGCCGCCCCCGGGGCCGCCCCCGCCGCCGCCCCTGGGGCCGCCCCCGCCGCCGGACGTGGGGCCGCACCCGGCGCCCCAGCGGGGACCGCCCCCGGGGCACGCCGCACCGACCCGGTTCCGGGTTCGGCCCCCCGGAGGGGGAGCGTAGCCGACCCGGAAGTGGAGCGCGCGCGGTTGTCCACAGCCCCCGGGCCCGCCACCCCCGCGGGCGTCGCCGACCCCGTGGCCCTCGCCGACCCCGTGGCCCTCGCCGACCCCGTGGCCCTCGCTGCCCCCGTGACCTCCGCCGCCCCGGTGGTCCTGGTTGGGCCGGTGGTGGGAGCTGGGACCGGGGTGAGGGTGACCTTGACGGTCTTGAGGGTGCCTTCGTGGACCTTGGAGCTGGTGAGGGTGGGCTGGGCGGCGTTGAAAAGGGTCAGGGTGAGCGCCGAGGCGGTGCCGACGGCCAGGGTTCGGCCGGCCAGCGAGCGCAGGGACCGGAACAGCACGAGCGTCCTCCAGCAGATACGGCGGTGTTCCGGATGGACGTCGACCGTTCGAGGCCAAATCTGTAGCCGGTTCAGCAGAACAGCGGAGAAGGACTCGGCGCGGGATGCAGCGGCAGGCCGTTCGTGCCGCGCCACAGCCTGCGCGCCGCCCCACCCACCCAGGCCGAGGCCACCCCTGCTCCCCACCCCGAGCCTTCATCAATGGCGCCGCATGCAGCGGCAAGCCGTTCGTGCGGCCAGGGACCGATGCGCGCCGCCCCCGCGGCGGGGCTAGGGAGAAATATGGAACTTGGTCGATTTGAGGCTGTAGGCCTTTCGGAACCAGGTTCCGCTCACGGTCACGCTCGTGCGCCGGCCGTTCTTGACCCCCTCGACGGTGACGCGCGTGACCCGGCCACCCCAGGAGGGGATCTTGGCCTCGCGGGCCCTGGTCGCGGTGCCGATCCCGAGGCGGGCGCCCAGGGCGGCCGCCGAGACCGTCTTCTTCCAGCGGAAGTTCGGGTTCCTGTGGGCGCCGCCGCCCCGGTCGTACGGGTCGTCGGAGCGGCTCGGGAACCAGGGCCGCGGCCTGCTCCCCCACTGGCTGTTGCTGGAGGTGTACCCACCCGACGACGACGAGTAGAAGGCCTGCACGACCCGGTCGCCGTAGCGGACGACCAGTGCGCCGGTGCCGCGCACGGCCGCGACCCAGCGCGACCCGTAGTACCCGACCTCCTTGGCGTAGCCGCCGAAGGCCTGGTCGCGGACGGTCCCATGCAGCGCGCAGTCGCAGCCGTCCCAGCGCCCGTGCCCCCAGCGCTGACCCCGAGTCCGCACGGCATGGAGGGCGTAGCTGCGGGCGGCGATCGCCTGGGCCCGCAGGGCCTCGTTGGCGAACGACCCCGGCACCTCGGCCAGCCCCCGCAGGTAGCGGTTGAAGGGGATCACGGCCACGGCCCGCGGCCGGGTGACGCCCCGGTTGTCGCGGACCAGGTGGACGTCCAGCCGGCCCCAGCGGAGCTGCTGGCCGGTCTGGGGCAGCGACAGCCGGGCCGGGGGCCGGGCGGTCTGGAACCGGACCACCAGCCCGGTGCCGGCCCTGGTCGGCCCGAACACCCGCCCGGACGGGCCGAACACCGAGGTGCCGCCGGACTCCGGCCGGATCGAATAGGTGGTGTGGCCGCTGAGGCCACGCCGGAGGGTGCGCCCGCCCGGGGTCACGCCCGACACCGCGAACCGGCCGCTGCCTCCCCTGCCGGGGACCTCGAGGCCCCGGACCAGGACCCGGCCGAGGCGGCCGCCGGCGCGAGGGTCGCGGCTCGCCTGGAGCAGTCCGACTCGGATGGTGGCCGGCAGGGTGGCCGGCCTGGCCTGGGCGCCGCCGTAGTAGAAGGAGATGATCCGCCCGGCGCTGGCCCCGCGCAGGGCCATGCCGTGGGCGCCGTACTGGCTCATGCCGATGCCGTGGCCCCAGCCGCCCCCGACGATGGTGAAGGTCCGCGGCGCGGCCTCGGCGACCAGGCCGCCCGGCCCGGGGAACAGCCCCAGCCCGACCGCGAGGGCCCCGACCACGGCGACCGTACGAACCCGGCGGCGCTGCAGCATCCCAACCTCCCGGCGGCGACGGCGTCCTCAGAGAGAGGTCGGCCCTGCCCGCGGGCAGCTTGAGCGGAGCGACCACCGCGCTGGCCTGTCAGCCGCCAGCCGACCCGGCGGCTGGTCACCCGGTCAGCCGTTCGTGGTCGCGGCCAGGTAGGCGGTCAGGGCGTCGGGCCATGGGCGCAGGGGGGGCACGCCGGCCAGGCGGGCCAGACGGTTGTCGAGGACCGAGAAGGCGGGCCGGGGGGCGGGGCGGGGGAACTCGGCGGTGGTGGTCGGCTGGACCCGGGCGGAGTCCTGGCCGGTGCCGGCCAGAACGGCCCTGGCCAGCTCGAACCAGGAGCAGGCGCCCTGGTTGGTGAGGTGGTAGGTGCCGTGCTGGCCGGTGCGCTGGAGGGCGCGGATGCCGTCGGCCAGGTCGGCCGCGTAGGTGGGGCTGCCGACCTGGTCGCTGACCACCCGGAGGGTGTCGCGCTCGGCCGCCAGCCGCAGGATGGTGGCCACGAAGTTCCGGCCCCCGACCCCGTACACCCAGGCCGTGCGGACGATGTAGCTGCGGCCCCAGACGTCCCGGACGGCCTGCTCGCCGGCCAGCTTGGCGCGGCCGTAGACACTGGCCGGGCTGGGCTGGTCGTACTCGCCGTAGCCGTCGGGGCGGGTGGCGGCGGCGCCGCCGTCGAAGATGTAGTCGGTGGACAGGTGCACCAGCTCGGCGTCGACCTCCCGGCAGGCCAGGGCGAGGTGGCGGGGACCGAGGCAGTTGTGCAGGAACGCCCGGTCCAGGTCGGACTCGCAGCCGTCGACGTCGGTCCAGGCGGCCGCGTTCACCACCAGGTCGGGAGCGAGCTCGGCCACGGTGTCGGCAACCTGTGGCCAGCTGGTGATGTCGAGGCCGGCATGGTCGAGGGCGACCAGCTCCTTGGCGTCGCCGAAGGCAGCGGCGAGCGCCCGCCCCACCTGCCCCCCCGCTCCCGCGAGGAGAACCCTCACCTTTGCACCGGGGGCCTAGGCTTGAGGCCCCCGGACCCCTGGCCGTGGTCCAGGGTCCGGGTGGCGCCGGCCGGCTTCATCGGGCGCCACCAGTCCTCGTGCTCGCGGTACCAGGCGATCGTCTCGGCCAGGCCCTGGTCGAAGTCGTGGGCTGGGGCCCAGCCGAGCTCGCGGACCTGGCTGGTGTCCAGTGAGTAGCGCCAGTCGTGGCCGGGCCGGTCGGCGACGAACTCGATCCGGTCCTCGCCGGCCCCGAAGGCGGCCAGGATGCGCCGGGTCAGCTCCAGGTTGGTGACCTCGTTGCCGGCGCCGATGTTGTAGATGGCCCCGGTCTGGCCGCGCCGCAGGATCAGGTCGATGGCGCTGCAGTGGTCGAGCACGTACAGCCAGTCGCGGATGTTGCCGCCGCTGCCGTACAGCGGGACCTTGTGGCCGTCCATCAGGTTGGTCACGAACAGCGGGATGACCTTCTCCGGGAACTGGTAGGGCCCGTAGTTGTTGGTGCAGCGGGTCACGACCACGTCCAGCTTGTGGGTGGCGGCATAGGCCAGGGCCACCAGCGACCCGCCGGCCTTGCCGGCCGAGTACGGCGAGGACGGCTCCAGCCGGTCGTCCTCACTGAAGGAGCCGTCGCTGATGGTCCCGTACTCCTCGTCGGTGCCGACCTGGAGGAACCGCCCCACCCCGGCCCGGCGGGCCGCCTCGGCCAGGGTGGCCACCCCGACGGTGTTGGTCCGCACCGCCTCCAGGGGCTCGACGATCGAGCGGTCGACATGGGTCTCGGCGGCGAAGTTGACGACCACGTCGTGGCCGGCCATGGCCTCGGCGACCTGGCCGGGGTCGCAGATGTCGCCCCGCACGAACCGGTAGCGGGGGTCGCCCTCCAGGTCGGCCACGCTGGCCCGGTTGCCGGCGTAGGTGAGCTTGTCGAAGTTGGTCACCTGCGCCTCGGGGTCGGTGGCGAGCAGGTGGCGCACGTAGTTGGAGCCGATGAAGCCGGCCCCGCCGGTCACGAGGAAGCGCATGGCGGCAGCTCCGCTCCTAGGTCGGTGGTGCTGGACCCCGAGAGCCTACCGGAGCCGGAACCCGGACCCGACGGTCAGGACCAGGCTCGCCCCGTTGGCGGCCTTGACCAGCTTGACCTTGCCGCCGAGGACCGCGGCCACGAGCCCGGCCTGGCGGGCCAGGGCCGGCGGGTAGGCCAGGGTGGTGGCCAGCGAGACGGCCTTGCCGCCGGGCAGGCCGACCGGGGGCAGGGTGGCGGCGTCGCGGGCCAGGGCCCGCATCAGGACGGCCGCCTCGGGCAGCGGGTCGACGAAGGCGGCGCAGCCGGCGCACCGCGGCGGCGAGGCGACGCTCGGGTAGATCCGCATGTCGATCGAGGCCGGGTCGAGGTTGCGCAGCCGCCGGGCCAGGCCGATGGCCGTGCTGGTGCTCATGGCGTCGTCGGTCCTGATGTGGTCGGTGGCGATGTCGGCCACGTCCAGCAGCTTGGGCAGGCCGGCCAGGGTGCTGTGGCTGGACACCTCGGCCATCACCGCCCGCATGAACTCCTGCTGGCGGCCGATGCGGCCGAAATCGGAGTCGACGTGGCGGGCCCGGACGAAGGCCAGGGCCTTGACCCCGTTCATGTGCTGGCAGCCTTGGTCCATGTGCAGGTTGGCGTAGGCGTCGTCGAGGCGGTGGCCGCTGCGGTTGCAGAGGGTGACCCCGCCGACGGTGTCGACCACGCTGAGGAAGCCGGCGAAGTCGATCTCGGCGTAGTGGTTGATGGTCAGCCCGGTGGTCCGCTCGACGGTCTTGACGAGCAGGTCGGGGCCGCCCAGGGCGAAGGCGGCGTTGATCTTGTTCGTGCGTCCGTTCACGGTGGCCCGCAGGTCCCTCGGGAGCGACACCATCACCGCCTTGTCCCGGTCCGGGCTGACGTGCAGGACGATGATGGTGTCGGTGCGCCGGCCGGCCACCTCGACCGTCTGGATCCGGCCGAGCTGGCGGCGGCTCAGCCCGGCGCGGGAGTCGGAGCCGACCAGCAGGATGTTCATCGGCCCGCCGGCGGCCGGGGTCAGGCCGGCCACCGGCCGCTGGCCCTTGCCGACCAGCCGGTCGGCGTAGGGGTAGGCGTACATGGCCCCGGCCCCGGCCAGCACCACCACCAGGACCAGCACGATGGCCAGGGTGCGGAAAAGGTTGCGGCGGCGCCGTGAGCTCATCTTGAGGTCCCGGGCGGCTTCCTCCCGGCGGCGGCGCCCAGCGCCTCCAGGTTGGCCCACCGGTCGCTCGATGCCCGCAACGTGGTCGCCCTGCGGTCGGTCACGGTTCGAGCGGGCTCCTTACCTTCTGGCGGGCGAGTTGGCCAATTTGGCCTAGAGACCTGAAGAGCCTAGCATGCGCGTCCGTGACCACCTCGGGCGCCGCGTTCGACAGCTTCAACGTCGCCGCCGAGCGCCTGACCGGGCGCCACGGCGACAAGCCATTCTGCACCTGGTACGACGACCACCGGGACGAGCGGGTCGAGCTGTCGTACCGCAGCTTCGGCAACTGGGTCGCCAAGACGGCCAACCTGCTGGTCGACGAGCTCGGCGCCGAGCCCGGCGACCAGGTCGGGGTGCTCGCCGACCACTGGCAGGTGCCGGTGCTGCTGGCGGCGTGCTGGCGCGCCGGCCTGGGCGTGGTGTCGCTCGAGCTTCTCGAGCCCGTCCCCCCACTCGTCGCCGCCTTCGTCCACGAGGATCGGCTGGATCACGCGCCCGTTCCCGAGGCGACCCCGGTCGTCGCCCTCACCGCCGACCCACTGGGCCGGGCCGGACAGGACCTCGGCCGGGCGCAGAATTTCTCGAGAATTGTCCCCAGCATGGGGGACGAGTTCGACGCCACCACCGACCCACCGGGCGACGCCCTCACCGCCGGGGTCGAGACCGCGACCATGGGCCAGCTGCTGGAGCGGGCGGCCGCCCTGGCCGCCCGGACCGGCCTCGGCGACAGCGACCGGCTGCTGTCGGGAAGGTTCCTGCTGACCCCCGCCGGGGCCACGGCCGGGCTGCTGGCCCCGCTGGCCACCGGCGCCGGGGTCGTGCTGATCAGCAACCTCGACCCGGCCAGGTTCTGGAAGCGGGTGGCCGACGAGCGGGTGACGGTGGCCGTGCTCGACCCCGCCCAGGCCGTCGCCCTCGGCGACACCGCTCCGCCCCCCACCGACCGTGCCCATCCCCCCCTGCGCGTGCTCGTCGATGACTGAACGCTCAAGTGACCATGCCTGGCCGACGACGCTCTCTCCTGAAGGCTGCCGCGACGTGGTACTTTGCCGGCTGTTGTCGAACGGGGAGGAGATGTCCATGAAGCTGTCGGTGGTGGTCCCGTTCTACAACGAGCTGCGGACGCTCCCGACGGTGATCGACCGCCTCCTCAAGGTCGACTTCAGCGCCCTTGGCCTGGATACGGAGCTGATCTTCGTCGACGACGGCTCGACCGACGCCGGCCGCAGCCTGCTCGACCCGCTCCCCCGCGACGACGTCCGGGTGATCGTCCACCCCACCAACCGGGGCAAGGGGGCGGCCGTCAAGACCGGCCTGGAGGCCGCCACCGGCGACATCCTCTGCATCCAGGACGCCGACCTCGAGTACGACCCCCGCGACCTGCCGGCCCTGCTCGAGCCGATCCTGGACGGCGACTACGAGGTCGTCTACGGCAGCCGCTTCCGGGGCAGCGCGGCCGGCCTCTACTACACCCAC
>Ga0081538_10004104_pt1 | contig 13533 bp, 10 predicted proteins | sample TabmetS5T2R1_FD_71022 | JGI IMG/M metagenome (GOLD analysis project Ga0081538, IMG submission 71022) | Tabebuia heterophylla rhizosphere microbial communities from the University of Puerto Rico - S5T2R1 | ecosystem: Host-associated > Plants > Roots > Rhizosphere ...
CCTTGTTGGTAAGTCGCATGGGCTACTCCTACGTGACATGCCGGATTTCAAGAGGAGGTATGTAAATCCATTAGCCGATGATCGCCTCGGCCTCGATCTCCACGAGCATCGTCGGCTCAATCAGACGGGTCACCGACACCAGCGTCGATGCCGGCCGGATATCCTTAAACACTTCTCCATGCGCCCGAATCACAGCGTCGGCATACTGCATATCGGTCACATAGATGCGCGTACGGACAACATGTTGGAGGCCAGCGCCGGCCTGCTGCAGGGCCCGATCGATGATTTTTAACGCCTGGACTGCCTGGGCATAGGGATCGTTGATAGCAATCACTTTGCCATCGGCTCCAAGCCCTGTCGTGCCTGCCACATAAACTGCGTTACCGACTTTGACCGCGCGTGAATACCCTGCCACTGGCTCGTAGGGTGAGCCTGACGAGATGTGCTGTCGTTCAGCCATGCTGCCCTCCAGAGAACAGTGTTGAGTGAGGAGTGCTGAGGACTGTGTGAGAAGAACACATGGTTCGGGGCTCATAGATATCTTGTCGGTCAGTTCGGTCAGGCCTCATGCCACAGTCCTCATGGCTATTATTTGTGGCAGCGCTCGCTCATCTCATACGCCATTGGAGTGCCCTTGTCCCTCGAGTACTGCCCGGGCGAGTGCTTCAGCGGCTTGATAGACCTCTTTCAGGGGTGCGCCGCAGTGTCGCGCCGCCTGGCGGCATGATTCGTATTCGGGCGAGATCTGGATCACTTGGCCGCGCCACTGGCCGACCTTTACTACAATCGGGCCGAAGGGCGTGTCCACTGTCTGCGAGAAACGTTGCAGTTTTTGGCGCCTGACCTCGTAAGTGCGCACGCCAAATGTCGAGGTGTGATGGAACAAGGTATCGACAATTGACTCTACTATGCCAGCCTCGCAGAGCACGGTGAGCTTCGTGGCCGGTCGATTTTTCTTCATGAAGATCGGTGTGTAAAAGACATCGAGGGCGCCCTGCGCGAATAACTGCTCCTGGGCATATTCAAACCATTCAGGGTTCATGTCGTCGAGGTTGGCTTCCAGCACCGTGATCATATCGGCATCGCCACGCGTGCCGTCCTCGCCGATAAAGACCCGCAGGAGGTTCGGGGCATGCGGCAGATCTTTGGTGCCTGCCCCATAGCCAATCTGCTCTACGCGCAGATAAGGGAGTGGCCCAAAGCTCTCAGCGAGGGTCGCCAGCAAGGCCCCGCCAGTGGGGGTTGTCAACTCCCCGTCAGGGCCCCGCGCATAGGTCGGGGCGCCCCTCAAGAGCTCGGCTGTCGCCGGGCCGGGAACGGGCAGCACGCCGTGGGCGGCCCGTATGAAACCCGCGCCGACGTTGACCGCTGAGGCCAGGACGCGCTGTACGTCGAGCAAGTCGAGCCCGATGATTGCCCCCGTGATGTCGACGATTGAATCGATTGCACCCACCTCGTGGAAATGCACCTGATCGGGAGTTGTATGATGGATGGTGGCCTCGGCCTCGGCCAAACGGGTGAACACCTCCAGGGCGCGATCCTGGATGCGCGGCGCCAGTCCGCTGCCACGCAGGATAGCCTCGATGTCCCGCAGACGACGATGCTGAGTGCCCGAATCATGCACATGCACCTGGAACTTCGTACCGGCGATACCATGCTTGGTGACTTTTTCGATGGAGAGCTCATACCCTGGAACATGCAGCGTCGCCAACTGCGCGCGCAGCTCTTCAAAGCTTGCCCCGGCATCGACTAAGGCCCCAATCGTCATGTCGCCGCTGATCCCGGAAAAACAGTCAAAGTATGCGGTGCGCATGGCTAGCCTCGTGCCTGTTATTCTCCCAGCAGGTTGATGATATGGGCCAAATAGCCAGCCCCGAAGCCATTATCGATGTTGACTGTGGCAACGCCCGCGGCACAGCTATTGAGCATGGTGAGCAGGGCGGCGATCCCCCCGAAGCTCGCGCCATAGCCGACGCTGGTGGGCACGGCGATGACCGGCTTATCGACGAGGCCACCGACCACACTGGCCAGCGCTCCCTCCATCCCCGCCACCACGATCAACACCCGCGCCTGAAAGAGCCTTTCACGCCGATCGAGGAGGCGGTGGATGCCTGCGACCCCCACATCATAGAGACGCTCCGTCATACTTCCCATGGTCTCCGCCGTGATCGCTGCCTCCTCGGCCACGGGGATGTCCGATGTCCCGGCGCTCACCACCAACACGACGCCTTTCGTCAGAGGACGTTGCCCGGATCGCAGGACGATGGCGCGCGCCTGGACATGATACACTGCCTCCGGAAAGAGCATCTGGACGGCAGCGAACGCCTCTTGACCGGCGCGGGTGGCGAGCACATCGCTGCCGGTGGCCCGGATGCGCTGCACAATCTGACACACTTGCTCGACTGTCTTGTCCTGGCAGAATACCACCTCAGGAAATCCCTGCCTCAAGCCACGGTGGTGGTCGATCTGCGCAAACCCAAGATCCTCATAGGGCAAGTGTCGGAGGACCTCCAGCCCTTCTTCCGGGGTCGCCCGTTGGTGATGAATATCTTCTAATAATTTGCGTATGAGGTGTATTTGCAAGGTTTCAATCGTCCCACAATCACGGGTTGGTGGTTTCAGGGGATGCCCAGCCCTTGGCGCGTTCGACCGCTCGGCGCCACCCGGCATAAAGCTCTGCTCGTCGCTCGGCCGACAGGACCGGGGTAAAGCGGGCCTCCCCTTGCCAGTTCGCCGCAATCTCCGCTTGGCTGGACCACACGCCCGTCGCCAGTCCGGCGAGATACGCGGCACCACGCGCCGTCGCCTCGACGCCTCTGGCACGGACCAGCGGGATTCCAAGGATATCCGCTTGCAACTGCAGCAGCAAGTTGTTCGCCGCCGCGCCGCCGTCGACGCGTATCTCAGGTACGGGCAAGCCAGTATCCTGTTGCATCGCCTCCAAGATATCTCGCGTCTGATAGGCGATGGCCTCTAACGCTGCCCGAACCAGGTGGGCTCGATTCACGCCGTGCGTCAATCCGACAATGGCTCCTCGTGCGTAGGGATCCCAATGGGGAGCCCCCAATCCTACAAACGCTGGAACTAGATAGACTCCGTTGGTGTCAGACACCTCAGCCGCGATGGCTTCACTGGTCTCGGCAGAGGTAAGCAACTGCAGGCCATCGCATAGCCACTGGATGACCGCGCCTGCAGTGAACACGCTGCCCTCCAATGCATATTCGGTGCGGTCGCCGAGCTCCCACGCCACTGTCGTCAGCAAGCCGTGAGAAGACGGAGTGGGGCTAGTACCCGTATGCAATAACAGAAAACCCCCGGTACCATAGGTGTGCTTGACCATCCCTGGCATGAAACATGCTTGTCCAAATAAGGCGGCCTGCTGATCGCCCGCGATGCCGGCGATCGGCAAGGTCGCACCGAGAAAAGCCGCCGGGTCGGTCAGCCCATACACCTGGCTTGATGGACGCACCTCAGGGAGTATCGCAGGCGGAATCTGTAAGGCTTCCAACAGCGTTGTATCCCACGTACGTTTGTGGATATTATAAAGCATTGTCCGAGCGGCATTCGACGCATCGGTGAGATGCAATCGTCCACGGGTCATCTGGTAGACGAGCCAACAATCTACTGTGCCAAAACATAGCTCGCCTCTGGCTGCACGCTGCCGCAGGCCGGGAGTATGTTCAAACAGCCATTGCAGTTTGGTAGCCGAGAAATAGGCATCGATCACCAAACCCGTGCGGGCGCGCACTTCGGAGGCAAGCCCCCGTTCCACGAGACGCTCGCACTGTGGCGTGCTACGCCGACATTGCCAGACAATGGCATTGGACACCGGTCGCCCTGAGGCTCTCTCCCACAGCAAGGTGGTTTCCCTCTGATTGGTGATGCCGATCGCCCTGATGTCGCGCGCGGAGACTCCTGATTGACGTATAGCCCGCTGGGCGACCTTCCGTTGCGAGGACCAGATTTCCATCGGATCGTGCTCAACCCAGCCGGGCTGTGGATAGATCTGGCGTAGCTCCTGGGTGGCTTGCGCGAGAAGAGCGCCCTCCGGGGCAAAGACGAGAGCACGTGAGCTGGTCGTTCCCTGGTCAAGGGCAAGCACATAACCGGCCATGGCTGGGTAAAAGATTCCTCGGCGACTGTGGACGCAAGGCGGTTCAGCATCTCAAAAGACGGGGTGCGAACACGCTCATGGCTTCGGATCCCGGTGACAGATGTCCTCCGTCTCCTGACGGGCTTGTGTAGCGCAGTATTGTAGCTAACTGTCGTCATGGCATCCAGCAAATTCTTCTTCTGAACCTGAATTCATTGCGTGTCTCGACATGGCATTCTCATTAGCGCGGCGAGGCAAGAAGCGACATCGGAGTCCTGGCTGCATGAAGTTCTTAAGGCAGCGACCGATATTCTAGAAGGTATTAAGAACAACAGCGAGGTAGCATGGCCCGTTTCTCACTACTGCACCAGCAGGCGCGCGCATCATCCGCCTCGCTATGTGTTGTGGAATGGGGCCGTCCGGTCAGGATAGAGAGAGGCCGCAGTGCTAGCTATCACTGTAAAAAATTCTCTTGACTTTAGCAACTGTTCTTGAGTAACTTTTGCAACATATAACATTATATTGCACCGACTTGTCATAATTTATCATATTAAACAAATTGCCGATCTTGTAGCGCATCGAGATGTACTGTGCACCGCTGCTCCGCGGACGCATCTTGGGAAGCTGCAACAGGACTGGGCTGCGAGGCCTCTGTAGGTGGTCTGCCGAGACCCTGCAGATAAGCACATAGCTGGTAAGGAGGAGTAATGGTTGAGCATGCTCTTGACTGGGTCGGAGGGCAATGGAGGAACAGCGAGGTCGAAGGGGTGGCGTGGGACGCTAGCCCCGCGCGTCTGTGGGGTGGGCCCGAGGTCGGTGGCGTGCTCCAGCAGGCGATGGATGCCCTAGACCTTGGTTTGTTAGTCCTGGCGCCGACCGGTCGTATCGTGTATTACAATCGGGCCTATGCCCGCCTTCGCGGCATAGCGCCTGGCGCGCTGCTCGGCCATCCAGTCGAAGCGCTCGATCGGCGACGGCGCGTGCGTGAGTTGTTACGCACAAAAACGCTCCCTCCCGAACGCGGGCTCCCTGACGAACGCCGCATTCACCAAGAAACGATCGTGCCCCTCTGGGAAGGTGGACAGCTTCGCGGCGTCGTGGTGGTGGTGAGTCCGATCCAGACACGGGTCGAATCCGGAAGCGAAGATGCCCCCCGCCGTGCACTGGGACATGGCAGTCATGAGTCACTCTGGCCGGCTCGCTATACCTTTGCCGACATCATCGGTCATAGCCCCGCCCTTGTGCAAGCGCGAGAACTCGCTCGACAATCAGCCCAGGGAGGGTCGTCGGTCCTGGTGGTGGGGGAAAGCGGCACGGGTAAGGAATTATTCGCCCATGCCATTCATGCCGCCGGCCCCCGTCATCGTCGGCCGTTTGTGCCGGTTGATTGTTCGGCTATTCCGCGCGAGCTCCTGGAATCCGAGCTGTTTGGGTACGCCCCAGGGGCGTTCACGGGAGCCTCGCGGGACGGGAAAGTGGGGAAGTTTGAGCTGGCAAACGGCGGCACAATTTTTCTGGATGAAATCGGCGAGATGCCGCTGGAGATGCAGGCGAAGTTGCTACGAGTGCTGCAAGAAAGGCAGCTCATTCGCGTCGGAGGGGTCACAACGCAACCGGTCACCTGCGCTGTGATCGCCGCCACGAACCGCGATCTCGAGACACTGGTGGCTCAGGGACGATTCCGCCGCGATTTGCTGTACCGGTTAGATGTGATCCGTCTTGAGGTGCCCCCGTTACGGGAACGCCCAGAGGACATTCCGCTATTGGTGAGGCACTACTGGGACCACAAAAGTCGGGAGCTAGGACGCGTGGCCCAGCTCTCCGCGGAGGCACTTCGTGTGCTGGAGGGCTATACGTGGCCGGGAAATGTGCGGGAGTTGGTGAACGTGGTCGAACGTCTGCTCGTGGGGAGCGTCAAACCGGTGATCGAGCCGAGCGATCTGCCCGCCGCGGTTCAAGCTGAAGGGGCGGGACGTCTCCGACGCTTTCCGCTGTTTCACCTGGGCACGGTCGTCGCTGAGGCTGAACGGCGGACCATCGAGCGCGCCTTGCGCCAGGCACAAGGTAATCGCAACAAGGCCGCTCAGCTCGTGGGCCTGTCGCGTGCCAGCTTCTATCGGAAGCTCAAAGCCTATGGCCTCTTGCAAGGAGAGCGGGAGATGCTCGCACTCCGGTCTCCGCTGTAACTCCGCAAGCCCGCTTGCCTCTTAGCGCCCTTCGAAGGGCGCTAAGAGGCAAGTACACCTTTTCCTCCAACACTTATCCACCCGAGCCGCTACTGCCCCTTAACCGCGGGTCCAGCGTGTCACGAATCCCATCCCCGAGCAGGTTGAAGGCCAGAACGGTCACCGTAATGGCCAGCCCCGGGAAGAACACCAGCCACCAGTGCGGCACCAGTGAGGTCAACGAATCAGCCAACATGTTCCCCCAGGTCGGCGTCGGCGGTGGAATGCCAACCCCCAGAAAGCCCAGCGCCGCCTCGATAATAATCGCCACCCCCAAATGCGTGGTCGCCAAGACCAAATAGGGCGCCAGGCACTGCGGTAAGATGTGCAGTCCCATGATCCTGAGTTGACTCGCCCCAACCGATCGGCCGGCCTCCACGTAGGCTAATTCCTTCACCGTCAAGGCCACTGATCGAATGACACGGCCACCGAAGGGGATTCGCGTCACCGCGATAGCCACGATGACGGCATGCATGCCCGTGCCGATGGCCATCGAAATCGCCATAGCAAGGATCAAGTCCGGGAATGACTGCAGGATCTCCATGATGCGCTGGCTCGTGAGATCGAACTTCCCACCTAGATAGCCACTCGCCAACCCCCACAGCGAGCCAACCGTCGTGCCGAGCAAGACGGCGCCAAAAGCGACCACGAGAGATGAGCGCGCGCCGTAGATCACCCGGCTCAGGGTATCTCTGCCGATCTGATCGGTACCAAAATAATTATGGCTGTCAGGCGGTTTCGCCATCCGTCGGAAGTCAGCTTTCAACGGGTCGTAGGGGACGATAAGCGGGGCGCTGATGGCGAGAAAGACGATGAGCAGCCCCACGATCGCACCCGCCGCGGCGGTTGGGTTATGTTTGGCAAAAATTCTTAGATTCCATGCCGTCGAACGCCGCCGACGGACTGCAGTGACGTTCTCTTCAGATGCCGCTGTGGTCTGGAGATACCCTCGCTGGTCCACGCCATCCTCTCAGGGTTCCACTACCGGTCTTCTCGCGTGCAGGACATGCGTTGCCTGTCATGGCTTGGTTGGATGACCATCGATAGGTATCACGCGCCTTTACTGATACCGAATCCGCGGATCAAGCCAGGCATAGCTCAAATCCACCATGACATTGATCAGGATGAAAATGATGCCATAGAGAAAGACCAGATTCTGCACGACGATGATGTCGCGTTCGATCACTGCCGTGACGAGAGTGCGGCCCAATCCTGGCACGCCGAAGGCCTGTTCGATCGCTACCGACCCCCCCAACACGAACCCCATCAAAATGCCTGACAGCGTAATGACGGGGAGGAGGGCATTGGGCAGGCTGTGACGGATCACCACCAGCCACTCGATGACCCCTTTGGCGCGCGCCGTCCTGACATAATCCTCACGGATGACTTCGAGGAGGCACGACCGCGACATCCTGGCGATATATGCTCCCTGCCCCAAGCCCAAGACGATGGCAGGGCCGATCACCAGCTGAAAGTTTATCCAGGGATCTTGCCACAGATGCACCACCAGCAGGGGAGCCTTGTAATTAAACCAGAACAACAGCGCCAGAACGATCAGCATGCCGAGCCAGAACCCGGGGATGGCCAGAAATAAGATAGATACGGAGCGGGCCACGTGATCGCTGAGGCTGTTCGGGCGAAAAGCGCTGATGATGCCCACCGGCAGACCGATAATCCATGAGATCACCACCGACAATAGCCCGATCTGGGCGCTCAAGGGGCCGCGGTGCATGATGATGTCAGCGACGCTCTCACCGCGAAAAAACGACTTGCCGAGGCTCCCCCTCGCGATGTCCTTCATCCAACGCAGATACTGCACCACCAGGGGATCGCTTAGGCCGAGATCTTCCATGATGCGGGCCCGGTCGGCGTCGGACAGCTTCGTGAAGCCTTCCATGCCAAACATCGCTACCAGAGGGTCCCCGGGCAGGATGCGCATTACCACAAAGATGATCACCGACACGCCGAAGAGGGTGAATAATCCGTACAAAATCCGTCTCAGGAGGTATTTCTGCACCGCAAGGCCCCACCCACAAGCTGTTGGCTTGGTTATTTGTCCAACCAAGCGGTGTCCCAGCGCACCACGTCATAGATCCCGAAGATGTGGTACGGATTGATCCCCTTGACATAGCCGTACCAGCCATCGTTAATCTTCTCCCAGGACACCGGTAGTAGCGGCGGGTCTTGTTCCATGATCATCTCGGCCTGACGCACCAGGGCCTTACGCTTCTCGGGATCGAGCTCACGATCGATTTGTTCCACCAGGCCATGGAATTCCTTGTTGGACCAGCGAGAATAGTTCTGCGGTCCATCCTTCCCATACCAGGCGTTGAAATAATCGGACGGATCCATGAGCGTCGACACGATGGCGCTGACGGCGATGTCGAAGTTGCCCGCCTGGGCTTCATCGAACCACACCGACGCCTGTACCGTCCGCAATTTCGTCTCGATGTTAAGTGCCTCTTTGAGCATCGCCTGAATGGCTACGGCCCAGAGCTTGAAGGTGGCGATTTCTCTGACCAGGAAGTCCACGTCCTTCAGGCCGTTAGGATAGCCCGCCTCCGCCATCAGCTTCCGAGCCGCCTGGATCGAGGCCTTGGGATCTGTCTGGTAGCCGAGCCGTTTCGACATCTCGTCGCCAGGCGTAGCCCACTCGGAGAAGGGGTAGATGAAGCCACCGACCAACATGGGGGCAACTTCTTTGACCACATCGACCAGCACCGGCCGATCGAAGACGAGGTGCATGGCGCGCCGGACACGTGGATCGTTGAATGGCTTCTTGTCGTTGTTCACCCACACCGCCTGAATCACGCTCTGGTAGAAATCGGTGGCGCTCATGCCAGGCGTCTCTTTGACCTTCTTCGCGCTGACGGGGTCGAGCAGACGCGCATAATCCACCTTTCCCGCCAATAACGCTTGCCCCAGCTCGGGCGAGAAGGGTGGCAAGTGATAGATCTCCAGGCGATCCAAGTATGGCAACCCCTTGTTCCAGTAGTGGGGGTTCTTCTCCATGACCCAGATCTCTTTGTCGACACGCCGCACATGCCTGAAGGGGCCGGTGCCGGGGAAATCCATGACGTTGCGTAAATTGTAGTCATTCTCCTCCAGCGTCTTCTTGCGTACAATGATGTTCCAGCCACTGGCAAACGCCCCCAGCATGAAGCTACTGGGTCGCGGCTCACGCAGCTGAAACGCGATGGTGTGGGGGTCGAGGATTTTGATCTCACTCACCGCGGAAAATAGCGGTGTGCGCGGAATGCTGATGCCCTTCGGCGGCCAGATGATACGCGAGAAGGTGGCCTGCACATCCTCGGCGGTGAAGTCGGCGCCGTCGTGGAATTTCACGCCTTGGCGCAGATAGAATGTGTACGTCGTGCCGTCGGGCGAGATCTCCCATGCATGGGCTAGATCGGGGATGATCGTCTGGCCATCCCGAGGGTCCCGGCGGATGAGGTTGTCATACATGGGCCCCTGGGCAGCCATATTGGCAACAGTTCCCGACTGATGGACGTCGAAGTGAGCCGGCGCGCTATGGACGCCATAGCGCAGGGTCCCACCGGATTTGGGATTCGGTTCCGGAGCCTTGAGCTGAAACCCTGGGCCTGGAGACTCAGCAGCACGGGCCTGCCGCGCCGGCAGGTGGGAGGCGAGAACCACGCTCCCACTCATCATGCCAAGCGTTCTCAGGAAAGCGCGCCGAGTGATCGTGTTGACACCTCTCATGTGAGGCTGATGATCAGGCATCCGAACACTCCTTATGACACACAGACGCCGCCTCGGGGTGGCTTTGCGCGGATGCTGATGGCCCTCCTTCCGGACGGCGCGACTGGACATGCAAGGCGGTTTCGTGATACTAAGACCGCCAGAAGAATTCTGTCAAGCGAAAAGGCTAGGCCTTACCCTGAGATAGCGCCGCCGATCGTACTTCTCCGTGCCCCAGAGGCGCCTGTTTCTCCAACACCGGCGGTGGCCCGGCATGGTGTATCAGGGCAGATGCGGACAGTGACAGGGCCGACGGTATTGGAGTCCTTCGCTCTGACGCCCCCGGATGGCCCCCTTCGTGAAGGAGATCGCTGATGACGCTTTTCATCAAATCATTATCAGGGTTAAGCCTGGTCAGTCTGGCTGTTGTCTTGGTCAGCGCTCAGGGAAAAGTGAACTTCTCCGGCACCTGGATCTTAGATAAGTCCAAGAGCGATGTATCGCAATTCATGGGGATCGGTGAGGACGCGGAGAAGGCGCAGAACACCAGCATGACGATGGTCGTCGACCAGCAGGGGACGAGCTTACGGGTGACCAGAACCCTGAAAACCCAGGGCGAGGAACGAAAGGAGATCCATACCTACAAGATCAATGGGGGCGAGACGACTAACACCGGCTTTCGTGGCGAGACCGTCGTCGCCAGAGCATTCTGGGAAGGGGATAAATTGGTCGTCGTGTCAACTCGCACCAAGAGGGTGCTGATGAAAGACATCTCGGCTGAAAGCCGCGGTGTGTGGAGTCTTGCGCCAGACGGTAAAACCCTCACGATCGCCGCACAGGTCAACAGCCCCCGTGGGGAGCAACGAGTCAAGGCGGTGTTCGATAAACAGTAGAACCGGCCGCAGAACCCAGGGTCGAGGTGCGCTAGAATGCGTGCCGAGCCTCTCGTGGCGCACACACAGTCAGGAGAATCCGAGGCTTTGTGAAGCGGTCTCGGACTGTTGCCTCCTTACGTCGGGATCAGTCGTGGCGCACCATCCGGAACGGTGAACCGTTGTAGCAGAAAGGCGTTCGAAGCAGGTTGCGCGACCGTGCTGGCAGCGATGTATCGTACATCCATCTGTGTGGGGCTGACGCTGACCTTGGTGTAGACGTGGTGCTTCAGGTCCAGATAGGCGATATGGGGATTCACCCGCGGCACAAGCTTGCGCCCCAGCGCTGTCAGGTCTTGCCCGGTTATTTCGGCCGAGCCGAACGAGCTTACCGAGGCCCCGACGAATTCGACCGCCACAGCGGGGCTGGACGAATCTTTAAAATCAGGCCGCAAGACGCCGGCCAGACAGTTGTGGACATCGCCGGTGCAGACCGCCACATTGCGTAGCCTCTGGTCAGCGACGAATTGCAGCAGTTGGGTGCGTTCGCTCGGATAGCCATCCCAGGCATCCAGGTTGACATAGACATCCTGATCGATGGCGCCCGGTTGCCGCAGGATGCTGAGAGGCAGGCGCTCAGCGCGGCTCCCTTGTTGATTGATCACCGCAAAGCGCATCATCATTACTGGGTTCAACAGGCATTTCCACTGCGCCTGCGACGCTTGCAACGTCGATTGCAACCAGTGTTTCTGCGCCTCCCCCAGCATGGTCCGCGTCGGCTCTTCAAGTGCCGGGCAACCAGCGATCAACAAATCCCGCTCGCACACTACGCCATCGCGATACTGGCGCTCATCCAACACGAAAACCTCTAGCACATCGCCAAATGCCAACTGACGGTAGAGTCGCACACGTGGAGGATCATCGGCGCTAAGGGGTTCGATCGGCTGCACCGGCATGTACTCCAGAAACGCCGTGTAGGCGTCCCGCTGGCGTTGCGGGTCTTGCTGCGATACTTCTGTCCCGGCGTAGTTATTGAATAGTTCATGATCATCCCACAGCACGATCCATGGGAAGCGACGCCGGACTTCCCGTAGATGGGGATCAGAGAAGTATAATTGATACTTTTGCCGGTACGTGATCAAGTCGGCGGCCTGGATGTTGTCCTCCCGGACGTAACCATGCTCCAACCCGACATGGCCGGCCTCATAGATGTGGTCGCCGAGGTGCACGCAGAAATCGAGCTGTTCCCGGGCGAGCTGAGCATAGATGGTGTAAAAGCCCTGGGTAAAGTTCTGACAGGAGACAAACGCGAAGCTTACGGCCTGAGGATGCATATCTGGCGCCGGCGCCGTCTTGGTTTGCCCCACCACGCTGTGGTAGCCAGTATCGCTAAAGAATCGGTAATAGTACCGTGTCGCTGGAGCTAATCGGTCGGCCATGACTTTCACCGTGTGATCGACGGAGCCATCGGTGTCGATTTCGCCCTCGACCGCGATGCTACCTGAGGAGAAGTCTGGCGAGACCGCCACCTGATAGTGCACTGCAACCATCTCCCCCAATGGGCGCTGGGCTTCCTCCGGGACACGGGTCCACAGGACTACACGATCCGGCTGTGGGTCCCCCGAGGCAACGCCGCAGTCATGGCTCAAGGGAGGGCTCGTCTGGGCTGAGGCCAGCCGATTGGCGACGAAGACGACGGGGGTGGCGAGCACCCCTTGCAAGAGCGAGCGGCGGGTTAGCATCTAGAAAACTCCCTCTGTCTGCGGGCGCCACTGTGAGGGTGGCGCATCCCACGCCCAGGCGAATGATCATCGCGCCAGGGCGTGAATCACGCGACCCTTTCTCCGCTTGCTGACCTGGCACCACATCGCCAAGCGGACAGTTGGCGAACCACAGGGGCTTGGCTTCGGGTTGCACAGTAAGGGCACGCAACCGAGCGCGTTCGCCACGCAATTTCGCCTGAACTCTCAGTGGCATCGACGCGGGAGAATGCACGCGCACGCGTGTTGTGGGCATCGCGACCAGTATGTTATAGTGAGCGCTACCGCTGAACACATTTGACGATGCATGAACCTGCAAATCCATGTGGCAGCCATCAACCCGATCAACGATAGAGCTCGGCTGTGCCACTCACGACAAGTTTAGGATACCCCAAATGATGCGTCCGGCGCGGGCGATTGGCGCCATGACGGGGGATCAACGCCGGACGGGTCGCCGCCCCATCGAGAAGCAGGGACCGTCAACCAGGGAGAAGTGGCACGCAGACGAAGAGCAGCCGGCGCCTCTGGATCACCATTACCTTCATGCTCCTGTTGGCCGCCTCACAGGGGGTAGGCCAAGCCTGGGGGAAGACCGAGATCCATTTCTGGCACGCCATGAGTGGGCATCTGAACGCTGCGGTTGATGTGCTCGCCAAGAAATTCAACGAAAAACAGAGTGATTACGAGGTGAAGCCGCTGCACAAGGGCACCTATCCGGAAACGCTGGCGGCCGCCATCGCCACCTATCGCTCCAAGACACCTCCGCACATTGTCCAAGTCTTCGATGTCGGCACGCAGACTATGTTGCTCTCAGGAGCGATCATGCCTGTCTTTCAACTGATGAAAGATCAGGGGATCGCCGTCGACTGGAGCGATTTTAT
>Ga0081538_10004105_pt1 | contig 13533 bp, 11 predicted proteins | sample TabmetS5T2R1_FD_71022 | JGI IMG/M metagenome (GOLD analysis project Ga0081538, IMG submission 71022) | Tabebuia heterophylla rhizosphere microbial communities from the University of Puerto Rico - S5T2R1 | ecosystem: Host-associated > Plants > Roots > Rhizosphere ...
GGGTGGGGGGGCCCGGCCCCGGGGGGGGCGGGCGCCCCCCCCCCCCCCCGCCCGCCAGCAGCGCCGCCCCCGCCCCCCGCCGGCCGGCCTCGGCGAGGAGGCCGCTCCGGTCCACCAGGGCACCCCTTCGGGGTTCCCCGGACCCCTCCCGGTCCACCGGGGCACCCCTTCGGGGTTCCCCGGACCCCTCCGGCGGCTCGGCGGCGGCGTCGGAGACGACCAGGAGGCCCGCGCCGGCGTGGACGGCGGCGGCCGCCTCCTCGCCGAGGCGCCGGCAGGCGGTGCGCAGGCCGCCGGGGCCCTCGCCGGCCGGCCAGGTGGCGTCGAGCACCCGCGGCGCCAGCCCGAGCGCCGGGTCGGCCAGGCCCCGCAGCCCGTCGGGGCTGAGCACGAAGGTCGGCAGCGCGACCAGCCGGGCGGCCTCGGGGTCCTCGCGCAGCAGCGGCCCGCGACCGCCCAGCAGGGTCCGCTTGGAGAGCACGTGCCGTTCCCGCAGGTGGTCGATGGGCGGGTTGGTGACCTGGGCGAAGCGCTGGCGCAGGTAGTGGCCGACCGGCCGTGTGGTGGCGCCGAGCACGGCGGGCGGGGTGTCGTCGCCCATGGAGGCGGTCGGCTCCTTGCCGGCGGCCGCCATCGGCCGCAGCACGGTGGTGATCAGCTCCCTGGTGAAGCCGAAGGCGGCCTGGGCGGCGACCAGCCGCCGCCCCTCCGGGCCGTCGGCGGCCGGCGGGGCCACCGCGGCGCCGGGCTCGGCGGTGCGCAGGTGCTCGGCCACCCAGGCGCTCCAGGGCCGGGCGGCGGCCAGCTCGGCCTTGAGGTCGGCGTCGGTGAGCAGGCCGCGCTCCGGGTCGACGCAGAGCATCTGGCCGGGCCCGAGCCGCCCGCGCCGCACCCGGCCGCGCCCGGCCAGCTCGACCGCGCCGGTCTCCGAGGCGCAGACCACCAGGCCGTCGGCGCAGGCCTCCCACCGCAGCGGCCGCAGCCCGTTGCGGTCCAGGGCCGCGCCGACCCGGCGGCCGTCGGTGAACACCAGGCCGGCGGGGCCGTCCCAGGGCTCGGTGAGGCAGGCGTGGTAGCGGTAGAAGTCCCGCAGGGCGTGGTCCTCGCCGATTCCCTCCTGGGGCTCCACCGCCGGGACCAGCATGGCCAGCGCGTGGCAGACGTCGCGGCCGCCGCGGACCAGCAGCTCCACCGCGTTGTCGAGCTTGGCCGAGTCGGAGCCGTCGGGGTCGAGCACCGGCAGCAGCAGCTCCTCGGCCGCCAGCCCGACGCCGGCGGCGCCGAGGTTGCCCTCGCGGGCCCGCATCCAGGCCTGGTTGCCGTCGAGGGTGTTGATCTCGCCGTTGTGGCAGAGGAAGCGGAACGGCTGCGCACGCTCCCAGGACGGCGTGGTGTTGGTCGAGTAGCGCTGGTGGAAGATGGCGAACGGCACCGCCAGGTCCCCGGCGGCGAGGTCGGGGTAGAAGGCGGCGAGCTGGTCGGCGGCGCACAGCGCCTTGTAGGTCACCGTCCGCGTCGAGCAGGAGGCGAGGTAGAGGGGGGCCCCGGCGGCCCGCGCGGCCCGCGCGGCCGCCCGCCCGGCCCGGAAGCAGCGCCGCTCCGCCGCCTCCGCGTCGGGGTCGGACACCAGGAACACCGCCTGCTCGACGCGGGGCGCCGTGGCCCGGGCGAGGTCGCCGAGGGCCGCCTCGTCGACCGGGACGGCCCGCCAGCACAGCAGCTCCAGGTCCTCACCGGCGAGGGACTCCTCGACCGCGCGCCGGGCCCGCCCGGCGGCCTCCGGGTCGCGGGGCAGGAAGGCCATGGCCACGCCGAGCCGGCCGGCGCCGGCGTGGGCGCGGCCGGCGTGCCCGGCGTGCCCGGCGCGGAAGAACCCGTCCGGCAGCGGCAGCAGCACGCCGGCCCCGTCGCCGGTGCGCGCGTCGGCCGCGACCGCGCCACGGTGGCGCAGGCGCTCCAGCCCGCCGAGGGCGGCGTCGAGGACGGCCCGGCTCGGACGGCCGCGCACGTCGGCCACGAAGCCGATGCCGCAGGCGTCGCGCTCGTCGCGGCGCGGGTCGTACAGGCCGGTGCGGCCGCCGCCCGCGAGGGCCCGTTCGTCCATCTCGCCTCCGTTCGCACTGCAGTGCAGACGCCGGAGGTCGCGCGGCGGACGACGGTGTCCCGGGACACGAAAACGGCGCCCGCTGGGCGAGCGCCGTTGCTCTTCGCAGCAGAGGTTACGGACGCCCCGCGAGGACGTCAACAACGACGCCGCCGAGCCCGAGCAGCCCGAGCCCGGCGGCCAGCAGCCAGAGCAACGGGGCCTGGTCGGCCGCGGTGGAGGCCGGCCGTGGCCCCCGCCCGGAGCGGCGCCCTCCTGGGACGGGGCCGGCCGTTCACCTATCCGGTCGACCGCCGCTGCCGCACGACGAAGCCGACGGCCGCCGCGATGCCGGCCCCCAGCAGGACCAGGACCGCGAACCGGTGGCCGCCGGTGGGGGCGGTCCCGCCGGCGCCGGTGGCCATGCCGCCCGCCGGGGCGGCCTGGCCGGCCGGGACCTCCAGGTAGCCGCTGGGCGAGGGGAACCTCGCCCCGGAGAGCAGCACGCCGCCGTCCGAGGCCAGGTCGACCGCCTGGTCGCCGGGGAGGGCCTGGATGAACCGGACCTTGCTCTTCCCCGACGCCGGGCGGGACATGTCGTCGTCCAGCCGCATGGCCCTGCCGGAGGTGAGCTGCCCGAACACGGCCACGGTGTAGGCGCGGCCGGCCTTCAGGGCGACGGTCGCGGCGGCCAGTCGTCGGTGGAGCATCGCGCCTCCCGCTCGTCGGTACCGGGGGCGCGAACAAGACACCGTGGTACGCCCCCGCAAGCTCGCCACGCATGCCGTCACGTGCCGATTCAGCCGCCGTTGTCGATCCGCGCAACCCTGCGTAGCCCCTGTAGATCCGCGTAGCTATGGTCATAAGAGAAGGCGAGCGCGCTGCGGCACGGCGTCGCCACGTGGGACACTCTGGGCGAGATGGGACCGCATGCATCCTGAAGGCGCGGCGCGGCAGGTCTTCCTGGAGCGGTTCGGCCGCCCGCCGGAGGGCGTCTGGGCCGCGCCGGCCCGGGTCAACCTGATCGGCGAGCACACCGACTACAACGACGGCTTCGTGCTGCCGCTGGCGATCGACCGGCGGGTCACCGTGGCCGCGGCCCGCCGTCCCGACGACCTGCTGCGCCTGGTGTCGCTGCAGCGGGGCGAGCGGGCGCTGCGGCTCGGGGAGGTGCGGCCCGGCGGGGTCGACGGTTGGGCGGCGTACGCGGCCGGGCCGCTCTGGTCGCTGCTGGAGGAGGGCGCCGAGGTGGGCGGGCTCGACCTGGTGCTCGCCAGCGACGTCCCGATCGGCTCGGGCCTGTCCTCCAGCGCCGCGGTCGAGTGCGCGACCCTGCTGGCCGCCCGCGACCTGTACGGCGGCCCCGGCGACCCGGCGCGGCTCGCCCAGCTGGCCCAGCGGGCGGAGAACGAGGTGGTCGGGGTCCCCAGCGGCATCATGGACCAGATGGCGGCGATGGCATGCAGGGCCGGGCACGTGCTGCTGCTCGACTGCCGCACCCTGGGGGTCGAGCAGGTGCCGTTCGCGCCCGCCGGCGCGGGCCTGGTCCTGCTGGTGGTCGACACCAGGACCGCCCACTCGCTGGCCGGGAGCGCCTACGCCGAGCGCCGCCGCGCCTGCGAGCGGGTGGCCAGGCTGCTGGGGGTGCCGGCGCTGCGCGACGCCACCCAGGCCGACCTGGACGCCGCCGGCGACCGGCTGGGCGAGGTGGCCTTGCGGCGCGCCCGGCACGTGGTCGCCGAGAACGCCCGCGTCCTCGCCGTGGCGGACCGGCTCCGGCAGGGCCGGCCCGAGGCGATCGGCGACGCGCTGACCGCCTCCCACGCCTCCCTGCGCGACGACTACCAGGTCAGCGCCCCCGAGCTGGACGCCGCGGTGGAGGCCGCGCTGGCAGCGGGGGCGCTGGGCGCCCGCATGACCGGCGCCGGGTTCGGCGGCTGCGCCCTCGCGCTGGTGCCGGCCGGCGCGGCCGAGAAGGTCACCGAGACGGTCACCGGGACCTTCGCCGGTCGCGGCTTCCGCGAGCCCGAGGTCTTCGGCGCCCACCCCGCCGACGGCGCGGCGAGGGTCGCGTGAGGCGGCCATGACCGGCGTGGCCCGCCCCGTGCCCCGCCGGCTGAGCGCCGAGGCGGCCGAGCACCTCCACCGGCTGATCGCCGGCTGGCAGGTCATCGCCGACCTGGCCTTCGCCGACCTGCTGCTGTTCCTGCCGGTCGACGACGCCGAGACGTTCCGGATCGTCGGCCAGCTGCGGCCCTACACCGCCCGCACCCTCTACCCCGCCGACCTGGTCGGCGAGGTGGTCGAGCCGACCTGGCACCCGTACGTGGAACGGGCCTGGCGCGAGGGGCGGCGGCTGCGCTCCCCGGAGCCGATCCTGATCGACGCGGAGGCGGTGCGGGTCGAGACGGTGCCGGTCCGCCACGGCGGCGAGGTGGTGGCGGTGCTGAGCGTCGAGTCCCCGGAGACGCCCGCCCGCCCCACCGGCCGGCTGGAGGCGGCCTACCTGGGCGCGGCCGACGCCCTGCTGGAGATGGTGGCCGACGGAAGCTTCCCGTTCGAGGAGGACCACGACCCGACCGCCTCCCCGCGGGTCGGCGACGGCCTGGTGGTGCTGGACGCCAGCGGCCGGGTCGAGTTCGCCAGCCCCAACGCGACCTCCGCGTTCCGGCGGATGGGCACCAACGCCCTGCCCCTCGGGCAGCCGTTCCCCCAGCGGGCGGCGATCCTGGTCGCCGAGGCGATGGCCGGCAGCCGCCCGGTCGAGGCCGAGATCGAGGCCGACGGCGCCGTCAGCGACGTCCGCATCGTGCCGCTGCTGCAGGGCACCGGCCGGCGGGGCGCCCTGGCCCTGGTCCGCGAGGTCACCGAGCTGCGCCGCCTCGACCGGGTCATCTCCCGCCGCGAGGCGGCGATCCGGGAGGTCCACCACCGGGTCAAGAACAACCTCCAGACGGTCGCCGCGCTGCTGCGGCTCCAGGCCCGCCGGCTCGGGGACCACCCGACGGCGGTGGCGGCCCTGGAGGACTCGGTCCACCGCATCGCCTCGATCGCGCTGGTCCACGAGACGCTGATCGAGGAGTTCGAGGGCGCGGTGGACATGGCCGACGTCGCCAGGCGGGTGGTGCGCATGCTGGAGGGCTCCCTGGGCCGCGAGGACGTGCGGATCGAGCTGCGGACGGGGTCGGTGCGGGTCGACGCCGCGGTGGCCACGCCGCTGGCGGTGGTGCTCAACGAGCTGATCCAGAACGCCGTCGAGCACGGCCTCGGCGACGGGCCGGGGACGGTGGCGGTCGAGCTGCACGGCGGCGGCCGCGAGCCGGTCAGCCTGCAGGTGCGCGACGACGGTGGCGGCCCGCCGGCCCGCCAGGGCGACACCGGGGACGGCGGCCTGGGCCTGCGGCTGGTGCGGGCGCTGGTCGAGGAGGAGCTGGGCGGCCAGTTCACCCTGACCGGCGGACCCGGCCGCGGTGCCCTGGCCGTCGCGGTCGTCCCGGCCCCAGAGCGGCAGGGCTGAGGCCGCGTGCCCCGGGTCCGGGTGATGATCGCCTCGCCGCTGGAGGAGGCGCTGGCCGGCCGGGTCGCGGAGGCCGACCCGCGGGTCGAGCTGCTGTTCGACCCGGCGCTGCTGCCGCCCGCCCGCTACCCCGGGGACCACGCCGGCGAGCCCGGCTTCCGGCGGGACCCCGACGGCGAGGCACGCTGGCGGGCCATGCTGGACCGCGCCGAGGTGGCCTTCGGCGTCCCCGGCGACACGCCGGAGGGCCTGGCCGCGCTGCTGGCCGAAGCCCCGCGGCTCCGCTGGGTCCACGCCACCAGCGCCGGCGCCGGCGAGCTGGTCCGCCGGGCCGGCCTCGACCGCGCCGCGCTCGACCGGGTCGTGGTCACCACCTCCAGCGGCGTGCACGCGGTGCCGCTGGCCGAGTTCGCCGTCCTCGGCATGCTGGCGGTCGCCAAGGACCTGCCCGGACTGATCGCCGGCCAGCGCGCCCGTTCGTGGCCGACGGTGCGGCAGCCGTTCCGGGAGCTGCACGGCCAGACGCTGGTGCTGGTCGGCCTCGGCGACATCGGGCGCGAGACGGCCCGGCTCGGCAAGGCCCTCGGCATGCGCACCGTCGGCGTGCGGCGCAGCTCCGGGCCGCCGCCGCCGTACGCCGACGAGGTGCACGGGCCCGACCGCCTGCCGGAGCTGGCCGGCCGCGCCGACGCCATGGTGGTGAGCCTGCCGCTCACCGAGGCGACCGCCGGGCTGATCGACAAGGCCACCATCGAGCGCCTGCCGCCGGGGTGCGTCTTCGTCAACGTCGGCCGTGGCGGGGTGGTCGACGAGGAGGCGCTGGTCGAGGCGCTGCGTGGGCGCCGCATCGCCGGGGCCGTCCTCGACGTGTTCGCGACCGAGCCCCTGCCGGCCTCCTCGCCCCTCTGGACGCTGCCCAACGTGCTGGTGAGCCCCCACGCGGCGGCGCTGTCGGAACGCGAGAACGAGCGCATCGTCGAGCTGTTCGTCGCCGACCTGCGGCGCTTCCTGGACGGCCGGCCGCTGGCCAACGCCGTCGAACCGGGCGTCTGGTACTGACCTTAGGCCGCGCTTACCCCCGAACCGGCATCCTCGGGACGGCACGGCAGTCGTCCGCAAAGGAGGATCGTTTGTCGGATCAGCCGGTCGCGACGGCGCCGGCGCGACGGCGGTGGCGGGGGCCTCTCGTCGCCGTCGTGCTCGCCGCGCTGGCGGTCGTGCTCTTCGCCGCGGCCGCGTTCAGCAGCACCGGCTCGTCGTCGGGCTCCACGGGCGGGACGTCGGGGTACCAGCAGGTACAGCAGACGCCCAGCCAGGACGGCCGGGGGCGTGACTGCCCCGGCAAGTCCGGGCGCAACCAGCCCGCCAACCCGAGCGACGAGCCCGCCCTGCAGACGTAGCCGCTGCACCCCCCGGGTCGGGGCGCCCGGCGGTGGCCGGGTGCTCCCGACCGGGGGTCACTCCTCCGGCTCGGCCCCGCCGGGGAGGTGGCGGGCGGCGAAGCGCAGCAGCACCCCGGCCTGGCGGATCCGCTCCTCGACCACCAGGGCGCCGTGGCCGGCGTCGAAGCGGTCCAGCTCGAACGGCTTGCCAAGCGCCGCCAGGCGGTCGGCGTAGTTGAGCACCTGCTGCAGCGGGCAGCGGGTGTCGTTGTCGCCCACCATCAGCAGCACCGGCGCCTCCACCCTGTTCGCGTAGGTGATCGGCGAGCGCTCCACGAACAGCTCCGGCCGCTCGTCCGGGCCGCCGCCGAACAGGCTGCGGTCGAACGCCTGCAACGCCTCGGACTCGTCGGCGTAGGCGGCCAGGTAGTCGGCGACGGGGACCACCGCCATCGCCGCCCGCCAGCCTTCCGGCCTGGTCCCGATCGTCTGCAGGGTCACGTAACCGCCCCACGAGGCGCCGCTGATGGCCACCTGGTCGGGGTCGGCCAGGCCGCGGGCGACCAGGTCGTCGCGGCCGGCGGTGACGTCCTCGACCTCCGGACGGCCCGGGTCGCCCTCCAGGGCGTCCTGCCAGCGCTTGCCGTAGCCGGTGGAGCCGCGGTAGTTGACCAGCGCGACCAGGTAGCCGTGGTCGACGAAGGCCTGCACCTCCGGGTCCCAGCCGTCGGCGTCGTGGTGGTGGGGACCGCCGTGGACCAGCATCAGGGTGGGGTGCGGCCCGGCGCCCGGCGGCGCCGCCAGGAACCCGTGCACCTGGTCGCCGTCGGGGTTGCGGAAGGTCCAGCTCTCGTAGGCGACGCCGGCCGGCGCCCGCGCGCCGGGCGGGCGCAGCACGGCGTCGTCCTGGCCGACCGCCCGCACCTGCGGCGGCGCCGCCCCCGACGACCAGCGGTACCAGACCTGGCCGTCGGGCCGGACGCCGGCGCGGACGATCGAGCCGGCCGGGTGGTCGAGCCGCTCGCTGGTCCCCGACGCCAGGTCGTGGCGGTACAGCTCGTTGCGGCCGAGGTGGGTGTGGACCAGGAGCAGCGCGGCGGCGTCCGGCCACCAGTCGGCCACCTCGACCTCGCCGGGCAGGTCGACGTCGAGGTCGACCCGCTCGCCGCTGCCGGGGTCCCAGACGGCGGGCCGCAGGCGCCCCGCCCGCTCGTGCAGCAGCGCCAGCCGGCCGTCGCCCGCGACCGGCGAGAAGCCGGCCGCGAACAGGCCGTAGCCCTCGCCGTCCCAGAGGTCGGCGACCGGCCTCATGGCCTCGGCGTCGAAGGCGCGCAGCGCCGGGTGCAGGTTGTCGCCGTGCTCGGCGTGGTGGACCACCAGCAGGCGGCCGTCGCGCGACAGGTCGCCGAGCTCGACCATCTCGCCGTGGCGGTAGAGCTCGGCGGAGCCGCCGCCGAGCTCGCCCACCCGGACCGAGAAGCCGTCCCTGCCCGCCAGCCCGACCGCCACCCGGCCCTTGGGGCCGAGGGCGAGGCCGGCGGTCCAGGCCGGCTCCACGTCGGCCAGCAGCGGCGTCGTCTCGCCGCCGCCGAACGGCTGCTGCAGCCAGCGGCCGACCTCGTCGCCCTTGGAGTCCTCGAACCAGACGACCTGCGCGCCGTCGGGGGTCACCGTGCCCGCCACCACGCCGGTGGGGTGGTCGGAGACCTGACGGTGGCGGCCGGCGGCCCGGTCCCAGGCGTGCACCTGCCAGGACCCCGACAGGTTGGAGGCGTAGACGAGGCGGTCAGGACGGTCGACGGCCCACCGCGGCAGGGTGAGCGAGGGGGCCCGGTAGCGCTGCTTCCAGCGTGGCTCTGCCATGGCAGCATCGTACGCATGGCGGTCATCCTCGTCACAGGCGCAACCTCCGGCATCGGCAGGGACGCCGCCCTGCGGCTGGCCCGCGCCGGGCACCGGGTCCTGGTGGGCGGGCGCCGGCCGGCGGCGCTCGCCGAGCTCGCCGCCGCGTCCGCCGGACGGCTGGAGCCGCTGCTCCTCGACGTCGCCGACGGCGGCTCGGTGGCGGCGGCCCGCGCCGAGGTCGACCGGCGCACCGCCGGCGGCGGCCTCGACGTGCTGGTCAACAACGCCGGCTACGCCCTCCCGGGACCGCTGGAGGCGCTCACCGAGGCCGACCTGCGGGCGCTGTTCGACACCAACGTCTTCGGGATGCTGGCGGTGACGCGCGCGTTCCTGCCCCGCATGCGCGAGCGTGGCAGCGGCAGGGTCGTCAACGTGGGCAGCGTCATGGGCCGCGTCACCATGCCGCTGCTCGGTGCCTACAACGCCAGCAAGTACGCGGTGGTGGCGCTGACCGACGCGCTGCGCATGGAGCTGGCGCCGTTCGGCGTGCGGGTGGTGCTGGTGGAGCCGGGCGCGATCCACTCGGCCTTCACGGCGCGCGCGCTGGAGCGGCTGGCCCGCTACCGGGACCCCGGCTCGCCGTACGCCGACGCCGTCGCCGGCACCGCCGCCGCCTGGGAGCGGGTCTACCGGTTCGCCGCCGCCCCGGCCGCGGTGTCGCGCGCGATCGAGCGCGCGGCGACCACCTCCCGGCCGGCCGCCCGCTACGTCGTGCCCGCCTGCTACCGCGCGCTGCCGGCGGCGCTGGCGCTGGCGCCCGTCCGGCTGGCCGACGCCGCCAGGCGCCGCGTCATGGGCTGGTGAGGCGCACCTGCCGCGCGGGGTGGCCGCGACGCAGGACCCGTCCTGGCAGTAGCCGCGCGGTCGGGGCTGGGGTCGAATGGCGGAACCGATCCGGCGCTGCCGGTGTACCGGTGTGCGAGACCCAGTCCGTGGAGGGCCGACCACTGGACGACCAGGAGCTCGTCGAGCAGGCACGAGGGGGCGATGCGCGTGCCTACGAGGCGCTGGTGCGGCGTTACCAGGACCTCGCCTTCCGGACGGCCTACGTGATCGCAGGGACCGCCGCCGACGCCGAGGACGCGGCCCAGGAGGGGTTCGTGAAGGCCTGGTCCGCGCTGGGCAGGTTCCGCACCGGGGCGGCGTTCCGGCCCTGGCTGCTGACGATCGTGGCCAACGAGGCCCGCAACCGCCGCCGCTCCGGCCGCCGGCAGGACGACCTCGCGCTGCGGGTCGCCGAGGACCGCCCCTCGGGGGACGCGGCCCCGTCCCCCGAGGTGGCGGCCGTGGCCTCCGAGCAGCGCCGGCTGCTGCTGGCCGCCGTCGGCCGCCTCGGCGAGGCGGACCGCCAGGTGATCGCCTGCCGCTACTTCCTGGAGCTGTCCGAGGCGGAGATGGCCGGCGCCCTCGGCTGCCGCCCGGGGACCGTCAAGTCGCGGCTGTCGCGGGCCCTCCAGCGGCTGCGGTCGGTGGTGGACGAGCCGGTGGAGGTGCGGGAATGAGCGGGCGTGAGCTGGAGCTGGAGCGCGCCCTCGCCGACCTCGGCGCCCACCTCCAGTTCCCCGCCACCCCCGACCTCGCGGCGGCGGTGGCGGCCCGGCTGGAGGAGGCCCCGGCCGCCACCGCGGCCGGCCGGCGGCGCGGCCCCGCGGCCACGCGCGGGCCCGCGGGGCTGGCGCGGCTGCCGCGGCGGCCCGGGTGGCGGCTGGCCGTCGCCGGGCTGGCCGCGGTGGTGCTGGCCGCCGCCGTGCTGGTCGCCTCCCCGGGCACCCGCGAGGCGGTCGCCAGGCGCCTCGGGCTGCGCGGGGTCGAGATCCGCATCGGCGGCCGGCCGCCCTCGCCGACGGTGACCACGCGGCCGGGCGAGCGCCTGGCGCTCGGTGTCGGCGAGCTGGTCACGCTGGACGAGGCGCGCCGCCTGGTCGCCTTCCCGGTGCTGGTGCCGACCGCGGCCGGGTTCCAGCGGCCCGACGCGGTCTTCGTGGACACCGGCCAGCCGCCGGGCGGCCGCGTCGACCTGGTCTACCGCGAGCGGCCGGGGCTGCCCGCCAGCCAGTTCACCGCCGCCGCGCTGCTGATCACCCAGTTCCAGGGCCGGCTCACCGCCGACTTCGTCAAGAAGGTGACCGCCGGGGGGCTGGTCGAGGAGGTCACCGTCGGCGGCCGGCCCGGCTACTGGTTCAGCGGCGAGCCGCACTTCTACACCTACCGGGACAACGCCGGCGGCCTGGTCGACGAGCGCACCCGCCTGGCCGGCAACACCCTGGTCTGGCAGGCCGGCGAGCAGACCCTGCGCCTGGAGGGCCAGCTCCCCAGGGAGGAGGCCCTGCGGATCGCCGGGTCGATGCGCTGAACGGGCGGTTTCCGGGTCGCCGTCGCGGGTCATCCCGACGCGTCAGCGACACCGACGAAGGGATCGAACCGTGCAGATCGACAAGGGCACGATCATGGACCTGCTCCGCGAGCGCGGCCAGCAGGACCAGGCGACCCAGGCCCAGCAGGAGCTCCCCGACCAGGTCGACACCGACCGGGACGCGGGCCTGCTGCAGCGCTTCGGCGTCGACCCGCAGGAGCTGCTGCAGCGGTTCACCGGCGGGGGCGGCCTGCCCAAGTTCTGACCCGGCCGGCGCCGCTCAGCCGGCGCCGAGGTCGAGGACCGGGCGGAAGGCGGCCGCCCACGCACGGGCGTTGGCGGCCGCCACCTCGAGGACGGTGAGCTGGTCGGCGACCCGTGAGGGGTTGGTGGACCCCGGGGTCGCCTTGGCGGTCAGGCTGCCCTCCACCCCGAGGACCGCCAGGTCCGCCCCGGCCAGGGCGGGGTGGACGGCGGCCAGCTCGGCGGCGCCGAGGTCGGCCAGCCGGCCGCCGCGGCCCGCGGCGCGGCGCACCGCGGCGGCCACGGCGGCGTGCGCCTCCCGGAAGGGGACGCCGGCGCGGACCAGCGCCTCGGCCAGGTCCACGGCGGTGCCGTCGGTCGCCTCGGCGTCGGCCAGCATCCGCGCGCGGTCCGGCCCCAGCCCGGCGACCAGCCCACCGAGCGCGCCCATGGAGGCGACCAGGGTGTCGACCGCCTCGAAGGCGGCCGGCTTGTCCTCCTGCAGGTCGCGGCCGTAGGCCAGCGGCAGGCCCTTGAGGGTGGCGAGCAGCCCGGTGAGCCGTCCGAGCACCGTCCCGGCGCGGCCGCGGACCAGCTCGGCCACGTCCGGGTTGCGCTTCTGCGGCAGCATGCTGGACCCGGTCGCCCAGGCGTCGGGTAGCCGCACCCACCCCCTGCCGGCCCACAGGGTCAGGTCCTCGGCCAGCCGGGAGGCGTGGACCATGGCGATGGCGGCGGCCGCCAGCAGCTCGGCGACCGCGTCGCGGTCGGCGGTGGCGTCCATGGCGTTGTCGAAGGCGGCGGCGAAGCCGAGGTCGCCGGCGGTGGCCGCCGGGTCCAGCGGGAACGACGAGCCGGCCAGCGCCCCGGCGCCGAGCGGGCTGACGTCGGCGCGGCGCCCCGCGTCCTGCAGGCGGCCGACGTCGCGGACCAGCGCGAAGCCGTGCGCGGCGAGCTGGAAGCCCCACAGCACCGGCTGGGCCGGCTGCAGGTGGGTGAGGCCCGCCAGCACCGCGTCCGGGTGGGCGTTGGCGGTCCTGACCAGGGCGTCGACCAGGCCGGCGACGGCCTCCACCGCGTCGGCGGCCGCCTCCTTCAGCCACAGGTGCAGGTCGGTCGCGACCTGGTCGTTGCGGCTGCGGCCGGTGTGGAGCTTGCCGCCCGCCGGCCCGACCAGCTCGGTGAGGCGGCGCTCCACCGCGCTGTGCACGTCCTCGTCGGACTCCCGCCAGGCGAAGGCGCCCCCGCCCAGCTCCCGGGCGACCTGGGCGAGGCCGTCCAGCAGCAGCTTGCCCTCCCCCGCGTCGAGTACGCCGGCGGTCACCAGGGCGCGGACGTGGGCGCGGCTGCCGGCGACGTCCTGGCGCCACAGCCGCCGGTCGACCGCCAGCGACGAGGTGTAGGCCCACATCGCCGGGTCGGGCGGCGCGGCGAACCCGCCCGCCCACAGCGGCCCGCCGCCGGAAGGTCCCTCACCCATCCCCGTGGACCGGGGGGCCGGGCTCGAGCCCCCCGGGCCCCCCATCCCCCTGGTGGACCCTGGCCCACGTCCGGGTCGGCAGGCCCCAGAGGGCCACGAAGCCCCGGCCGGCGTCGTGGTCGAAGGCGTCGCCGGTGTCGTAGGTGGCCAGGTCGGGGCGGTACAGGGGCCGCTCGGCGCGGCGGCCGGTGGCCTGGCAGCGGCCCGGCGACAGCTCCAGGCGGACCTCGCCGGTGACCGCCGCCTGGGTGGCCGCCACGAACGCGTCGAGGGCGGCCTTGAGCGGCGAGAACCAGAGCCCGTCGTAGACCAGCTCGGCGTAGCGGATCTCCAGCCGCGCCTTCTCGTGCAGGACCTCCCGGTCGACGGTCAGGTCCTCCAGCTCGCGGTGGGCGGCGATCACCGCCAGCGCCCCAGGCACCTCGTAGACCTCGCGGCTCTTGATGCCGACGCGGCGGTTCTCCAGCATGTCGACCCGCCCGAAGCCGGCCGCGCCGGCGCGCCGGTTGAGGGCGCCGACCACGCCCGGGAGCCGCGCCCGCTCGCCGTCCACCGCCCCCGGCACCCCGG
>Ga0081538_10004106_pt1 | contig 13532 bp, 11 predicted proteins | sample TabmetS5T2R1_FD_71022 | JGI IMG/M metagenome (GOLD analysis project Ga0081538, IMG submission 71022) | Tabebuia heterophylla rhizosphere microbial communities from the University of Puerto Rico - S5T2R1 | ecosystem: Host-associated > Plants > Roots > Rhizosphere ...
TGCCGGACGGCTTCGCGCACGGGTTCTGCGTGCTGAGCGACGCCGCCGACCTCGTCTACAAGGTCACGACCTACTACGACCCGACCGCGGAGTCGGGGTTCCGGTACGACGACCCGGAGGTGGGGATCTCGTGGCCGGACGGCAACCTGATCCCGTCCGAGCGGGACGCCAAGGCGCCGAGGCTGTCGGAGATCGCAGACTCGCTGCCGTTCACGTACGAGGACTGACTTCCGCTTCGGCGAGCGACCAGTCGCCCTCGAGCAGAAAGAACCCGCGCGCGTCGCCCTGCGGCAGGACGCTGAACTCGGCCGCCTTCTCCATGCTGTGGTACCGCCGCCCGCCGGTGTGGTCGAGCAGCGTCAGGTTGAACTGGAAGCGACCGTCCACGAGCGGCAGGCGGTCGATCTCGAAGCGGACCTCCGCGCGTCCGGCGCCGTCCCAGCCGAGATCTCCGAGCGCCCGCCCGGACTGACCGAGAAGCGCGCCCGTCGCGTCGCGAAGCTCGACCGCGAGCGCCGGCGGCGGGACGTCCTCGTACGACTCGACGGCGATGTGGAGCACGAGCGGGTCGCCTGAGGCGAAGAACTCGCGCGGCTCGCCGTCGGCGGCGACGAGCCTGACGTCCGTGACCCTCGCCTCGCCGCTCCCCCACTCGCGCAGGCCTGCGGCCCGCTCGGCCGGATCGGCCTCACCCGCGAGCATCTGCTGGTAGCGGCGGATCGCTTCGCCTGTGTCCCCGTCGAACTGCGTCTCGCCTTCGCGCAGGAGGATGGCGCGATCGCACATCCGCTCGAGCGCGGGTGCCGAGTGGGAGACGAAGGCGATCGTCTTCCCCTGCTCGCGGAAGGCCAGGATCCGGTCCGTGCACTTCCGCTGAAACGCCTCGTCGCCGACCGCGAACACCTCGTCGAGCAGCAGGACCTCGGCGTCGACGTTCACGGCGATCGAGAAGCCGAGGCGCATGTGCATGCCCGCCGAGTAGGTCCGGATCGGCAGGTCGATGAAGCGCTCGAGCTCGCTGAACTCGACGATCTCGTCGAAGCGTCGGTCGACCTCCGCCTTCTTCAGTCCGTAGATCGACGCGCTGAGGTAGATGTTGTCGCGGCCCGTGAAGTCCTGATGGAAGCCGGCGCCGAGCTCCAGCAGCGAGCCGATCTGCCCGGCGACCGCAAGCGAGCCGCTGGTCGGCCTGAAGACGCCGGCGATCAGCCGGAGCAGCGTCGTCTTCCCCGACCCGTTGCGGCCGATGAAGCCGACGGACTCGCCGGGCTCGATCCGGAACGAGACGTCCCGCAGCGCCCAGACGTCGACAGGCCGGAGGTGGCGCCGGCGGACGATCGCCTCCTTCAGCGTCACGTGCCGCTGCGGGTAGACGCGGAAGCGGCGGCTGACGTTCTCCGCGACGATCGTGCCGGGCTTCATCGCTAGAGCGTGGCGGAGACCCGGTCGTCCATGCGCCGGGCGACCACGACGCCGAGCACGAGCGAGATCGCGCCCGCGACGACGCAGTAGACGACGCCGCCGAGCGTCGGGAGCTCGCCGAAGAAGATCGGGTCGCGGATCACCTCGACGAACGGGGTCACGAAGTTCACGTAGTAGATGACGTCCGCGACCCACTCGTTACCCTCGAGCCCGGGGAGTCGGTCCAGTGTGTAGAAGATCGGCGTGACGAAGAACCACGGCAGGAAGATCGTGATCATCAGGTGCTCGACGTCGCGATAGACAACCGTGAGGTAGGCGAAGGCGACGGCGAGCCCGCTCGCCAGCGCGATCAGCGGCACGAGCAGCGGGATCGCGGCCCAGAACGTCGACCGCGTCTCCGGGATCACGATCAGGTTCGCCACGACGGCGATGGCGAGCATCGCCACCAACGTGACGATGTTCGTCGCGACGACGGCGAGCGGGAGCATGTGCCGGGGGAAGCGCACCTGCTTCACGAGCATCGGCTGGGCGAAGAGGCTCGAGCACGACATCTGGACGGCGGACTGGAAGAACACCCACACGACGAGCCCCGAGACGACGAACAGCGGATAGTGCTCGATGTCGAACGCCTTCAGGAGCACCGAGAAGACGAGCGTGTAGACGGCGATCAGCGCGAGCGGGTTGATCAGCGTCCACAGGAGCCCGAGCACGGAGCCGCGGTACTTGCCGTGCAGCTCACGGCGGAAGATGTTCAGGAACAGGTCCGGGTACCTGACGACGTCGGCGTAGAGGCTCAAGGCGCGGCAAGTGTAGGCAGCGTCTGATGCGCTGGCGGCGGCGGCCGGAGGTGGGAGGGCGCCTTCCGAGCCTCGGCCAGGACTACACCGAGGCGCATCGCCGGTACGTCGAGCGGCTCGGGACGAGCGCCGAGCTGTGGCTGCGGACGAAGCCGTTCAGCGTCCCGCCGACGCGCGAGCTCGTCGAGTGCCTTCGCGTCTTCTCGCACATCGTCGCGCGGCTCGATCTCGGGGTTCGGGCCCAGGTGCTCGATGTCGGCTGCGGGCCGGGCTGGCTGAGCGAGTTCCTCGCGCGGTGCGGCTACGCCGTCACCGGCGTCGACGTCTCCGAGGACATGGTCGAGCTCGCCCGGAAGCGGATCGCTGCCATCGACGAGCCGATCGGGCAGGGAATCGAGCCGCTCGCCGAGTTCCACGCGATGGCGGTGCTGGACCTGCCCTGGAGGAACCGCTTCGACGCCGCCGTCCTCTACGACGCGATGCACCACTTCCACGACGAGGTGGAGACACTGCGAGCGATCCGCCGCACGCTCGCGCCGGGCGGCCGGATCTTCATCCACGAAGGGGTCCGTCCCGCGCCGGGCTCCGAAGGCGAGGAGGAGCTGGTGGCGGAGATGGAGGAGTACGGGACGCTCGAGTCGCCGTTCGATCCCGAGTACCTCGTCTCGGTCGTCGAGCAGGCGGGGTTCACGGACGTCTCGCGCTTCGCAGTGGTCGACGAACTCCTGGATGTCTCGGCGGCCGAGGACGAGCTGCGCCGCGTGGAGGAGCGGCTCGCGTTCCCGCCGATGAACACCGTCATCGCGGCGAACCCGGTGCCGGCCGAGCTCGACGGCGCGGAGGCCTTCGCCGCCCGGATCGCGGCCGCCCGGCCGTGGCACGACGACGTGCTGACGGTTCGGGTCACGAACGCCGGCCGGTCGTTCTGGCCCTCCGAGCCCACCGGGCCGCCCGTCTGGGGCTCGGTGACGATCGGGCCGTACGTCGAGACCGAGGACGGCCGCACGGAGCTGCCACGCCGCGGCCTCCCCCAGCCGCTGAGCGCCGGCGAGTCGGCAGAGGTCGAGCTCCACGTGCCGCGGGACGCAGTGACCAACGAGCAGGAGCTCCGCATCGACGCCGTCCGCGAGGGCATCGCCTGGTTCGCCGACTACGGCTCGTCGCCGCTCGTCGTCCCGCTTCCGAGCGGCTGAGGCATGCGGATCGTCGTCGACGTCACACCGCTGACGCTGCCCCGGACCGGCATCGGCAACTACGTCCTCGGGATGCTCCGTGGTCTCGCCGAGGCGGGCCCCGAACATGAGATCGTGGCCTTCTCGGCCGTCGCGCCCCCGGGAAGGCGGCGAATCGAGCACGCGCTGGAAGGTGTCCCGATCGAGCGCCGGCTCGCGATCGTGCCGCCGAAGTCGCACTGGTGGCGAACCGGTTGGAGCCGCCTCGGCAGGGGCCCGGTCGAGTGGCTCGCCGGCCCGCTCGACGTCTTCCACTTCTCGGACTGGATGTATCCGCCGCAGCGCTCGGGCGTCCGCGCGACGACCATCCACGACCTCTTCCCGCTCCGCTTCCCGGAGTGGGTCCATCCCCAGACCTACCGGATGCACTCGCGGAAGTACGCGCATGCCGCGCGGACCTGCGACGTCGTCGTCGTGAACTCCGAGTTCACCGCCGGCGAGGTCGTCGATCTCTTGGACGTCCCGCGCGAGCGGATCACCGTCGCGTACCCGGGGACATTGCCGTCGCTCGGGCCAGACGGCCCCAAGCACGACCTCGGCGCGCCCTACGTTCTCACCGTGGCGACGCTCGACCGACGCAAGAACCTCGAGACCCTGCTCGACGCGATGCCGCTCGTCAGGCGGCGCCATCCCGACCTCCTGCTCGCCGTCGCGGGCGCGCCCGGCTGGCAGGGGCCGAGCCTGAACCGGGACGGGGTCGTCGGCCTGGGCTACGTCGACGAGGCCGAGCTCGCGGCCCTGTACCGCGGCGCGGAGGCGTTCGTCTACCCGTCGCGGTTCGAGGGGTTCGGCATGCCGATCGTCGAGGCGATGGCGTGCGGCACGCCCGTCGTAGCCTCGTCTCACCCGTCGCTGGACGAGGCGAGCGGCGATGCGGCGGTACGCGCCGATCCCGAGAGCCCCGAGGCGATCGCCGATGGGGTCGAGCACGCGCTCACGGATCGCGATGCTCTGCTGGCGGCCGGGTACCGCCACGCCGATGGTTTCCGATCCGAGACGAGTGGCCGAACGATCCTGGGCGCCTACGAACGCGCGACGGTCGGCTGACCCCGTCGTCCGTGACCTACGATCCGTCGGTGCCCAAGGAGACGACATCCGAGGTCCGCGAGCTCGATGCGCTTCGGGAACGTACGCGCGAGCTCGAAGCGGAGCTCGACGCGCTCACAAGGGCGCATGAAGCTCAGGCCCGATGGCTCGTGTCGGAGCGGCTGGCACTCGCCGAGGAGATCGAGCGGGAAGTCACCACGCTCCGTGAGGAGATCGAGTGGCGGAAGGGTGTTATGGAGCATTACGAGAAGCAGCTCGAGACGCTGAAGTCCTCCCGCTCTCTCCGCTACACGGAGCCGTTGAGGCGGCTCGCGGCGACACTGCGCAGACAGTGAGGAAGCTGACCGTTCGCGAGACGGCGGCTCCGCTCGTCTCTGTCGTCATGGTGACGCACGGCGGCGGCGAGACCGCACTGCGGGCGATCGAGGCACTGATCGAGAACACGGACGCGCCGTTGGAGCTGATCGTGGTCGACAACTCCTCGCCCGATGGGACGGCCGCTCTGCTCCGGGACTCGGTCTCCGGGGCGACGATCGTCGCCAACGACAGCAACCTCGGCTTCGCCTCCGGGTCGAACCAAGGCGCATCGCTCGCATCAGGCCGGTACCTCTGCTTCCTCAACCCGGACGCCTTCGTCCAGGCTGGCTGGCTACCGCCTCTCCTGTCCGCCTTCGAGCGTGACGAGCGTGTAGGAGCCGTGGTGCCGGTCTTCCTCCACCCGGACGGCCGCCTCCAGGAGGCCGGCTCCGCGCTGGACTCGGACGGCAACGTGCTCGCGATCGGTGACGGCGGCGACCCCGAAGCATTCGAGCACCGGTTCCGCCACACGGTCGATTTCGGCTCGGCCGCATGTCTGGTCGTGCGGGCAGACCTCTTCGGCGAGCTGAACGGTTTCGACGAGATCTACCGACCGGCGTACTACGAGGACGCCGACCTCTGCTTCAGGCTCGAGGCGCGGGGGTTCACAACCATGCTCGAGCCGGCGTCACGCGTTGTCCATCTCCGCGGCGGCGGCAGCCCGCAGGCGCGGCGGCTCATGATCATGAACCGTCGGCTCTTCACCGAGCGGTGGGGCGACCGCCTGAAGCTGCGACGCCCGCTTCGCGCCGACCAGGAGAACCCGCGCGTCCACCTTGCCCACCGAGACGCCGAGCGGCTCGAGCGGATCCTCGTGATCGACGACCGCGTGCCGCATCACGACCGTGGCTCGGGCGACCCGCGGATGGCCAAGATCCTCGCCGAGCTTTCCGACCTCTGGCCGGACGCCCAGATCACGCTGTTCGCCGCGATACCGACGAACGCCGAACGCTACGCGGGGCCGCTCCTCGAGCGGGGCATCGAGGTCGCCCTTGCCGAGAAGCGCTACGACCGGTGGTTCGACCAGCGCCGCTACCACTACTCGGTCGTCCTGGTCAGCCGACCTTCGAACATCGAGCACTTCGAGCACGACCTCCGGCGGACGCAGCCGCAGGCACGCCGAATCTACGACGTCGAGGCGCTCACCTTCCGTCAGTACGAAGGCCGGGACGACGACAAGGCGAAGCGCCTGCGCGAGCTAGAGCTCGTGGGCATCGAGGGCGCCGATGTCGTCCTCTGCGTCTCCGAGGCTGAAGCCCCGTTCGCACGCGCGAGAACGGATGTGCCGGTTCACGTTCTCTCGAGCTACGTGGACGGGACCGCCGCGGCACGCGGCTTCGACGAGCGGGAAGGCGTCGTCTTCTTCGGAGGCTTCCTCGCAGGTCGGGGCGGTCCGAACGAGGATGGGGCCATCCATCTCGTCGAGGACGTCATGCCGATCCTCCGGGAGGCGTTGCCCGGCCTGCACCTTGACATCGTCGGCGCGAACCCGACCCCGGCCGTTCGCGAGCTGCAGCGGCCTCTCGTCGACGTCGTCGGCTTCGTCCCCGATCCGGCGGAACGCCTCTCACGTGCACGGGTCCACCTCCATCCGCTTCGCTTCGGCGCCGGGATCAAGCTCAAGCTCATCGACACGATGGCCGCCGGGCTCCCGTTCGTGACCACGCCGATCGGCGCGGAAGGCCTCGGCCTCGGTCACCTCGAGGACGTCCTCGTGGCCGACAGCCCACCCAGGCTCGCTGCGCTCGCGCTCGAGCTCTACCGCGAGCCGGAGCTCTGGACACGCGTCCAGGGGGAGCTCCTCAAGCTGGTCGAGGAGCGGTTCGGGAGGGAACGGTTCCGGCGCACGCTGATCGAGTCGTTCGGCGAGGTGGGCGTGGCGCCACCGCCCGGTTCCGGTCGGACTCTCAGCGCAGCGGACTGAGCACGAAGAAGGCGAAGTCGCTCGGTAGGACGCGCTCGGCCACGAGAACCTCCTCGAAGAGCGACATCAGGTCGAGGAGCGCAGCGTCCCTGGGATCCGTTTCGTCGAAGTTCGCCGCGATGTCTGCGAGTACGAACTGGAGCAGTGTGCCACCGAAGTCCGCGCGGTAGAGAACCTCGAAGCGCGACTCCAGAAGCGCCACGATCTCGTCAGACCGAATCGACTCCGACGGGTCTGCCGCCGCAATGTCTTCCGGCCTCGCCCTCTCGAGTCGCTCCTTGAGAGAGCCGCTGAACGGATCGACCCGATATTCCGCGGGCAGCGTTTCCAGGATCCGGTTCATCAGCAGCTCGGTCTTGTCCAGCCACTGGAACCGAGCGGGTCCGACGTACTCCTGGACGACGAAAACGCCATTCGGCCGAAGAGACCGCTTCACCTGATCGAGCAGGTGCTCGAGGTCGTTGACGTGATGGAGCACCTGCGCGGCTACGACGACGTCGTAAGAATCAGGCGCGAGCTCGACCACGTTGAGGTCCGCCTGCCGGTACGAGATTCGGTCATCCAGGCCGGCGGCGACGGCCTCGCTGCGGGCTACCTCCAGAGCCTCCTCCGAGAGGTCGTAGCCTTCCATGGTTCGGCAGACGTCAAGCCGAATCGAATCCCGCTCGGTCCAGCCGTGACCACAGCCGAGGCTCAGACCCCGATCGCCCGGCTCGGGAACAAATCGACGTTTGGTGAAAGCGAGCCATGTTTCATCCTCGCTGCCGGTGATGAGCCGATTGATGTGGCGGATGGTCGCCGGATGGGACTGCCAGTACCGTCGCTGCCAGGCGTCGGTCTCGCCCATCTCCCGGGCTTTTCGGCCCCAGAGCTCCGACGTGACGGCTCCGGCAGTCGGACCGCCCGATCGATCGTCCGGCGTCATTGCGGTCTGAAGGCCAGCTGAACGCCGAGCTGGCGTGTGTCGGACTGCCCGAACTGGGCCGGCGAAAACGTCGGCTCCACGTCGACCTTGATCCGGTACGGCGCGGCGGGCGTCCTTAGGCGAAACGTCCGCTTCACACCGCTGTGGACGATCCAGTGCGCCTTTGATACCTGCCGCCCCGAATCCGCTTGTTCAACCACGATGCTCACCCGGCTTGGCGTGTCTTGTCCGGCCCAGCCGGCCCGGCCTGCGTCGACTCGGATGGCGCCGCCATGCCTGTCGTAGTTCGTGTACGTCGCGCTCGGCCCCGACCAGCCGTCCGCGTAAACCCCATCCAGCTGGCTCTCGAGCCTCAGCGGCGGATCCGCCCGGTACAGCACAAGCCGGCCTTCAGCGGCGATCCGCTTTCCGGCGACGTCGACTCCCGGCGCAGCGACGACATAGCGAGGCGAGAGCGGCGTTCCGTCCGAGGTGCGAACGATACGGCCGTTCGGGTCGAGAGTCGTGGAGACGACCGGAACGGAGGTCGGGTCCTCGGCATTCAGCCCGTACACGTCACCCACCGAGCGGTTCCAGAACTCCGTCTGCCACAGGAGATGCGTACTCGCGGTCATGTCCGGGGTAAGGAGGAACGGGACCTGGGCATCCCGGCCCACCCGCTCGTCGATCCAGTCCGCGTTGGTGGTGTGGGTCTCTGCGCGCGTGGCGTTGGCCTGATCGCGCACGGTGCCGGCGACCGACCACGCCGACATGGAGAGGAACGCCGCGACCGCGACGATCGTCGTGACAGCAAACCGACGAGGGACGAGAACGAACAGCAGCGCAGCGGCTACAGCGCCGAACGCGACGAGGGCGCGCACGGCGTCCACTCCGCCGTCGACGAGTGTGCTGAGGCGCATCAGCGGGATCAGCCCAAAGGTGTCGGAGAGCAACGAGACGTTGAGCACGCGCTCGAGCGGGATAGCCGGAAGCAGCCCGAGCGGGACCGCCACCGCCACGGCGGTCCACCGCGCCGGACGGGGCGCGCCCCGAGCGACCCAGGCAACAAGCGCGAGAAGGAGCAGCGGCTCGACGTAGAACATGTTCCGTTCCTCGATCCGCTCGGAGTACCGGGCGGCGAAGAAACCCGCCTGCGGTACGAGCCAGACGAGCGCGGCGGCGGTGACGGAGACGAACGCGCGCTCCGCGGCGGCGGCACCGGGACGCAGCCAGGCGCCTGCGAGCAACACGAACGCCGCGGCGGGCAGGAGGCCGACGGCGAAGACGAGCTCGGCGGCGTGGAAGACCGTCCACCGGAGGCCCTCCGACAGCGAATACTCGAGGTCGAAGACTTCCCGGTAGCCGCCAAAGGCACCTCTGACGCCCGACACGAGCCCGTACACGAGAAACACAAGCGCGCCGGCAGCCAAGGCAATCCCAGTCGCGGTAAAGCGGCGAATGCGCGACCCGATCGCCCGCGCGCGCCGATCCTCACCCCAGCCCGCCACGAGAGCGTCGAGGACGATCGCCGTGACGAGAATCGCGAACAGTACGAGCCCCTGCAGCCGGACGGCCGTGGCCGCGAGCGCCGCAAGAACGCCCGCGAGCTGCCAGACGACCGTCGGCGTCTCCAGCGCCCGGGCAAAGGCCCAGGTCGCGAGCACAAACAGCGGCAGGAAGGCGCTCTCGGTCATGAGGGTTCCGGTGTAAGCGAACGCCGGAAGCAGCAGTAGGAGGCCTGCGCCCAGGAGCGACCAGCCCTCCGAAAGGAACCTCCGCGCCCAGAGGTAGAGGGGCACGCTGGCGAGCGTCATCAGGAGCGTGTTGATCGCTTTCGCGGCCGTGAACGCCGACTCCACCGAGCCGGCGAGCCATGCGGGCGAAATCAAGACGGGGTAGAGCGTGCGGACGTACGGCGGCTGGCCGCGGATTTGGAGGCCGTCGCGATCGGCGAAGCTCTTTGCCATCTCGGAGTGCGCCAGCTCGTCCGCCATGATCCACGGCGCCTCGACCCGTCCGTTCAGCCACATGCGTCCGACGAAGGCGAACAGCATGAGGCCCACGAGGACTAGGGGTGCGGCCCACGCTCCGGACCGCACTCCCTCGACCAGACGCCCGGGGGCGGGCCGATCCAGCGTGCGGTCAGCCGCCACGCGGCCCGTCGCGCTGACTCTCGAGCAGGGCGAGGCGCTGAGCGAGGATCCGGTTCTGGTCCGACAGCTTCGAGATCACCGTCGAGTAATGGAGCAGCACCATCAGGATGAAGAGGGATCCGAGGACGAACAGGGCCGTCGGCGGGTAGGCGATCCCGATCGCGTCGGAGATCTCGCCGAGGGCCGACCGCCAGACGGACAGCACGAGGATGATCCCGCCCGTCACGAGCCAGAGGATCGCGTAGCGCTCCTGCAGGCGCCGGCTTCGGATGAGCTCGAGGATCACGACCAGCAGCACGAGAGCCATGATGCTGGCGACGATCGAGAGGCGTAGCGTCATTCGGTCATCACTCCCCGGGAGTCGAATAGCGGCGGAAGAGGCCGATGAAGAGTGCGAGCGAGACCTTGACCACGTAGTAGATCGAACGGAAGAGCGTGATCGAGGAACGGCCGCTCGAGCGGGTTCGCATCTCCACCGGCACCTCCTGCATCCGCAGCTTGTGTCGGAACACCCAGACGGTCGTCTCGACCTCCGGGTAATCGTGTGGGTAGTCGGAGGCGAAAAGAAGGATGCCCTTCCGGTTCACCGCTCGGAAGCCTGACGTCGTGTCGGTGACGCGCTGCCGCACGAGCAGGCTCACGAGCCACGCGAAGAGCTCGATCCCGATCCGGCGGGCGAACGGAGGCCGGTAGCCGGAGCCGCCGGCGAAGCGCGTTCCGACCGTCATGTCGGTGACGCCCTGGACGATCGGCTGGATCAGCTTCGGAAGCTCGCGCGGGTCGTGCTGGCCGTCGCCGTCGATCTGCACGGCGAGGTCGAATCCGTGGTCGCGGGCGTATTGGTAGCCGGTCTGCATCGCACCGCCGATGCCGAGGTTGAACGGCAGGCGCACTACCTCCGCACCCGCCTGCCTTGCGGCCGCCGCAGTCCCGTCGGTGGACCCGTCGTCGATGACGACGATCTCGAGGTCCGGATCCGCCGCGCGGATCTCGCGGACGACGCCCGCGATGGAGGGCTCTTCGTCGTACGCAGGGACGATTGCGAGCCGCCGCAGCGCGACGCGACCGCCGGTCGCAGGGCGGGCGGCAGTGCGAGTTGACGACTCGGACATCAGGACCGAGGGGAGGTTAACGCCCATTCCTGCGGGGATTGTTAGGGCGACGGACCGACCTGGAGGTCAACGTGGGCGCCGAGCCGGCGCGTGTCGGGGCTCCCGGTGTCCGCCGGGGAGAAGGTCGAGCCTGTGTGGATCTCGACACGGTACGGCGGCTTCGGCGTCGGCAGCGTGAGCGTGCGGCCGGTACCGCTCCGAACCGTCCAGGTTCGTGAGGCGCTGACCGGGCCCATCGCCGGCTGGCCGTTCTGCGAGACGAGCGGTCCGACCCGGACGGTCACCCGACCCGGGATGCTTGGGCCGTCCCACGACTCCCGCGAGACCCGGACGCGCAGCTCGCCAGGTCCTTCCCGGCCGGTCGCGTACCGCGTGAATGTGGCGTCGTTGACCATCCAGCCGTCGGCATAGACGCCCTCCAGGTAGCTCGAGGCGCGCAGCGGCTGCTCGACCCGGTAGAGGGCGAGCCGCGGCGTCTCGGCGAGGCGCGTCCCTGCGAGCTGCATGGAGTACGGCGCGACCGCGTAGTCGATCGGCTCCGCCGACTCGGTGGCGATCCGCCCGGTCAGGCCGTCGTACGTCGCAGGCTCTTCGACGACGGGCGTGGGCTCGGGTGGGCCGAGCCGGTAGATCGTTCCGACGCTCCGGTTCCAGAACTCCGTCTGCCAGACGATTTGCGACTCGCTGACGGGATCGTTCGTGGCGCCGTAGAGGAGCGGGGCCTCCCCACCGGTACCGATCTCCGCATCGATCCAGCTCGGGTCGGTCGCGCCCGTCTGCAGCTTCGTGGCGCGGGAATGATCCTTGACCGAGTCGAAGACGGCGACCGCCGAAAGGGCGAGGAAAAGCGCCACGCCCGACGGCAGCAACACCCTCGCCAGCCTGGCGGGAAGGACCGCGAACGCGAGCGCAGCCGCGGCTCCGCCGACGACCATGAGCAGCTTCACGGTGTCCACGCTCACGTCCGGGCGAGCGTCGAGCCGGTACAGCGGGATGAGCCCGAAGGTGTCCGAGAGGATCCCGACGTTGAGCAGCTGTCCAAGCGGCAGCGTCAGGAGCGCAGCGGCGGGCACGACGGCCGCAGCCGCCGTGAGGACGAGCGGGCGCGGGAGTCCTCGGTCGAGCCACAGTGCGAGCCCGAGGAACAGCAGCGGCGCGAGACAGAAGAGGTTCCGCTCCTCGATGCGGAGGGCGAACCGCGACGCATACACGCCGACCTGGAGAACCGTAAGGACGAATGCGGAGGTCGCGACAGCGACGAACGCCCGCTCGGCCACGCTGCTCGTCCCGCCCCGGAGACGAAGCCCCACGAGGACGATCAGCGCGGAAACGGGGATGACGGCAACCGAGAACGCCAGCTCCGCGAAGTGGTCGAGCACCCAGTCGAAGGCGTTCGAGAGGTCGTACTCGACCTTCAGCACGCCGGCGTAGGCCGCGAGCCCGTCCTCCAGCGGGAGCCCCTGCAGCGCCTTCACGGCGACGTAGCCGACGCCGAGCACGAGGAACGCAGCCGCGGTGGGGATGTAGCGCCGCAGCTCGGAAATCACGTACCGCGTCCCTCGCGGCCCGCCTTCCGAGCGCAGGTCGAGCACCAGCTTGAGGGCGAGCGCGACGACGTAGACCGGCACGAGCACGAGGGCCTGGACTCGGACGAGGGACGTGACGCCGATCGCGACGATGACCAGCGCCTGTCGGAGCACGGTCGGCCGCTCGAGCGTCACGGCCATCGCGAACACAGTCAGGATGAACGACAGGAAGAACGCGTTCTCCGTCATGACCATCCCGGAGTAGGTCAGCGACGGCATCAGGAGGACGAGCACCGACGCGAGGGCGGCGTAGGTTGGAGCCATCAACCGCCTACCCCAGAAGAAGACCGGCACCGCCACGGCGACCATCAGGACGACGTTGATCGCGTGAACCAGGCGGTACGCGGTGTCGATCGGCTGCGCGAGCCACGCCGGCGAGACCACGGCCGGGTACGCGAGGTTGTTGATCGGCGAGGGCGCGTCGCGGACGAGGAACCCCCCACCGTCCGCAAAGTTCTTCGCGAGCTCCGAGTAGAGAAGCTCGTCGATCATGATCCACGGCGTGACGATGCGCTCGGCCAGGATCAGCCGGACGACGAGCGCCAGCGCGACGATCCCGGCGAGCGCGAGCGAGATCGCGCGCGAACTGCTCCCCGTCACCTCCTCGAACCGGGAAGCGGAGAACTCGCCCTTCTCGACCGGCGTCTCAGTCGCCAAGGCCGACCTCGCGCGAGCGCGCGGCGATTTCGCGGAGCTCCGGGTCGTTCATGCCGATGCCGACCTCTTGGGACGCCTTCGCGACCTCGCCCAGCACCGAGTCCCGAACCGCCGTCCAGCCGCCGCCCTCCTCGAGCGCGGCGACATAGAGGTCGGCGACGTGGTCGAGGCCATGCTCCTCGCGCGCATGCGCGGCGGCTGCCTCCCCCATCTCACGGCGAGTCGGGTCGTCCTCCGCCAGCCGTTGGAGGACAGCGGCCAGCGTGTCGACCTCGAGCTCGCCCACCGGCACCTTGACCGCCACGGAGTCCGGCAGCTCGGCGAACCAGCCGACGTCGCTC
>Ga0081538_10004107_pt1 | contig 13531 bp, 11 predicted proteins | sample TabmetS5T2R1_FD_71022 | JGI IMG/M metagenome (GOLD analysis project Ga0081538, IMG submission 71022) | Tabebuia heterophylla rhizosphere microbial communities from the University of Puerto Rico - S5T2R1 | ecosystem: Host-associated > Plants > Roots > Rhizosphere ...
TCATTGAAGATGGTGGCCGGTCGGGTTCGTGACCCGCCGAGTGCGATCGTGATACCAAAGTGGCGGGCCTTGTCGATCTCCCAACGCGGGCCGTCTCAAGACGTCTGGCAAGTGTCGCCTCAGGCGTCTGAACCCCTGTTAGCCATCTGCAGACGGCAAACGTGTCGGGAGAGCAAGGCGTCACCACGATGCGTTACCACAATCGAAATTGGCGGCCAGGTGGGGACGGCCAGGCGGGGGTTCAGGGGTTGGAGTCTCGGGAATCTTCGAACCAGGCCACAGGTGACGGTCGAAAAGGCAGTTTTGGCCTGCCTTCGTGGCTTTGTGCGGAGAAACGGTGGCGGGTGCAGGGTTTTCACCAGGCGTTGACGTGTAGCAAGCTGTCGAGGGGTTGCCGGGGCGCCGGCTTGAAGCTGTCGCCGGTGTAATACGCGGTCGGAATGAGGGCCCCTTGCCGGACGTCAGCCGGTATGCCGAGGAGCTCTGAGATCTCCTTCTCGTAGCGCAGATGGAGCGACGTCCAGGCCGTACCCAGCCCGCGAGCTCGCGCCGCCAGCATGTAACTCCAGGCGGCAGGCAGCAGCGAACCCCACAATCCGGCCTGGTTGCCGGCTCTTAGGTGCGGCGCGTTGAGACATGGAATGACCAGCACCGGTGCCTCACCCATATGCTCACCGAGATAGGCGACGCTATCTCCGACACGTCGTTGGATTGCGCTGCGCTCCGGATCGTCGGCGAACAGTGCGGCGGCGGCGCCTGGCGATTTAAGGTACGACGCAACCGCTTGGCGGTAATAGTCACCGATCACCCGACGGAGGTCCTCCTCAATGATCACGACCCAGTGCCAGCCCTGTCGATTGGAGCCCGACGGCGCCTGCAAGGCGATCTCCAGGCATTCCCGCACAAGATCAAGAGGCACCGCGCGAGTGAGGTCGAGTCGCTTACGAACCGAACGGGTAGTCGTCAGCAGCTCGTCAGGCGTCAGCGGAAGCGTAGGCATGTCGTTCATGATCGCAGCCCAGGTTGGATAAGTTGTCGAGTATTGCCTGAAGTCAGCGTCTGAGAGCATGGGCCACGTGAAGATCATGTTCGCCTCGCTCGGCGCGTACGGGCACGTGTACCCCATGATGCCGCTCGCACTCGCCTGTGCGGCGGCCGGCCACGAGACGGTGATCGCGGTTGGACCGCCCTTTTTGGACCGTTTGCCACTACCAACTGTTCCGGGGTATCCCCCAACTTTGGAGCTCGACTGGGCGGTCCAGGAAACCAGGCGGCGCCATCCAGATCTGCATGATGATGACTTCGGCCTGGCGATGTTCGCTGATGTCACCGCCGAAAACGTCGCCCCGACCATGATCGAACAATGCCAGCAGATGAGTCCTGATCTTGTGATCTATGAGGGCATGAACACCGGTGCCGGCATCGCCGCAAGTGTGCTCGGGATTCCTGCCGCGGCGTACGCCATCGCATTGACTGCGGCGGTCTACAGCGCGCTGCATCCCCTGACTATTCGCTATCAGAGGCATATCTGGCTGCAGCGAGACTGTAACCCACCCGAGGAAGATGGACTGCTGGGTGCGGTGTTGATCAACCCCGTGCCGCCGAGCGTTGCCCATACGGCCGAGGCACCCGGTCATTCGATTCCGATCAGATCCGTTGCCTACAACGAATCCAGCGCAGAGGTACCCGCCTGGCTCAATGCTCCGCGTACTCGACCGCGGGTCTACCTCACCCTCGGCACGGTCTCATTTGGAGCGGTTGAAGTACTCAGCCGCGCGATCAGTGAGATCGCGCCACTCAACGTCGACATCCTGGTCGCCGTCGGGCCGGAAGGCGAGCCAGGCGCGCTTGGCGAACTCCCAGACAACGTGTATGTCGAGCGCTTCGTGGCTCAATCCGCGGTGCTGCCATTAGTTGATCTCATCGTTCACCACGGCGGTACGGGTACCGTCCTAGGAGCACTCGAGCGTGGGCTGCCGCAGTTGCTGCTGCCCCAAGGAGCTGATCAATTCCTCAATGCAGAGATCCTGACAGCTGCTGGCGCGGTCAGGGCTCTGGCCAACGATGCGCAGCAGGATGGGGCGATTGGGGAAGCTGTGCAGCTGCTTTTGGGCGATTGCCCGGAACGTCAAGCGGCCAGTCGGCTTCGGGACGAGATTGCTGCGATGCCTGCGCCAGCCGATGTGGTACCGGCTCTGGTCGAGCTGGCCGGCGGCCGGTAGCCCCTTGGATGGGTCGTTTCCAGCACAGGCGGCGAAACGGCCGCTGCTGGGGCAACGGAAGGGGTCGTCTTCCAGCGCAGGCGTAAAGACGTTCCGGGTCAGGCGGTCCGCGTCTGCTGCGGATCCTCCATCCGGAATCCGATCTTGAGTGTCACCTGGAAGTGCTCAATCTGCCCATCGGCAAGATGTCCGCGGATGTCACTGACCTCAAACCAGTCGAGGCCCCGCAGCGTACGCGCCGCCCGCTGCACCGCGACGCGGATGGCGTCATCGACTCCCTGCGTTGAGGTTCCAACGATCTCGGACAGGCCATACACATGACCGTTCATGGTCGCGCTCCTTTGGGTGACTTGGGTCTCATGCTCGTTTTCACGCTTCTGGTGGGAAAGTACGCCTCACGGCCGCTGTAGGCGCTCGTCCACGCCGTTCTGGTGGGAAACGTACCGAGACTCCGAGACGTCGTACGCCTGGGATACACGCGATTACCCGTACGAAACGGCATCGAGCCGGCGTGCGCCGGAGAGCATCAAAGTCGCCGCAAGGCCGGTTGTGACCACCATGATGGCGGCAAGCGGAACCGGTGTACCGTTCTCGAACGCCCCAACGAGCGGAGCGACTGCGCCGCCGATGACGAACTGGGAAGCACCGAGCATCGCCGCGGCCGTACCCGCTTCCGTACCATGCCGGTTGAGCGCGATTGCCGGTGCGTTGGGAAAGGTCAGGCCGGCGCAGGCGAGCACGAACCACATCGGGATGATCACACCCACAATGCCTCCGAATCCGGTGATCGCGGTCGCGAGCAGCGCGAGGGCGCTGAGGGCCGCGATGACCACAGCCGCCGACAGCACTTGCACCGGGCTGAACCGGCGGAGCAGAACCGGATTCAGCTGAGTCATCAAGATCAGCCCCAATGCATTGGAGCTGAACGCCACACCGAACTGCTGGGGTGTGAGCCCGAACATCTCTTGGAGCACAAACGGTGCCCCCGCGACGTAGGCGAATAGCGTGGCGAACATCGATCCAGCGACACCCACCATGATCAAAAACAGCCGGTCCGAAAAGAGCGCGGCATAGGACCGCATCGATCCCCGGATGCTGCGTTCCCGCCGGCGCTGCGGTGGCAAGGTCTCGGGAAGCCCGAAGCACGCGAGCGTAAAGAGCGCAACCGCCGCGACGGCAAGGACCGCGAAGATACCCCGCCAGGAGGTGAGCTCAAGCAACGCGCTGCCCAAGGACGGAGCCAGTATGGGCGCGATGCCGAGAACCAACATCAGCCTGGACAGCAGTCTTGCGGCGCGCACGCCACTGAAGAGGTCCCGGACCGTCGCCATCGCTACTACGGCGACGGCGGCGCCGCACAAGCCCTGGCCAATTCTGGTGGCGACGAGCGTGCCAATCGAGGGCGCCACTGCACACACCACGGAGGCAAACCCGTGTGCGGCAAGCCCAAGGAGCAACGGCTTGCGACGGCCGACCGCATCCGACCAAGGTCCGATGATCAGCTGTCCAAGGCCGAGCCCAATCAGCAGCCCAGTGATCGTCAACTGTGCCTGTGCGTCGGTCGCCAGCAGGTCTGCTGAAAGCGATGGCAGCGCTGGCAGATATGTGTCAATGGTCAGTGGGCCGATTGCCATCAGAGCCCCGAGCACGAGCACGAGTCGCAGGTATCTGCGGCCGACGAACTGATCAGCAAGTGACCGTTCCGGCGCACGGTCCAAGACTGAAGTCAAGAAGGTTGTCCTTCCAGTTCGCGAGCGTCCGTACCGTGCGGGCTGCCTCGACTGAGTCAGCAAGGTGGGGCTTGCGAGCGACTGAGAAGGCAGCGCTGTACAGCGCCAATGCGCAGCGAACAAAGTGATCTTGGGCGCAGTCACGACGGTGTGGCCACGAGAGAAGAGGCCCCCTAAGAGGGACCAAAAAGTGGCAACTAGGCGAGTGCCACATTCATTCCAATAAATCTTGAGAGGAGGTCACCGCGAACCGCCGTTTCCGGAGAGGCCACTCAGGTGCCCGGTAGTATCGCTTGAGCCAGTCGGGATGGGCCACGATGGTGATCTTGTCGCAAGTCCCTAGCTAGTCCTCAAGGTAACGAGCAACAGTGCCGAAGGACGACGCCGGACAAGCAACAAAGTCGCTAGTCAGACGGCACTTCACAGGGCTGGGGCCTCTAGCTCAATTGGCAGAGCTGCGGACTTTTAATCCGTAGGTTGTGGGTTCGAGTCCCACGGGGCCCACAAACTCCCTAGTGGGAGTGGCATTCTGATTCCGCTTTTCCGTTCCCAGGCGTGCACGCTGTCACGATGCTGTCACAAAGGGGCGAAGAGCCCACAAGGCGATCAAGGTAGTCACTAGACCACGACCGATAGCACGGCGGGCGGCTGGTCATCACCGTTATGTCCCGGTGGTGAGATGCCTTCGAGTACAGCAGCGGCCGCCTGGTCGACGGCACGTCGACCCATGTAGACGTCTTGTGTCATCGAGATTCGCGCATGGCCGAGCTGGTCAGCGATGGTCCTGGCACTAAGACCCTGCCGGTCAAGCATGGTTGCAACCGTCTTCCGGTAGGTGTGCGGCACCACCCACTCAAACGGCGTTCCGCGCCGTACTCGACGGTGGTCACGCTCGACATTGTTCGGGTCACGATGCCCGCCAACCGAGTCTGGGAACACCGCACCCTGTGACTCCGGATCGCGCGCCCTCCGATCACGCAAAATCTCCACCAGCCAAAGCGGCACACGAAGCACACGGAGGCTCGACTTCGTCTTCGGACGCTTGATCAACAGGCCCTGGCCCTTCACACGAATCAGTGTGCTGTCGATGTGGATCAAGTGCCGCTCGAGGTCAACGTTCGGCCAGGTTAGGGCCAGCGCCTCACCGATGCGACAGCCAGTCCCCAGCAGGAAACGCACCAGGTCAGGCAAGTCAGCCTGACACGCCAATTCGCTGCCGTCCAAGATCATCAGCCATGCGCGGCACTCCTCGTCCGTCAGTGCCCGCGCCTCCTGCGTCGACGGGCGTTCCAGTGCTTCCACGTCTCGAACCGGGTTGTGGCGCATCGCATCGCGGCGCACGGCGAACGCGCAGATTCCGGACGTGACCGATCGACAAAGCTTCGCCACCGAGTATCCAGCCGCTCGCCGTCGATCCCGGATGAATCGGTCCATCCGCGCCGAAGTCAACTCCGATAGCCGCAGTCCGCCAAGCCCCGGCAAGACGTGGCGCGTCAGCGCATGGCGGTAAAGCGCCACCGTTCGCGGGGACCGTCGACCTGCAGACACCAGGTCATCTAACGACTCCAGCCAATCGGCTGCGACGTCGGCAAACGTAGAGCGCGGCGAATAACCCGACCCTCCGGCTGCCATGGCTTCGCCCAGCGTCGCGAAGAGCCTCCGACGTGCAGACGCCTTCGAATCGCCCGTGGCTTCGATCCGCTTGCGCACCCCCTGCGCGTTCCGGAAGTACACCGAGGCTGCCACGCGACCGTTCGGCTTCTCTCGGTAGTGGACATCGCCGTGCTCGCCGATATCCAGCCGCTGACTACTCACCCTGCCGCTGGCCAATCACCCAGCCCCACGAACCACGCCGTCACATCCTCCGGCCGATAGCGGAGGAACCGGCCGATCCGGCGACACGCCGGGCCGCGGCGCTGCACACGCCATGAATACAAGGTTCCGACCGGGACGCCGAGATAGTAGGAAACCTCCTCAACCGACCACAGCCGATCGCGAGGAATGTCGCGTTCGCCGTTAGCCGCCACATCCATGATCATCTCTCTTTCTCCCTATGTTGGGGCCTCGTCTCCCCCATTTGCCTTTGTGTCGCCGGTAGTGCTCCCCCTGAGGTCCATGTCGAGCACGTCATGCCCGACCGCTCGCTCAGTGTTCGTGTCGCTCGGAGTACCGCTTGTCTAACCGCCATCTAGCCAGCCTTCTTGCTCCCGGGTTCCCGCCGGACAGACCTGTGGACACGCCACGCCTTTGGTGCGAATCAACACACCCCTAAGCCATAGCGTGGCTTCTCAGCGGTCATGTTGGGATGATCCTGAGGCAGGTGCGCCTGCGGCCAGGGCGGCATCTGGAGGCCTTCCATGCCACTTACGATGCTCAATGCAAGGAAGCGGCTAGCATCGCCCGCGACTGACAGCGCCGGCCGTCACGGCTACTCGGCCAGCGCCGCAACGGCGCCAGCCTGCGTCGTCCATACGGTTTTGCCGAGCGGGGTTGATTAACGCCGCACTGGCGGAGCTTACGGGACTCGAACCCCTGACCTCTTTCATGCCATCGACAACCGACCTGTCTGGTGGACCGGATCTGAGGCTTGCGATGGGCCACCCGCGTCAGCCGCGGACCGCGACTATAAGAGCGGATGGGTGTGAAGCTTGGTAATCAGCGGCCGTGTTACGGACTCGCGGCTTGCGGCGCGGGTCGTGGGGCGGAGCACCTGGATGTCCAGCCGGCCAGCGCAGATTGCAACCGGGTGGCTCCCGGCGAGGCCGCAACCTCATGGCGGCGGGGGCGCGGGTAACTGGATGGGCGGCCACGTGCCAGCGGTGAGTTGCATGACAGGTCGAGCATCTTGATCATGGCCTGGACGGCTGCGCTCTCTACCGAGGAATCCGGCTGACGCGATGCTGGGGTGACGGAACGGCAATCACCCGGTCCGGCGCGTGGGAGGCTGAGCATGGAGTAGACGTTGCGCGGTCTCCAGGTCTGTGATCAAGGTGTTGATCCAGCCGCCTTTGACTGCTGCCGCTATGGCCGTGTGTTTTTCGGGTCCGCCAGCAACCCCGATCCGCCGGGGAACTGCCTTGAGCTGCTTAGGACTTATTGCCATAACACGGTGGTTGAGTGGCGAGTTGATCAAGTTTCCATCCTGGTCGAAGAACCGGAGGCAGACGTCGCCGACCGCCCCGAGTTGCATCAATTCTGGTTGCGGGTCGGGGTCGATTGCCTTCCCGCTTCGTTGTGACAAAAGTGAACCCTGAATGGTGCAAACGCCGACCAGAGCAACTGAAAGCTCATTCCAGATCTGTCGCACGCTGGCAACGGCCGGATCGGCGAGCAGGGCGCGTCGCACCATGTCGTTCTTGACCACCGCTGGTGAGGGCAGAAGCGCCGCCCGGGCTCCAGTCAGGTTCGCGAACCGGGCAATTAGCCGCGTTGGACCGACCTGGTCGCCGTTGCCGCCGACGAGCTGAGTGACGGCCTTCACGACAAGTCCGGTCTTGGGTCGCATCGCGTCCGCGATGGCTAACAGCGTCGAGCTGCAAGACGAAATTCCAACGATGTCGCCACTGTTAAGCGTCTCACGGAGATATATCGCGGCAGTTGCGCCAAGCGCGCGAACCACGTCGCTGCCAGGCTCGACGATTAGAGCCGTCAACAGGGCGTATCGCGCCTCTAGCTCCTCTTCCATATCGGTGTAAATACCGCTCGGCAGCGAGACGGTGGTTCGTACGATGCCGGCGTCGGAGGCCTGCTGAAGCAGCCGTGAGACACGAGACTGCGAGATGTTGAGGTCGGCGGCGATCTGCGGTTGACGGATACCGCGCTCGTAGTACATGCGGGCGATCTTGGCGAGTAGGCGGAGCCGGTCCGTCTCAGGGTTCCTCGTCATTACTAGGGCAGTCATCCTTGCATATCCATTCAGTAGTGCTTGAATACCCACTCTAGTGATATGAGAATATAATGTCAATACTGAATATCTACCCACGAGGTGGCTGCGCTTGATCTAACTGCCAATTCGGGGCAGAGGCTGCCCTACGCGGGAACTAGGTTTCTGGAAACTGCCTAACGGCCTGGTGTGGGGCAGAGCTGCTTTAAATCACCGGACGTGGCCAGCGCTCCTACTGCCGGGACCCTTACGTCAACGACGCTCATCGGTAATGCTGACAAATCGCTCAACGAGCAGCTGATCATCGCGCTCGACTCTGCAGGTTCGCGGGCGCGACATCGGCCATAGGGCAGGTCGAAGCTCCGGAATGCTTTGGCCGGGTTACCGAGCCGGCTCAGGTGTGGTCGTGGAGTAGATATTGTGCGGTGTTCAGGTCGGTGATCAGAGTGTTGATCCAGCCGCCTTTGACCGCTGCCGCTACCGCGGTCAGCTTCTCGGGTCCGCCAGCAACCCCGATACGGCGAGGAACCGCCTTGAGCTGGTTAGGACTTATGGCCAGGACCCGGTCGTTGAAGGGCGAGTTGATCAGGTTTCCATGTTGGTCGAAGAACCGGAGGCAGACATCGCCGACCGCCCCGAGCTGCATCAGTTCTGCTTGCTCCTTGGGATCGATGGCATTCCCGCTGCGCTGGAGCAAGGGTGAAGGCTGAACACTGCCAATGCCCATGAGAGCCACTGAAAGCTGGTTCCAGATGTGCAGCACGCCGGTAACAGCCGGATCGGCCAGGAGCGCATCTCGCACCGTCGGGTCGTTGACAAGACCCGGTGTGGAGAGGAACTCTGGCTGGGCGCCGGTCAGATTGGCGAATCGGTCAATCAGCCGCGTAGCGTCAACTTGGATTCGCGGGTCGCCGTTGCCACCGATGAGCTGAGTGACAACCTTCACAACAAGCCCCGTCTTGGGTCGCATCGCCTCCACGGTGGCCAACAGTGTCGAGCTCCATGACGAGATGCCGACGATGTCGCCACTGGTCAACGTCTCCGCAAGGTAAGTGGCTGCCGCTGCCCCAAGCGCGCGAACGACGTCGCCGTCAGCGTCAATGATCACCGAGTCCGTGAGGTGGTATCGCGCCTCTAGCTCCTCCTCCATATCGGTGTAAACCCCACTCGGCAGTGAAACCGTCGTTCGTACGATGCCGAGCTCGGAGGCCTGACGAAGCAGCCGTGAGACACGAGACTGCGAGACGTGAAGGTCGGCGGCGATCTGCGGCTGCCGGATGCCACGCTCGTGATACATGCGCGCGATCTTGGCTAGTAGGCGGAGCTCGTCGGTCCCGGGGTTCGTCGTCATGGAGCAGGATCCTTGTCCTGTGGTGGGTAGATATTCAGTTTGGATCCACGATTCAACCATAGCCAATGATTGGAGTTGTTTGTAGCGGTCTGAATGGAGATGCGCAGCATGGCGAGGTCGGAACGCGCGGAGAGTACAGGCATGGACTCGCCCGAAACCCAACTGATGCTGGCGATTGATCAAGGCACCAGCGCAACCAAAGCGGTTGCCGTTGATGAGCAGGGCACCATCCGACGCCGGGCAGCAGTACCACTCGCACAGCACCATCCCCAGCCGGGCTGGGCCGAACAAGACCCACTGGAAATCTGGCGCTCCGCACAGCAAGCAGTTCGCGACTTGCTGGTCGACATTGAGCCTTCCCGAGTCGTGGCCGTGGGGCTCAGCACCCAGCGTGAGTCAACGGTCATGTGGGATCGAGCCACCGGCGAACCGGTCGGGCCCGTGCTTGGCTGGCAGGACACCCGAGCCGCGGATCTATGCGCACAGCTTCGCGCGGCCGGCCACGCCGAGCGTGTCCGATCAATAACGGGCCTTCCCCTCGATGCCATGTTTTCAGCGGGGAAGGCGTCGGTACTGCTCGACCAACACGACCCGGATCGAGCCCGTAGCCGCAACGGCGAGCTGTGCTTCGGCACCGTCGACTCATGGCTTTTATGGCGACTGGGCGGACAACATCTCATCGAATCCGGCAACGCGGCTCGCACTCAGCTTCTCGACATCACGTCACGGAAATGGGACCCCTGGCTGCTTGAGCTCTTCAACATTCCGATCGAAATCTTGCCGACAGTTGTGCCCTCGATCGGACCGTTCACTGATTGTCACGATCTAGAGCCTCTGCCCACGAGTGTTTCCGTCACTGGAGTCCTCGGAGATTCCCATGCCGCCTTATTTGCCCACGCTGGCTGGCGGCCCGGCCAAATCAAGGTCACCTACGGCACGGGGTCATCGGTGATGGGTGTGACCAGCAGCGAGCAGGACTCATCCGCTGGGGTGGCCCGCACGATCGCCTGGGAGCTTGATCAGCCAACCTATGCGCTGGAAGGCAACATCAGGTCCAGCGGCGCGACCCTGGTCTGGCTAGCACGCCTATTTGGCAGCACCCCAGCCCAGATTGCATCGAGCGCCGCAGAGGACAGCGGCGGAGTATTGCTGGTCCCTGCATTTACTGGCCTCGGCGCGCCGTGGTGGGATGACCAGGCTCGTGCCCTGATCTCAGGCCTTAGCGAAGGCACCCGACAGGAACACCTCGCCCGCGCCGGCCTGGAGGCCATCGCCTTTCAGATCGAGGATGTGGTCGCCGCAGTCGAGCAGGACAGCGGATCCATCAAGATCATCCTCGCCGACGGCGGACCCTCGGCCAACGCGACGCTGATGCAGCTCCAGGCTGACACGTCCGGCCGTCAAGTCAGTACGTCGCAGGTAGCCGAACTATCGGCGCTTGGCGCGGCCCACGTAGCCGGAATTGGTGCTGGCCTGTGGTCGCTCGCGGATCTTGACCAGCTTGCGCGGGAGCGCACTACCTACCAGCCGCAATCCGACCAGCAGCAGCGCCAGCAGCGCCAGCGCGACTGGCACTCAGCCGTCGCCGCTGCACGGAGCCGTACGGAGAAGGAGGCAGGCAGCCATGGCTAACGGCCGGCGAATGACAGACATGGTCGTGGCGATCACCGGCGCCGGCCGGGGCATGGGCCGAGGAATCGCCGAGCGGTTCGCCGCCGAAGGGGCCGCCGTCATCCTCGCGGACCGCGACCGCGCAGTGGTCGACGTCGCGGCCGAAGTTGCCGACGCCACCGGCGCAGAAACGCTCGGCGTCATCTGCGACGTGACCGACGAAACGGCTGTGGATGCCTTCGTCGGTGCAATCGACGACAGGTTTGGGCGTCTCGACGTACTGATCAACAACGCCGGTACCATCACGATCTCCAAACTGGAGGACCTCACCCTGGAGGCCTGGAACCGCGTTCTTGCGGTCAACACCACGGGTGCATTCCTGTGCGCTAAGGCGGTCGCGCCGCTGATGCGACGTGCCGGCAAAGGCGGACGGATCCTCAACGCCGCCTCCGGTCAAGCGCGGCAGGGCTTCATCTACACACCGCACTACGCCGCGAGCAAGTTCGGCGTGGTGGGGCTGACCCAGAGCTTGGCAAAAGAGCTGGCCGGCGATCAGATCACGGTCAACGCCTACTGTCCCGGAATCGTCGGCACGGACATGTGGGACTACAACGATCGCGAATGGGGTCGGCTGCTCGGTAATTACGCGCCCGGTGAGCTGATGGCCGAATGGGTTGCCGGCATCCCGCTCGGCCGGGCCGGCACCAACGACGACGTCGCCAACCTGCTGCTATTCCTAGCCTCCGACGAGGCCAGCTATATCACCGGCCAGTCCATCAACGTCGACGGAGGCATGTTCATGAGCTGACCGCTGCACGCCCCTGCCCGAACATCTTTTGCGAAGGAGCACACCTGTGAGCATCACCTCTTCAGCCGCACCACCTGTGGAGACACCCACTCCATCTCGGTTCAGGCAACGGCTGGGCCAGGTCATCAGCGGCACAGGCGGACCGCTCATCGGTCTGCTGATCCTCTGCCTGGCACTGTTCATCGCCACCCCGTACTTCCTGACGGTGAACAATCTTCTCAACATTCTGGACCAGGTCACCATCCTCGGCATCCTCGCGCTGGGCATGACCTTTGTCATCGTTACGGGCGGCATTGACCTCTCAGTCGGTTCCGTCCTGGCGCTAGCAATGATGGTGCTCGGCTGGACCTCGCACAACGCCGGCTGGCCGCTGCCGGTCAGCATCCTCGCAGCCGTCATTGTCGGGGGTCTGTGCGGGCTGGCCAACGGACTCGGAATCACTCTCACGAAGCTTCCCCCGTTCATCGCTACGCTCGCCATGCTGTCGATTGCCCGTGGTACCGCGAATGTGATCACCGACGGGCAACAGATCGTTGGCTACCCGGATTGGTTTACCGGGCTGTCAACGGAACGCTACTTCGGCTTTCTCACTACAACAGCAATCGTGCTGATCTTGCTGCTTGTTGCCGGATGGGCTTTCATGCGGTACCGGCCCGGTGGACGTGAGCTCTACGCCATCGGTGGTAGCCCCGAGGTGGCGCGGCTCGCCGGCATAGGTGTTAAGAAGGCCACCGCTGGCGTCTACGTTGTGATGGGCGTGCTGGCAGGCCTCGCCGGAGTCGTGCTGGCCAGTCGGCTCGACTCCTCCCAACCCAGTGCAGCCGTCGGCATCGAGCTGGATGTGATCGCTGCTGTGGTCATTGGCGGTGCGAGTCTTACCGGTGGTGTTGGGGGGATCCCCGGCACGATTGTTGGTGTCTTGATCATCGGCGTGCTCCGCAATGGTTTGAACCTGCTGTCGGTGTCCCCGTTCGTCCAGCAAATCGTCATCGGTGTCGTCATCGCTCTCGCCGTCATGGTCGATGTGCTCCGCCACCGCGAGACCTGACAGACACCAGACCGCCTGCTTCGACGCAACACAACAAACCCTTCAATGCAGAAAGGCATGAGTATGAGGTTCCAAAAGACAGCTGCGATCGCCCTCGTAGCAATCACGGCCCTCGGTATGGCCGCCTGTAACCGAGGAACCGCTGGTCCAGGCGGCGAAGGCAAGCCCATCGTCCTCGGTCTCGCCGTGGCGAACTTGCAGGCCGACTTCTTCAATCAGATTAAGCAGTCGGTTGAGGCCGAGGCCGCGGCGAAGGGTGTCGAGGTCCAGGTGTCAGATGCCGGCGGTGATTCCGCCACCCAGGTCAACCAGATCCAAGATTTCATCACACGCCAGGTGAGCGCCATTATCTATATTCCGGCGGGGGCCACTGCCGCCGGTGTACCGGTGAAGGCCGCCGGGCGCGCGAATCCTCCCATCCCGGTGATCGCAGTCGACCGGAACGCCGAAGACGCACCTGGTAACACATTCATTGCGACAGACAGCGTGGCAGCCGCCAAGGAACTCGGCGATTGGGTCATCAAGCAGAAGGACGGCAAGGGCAACATCGCCATCCTGCAAGGCCAGGTCGGCACCACCCCGCAGGTCGATCGGCAGAAAGGGTTCGAAGAGGCCCTGAAGTCGGCACCGGAAATGAAGATCATCGCCGAGTCGGCGACGATGAAATGGTCGCAGGACGAAGGATTCGCCAAAGCGCAGGACATCATCCAGGCACACCCCGACGTCGACGTGTTCTGGGGCCAGGCCGATGCGATAGCGCTGGGTGCGGCGCAGGCAGTTGCCAACGCCAACATGAACCCCAAGCCGCTGGTCGTCGGCTTCGATGGCGATCAGGCGGGGATCCAAGCAATCCGCGACGGCAAGCTCGACGCCACCAT
>Ga0081538_10004108_pt1 | contig 13530 bp, 8 predicted proteins | sample TabmetS5T2R1_FD_71022 | JGI IMG/M metagenome (GOLD analysis project Ga0081538, IMG submission 71022) | Tabebuia heterophylla rhizosphere microbial communities from the University of Puerto Rico - S5T2R1 | ecosystem: Host-associated > Plants > Roots > Rhizosphere ...
CGAGTTCCTTGCTGAACTCGGCGAACGTGCGGTCCGACCGGGGGAAGCGTCGCCCCGCGCTCTCGAGGTAGCCGAGCTTCAGGTGACCCGACGCCACCGCCGAAGCGAGGGCGTTCGCATCCATCCCCTTCGCCTCGAGCTCTTGGACGACCCGCACGCGCATGACGTCGCGTCGTCGAAAGGCCCCGGCTCCCGGCTCAAGGAGTCCCAGACCGACGAGGCGTCGAACCCGCTCGATGGTCGTGCCGGCCCTTTCGGCCAACTCCTCTTCGCTCAGCCGATCCCGGTCCATAGCCCGGGGGTGCCGTTAGGCGGCGTACGAGGCGGGGTCCGCCTCGAACCGATCGCGGCAGGCCTCAGAGCAGAAGTAGTAGGTCTTGCCTTCGTGCTCGGCGGTCGCCGCTGCGTCGTCCGGGTCGATCCGCATCCCGCACACCGGATCAGTCACCATCGCCATCGCGTCCTCCCTGTCGGCCAGCGGACTTCTACTGGAACATGCTCGACGGCATCTAAGGTCCCTCCCCCTCATCATCATCAACCCATTACCCACCAGGCCTACCGCCGAGACGGGATCCCGTCCTGAGCTTCGCCATGGACCTGGTGGCGTCATCGCCAGCCGGAGCGGGGAACAATGCTGGTAATGGCGTCGATCCTCTGACGGAGAAGGCTTGGGGCTGTGAGCGTGCTGTCGCGCCTGTTCCGGATCCAGCCGGGCGAGGGACGAACGGTCGCCCTGGTGGTGGCGTTCATGTTCCTCTCGGTCGCCGGCCTCACCATCGGCGAGAGCGGGATCGACGCGCTGTTCTTCGATCGCATCGGTCCCGACTCGCTGCCCGTCATATACCTCGCAGGGGGCGCCGTCGGGATCGCGGGGATGCTCGCGCTGTCGGCAGCCCTGGGCCGGTTTGAGCGGCGGCGCGCCTACGTCGCACTCCCGCTGCTGATGGCCGCTCTCGTCGCGGTCGAGCGTGCCGTGGTGACGGCTGGTCCAGCGTGGATCTACCCGGCGATGTGGCTCACCACCACCGTCGCCTACCTGGTGGAGGCCGTGTACCTGTGGGGGACCGCCGGGCTGGTCACCGACACGCGCCGCGCCAAGCGGCTGTTCCCTTTGTTCGGGGCCGGGGGCATCCTGGGCGCCGTCGTCGGCGGGCTCGTGACCCGGCCCCTGGCCTCGGCGATCGGGGCAGAGAACCTGCTGGTGGTGTGGGCGGTCGCGCTCACGGGGACCTCGGCGCTGTGCGCGGCGGTCCTGGGCGTGCGCGGCGCTGGGCCCCGCCGCCGCGGACGCCGGCGGCGGCCGTCGGCGGTCGCGGAGCTGCGGCAGGGTTTCGCGTTCGTCCGGCGATCGTCCCTGCTGGTCTGGATGTCGGTCGCCGCGATCCTGTTCTCGGTGCTTTTCTACTCGCTGTACCTGCCCTATGCGCAGGCGGCGACCGGGCGCTTCCCCGACCCCGACGACCTGGCCGGCTTCTTTGGGATCTTCTGGGCGACGGTGACGGCCGCCGCGTTCCTGGTCTCGATGCTGCTGACCAACCGGCTTCTTGGGTGGTTCGGCGCCGCGGCGATGGTGCTGGTGCTGCCGTTCCTGTACGCCGGGGCCTTCGGCGTCCTCCTCGTGAACTCGACGTTTGCAGTGCTCGTCGCGATCCGGTTCGCGGTGAACGTGTGGCTGCAGGGGGTGAGCAACCCCGCCTGGGAGACGCTGGTCAACGTCACGCCGGAGCACCGGCGCGACCAGACGCGAGCGTTCCTGAAGGGCGGAGCAACGCAGCTCGGCACCGTGATCGCGGGCGTGGTGCAGCTGATCGGTCGGGGGGTGTTGACCCCGCGGCAGCTCTCGGTGATCGGGCTGGTGATCGCGCTACTAACTATCGCGGTCGTCTGGCGGGTCGGCCGCTCGTACACGGCCGCGCTGGTGGCCGCGATCCGCGCGGGGCGACCGCGGGTGTTCGACGCCCCGGTGCCAAATGCCCCGGTCGCGATCCGCCAGGACGCGCAGGCGGTAGAGCTGGCGGTGGCCGCGATGGATGATCCCGACCCACGGATGCGACGACTGGCCAGCGAGCTGCTGGCCAGCGCCGACGTCGAGCAGGCGGCCGCGGCGCTGCACGTGGCGCTCGGCGACCCCGACGCACTGGTGCGCGCGCAGGCCGTCGCCGCCCTCGCGGCAGCGGGACGCGCCTCCCAAGCGGAACTGGATCGGGCCCTGGCCGATGAGGACCCACGGGTCCGGCGGGCCGCCGTCCGCGAGGTGGAGCTCGGCAGGATGCCCACGTCGCTCCTGGATGACGACAGCGCGGCGGTCGTCGCCGCTGCCGCGGTGAAGCTGCTCGGTGGGCCCTCCAGGAAGGCGGCCGCCGGCGCCCTGGAACGGTTGCTCTCCCACAACGACCCAGCGACACGGCTGCGGGCCATCCGCGAACTCCGAGACGCAGCGCCACAGGACGTCGCAGCCTTCGTCGCCGGCCACCTCAATGACCCCTGTGCGACCGTCCGGGCGGCGGCGGTCCAGGCGCTGGCGGCGGCAGATCCTCAGGTGGCGGTGCCCGCGGCCCTGGATTCCCTGACCTCACCCGAGCGGGTGGTTCGCAGCGCCGCCCTGGAGGCGCTGGATCGCCTCGACGTCCACCGGTTCGAGGCCCAGCTCGGTCAGCTCATCGAGCGGTCGTCCTCACGGGCAGCCCGCGACGGGGCCACCGCCGCGTCCGTCCCCGCCGATGGTGACGCCTCGGAGCTGCTGCGAGCGGCGCTGCTCGCCCGCGCCAAGGCGCATGCCTTGGTGGCCCTGTCGGCCATCTCGGTCACCAGCGAGGATCGAGACGCCCTCCGCGTCGCGCTCGACGTCCTCGAGGAGGGCGCCACCGCACAGCTCGCGAACGCGCTGGAGACGATCGATGCCGCCGCAGGATCCTCGGCGGTCCGCTCGCTGCTTGCCCTGTGGGAACCAGCAGCCATGGACCGGCGAACGCCACCAGGCGACCGGGGAGCCTTGGACACGGCGGCCGGTGACGAAGACCCGCTCATCCGGGTGTCCGCGGAGCTCGCGCGATCGGAACTGAGCCAAGGAGGCACGATGACGAAGTCGCAGGCCTCGATGTCACCCATCGAGGTCGTGCTCGCCCTGCGTCGGATTCCGCTGTTCGCCGCGCTCACGCCCGCCGACCTGCAGCGCGTCGCCGAGATCGCCCAAGAGCACACCCACCCCGACGGCGACGTCATCGCTGCCGAGGGCGAGCTGGACGAGGAAATGCACCTCCTGCTCGGCGGCACCGTCCGCGTCGTCCGTGCGGACGGCGAGACCATCGCACGGCGTGGCCCAGGGGAGGTCGTGGGGGAGATGTCGGTGATCACGCGGGGGCCGCATGCCGCCACCGTCATTGCCGAAGGCGACGTCAGGACCCTGCACATCGGTCATCGACAGTTCGAGGCAATGGTTCACGAACGACCGGACATCGCCCTCGCCATCATGCGCGTACTGGCCGAGCGGCTCGCGGCGATGACCACCCAACCCGTCGGGGATCGGGCCTGAGGGTCCGCGCATCAGCCAGCCCATCGCCACCCGGCATCGGGTAGACGCCGGCGGCTTCGAGTTCACTAGCGTGCTGCCAGCGGCGTCCCAGCCGGCGTCGCCTCGGCCTGGGTAGGCTGGGCTGCCTCGGCCGGTTCGTGGCTCAGCGGGCCGCCTGGTAGCCCGGGGCGGCGGCCGCCGGCCGAGGATCTCCACCGGCGGTCGAGCGGGGTGATGCTGCGGTACGCCGACGAGGCGTCGTCCACGGTCATGAGCGCCCGGGGGGATGCCCTTTGCCGGCTGGACACCTTCAGCGCCTTCAGGATGGACGGGGTCACGGTCGCCCAGGTGCCGCTGCTGATGCGCGCCGATGACCCGCCCTTCGGGCTGGCCATGGTGGTGGTCGCCTCCCCGCACGGAGGACCGCCGTTGGCAGCAGACCCTCCACAACCTGGCCGCCTACCTTGGCGTCCAGGCGCCGGTGGCGGACCAGACGCTGCGGCCTGACCGCCGGCGGCAGTGGTCCAAGCTCGGCAACGCCTGGTACGACGCCGCGGTCCGCTCGGCGCTGCACCCCCTGGCCGCGCGGGTTCGCGCCCGTCGACCCACCAGCACGCCAGGGCGACGCAACCAGGCCCGCGCGGGTCCGTGATCGCGGGGGGCCGGGAATGCTCAGGTGTGCCCTTGGGGCACGCCCGGGGGCATGGCCTGGCGGACGGCGGCGGTCACCAACGGATCGTTGCGGACTGCTGAAGTCCCACGTTGACCTGGCAAGACACCTCGGACCAGCCGCGGTCAACGAGCCGTTCGTGATTTCACACGCCAGACGTCGTTGGTTCAAACCCAACCACGCCCACGGATCTGGGGCAGCCTGGTCCTGTGCCCTTCACGCGAGGCGGCGGGCGGTGTGGAGCCGGAGCGTGCCTGGGACGCCCTTCAGCTCCACCGGACCGATCTCGGTGAACGCCACGGGCCCTCCCTCGGCCGCGTCGACGACCTCCTGGCTGACCAGCACCTCACCGGGCCTGGCGTACTCGGCGATCCTCGCCGCCAGGTTCACCGTCCGGCCGAAGTAGTCACCCTCCTGGAACACCACCGGCCCCGCGTGGACCCCGACGTGCGCCGGCGGAAGGCCCTGGCGCCCGACCACCGCCACCATCTCAAGGGCGGCCAGCACGGCAGCTGCTGGCGCCCGGAAGTAGAACATCACCCCGTCGCCGAGCCACTTCACCGGCGTCCCGTCGTGCTCCTGGGAGGTCCGCCGGACCAGGGTGGCCAGCCTGGTCGCCAGGTCCGCGGCCGCCGCATCTCCCCGCTCCTCGGTCAGCCGGGTGTACCCAGTGATGTCGAGGAAGCACATGGCCGGCGGTCGGCGCAACCGGCGGTACAGGCCGGCCCGCTCCAGCGCGCCCTCGACCTGCTCGACGGTCTCCCGGTTCCAGGAGTGTTCCTGCTGCCCGTAGTAGATGGCCAGGAGGGCCTGCTCGCGGAGGGGGGCCATCTGGGAGCCGAGGTCGGCCTGGGCCGCCAGCATCTCGCCCTCGGTCATGCCCGACGCCAGCAGCGGCGTCATGACCTCGCTGTGCCACCAGGCCGTCTCGGTCTCGTTGATCCGGCGCAGGCTGTCGCCGCAGACCCGGAGCCACCGCTCGATGACCACGGGGTGGAACCCCTTTGCCAGCTGCAGCTCGATCACTGGCACGACCGACAGCTCGTTGCGGTGGACGGTGTCCTCCGGACCTGGCTCGGCGAGGCCGAAGGCCTCGCGGACCACCATCAGCAGCTCCAGCGGGATGCCGGTCCTGGCGCTCAGCTGGTGGAAGGTCGTGTCGGTGAGCCCGGCGAACCGGTCGAAGGCGGTCGCATCCAGGTAGGAGAACGAGAGCGCTCCGTCCCGGACGGCGGCGGCCATCCCCTCCAGCGGCACGCCGGCTCCCTCAAAGCTCTGCACCCACCGCGCCCTGAGCACGTCACCGGGCGAGAACGCGTCTCCCGCGTCGGGCGTCAGGATGCCGAGCTCGACCAGACGGTCGACGTAGTCGGGGTCGACCCCGGCCTGCTGGGCGACCTCCTGCCTGGTGTATCCGCTCACGCCTTCGCCAGCATAGCCTGGTGCAGACGAGCAGGCGTCCCGTACTCACTGGCGAGGGCTCACGCAAGCAGCCAGCGCGTGGGGGTGAAGCTGGGGATGACGGCGCGGTTCGCACACCGATCAGTCAGGACCACTTCGAGCCGTCGGCTCCAGGTGTCGGGCGGAGTTCGCACAGCTGAACGGGGGTAAGTGAGGGGGCGTGTGGCGGTGGAGAACTGCATGGGCGACCGGTCTGCTGTGGGGTGGGAAGGGGAGCCGGTTGCCGGGACTTTCGCGGTTGCGGTCGAACTGCTGTGACGCAGGTTCGACGGTGGTGGCTACGAGGTTCATGGTGGGGATGGGCACTTGGACGCAGTTCCTGCAGGAACGCTGCCACGAGGACAACAAGGAGATCCCCGGATCCGTCGCGGTGCGATCGGAGTCATGCTAGTGCGCCTCCAGCGTCCTGCCAGCAATCTGCCAGAAACCATGGCTCGCTACGCCACACACAGCACCACCTGGCCTCGGTTCGGCAAGGCCATTGACCTGGACTGATCTGGTGCGACGCGGGGTACCGTATGGGCGCGTGTGGGACCCGCGCTCCCTTCACACGGCAGAGGCCCATGTCTGGTCCCATCGGGGGATGCAACGCCCGGTCGCCGCGGCGGTCCCTCGCCGCATACCTCCTCCAGCGTTCGTCCTAACGAACCTCGAGCTATGGCTACAGTTCGTCAAGCTCGCTGCGGACGGCAGCGAGGGTGCTCAGCGAGTCGCGCGTGGCGGGGTGGTCTTGGCCGAGGCGGGCTTGAAAGATCGCCAAAGCACGTTCATGCAAGGCACGGGCAGCTTCCAGGTCGCCCTAGGCGTGCAGGACGTCGCCCAGGTAGGTGAGGCTGGCGGCGGTCAGGGGATGGTGGGGACCAAGACGCGCCTCGCGGATCGCCAGCGCACGTCGGACCAGGGGACCGGCACCGTCCAGGTCGCCCTGATCATGCAGGACGGCGGCAGGATTGTTGAGGATGATCGATGCCCAGGCGCCGCTCGCGGAGCAGCCAGGCGGTCTCCCCTGACTCGACGTCCAGCGTCTTGGCGTGTGGCCAGCGACGGCAAGCGCGTGAGGAGCAGTTGCGCGTAGGCAAGCCAGGCCTCCGGGTGGGTAGTCTCGGTCGGGGAATGCCACACGGATCAGGCGCAACGCGACCGCTGCCCGGTCGGCTCTGGCGTGGCCATGGATCGGGTCTTGACGATTCGGTCATTCCGGCCTAGGCTCTGCCACTTACTCGGGTACGGCAGGAGCCGGTCGCCGACCCCGTGGCGGCCGCGTGTACAGCCCTCCGTTCCCAGCCCGCCGACGGGCGCCGAGCGCCGCGTGGTGGTGCCTCGGCACGGACGTGGTGGGCTCGCCAAGCACCCGATCAACCCGCACCAACAGAGACGCAGAGCAGGTGGTTCGCTTTGTCGTGTCATTCCCCGCACCTGTGGTGTCGCGCCCGCTCACCAGGCCCCGCGTTGCTGACGTTGGCGCGTCGTCGCCCACGAAGGCGACGACGCGCGGCGGCGCTGGCCGAAGGGCAGGACCGGTAACGAGCGGGTGAGGGCCTGGTGTACATCGCGATGATTGCTCCGGAGTGCGCTCCGGTTGTCCAAGCCGGCGGCCTCGGCGAGGTCGTGTTCGGGCTGAGCCGCGAGCTGGAGCGCCGCGGGAACGCCGTGGAGATCGTCTTGCCGAAGTACGATTGCATGCGCTACCGGGAGATCCACGGCCTGCGCGTGTCGTACGAGGACCTGTGGGTGCCGTGGTACAGCGGCGCCATCCACTGCACGGTGTGGTTCGGGTTGGTGCACGGCCGCAGGTGCTACTTCGTCGAGCCCCACTCGCCGGAGAACTTCTTCAGCCGGGGCTGCGTCTACGGCTTCGATGACGATGTGATCCGCTACGCGTTCTTCTGCAAGGCGGCGATGGAGTTCCTGCTGAAGGCCGACAAGCGCCCCGAGGTGATCCATTGCCACGACTGGCAGACGGCGCTGGTGCCGGTGCTGCTGTACGAGCTCTACCAGCAGGCAGGAATGGAGCACCAGCGGGTGTGCCTCACCATCCACAACTTCCGACACCAGGGGATCTACGGGGAGGAGGTGCTGTGGGCGACGGGGTTGCTGCGCCCGGAGTACTTCTTCGACTACGCCCGGCTGCGCGACAACTTCAACCCGGCCGCGCTGAACCTGCTGAAGGGCGGCATCGTGTACGCCGACTTCGTGACCACGGTGTCACCGCAGCACGCCTGGGAGGTACGCCACACCGACCAGGGCTGGGGGCTGGGCCACACGCTGTACCTGCACCGCGACAAGTTCGGCGGGATCCTCAACGGGGTCGACTACGACCTGTGGAACCCGCAGATCGACACCCACATCGCGAGCAACTACTCGCCCGACGCGCTGGAAGGCAAGTACGTAAACAAGCACGCGCTGCGGCAGCGGCTGTGGCTGCGGGAGGGGTTCAAGCCGATCGTCGCCTACGTAGGCCGGCTCGACGAGCAGAAGGGCGTGCACCTCATCCACCACGCCATCTCCTACGCGCTGTCGGAGGGAGCGCAGTTCGTGCTGATCGGCTCCAGCACCAACCCCGCGATCAACGACGACTTCTGGCGACTGAAGTGCCACCTCAACGACCATCCCGACTGCCATCTGGAACTTGGTTACGAGCCGGAGCTGGCCCATCTGATCTACGCCGGCTCGGACCTGGTGGTGATGCCGAGCCTGTACGAGCCGTGCGGCCTGACGCAGCTGATCGCCGCCAGGTACGCCACCGTGCCGGTGGTGCGGGCGATCGGGGGGCTGCGCGACACGGTGTTCGACCACGACGACGGGGGGCGGTCCCGGCAGGAGCGTAACGGCTACGTGTTCCACCAGCTCGACAACAGCGCACTGGAGTCCGCGATGGCCCGGGCGATCGGCCTGTGGCATGCCAACCCGTGGCAGTTCCGGCAGCTCATGACCAACGGGATGCGCGCCGACTACTCGTGGGCCCCGGCCGGGCGGCACTACCTCAACGTCTACGACCACATCCGGCACAAGTAGCAGCCGCAGCGAGCGTCCAGCGCGGCGAGGAGGAGCATGGACAAGCTTCCCGAGTCCGTCGACGGCCTGCCGAGCCTGTGCGGCTCCGAGCAGGCGATCGACGCCGCGGTCGCGGCCGGTCGGGAGCGGCCGGTGTTCCTTGGACCGGCATCGGTGAGCATCGCCGATGTCGACAGCGCGTTCGCCGTCGCCCTGCACATGCACCAGCCGCTCATCCCAGCCGGCGGACCAGACCTGGCCACAGCGGACATCGTCAGCAACCTGCAGTGGATGCTGGAGCACCCCGAGCTCGGCGACAACCACAACGCGCCAGTCTTCCGCTGGTGCTACCAGCGGATGGGCGAGTTCATCCCCCAGCTGCTCGCCGAGGGCAAGCAACCCCGGATCATGCTGGAGTACTCCGGCACGCTGCTGCACGGACTCCGGCGTGCGGGTCTGGGCGACGTCCTCGATGCCCTGCGGCCACTCACCTGCGACCCCGCCCTGCGGCACGCCGTCGAGTGGCTGGGCTGTACCTGGGGGCACGCCGTCGCCCCCTCCACCCCGGTGCAGGACTACCGGCTGCACGTGCGCGCCTGGCAGCACCACTTCGCCGCGATCTTCGGGCTGGAGGCGCTCGGCCGGGTCCGCGGCTTCTCTTCCGCCGAGATGGCCCTGCCGAACCACCCCGACGTGGCGTACGAGTTCGTCAAGACGCTGAACGACTGCGGCTACCGGTGGCTGCTGGTCCAGGAGCACACCGTCGAGCTGCCCGACGGCCGGCCGCTGGAGCGCCCCCACCTGCCGCACCGCCTGGTCTGCAGCAGCTCCCATGGCGACACGGCCGAGATCGTGGCGGTGGTCAAGACCCAGGGCAGCGACGCCAAGCTGGTCGGCCAGCTGCAGCCCTACTACGAGGCCAAGGCCCTGTCCCGGTTCGAGCTCGCCGGCAGCGGCGTTCCACCGCTGGTCACCCAGGTCGCCGACGGCGAGAACGGCGGCGTGATGATGAACGAGTTCCCGCCGAAGTACTTCGAGGTGGTGCGCGAGTGCTCCGGTTCCCGCACGCCGATGATGAACGTCACCGAGTACCTGGAGCAGCTGTTCGCCGCCGGCCTCCAGCGGGCCGACCTGCCGGTGATCCAGCCGCTATCTCAGCACCGCCTCTGGCAGCGGATGGCCCCTGGCGACGGCCCGGAGCGGCTTGCCGCCGTCATTGACCGGCTGCGAAGCGAGGACGGCCGCTTCCACGTGGAGGGCGGCAGCTGGACCAACGACCTTTCCTGGGTGCGCGGCTACGACCAGGTGCTGATCCCGATGAACCGGGCCAGCGCACTGTTCCACGAGCGCATCCTCGCCCAAGGCGTCCCCACCGACGACCCCCGCTACCGCAACGCCCTGTTCCACTTGCTGGCCGCCGAGACCAGCTGCTTCCGCTACTGGGGCGAGGGCATCTGGACCGACTACGGCGCCGAACTGTCCCGCCGCGTCGCCGACATCGTCACCCACGCCCTCTGAGCCAGCAGAACGCCTGCGAGGTCGCCGTCATGCCCCGACAGCTCGGTTATACCGGGTCTGGGCTGTCTTTCGGACCACTGGCGTGTTGGTGTGCCCCGGCCGCTGGCTCCACCGGGTCCCCACCCCGAGTCCCACCACTCCTCGGCATCACAAGCCCATGAAACCGACACTCCCGCACTCTGCCGAGGCCCTGGTACCAACGGTCGGACTAACGAACGTATGGCTCTAGCGAGCTGGTCAGGATGGTTTGTGCCGAGCGACCACCGTGCCGCCTTCCGGGACCTCGACCGGGCCGAGCATCCGCTGGCCATGCTCGTCCAGCACCGGCATGCCGTGCTCGTCGACCATGAGGTGGACCGGGTTGGGCGCCAGCTCCAGCCCCGCTGCCAGGCCTGGGTGGTCGGTGGGTGGTGGCTCCGGCAGTGTTGGTGGCTCGGGTAGCGCCACCCCCTCGGTAGCCTCCACCACGCGCTGGCGTACCGCCTCCGCAGCGACGCCGCGGCGGGCCAGCCAGCCGGTGGCGAAGCACGCGTCGTCCCACCGGCTGGCCAGCGCCAACAGCACATGCTCGCTGGTGACCTCGGCGTCGGCGAGGCGGGCCGCCTCCAGGTTGGCCCGCTCCAGCGCCCGCTGGGTGGGCTCGGCGTGCCGCACGGTTCTGGGCTTGGTGTCGTAGGGGTCGCCCATGCTGTCGATGAACGCCTGCCGCAGCACCTCGGCGCGGACCCCGAAGGACTCCAGCACCGCGCGGGCCGCGCCGGGACAGCTGGGGTGCAGCATCCCCAACAGCAGGTGGTCAAGGTCGACCGGGTCGTGGTTGAGCGCCCAGGCCTCGTCGGAGGCACGGTCGATCATCCGCTCCAGCTGCCGGGGATGGTCGAACAGCGGCGGCAGCTCCGGGCCGGCGGAGACCGGGCCGGGGTCGGGGTGGGCGATCGCCCAGGTCTGCACGGCGGCCCGTGGCCACACCCGGCCGCCGGTGGGGGTGGGCTGGGGGAGTGGGAAGTCGGCGGCGGTGTCGGCCAACTCCAGCACCCTCTGGCGGGTGACGCCCAACAGCCGGGCGGCCTCGGCCGCCGTGACGAGCTGCGGGCCGATCGCTGCGGTCATGGCACGCTCCCTAGCACCTTCGCCCGGTCGCCGCCCGGCTGGTCAACATGCGCCACTGGCGTTGCCAGCGTTGCTCGCACAACTGCCGGTTCGCAACGACGTGCAGGACCGATCCTCGCGCCGCCTGGCCTGGGCGCACATAGCGCTTCGCAGGCTTCCTGTCTCGAAGCCCTAGCCAGCCGGCCGACAGTGGTCACGGCTGTCGGGCTAACAAAGGTTGAGCTGTGGCCATAGTTGCTCAGGGACAGCTGGCCCCTGCTTTGCACCTTCTACGTGAAGTCGTCGGCGCCGGTGCGGATCACCTCGCCACCTCCGTGCCGCCGACCCGTGCCCTCCTTGTCTTGCCGCGGCCGACGGTGAGCATGGCGAGGAAGGAGACGGCAAAGGCCGGGATCGACGCGCCCAGCCAGGGCAGGCGCGCCGACAGCGGGAACGGCAGGTGGAGCAGGTCGGCGAACAGGCCATCCAGCAGCGACACCCAGGCCTCCACCGTGCCCGGGTTGATCCAGTTGTAGACCAGGAAGCCGAGCAGCCAGACGAGCACCGCCGGCCAACGCACGCCCCGGTAGGGGCCGTCGGCGCGGTACAGGGCGGTGGTGTCGTAGCGGCGGCGGGCGAGCACGAAGTAGTCGGCGGCCAGCACCCCAAACAGCGGCACGAACAGCGCCCCCAGCAGGAACAGGAAGCTCTCGTAGCGGGCCAGGTCGCCGACCAGGGCCGCCAGGCAGGTGGCGAGCACGCCAAGGATCAGGACCAGGGGACGGCCCGGCAGCCGGGGCAGGGCGTTCTGCAGGCTGACCCCGGTCGAGTAGAGGTTGGCGAACACCTCGTCGGCCTCGTCGGCCACCAGCACGGCCATGGCCAGCAGCCCGGCCGGCACCGCGACCACCGCCGCGACCACGTCGCCTTGGCCGATGCCGAGCAGGAACAGCACGCCGAGGGCGTAGAACCAGACCTGCGCCAGGAAGTAGCCGGCGCCGGTCCCCCAGAAGGTGGCCCGGGCGGAGCGGCCGAAGCGGGCGTAGTCGGCCACCAGCGGCACCCAGGAGACCGGCAGGGCGATGGCGAGGTCGACCCCGGCCCAGAACGACAGGCCGCCCTCGCCGCCCTGGGTGGCCAGCCGGCCGAGGTCGAAGCGGGCCAGCGCGTACCAGGTGAGGTAGGCCGTGGAGGCCAGCACCGCCCAGATGGCGAACCGCTCCAGCCACCGGCGGATCACCTTTAGCGGCCCGGCGACCGCCATGACGGTGGTGATCGCGCCGAACACCAGCACCCACAGCAGCCGGCCCCGGAAGCCGAGGACGCGCTCGGACACCTCGGTAGCGGCGGCGGCGATCACGAACAGCTCGAAGGTCGCCCAGCCAAGGTTCTGGACCACGTTGCAGGCGGTGGGCAGCAACGACCCGCGCAGCCCGAGCGGGGCGCGGTACAGCACCATGGTGGGCACGCCGGTCTCGGCGGCGGGTACCGCCGCCAGGCCCAGCAGGGCGTTGCCGATGGCCGCGCCGAGCACCGTGGCCGCCAGCGCCGACCACAGCCCCAGCGCCGGGACCAGCAGGGCGCCGGCCACCAGCACCAGCAGGCTGATCCCCAGGTTGCCCCACAGCACCGCCTGGTCCAGGAAGCCGAGCACCCGCAGCTCGCGCGGGACCGGCTGGATGCCCCACTCGGGCGGCCGTCGGACGCGGACGGGCTGCTGGCTGGCTGCCGCCATCGCTGCTCCCTTCGCCGGTATGACCCGGATCAGGTTCGAAGGGTCGCCGACCGCAGAAGTCGGCCTCTCAGCCCGGTGCGCCGGGCTCCCCTGGGCGCCTCCTCGAAGGCCCGCGGCAACCATAGCCACGGGCCCCCGCGGGAGCAAGGCACCCGAGGAGGCGTCCTCGATGGTTGCAGCGCCGCAAGTCTCGCTCGACCGATGGACCGGGTGGCCTTGACTGGTGGTGGGTCGCTCGTCAGGCTCTGCGCCGCTGGGATCGACCGATGGAGCATCCGGGTGCCCGACTCCAGGACCTGGTGGAACCGGGCCGCGCGGGAGGACGCCGGCTGGTACACCGCCACCACGCCGGAGCCCTTCTTCCAGCGTGGCCGCCGTGATGTCGACGACCTGGTCGCCTTCTGTGGCCTGCAGCCGTCCAGGGCCCAGACGCTACTTGAGATCGGCGGCGGGGCGGGACGCATGACCCGCCGCTTCGCCGAGCTGTATGGGCAGGTCATCGCGCTGGACGTGTCCGATGGGATGCTGCGGCTGGGTCGCGCCAACCTCGCT
>Ga0081538_10004109_pt1 | contig 13528 bp, 14 predicted proteins | sample TabmetS5T2R1_FD_71022 | JGI IMG/M metagenome (GOLD analysis project Ga0081538, IMG submission 71022) | Tabebuia heterophylla rhizosphere microbial communities from the University of Puerto Rico - S5T2R1 | ecosystem: Host-associated > Plants > Roots > Rhizosphere ...
CCTCGAGCTCCCCGCGGGACATCAGCGCCCCGATGAAGCCCACCGCGAGCACGGGCCTGACGCGAACCACCTCGTCGGGGATGGCGGCGAGCCAGCCCCGGATGGTGGTCTCCTGCCTGCTCCTGCGCAGGCCCGGGATCGCCAGCTCGACCAGCTCCGCCGCTCGCTCGACGTCCCCGGCGGCGAGCGCGTGGCGGATCGCCTGGGACGGCTCCCCGTCCTGCTCGTACCACTGGCTCGCCCGGCGGTGCAGGGTCGCCAAGCGGTCGGGATGCTCGTCCAGGAGGTGGGTGAGCAGGACGTCCGCGAACAGGTGGTGGTAGCGGTACCACCGGCGGCGGTCGTCGAGTGGGACCACGAGCAGGTTCGCGCGGTCCAGCGACTCGAGCATGGCCTTCCCGCCGCGCTGGCCGGTGACGGCGTCGCACAGCGGGCCGCTCAGCCGGTCCAGGATGGAGGTCTGGACCAGGAAGCTGCGGACGTCGGCGGGCTGCCGTCCCAGGACCTCTTCGACGAGGTAGTCGACGATGTGCCGGTCGTCCCCCGCGAAACCGGCGATGAAGCCGGCGACGTCGTCTCGTCCCTGCAGCGACAGCGCGGCCAGCTGGAGCGCGGCGATCCAGCCTTCGGTGCGTCCCTCCAGGGTCGCGATGTCGCCCGCCGCCAGATCGAGCCCGGTGACGTCGTTGAGGTAGGCCGCCGCCTCGTCGACGGTGAAGCGCAGGTCGGCGGCCCGGATCTCGATCAGCTCGCCGCGCGCCCGCAGGCGGGCCAGGGGCAGCGCCGGGTCCTCACGGGTGCTGACCACCAGATGCGCCTGCGGTGGGAGGTGCTCGAGCAGGAACGTCATGCCGGCCTGGAGCTCGGGGCCGTCGACCAGGTGGTAGTCGTCGAGCACCAGGTAGAGGTCGTCCGGCACGGCGCTGAGCTCGTTGAGCAGCGTGGTGAGGACGGTCTCGATCGGTGGTTGGGCCGACTGCAGCAGCTGGAGCGCGCTGGCGCCGAGGCCTGGCGGCACCGCCTGGAGGGCCGTGATCAGGTAGGTCCAGTAGGAATCGGGCTGGCGGTCGCTCTCGTCCAGGGACAGCCAGGCCACGGACCGCCCGGCGACGGGGTCGGCCAGCCACTCGGCCAGCAACGTCGTCTTGCCGAACCCGGCCGGGGCCGAGATGAGCGTCAGCCGCGACGTCGCCCCACGGCTCAGGCGCCCGCTCAGTCGTGGCCGCGCGACCAGGCTCCGCCGGAGCCTCGGAGGGTAGAGCTTGGTCTCGACCAGGGGGCTTGCCATGATGCCTCAGGCTACCCGCGCGACCACCTTGCCCCTGGCTCGGCCCTGTTCCAGGTAGGCGATCGCCGCGGGGATCTCCGTGAACCGGTAGCGGCGGTCGATCCGCGGGCGCACCTTGCCGGCCTCGATCAGCTCCGTCAGCAGCTCCAGGTCCTCGCTGGTCACGCGCGCCTGCACCTGGACGACGTCCTTGCCGCCGCGCAGCGACACGGCCAGCAGCCTGGCCACGCTGGTGAACCCGGTGACGGCGGCCTTGCCGCCCTCGGCCAGCGCCCGCCGGAGATCGGGCACCGACCGGTTCCCGACCGTGTCCAGGATCAGGTCGTAGCGTCCCCGGCCGCGGGCGAAGTCGGTGGTGGTGTAGTCGACGACCTGATCGGCGCCGAGGGACCGGGCCAGCTCCAGGTTGCCGGTGCTGGTCACGGCGGTCACCTCGGTCCCGTAGGCCTTGGCGAGCTGGACCGCGAAGCTGCCGACGCCGCCGGATGCGCCGTTGATCAGGACTCGCTGGGCGGGCTGGAGCTCGCCGTGGCGGCGGAGGCCCTGGAGGGCGGTGACCGCCGCCATCGGGACCGCCGCCGCCTCCTCGAACGACAGGCTCGCCGGCTTCGACGACAGGACGCCCACCGGCACCGCGACGTATTCGGCGAAGCCGCCGGAGCCATGGTCGAGGAGGTTGGCGTAGACCTCGTCGCCGGGCTGGAACCGGCTGACGCCGCTGCCGACCGCCTCCACCCGCCCGGCGACGTCGACGCCGAGGATCTGGTGCTTGGGTCGCAGCAGCCCGAGGGTGGCGCGCGAGAACAGGGGCTTGCCGCGCAGCATATGCCAGTCGGCCGCGTTGACGGCTGCGGCCAGGACCTTTACCAGCACCTCCTCGGCGTTCGGCGAGGGCGTGTCCACCTCCGCCATCCGAAGCCGCTGCGGCGGCCCGTACCTCCGGTAGATGAACGCCCGCATGACTGGCCCTTTCCGCTTTCCGGTAGCGTCGCCGACCATGGTCAGGGGTCGCGGCGATGTAGGGCAATCACCCCGGCGGCCAGGGCCCCGACGGGCCAGGCGCAAAGCAGCAGGGCCGCGCCCTCGGCGCTGCGCAGGACCGCGCCCAGCAGCATCGGCCGGCCGATGCCGGCCGCCTCGGCGCGGCGGGAGGTGAGCGTCGTGGTGGTCACGGTCATGCTCCTTGCAGCTCCTGGTAGGGGCGGCCGTCGACCAGGGCCTGGCCGGCGGTGGGCCGGTCAAGGCCGAGGACCATCCGCATCGAGGTGGACTTGCCGGCGCCGTTGGGACCGAGGAAGCCGGTCACCTGGCCCGGCTGCACCCGGAACGACAGGTCGTCGACGGCGAGGGTGGGGCGGTACCGCTTGGTCAGCCCGTGCAGCTCGATCATGGGTGCTGCTCCTCCGGTCGCCGACGATATGGCTAGGGAGTTGGGACCGCGTGGGGTGTCGGCACCACGTGGCGATCGGGCTGGAGCCGCTCGACCCCTGAGGACTTGAAGCCCTTGACCATCAGGTAGATGCCGAGCGACAGCTCCCAGACGAACTCCGGGGCCGTGGCGAGCACCTGCGGTGCGGAGCCTGGCTCGAAGAGACCGAACAGCACCCCGATCCCCGACGCGCAGACCAGGGGACCGCCGATGAGCCCCAGCATGGCCATACCCCGCGGCACCAGGCCGGAGCGGTACATCAGCCAGCCCAGGATCAGCCCGGTCCCGACGACGCCGATGAAGCCGGGCCCGAGCAGGAACGTCCAGTCGTGGACGGCGACCAGCGACTGGCCGGCGACCACCAGCGAGCCCGGATCCGCGCTGGCGGCGTCCTGGCGCAGGGTCACGACGGCGAGGAGGCTGACGATGCCGATGGCGATGAAGGTGCATTCCACGAGACGGGCGCCGACATAGCCGAGCGCGAGCGCTTCGTTCTGACGCTTCAGGACCGGGAACAGCGCCACGGCGGTGCCGACGTTGGCGACGATGAGGAGCACCTCGAGGAACGCGCCAAGGGCCACGCCCCCGTCGGCCCCGGCCCCGACGATGTAGCCGGCGTCGTCCAGCACCGGGGTGTAGAGCATGAGCGCCGCTGGGATCGAGGTGACGAAGGTGATGATGAACAACACGCCGGTGACGAACGATGTTCTCCTGGTCGGGTCCATTGGGACTCCTCTCGGTCCTGTGGTTGGATGGCTGGACGGTGGTCGCTGCGGGGTCTCCTTCCTGGATCGATGGGTCATCGGGGCTCGCCGGTGGGCCCAGTGGGCTGGTCGGGCTCGACCTGGGTGACCGAGAGCAGCGGCAGGCCCAGGTCGCGCACTCTCGCGAGCAGGCCGTGTAGCGCGGCCTGGTCGACGACCGGACCACAGAGGACGGTGGTGCCGTCGCCGTCGTGGCTGAGGGTCATCCCGTCGAACCGGGCCGCCCAGCGGGAGCTGAGGCGCCCCTTGAGCCGGATCTCGTACCGACCGGCGCCGCGCGCGGGGCCGGCCGACGTGTCGCTCATCGCGCTCCTTCCCTTGCTGCCGGTCTTCGGGATGGCGGCAAGGTAGGAGCCGATGTGGTGAGCAGACATCACCACGTGTGGTGATCGGGGTGGTGATTTACGCCGCGGCCTACCGGGGCCGGCCGTCGAGGTGGACCCTCAGCGGACGCCCCTCACGGGCAGGATGGCGAGGGCGCCGATGATGGCCCAGACTCCGGCGACCGCGTACAGCACGCCATAGCTGCCGCCGCCGAGCGCCAGGATGGCCGGCGCGATCCCCGGCGCGACCGAGAAGGGAAGCGCGCCGGCGATGTTGAACACGCCGAGATCCTTGGCGGCGTTGTCCTTGTCCGGCAGCACGTCGACGGCCAGCGCGAGATCGACGGCCACATACACGCCGAAGCCGAGCCCGCCGACGGCCATGCCGACGAGGAAACCGTTGAAGTCGCCGGCGACGGCGAGCGCGAACATCGCCAGGCCGTACACGATCGCCGCGGCGAGGACGAAGGCCTTCCGTCGGCCCGTCCGGTCGGAGAGCCGGCCACCGACGAGGGAAGCGGCGACGACGACGACCGATTGGACGAGCGTGCCAAGGAAGATCTGTCGCGGCACCTCGGCCTCGGCGCTGCCGATCTTGTCCAGCAGGTAGTAGACCTGGTAGGTCGTCAGGACGGCGTAGGCCAGCACGAACATGAAGCGGCTGGCGAACGCCCAGGCGAAGTCCGGGCTCTTCCGCGGGTTGACGTAGAACGTGCTGACGAGCTCTCGCAGCGACCAGGTCGGCCTGTCCGCCCTGGCGAGCCGGCGATCGTGCAGCCTGACCGCGAAGAGCAGGACGAAGAACCCGCCGATCGCGCAGGGGGCCAGGAACATGACCAGCCGGTTGCCGGTGAACGCCTGGACCACGAAGGTGCCGCTCACCGACGCGATCGGCACACAGACGCCCAGGAAACCGGCGACCAGACCGCGTTGAGCGGCCGGCACCTGGTCTGGCAGCACCGCCACCAGCGCGGCCAGCAGGGCGTTGAAGAGCAGCTGGGCGATGCACCATCCGACGAGGACCACCGGAACGTTGGGCGCCAACGCCACCACGAGGATGCCGAGCGAACCGCCGACCAGGCCGATCACCATCCAGGGCCGCCGCATGCCGAACTGCGAGGTGGTGCGGTCGCTCAGCTTGCCGAAGAACGGGTTCCCCACCATGGCCAGCAGGGCGCCGATCCCGGTGACCACCGCCAGGCTGCTCGGCGCCCGTTCGATCCCCACCAGCGAGTTGACCTTCAGGGCCAGGGTGACCAGCAGGGGCGCGAGGAACAGCAGGCTGGTGCTGATGAACGCCAACGTGTACAGCGTGATGAAGCCCCATCCGACCCGATCCGCGGCGGCGGGCCCACGCTCCAGCCCGGCCTCGGCCGCGGTGTCGGGCATTGCGCTCTCCCCGGGCGTGCCGCCAAGACACGTCGACAATGGTTTCTCCACAAGATACCATTTCACCCATGGAGACGGGGAACGAGCGCGCCGGCGAGCTGGCTGTCGAGCTGGCCAACACGCTCCGGCCGGCAGGCGACGGCAGCGTCGTCGACCTGCTGGCCGACGAGGACGGCCGCGCCCGCTGGCTCCGCGGCACCGGCGGCCCGGACGCCGTCGGACCGTCGCAGCTGGCGGCGCTCCGCGACCATGTGCGCGCCCTGCTGACCGCGGCGATCTCCCGGCGCACCCTGCCGCCGGCCGCGGTGACGGCGGTCAACCGGGCCAGCGCCACCGCCCCGGAGTTCGCCCAGCTGGAGGCGGGCGAGCTGGTGATCCGCTACCACGCCTCGCCCGCCGATGCCTTCCTGGCCGACATCGCCACCTCGGCCATTCGGCTGGTGGGCGGCCCCGAACGGGACCGGCTACGGCGCTGCGAGGCACCGGGCTGCGGCCGCTGGTTCCTCGCCTCCCGACCCCGGCAGACCTGGTGCTCGCCGGCCTGCGGCAACCGGGCCCGACTGGCCCGGTTCCACCAGCGCCGCCGGGTCGCCTAGCGGTTGCTCGCGGTCCAATCCGGTCAGCCCTGGACGACCGGGTAGATCTCGTCGGCGACCAGCCCGTGCGCCTCGCGGTGCACGGTGTGGGCGGTGTCTGCGTCTGGCGCCTCGACGAGGCAGAACACCTTCCCGGCTCCGGGATCCGCCCAGTAGTTGATGTACCGGACGCCGTACTGCTCCTGCGTCGTGAGGTCGGCCTTGTGAGCTTCGGCCACGTCCTCGGCCGTCGCCCCCTCGGGGAGCGAGTTGTGAACGTCCATGAACAGCGGCATCGTCTGCCTCCTCTGCTCGGCCGCGACGGGTGGGGCATGGCGTGTGGCAGACTGAGTGTGCCGAGGGAGGGGGGCCGGTGGGAATGATCGCAACACCGCGGATCCTGACCGAAACGCCACCTCAGGACCGATGACCAACGCCGCGGCCCCGCCGACGGCCCTCGATGCCGCGCTCGGCCGGCTTCGGCTGGATGGAGCGATCTTCTTCCGTTCCGAGTTCACCGAGGGGTGGGCCTACGAGTCCCCAGCCGCAGCCGCCGAGCTCGCGGACACGCTGCGGCCCGGCGCGGAGCGCCTGATCATCTTCCACATCGTCGCCAGCGGGTCATGCTGGATCTCCCTCCTGGAAGGCGAACGGCACTGGGCGAGCGAAGGCGACGTGATCGTGCTGCCCTACGGCGACCCGCACCGGATGGGCGGCGAGGAGCCGGCGAGGTGCGTGCCGATCTTCTCGCTCCTCAGTCCCCCGCCGTGGGAGACCCTCCCCGTGCTGCACCACGGTGCGGGCGGTGAGCGCACCGACGTCGTGTGCGGCTACCTCCACTCCCAGGACCCGCTGTTCGATCCGCGGCTGCGGGCCCTCCCGGCGGTCTTCGTGGTCCGCCCTCCGGATGGGCCGGCAGCGCGGTGGGTCCGATCAAGCATCGACTACGCCTTGGCGATGACGTCGGCGGCGCAGGCGGCCTCTCCCCCTTCGAACAGGCTCCCCGAGCTCCTGCTGGTCGAGATCCTGCGCCTGCACCTCGCGTCGGCTCCGGCCGCGGAACGCGGGTGGATCGCCGCCCTGCGTGACCCGGTCCTGGCTCCCGCGCTCGGGCAGCTCCACCGAACGCCCGAACGGAAATGGACCGTCGCCGAGCTGGCCGCCCAGGCGGCGGTGTCACGGTCACTGCTCGACGAGCGCTTCCGGCTGGTCCTCGGGCGATCGCCGATCCGCTACCTCACCGAGTGGCGGATGCACGTCGCTGCGGAGCTGCTCGTGTCGACGGAACTCGGCGTGGCGCAGGTCGCGCGCCGCGTCGGCTATGAGTCCGAGGAGGCATTCAGCCGCGCCTTCAAGCGCAGCCTGGGTCGCTCACCCAGCACCTGGCGCACCTCCGGGCGGAACCCGGGTCTCGTCCAGACGTGAGCATCCGGTCGCCGTCGGGCTACCGGTTCCGCAGCCTCACCCGGGTGCCAGCATCCTGCTCGTCACCAGCCCGATCTCGACCGTCCCGGCCGAGTCCTGCCGGATCCCACCGAGGTCGCCGATTCCCCCTGGCGTCCTGAGAATCGGCGACCCGTCGACCATTCCGCCGAGTTGGGAGAATGTGGATCCGTGACCCCGAAGCCCACGGCCCGGGCCTCGCTGAGCTGGAGCGGCGTCACGGCCCGGCGGATGGCCCGCCACGGCTTGACCGAACCGGCTACCGACCTGGGGCCGGCCGGCATCGCTGCTGTGCTGTGCGGCGCGCACGCCCAGGTCGGGAGCGCCGCTGAGCTCTCGATCGGGCGGCGCATCGCCGGGGCGACCCGGGTCGACATCCAGCGCGCGCTGTGGGAGGACCGCACACTGGTCAAGACGTTCGGCCCGCGCGGCACGGTGCACCTGCTGCCGGCCGCTGACCTGCCGATGTGGACGGGGGCGCTGTCGGCCCTGCCATCGTCGGCGCCGACCCATCCTGAGCCGGTCCGCTTCAGCGCCGAGCAGGCCGACGAGGTCATCGCGGCCATCGGCGAGGCGCTGGCGGACACCGAGCTGACCATCGACGAGCTGACCGAGGCGATCATTGGTCGTGCCGGTCCGTGGGCCGGCGAGCAGACGATGGAGGCGTTCGGGGGCAGGTGGCCGCGCTGGCGCCAGCTGACGAGCACGGCCGCCCACCGCGGCATGCTCTGCTTCGGGCCGAACCGGGGCCCCAAGGTGACCTACACCAACCCGCACCGCTGGCTGCCCGGCTTCCGGCCCGACGACGGCCAGGCGGCCCTGGGCACCCTCCTGGAGCGCTACCTGTACGCCTACGGCCCAGCCACCCCCCAGCACTTCGCCAGATGGCTCAGCATCCCGCCCCAGCGCGCCCTGGAGCTGTTCGACGAGCTGGCCGGCGAGCTGGAGCAGGTCGAGCTGGACGGTGCGCCGTCATGGACCATGGCCGGCGACACCAGCACGCCGCCCCAGCCGCACCAAGGGATCCGCCTGCTGGGCTACTTCGACGCCTTCGTCGTCGCCAGCCAGCCTCGGGAGCGGCTCTACCCAGGCCCAGCCGCGACCCGCGCGCTCAGCCCGGCCGGCCAGGCCGGCAACTACCCGGTGCTGCTCGTCGACGGCGTGGTCGGCGGGGTGTGGCACCAGCGGCGCTCCGGTCGCAAGCTCGCCATCACCGTGGAGCCGCTGGGCGAGCTGACCGCGACCCAACGCCGGCAGCTCGAGGACGAGGTCGAGCTGGTGGGCGCGGTCATGGAGGCCACGCCGACGCTGACGGTCGGCACCGTGACGGTCGGCCCCCACGCCTGACCCAAGCTCGCAGCCCACGGCTACGCCGACCGGCGAGGCCCCGTTGGCTGCGCCTGGCCAGTCCGTGGTCTGGAGTTGGCTCCTCGGCCGCGGTGGCGAGGTTGGCCGTCAGGGGCCGGTCCGTGGCCGCGGTGGGGTCGAGGTGAGCTCTGAGGACCTCGGCGATGAACACGACCAGGGCGCAGCCAACCGGGAACAGCAGCTCGTTGAGGCCTCGGGCCGCCAGCGAAGGGGCCGACAGCGGGGTCGGGGCCGAGTGGACGACCACGGCCAGGAACACCCCGCCGAAGATGACGCCGGTCAGCAGGCCGACCGCCAGGTGCCCCAGGGCGCTTCCCCAGGCGCGCTGGCCGACCCAGTCCAGCAAGAGGCCCAGCGTGCCGTATTCGGGGTCTCGGCCAGGAGGGGTCGGGGGCTGATGGTCGTGCCGAACCCGGCTGCCACCAGCAGCACGGCCAGCTGCAGCAGGAGCCCGAGCCCGATGGCCAGCCAGGCGACCCGCAGCAAGGTTGCCCACGGGCCGGCGCGGTCCCTTCCCGGTTGCTGACAGCCGGCTGACAGCTCGGAAGCGGGCCGTGGTCCTGGTGGGGCCGATGCCGGCGTCGGCAGGACCGTCTGAGTCCGAGCCGGCGATCGAAGGGCTCGGCTACCGGTCCGGCATGCGGAGGGTGAAGAACTCGACGAGTTCGGACGCGGCCGGGGGGTCGAGGTTGCTGAGGCTGACCACCACGTAGCCGAGCTGGGGGAAGATCCGCAGCTCCCCGTTCATGCCGGGCGCGCCGCCACCGTGCCCGTAGCTGCGCAGCGATCCTTGGCCTTGCACGTCAAAGCCGTACCCGTACGGCTGTTGATGGGGGCGGGTCGCCTCGGCGAGCGTCGCCTCCGAGAGCAGCCTCCCCGAGTCCAATGCCTGGGCGAATCGCAGCAGGTCGCCGACGGTGGAGTAGCCGCCGCCGGCCGCCGTGCCCCGCCATGGCAGCGTGTCGGTATTTGGCACCGGATCGCTTCCAGGGGATGCCCGCGTGTAGCCGACCGCCCGATCCGATACGTCCACCGACTCCGGGAGTGCGCCTGTGGAGCGCATGCCGGCCCGGCGAAAGACGTGGTTGCCGACGTAGTCGTCGTAGGACCCCCCGGTGACCTGTTCGATGAGGGCGCCGAGCAGGACGAAGCCGTAGTTGGAGTACTCGAAGCGGGCGCCCGGCTCCTGGGTGAGCCCGCGCCGGCCGTAGAGCTTCAGGTAGTCGCGGTGCTCGCGCAGCTGCAGGCGATGCTGGTCGAACTCCGGGCCGAAGATGTCACCGGTCCCGCCGGTGTGGGTGAGCAGGTGCCGCACGGTGACCTTGGCGGCCACCTCCTTGTTCGGATACTCAGGCAGGTGCCTGCCGATGGGGTCGTCCAGGGCCAGCTTGTGCGCCTCGACCAGCTGCAGGGTGGCGACCGCGGTGAACATCTTGTTCATCGAGCCGATGCGGAACCTGGTCGACGGGGCGTTGGCCACACCGGCCCTGCGGTCGGCGCGGCCCCAGGCGTCCTGGAGCAGGATCTTGCCGTGGCGGGCGACGAGCACGGCCCCGGCGAACTCGCCGGCCCGGGCACGCTCGGCGGCATGCGCCGCGAGCGCCGCCAACGCCTCCGCTTGGGGCATCCGGTGCAGGACGAGACCGACCGCGCTCGATGGCCTCGGCGTGGCCGGCAGCTCGACCCGAGCGTCGGGGTCGCCGGCGCGCCGGAACCGGATGTTGTCCACCCCGACGCGCAGGGGTCCTCGGTTGTCGGTGGTGGCCAGGCGCAGGCGGACCGTCTGGCCCGTCCATGCCGACACGTCCATGCGCACCTCGGTCGGCTGGCGGCGGACCGGATCGCCCGGCGAGGTGTGGAAGACGTTGGCCAGCACGTCATCTCTGGCCACCGAGTCGATGGGCGCCGAAGGCCTGAGGAGGTCGATGCGGAACTGCTGGTTGGCCTCGGGGGTGTCATAGGCCAGGGTCGCTGGGCTGCTGAACGGACCCATGCCGGCGTAGAAGACGCTCACCTGCAGGCTGAGTCGACCCTCCAGCCGCAGGTCCCGGTACAGGATGCGGGTGCCGGGACCGTTCATGTCGGTCACCGCCGCGAACCGGCCTTGGGGCGGGTCGGGGACATCGAAGGGGGCGTTGGGGTCGCTCTGGGCGGGATCGGGGGCCTTGTGGCCGTCGGCGTACACGAACCAGCCCCCCGAACCGCCGCCCACGGCCTGCCAGCCAGTGATCGCGCCGGACTCGAAGTCCTCCATGACCATCGTGCTCGGCCGAGCTTGGCATCCGACGAGGACCGAGCTCAGGGCGACGAGTGCGGCCAGCGCTGCAGCAACGGCGCTCCTGCGACCCTTGACCCCCCGCAGGGCGCCGAGAACTTGACCCGCATTTGCGCGCATCTCGCTCACCCTCGTTCCACCTCCCATTGTCCTCCTCGGTCCAGGCCTTTGGGCGACCCGAGCCCGGGTCGCCTGGGCTGACGGTGGCGCAGACGGCGCTGTCGCCGTGCCGGCGCGGCTAGTCGCCGGTTGGCGAGGCGTAGACGATCAGGTTGTCGCGGTAGTGGCGGGTGGTGTGGTCGAAGCTGCCGGTGCAGGTGATCAGGCGCAGCAGGGGCCGGTTGGCCTTGGTCCAGATCCGGCTGGCGGGCAGGGCGGTCTTGGGATGCTGCTCCAGGCGGCCGACCAGGAACCGGGTGGTGGTCCCGTCGGGCCGGCCGATCAGGATCTCGTCGCCGGGGCGCAGGTCGCGCAGCCGGTGGAACACGGCCGGCCCGGTCCTGGAGTCGACGTGGCCGACCAGCACCGCCGGGCCCGGGTCGCCCGGCTTGGGGCCACGTTTGTACCAGCCGACCTGGCCGGGGTCGGGGGTCTGCATGGCCCCGTTGGCCTTGAGCCCGACCCCGACGATGGGTGCCCTGACGTCGATGCTGGGGATGGAGAGGGTGGACGGCCCGGGCCGGCCGGTGGCGCCCGGCCGGGCGTCCTGGTGGGCCTGGCGGTCGATGGCCATCAGCAGCCAGCCGATCACCAGCAGCAGGCCGAGCGCGATCAGGACGGGGACCGCACGCCTGGCGGGCGTGCGGTCCGGACCAGTGTGGTAGGTGCTCATCGCCGGGACCTGGCGCTGTGGCGCAGGCCGAGCCCGGCCCCGACGACGATCAGGAGCAGGCCGGCCGGCAGCAACAGCCGGGTCGGGTCGAGGCCGCCCTGGGCGGCGTCGTCGGCGGTGCCGCCCTGGCCGGTGTCGATCCGGTTGGGCAGCTGGGTGTCGTTGCGGTTGGCGGCCTGGCCGTTGCCGCCGGAGCGCTGGCCCTTGGCGGCGAGGACCCGGAAGCTGGCCTCGCCGTCGCGGGCCTGGTCGGGGTCGATGCCGCAGACCACCCTGAAGGTGGCCGGACCGGTGGCGTCCCTGCGGGTCAGGGTGTAGCTGGCGGTGAGCGTGCCGTCCTCGCTGAACTGCACGGGCGCGACGCGCTTGGCCCCGCCGGCCTCCGTCAGCCCGTCGGCCTTGCTGTCGTAGAACCAGATGTAGGCCCACCGGCACGGGCCTTCTGCGGTGATCCGGACCGTGGTGCCCCGCGCGGCCGCCTGAGGGGTGACCCGGACCGGGACCGGCCCTCGCGGCGACTTGGGTCGGATGACCTCCGGACGCGTGGTCGTGGTCGGCCCCGGGGTCGAGCTCGGGCCCGCGGATGGGGCCGGGTCCTCCGGCGACGTGCCCGGGTCCGGAGACCCGCCTTGGTCCTCTGGCGTGCCGGGGTTCTCCGGCGTGCCGGGGTCCTGGGGCGTGGGCTCGTCCGGAGGCTGGGCCTGGGAGGGATCGGGGTCGGTGACGCCCGCCGGTTGCGGCTGGGCCGGGTCGTCCTGCGCGTGAGCGGTGCCCCCCAGGCTCATGGCTGCGAGCAGGACACCGACGGCAAGAGCACGAGCAAGCTTCGACATGGTGTCTCCCTCCGTTCGCGGGTCGCCAGCTGGCGCCCGAGATGCTGGATGCTGCTGATCGCGACACTGCGCGTCGCCGCTGACAGCCGCCTGACAGCCGGTTCGATGCGTCAGATATGAGCCAGGACACGATCGAGCGGCCGAGGCACGCTCGTGAGGTCCAGCGCGTCGACCAGCAACCGCGCGTAGCGGATCTTGCGGCCGCTGTGGGTGCCGATGAAGCGCCGAAGCTGCGCCTGGCTGCTGCGTCCTTGCCAGGCAGGCTGCCGCTGGAAGGTGCGGAACGGTCCAAGCTCGCCCTGGGCCTCGACGACCTGTTCCACACCGGCGGCGCCAAGGCAGCGGATCAGCTCGTCCTCCAGGTCGGCGACGCACACGTAGAAGCCGAGCGCTTCCATGTCGGCGCGGCTGAGGTTGGAGCCGAGGCCGGCCCACTCCAGCCCGCGCCGGACGTCGGCCTCCTCACCGGCATCACACAGGCCGGCCAGCCTGACCTCCAAGCCCCGGGGACCGAACAGCTCCAGGAACCGCCGGATGTTCCTGGCGCCGCCCATTGGCACCACGGCAACGCCGGCAGCGGCGAGATCGCGACCACGGCGCCCAGCCAGCGCCTGGAGCGCGAGCTGGTCGCTGATCCCCTCAACCAGCACGACCGCCTGGGGGTCGACGCTGACGGCCGGCCGAGCCGCGCCGGCGGCCGCCGGCGACTCGGCGGCCGCCAGCTGGAATGGCTGCTTGTCGGTCACCTGCCCAGCCTAGTGCCTCCGGGGATGAGCCGGGACCCGGTCTCAGCGCAGCCCGCGGAAGAACGCCCGCACGTCGCCGACCAGCAGGTCGGGCGCTTCCATGGCGGCGAAGTGGCCGCCCCGGTCGAACTCCGACCAGTGGGCCAGCCTACCCTCGGGGTCGACCAGCCGCCGGACCATCTCGTCGCTGGCGAACACGGCCCAGCCCTGCGGGATCGCCGAGGGGGTCGGCCAGTCGTGGGCGTGGGCGGCCTCGTACAGGA
>Ga0081538_10004110_pt1 | contig 13527 bp, 11 predicted proteins | sample TabmetS5T2R1_FD_71022 | JGI IMG/M metagenome (GOLD analysis project Ga0081538, IMG submission 71022) | Tabebuia heterophylla rhizosphere microbial communities from the University of Puerto Rico - S5T2R1 | ecosystem: Host-associated > Plants > Roots > Rhizosphere ...
GCGGCGGGCCCCCGGGGGCCACGCGAGGACAGGGGGGAGAGTGCTGTGCCGCGCGCGGCCGTCCGCGCGGCCTTCGCCGGCGCGCTCGCCCCCGCCGCGATTGTCGAGCTCGCGGCCATCCGCCGGCCGACGCTTCGCGGACGGCGGATCGCGGCGAGCGCTCGGGCCGTCGTCCGCCGGCTCGGCGCCCGGCGGCGGAGCGCTCCCGGTGGACTCGCCGCGCGCGTCGACGCCGCCGGCTTGAACGCCGGCGTCGGCGAGGGCATGACCGCGAAGGTCGGGGCCGCGCCTGTCGCTACGCTCGTGGCGCTGACGCTGCTGCCGGTCGCTCCCGGCCGGCTCGGCGCCGCGCTGCTCGCCGCGGCGCCGTTCGCCGGCTTCTTCGCGCCCGACCTCTGGCTACGCGCCCGCGCGCGTGCGCGGGCGCGCGCGATCGAAGCCGAGCAGGCCGACGTGCTTGACCTCCTGCGCGTCGCGATCGGCGCCGGTCTCGGCACGTGGCGCGCGCTCGCGGAGGTCGGCCGCCGGCATCCGGGCGTGCTCGCGGGCGAGCTCGGGACGGCCGCCCGCCGTGTATCGCTCGGCGTCCCACCGGACGTCGCGCTCGCGCGGTTCGAGCGCCGCTGCCCGGCGGCCGGAACGCACGCGCTGACGGCGGCGCTGCGCCGCGCCGACCGGTTGGGCGCGCCGCCGGGCCGCGCGCTCGCGGCGCTCGCGGCCGAGGCGCGCGCGCGAGAGGCGAGACGGGCGGCGGAGAACGCCGCCCGCGCCGGGCCCAAGATCCAGCTCGTCGTCGCGCTGCTTCTCGTCCCGTCGGCGATGCTGCTCGTCGCGGCCGCCCTCGTGCCCGCGCTGACCGGCGCGTCGCTCTGACGTCCACCTCCCGCTGATCGCCGCCCGCTTCCGACGTGCGCGTCGACAGGCGACGTCAACGTCGGAAGTACCGCTGATCGCCGCCCGCTTCCGACGTGCGCGTCGACAGGCGACGTCAACGGCGGAAGGACCGCTGATCGCCGCCCGCTTCCGACGGTGACACAGCGCCGCGGATCGCGACCGCTACTTCAGCGTGACCCCGAACCGCGAGCGCACGCGGTCGTCGTCCGCCTCGCCGCCGCCCGCGACCACGCCGAGCGCCTCGAGGTACGGGCGCACCTTGTCGAAGTCGGCGTCGGTCGCGCCGGTGCTCTCCGCAAGCCCGATCGCGTCCGGAACGGAGAGCAGGAACGCCGCGTCTACGTCGCCGAGGATCTCTTCGGCGCTGCCGAAGGTGTCCGAGTCGCTGAGCTTCGCGTCCGGGCTGAGCGCCGCCGCCGCGGCCTCCTCGCCGTAGGCGCCGACGACGCGCCCCTCGCCGCGCGCGAGGATGATCCGCTTCTCCGCGCCCGGGGCGTCGATCGCGAACGCGGACGCCGCGCCGTCGATCTTGACCGGCTGGGGCGCCACACCGCTCTCCTTCCCGATCAGCGCGACCAGCTTGCCGAACGCGGCCGACGCCTTGTCGTCGTCGGTCGCCTCGATCACGACGGCGCCGTCGAGGCTCGCCATGTCGGTCCCGCGAACGAACAGGCCGACGTCGCCGATCCACGAGAAGATGTCCTGCTGGAGGTCGAGACCGGTGGCCTGCTTGACCTGCGCGGCCGCGGCCGCGCCGCCGAGCGGCCCGGCGAACGCGTTGAAGAGCGACTGCGCCGACTCGCCGACGCGCGGCAGCGCATAGGCGCCCCAGGCGTCGCCGGGCAACTCGCCGAGCAGCTCGGCGCCACCGAACCCGGTCAACGCGGCGAGCTCGCGCAGCGGCCCCTCCGGCAGCCCCGTCATCACGCCGTCGAACACCAGACCGTCCCCGTCGGCCTCGAACGACATGGCCATCGGCCCGAGCTTCTCGAACTGGAACAGCGAGTCGAACTGCTCGAGCTGCCGCGCAGCGTCCGGATCGTCCTGCGACATGACGTCGAGCAGCGACTTCCCGTCGAGGTACAGGTGACCGAGCCGCTCATCCTCGAGCTCGTCGACGGCGTCCTTGTAGCGATCGGCGTCGACGAGCTTGTCGCCGTCGCGCGTATCGGCGGTGCGCTTGAACGCGCCCTCGGTCGCGACGACGACGAACTCGTCGATGACCCCGTTCGCCACGCCCTCGGAGTCGACCTTGTAGTCGATCCCGTCATACGAGCGCGCGGTGTACGGGCCGCTGTCGGACGTCTTCTCGAACTTGGCCAGCGCCGCCTTCGCTGCTTCGGCGTCTGTCGTCGCGGCGATCAGCGCGAAGCTCGGCTCGGCGCGGCCGAGATCGGAGGCCCAGACGCCCGCGTCCTCGCCCACCCACGGCGCGAAGTCGCGCTCCCAACTGAGCCCGTCGGCGGCCAGCTCCTTATCGATCAGCTCGCGGATCTTCGCTGCCGGATCGTCCGTGCGCAGCAGCTTCCCGGCGGCGGCGAGCGCGTCGTCGCGCAGCTGACCCTCGGGCTGTACCGCCGCCTCGACGTAGAGCGCCGCGCCGGCGGGCACGAGCGAGCCTGGGTCGCCTTCGCCCCCGGCGCCGGATTCGCCGCATCCCGCGGCGGTGAGCGTCCCGAGGACGCAGAGCAGTGAGAGCGCGGAGGCGCGAAGCATCGGTCGAGTCCCTTCGAAGATTCCCTGTCTTGCCCTTCTGCACATGAATCGGCGGAAGGGGCTGCGAAGCGTAGGGCCGTCCCCGGACCGAAGCAAGGCGCCGTGCAGGTGGCCGTTCTGCAGCCGATCCTGCGCCCGCGGGTCGCGACGTCCCATCCCGTCCCACCTCCGGAAGCCCTGCAAAGACCGTGATTCCGGTCAGACATCCGTCCAGTACTCAAGCTCAGTGGGATAAATGACGATAGTTGTGTTGCAAAGTGGGATGAAGTGGGGTAGAAACCCGCTTGCACAGCCGGACCGGGGTGGCGGGGCTCCTCCCACTCCGCCACCTCGGTTCGACTCGTCCCGTGTCCAGACCTGACGCGATTGGCCATGGGCCTTGACGACCTTCCACGGAACGTTCGAACACACCCTCGACGCGAAGAACCGGCTCACGGTGCCGTCGAAGTTCCGTTCGACGCTCGCGGGTCCGGTCTTCCTCGTGAAGGGCGCCGAACCCTGCCTGAGCCTGTATCCGGCCGAGACGTACGACGCGATGGCGCAGGCGGCGCTCGCGCAGATGAACCCGCTCTCGGCGCAGAAGCGGGAGTTCTCGCGGCTCTTCTACGCGAACGCGATGAGCATGGAGCTGGACGGAGCGGGACGCATCATGCTGCCGCCGCGGTTCATGGAGCACGCCGGCATCAAGTCGCGCGACGTGGTCGTGGCCGGCGCCGGCGACTGCCTCGAGCTGTGGGATCGCGCCGCCTGGGAGTCCTACGACGCCGACCTCGCGCAACGCGCGCCTGACCTCACCGCATCACTTGGCCATCCTGCTTGACATGCCCAAGACCCACGTCCCGGTCCTGGCGGGCGAGCTGATCGAGGCGCTCGACCCACAGCCGGGCCAGGTCGCCGTCGACTGCACGCTCGGCGCGGCCGGCCACGCGCGCCTGGTCGCCGAGCGGCTCGGCCCGGCGGGGCTGCTGGTCGGCATCGACCGCGATCCGCTCGCGGAGGAGGCGTTCGCCGAGCTGGCCGCGGAAGCGCCGTGCCGCACGCGCTTCGTGCGCGCCGACTTCGCCGCCGGCCTCGACGCCCTGCTCGAGGAGGGTCTGCGCGCGGACATGGTCTACCTCGACCTCGGCATGTCCTCGATGCAGGTCGACACGCGCGAGCGCGGCTTCTCCTACGCCTACGACGCGCCGCTCGACATGCGCATGGACCCCGCGCAGGACGTCACGGCGGCCGAGATCGTCAACACCTGGGAGCCGCGCCGGCTGGGACGGCTGCTGCGCGACTACGGCGAGGAGCGCTACGCCGACCGGATCGCGAAGGAGATCGCACGGCGCCGGCGCGGCAGCGCCCTGCGGACGACGTTCGAGCTCGTCGACGCGATCACCGCAGCGATACCCGCCCCGGCGCGGTTCGCCGGCGGGCATCCGGCGAAGCGCACGTTCCAGGCCATCCGGATCGCCGTCAACGACGAGCTCAGCCAGCTCGAGGACGCCCTGCCGCGGGCCTGGGAGCTGCTCGGCGTCGGCGGCCGGCTCGCGGCGATCTCGTTCCACTCGCTCGAAGATCGCCGCGTCAAGCGCTTCCTTGCCGACCGCACGCGCGGCTGCATCTGTCCGCCCGATCTGCCCGTGTGCGGCTGCGGACGCACGCCGCAGGCCGAACTCGTGTTCCGCCGCGCGGTCGCGCCGACGCCTGGCGAGGTCGCCGACAACGCGCGCTCCAAGCCGGCGCGGCTGCGCGCCGTGCGCAAGATCGCGGACGACGAGGTACGTGCGTGATGGCGGCGGCAGCTCGCTCGCGCAGCCGCCCGCACGCCCGCACGACCGTCGCCCCGCGCGGACCGCGCCGCTTCTCCGGCCCGGTCGCGCGGCGCACCGTCCCGGCGCCCGCCGGCGGCGCAGCGCTGCCGCGCACAACGTCCGTCTTCGCTCGCGTCCGCGCGCTTCCGGACCACCGCGTCGTCGACAGGCTGCTGCGGAGCCGGCTCTGGATCTGGGCGCTCGGGCTGCTGCTCGGCGGCATCGTGACGATGCAGGTGTCGCTGCTGAAGCTCAACTCGGGCATCTCGCGCGCGGTCGAGACGACGACGACGCTCGAGCGCCAGAACGCCGACCTCGAGGCGTCGATCGCCAAGCTGTCCGCGCCCGACCGGATCGAGACGGGCGCGACGGCGCTCGGCATGGTGATGCCGCCCGCCGGCGACGTCGAGTACCTGACGCCGCGGACGGGCGATGCCGGGCGCGCCGCGGCGCGGATGACCAGGCCGAGCGACGACGCCGCCGCCCTGATGGCGAACGACGGGATCGTTCCGGGCTCGCTCGCCGTCGCCGAGATCGCTGCGGGCACAGCCGTCGCCCCGGTCGAGCAGACCGCGCCCGTGGCATCGACCGAGCCGGTCGCCGCGCCCGAGCCCGTGGTGACCCCGGATCCCGCCACGGTCGCAGCCGCGCCCCCGGTGACGGGGCAGCCCTAGTGGGCCCTCCCGCAACGCTCCACCCGAAATCGGCGACCGCCGATCACCGCCATGCCGCGTCCTCGACCCTTGAAATCCCACCGGGATTCCTGCGGGTCTGCGTCCTCGCCTGGCGGCGCCGGCGGCCGGTGTTTCGGGCGGAACGTCACGAGAGGACCCACTAGTGGCCCTGATAGAGCGGCGCATCGGCCTGCTCTTCGCCGTGTTCCTGGCCATGCTCGTGCTCGCCGGGGCGCGCGCAGGCTGGCTCGGGATCGTGCGCGCGAACTCGCTTCAGTCGGCCGCCGCCACGCAGCAGAAGGCCGATATCGTCGTGCCCGCTCGGCGCGGCACGATCACCGATGCGAACGGCATCGAGCTCGCGATCTCCAAGCCCGCCCAGACGATCGCGGCGACGCCCTACCTGATCGATGATCCGACGAAGGTCGCGTCGCAGCTCGCCAGGATCCTCGAGCGCCCGGAGGATGAGCTGCTGCGCAAGCTCGCCCGCCGCGACACCGGCTTCGTCTACCTCGCCCGGCGCGTCCCGACGCGACGGGCGCTGCGCGCGCAGAAGCTCGACATCGAGGGACTCCAGTTCATCCCCGAGTACAGCCGCGACTACCCGCGCGACTGGATGGCCTCGCAGCTGCTCGGCAACGTCGGCACCGACGGCACCGGGCTCTCCGGTCTGGAGTACGGGCTCGACGGCCGCCTGCGCGGCCGCAACGGTGAGCGCCGGCTCGTGCGCGACGCGCTCGGCGACACGATCGAGCTACGCGAGGCGCAGCGGACCGCGCCGGGCGAGGACGTCCGGCTCACGCTCGACGCCAACATCCAGGACCACACCGAGGAGGTGCTCGCGGAGCTGGGCGAGGTGTGGCGGCCGAAGGGAGCGACGGCGCTTGTGATGGACCCGCGCGACGGCGCGATCCTCGCGCTCGCGAACTGGCCGCGCGTGAACGCGAACAGGCTCTACGACGCGCCCGAGTACGCGATGACCAACCGCGCGACCGGCGCTACCTACGAGCCCGGCTCGACGTTCAAGGCGTTCACCGTCGCGGCCGCACTGGAGGACGGCAAGGTGACGCCATCGACGCCGTTCACGCTGCCGCCGGTCCTGCAGGTCGCTGATCGCGAGATCACCGACTCGCACCCGCGCGGCTGGGTGACGCTCGACGTCGCGGGCATCCTCGCCCAGTCGTCGAACGTCGGCGCGGCGCTGGTCGGCCGGCGGCTCGGCGCGCGGCGCTTCGACCAGTGGGTGCGGCGGTTCGGGTTCGGCACGCCAACCGGCGTCGACCTGCCGGGGGAGGAGGCGGGGATCGTGCTGACCTACGACGAGTACTCGGGATCGACCGCCGGCAACATGGCGATGGGCCAGGGCCTGGCGGTCACGCCGATGCAGATGGGCGCCGCCTACGCCGCGATCGCCAACGGCGGCGTCCTGCGCCCGCCGCACATCGTCGAGTCGATCGGCGGCGTGCAGCGGCCGGTGCCGAAGGGCAAGCGGATCATCTCCGAGCAGACCGCGGCGTCGGTGCGCAGGATGCTCGAGGGCGTGCTCGGCCCGGGCGGCACTGCGACCGGCGCCGCGATCGAGGGCTACGAGCTCGGCGGCAAGACCGGAACGGCGGAGAAGCCCGACGAGACCGGCGGCTACTCGAAGACGAAGTTCGTCGCCTCGTTCGTCGGCTTTGCGCCGGCCGCGCATCCGCGGCTGCTGGTCGCGGTCATGGTCGACGAGCCGCAGGGCGACATCTACGGCGGCACGGTCGCGGGGCCCGCGTTCAAGAAGATCACGTCGTTCGCGCTAACGAACCTGCGGATAGCGCCTGGGTGACGTCGGCTGGCACGCGAAACCCCTAGTCTCGCCTGGCAGGCGAAACCGAGCTGAAGCATGCCGCTGACCGACCGCCGCACCCACGAGGTCTTCAACCAGCCGCCGCCGTTCGAGGACGTCAACTACTTCGAGGCCGACCGCGCGTTGCGCGAGGGGCTCGAGCGGGAAGGCGCGGGTTGGGCGGTGGACCGCGTGCGCGACTGCGGCGCGGTCGCGGGCTCGGCCGAGGCACAGGAGCACGGCCGTCGCGCCGAGCGCAACCTGCCGCGGCTGCAGACGCACGACCGCTACGGGCATCGGATCGACCGGGTCGAGTTCGACCCGAGCTGGCACTGGCTCCTGCGCGGCGCCGTCGAGCGCGAGATCCACGCGCTGCCCTGGCGCGAGCCGCGGCCCGGCGGCCACGTGGCGCGCGCGGCGCTCGAGCTGCTCTGGACCCAGGTCAACGCGGGCGTGATGTGCCCGATCTCGATGACGTACTCCGCCGTGCCCGCGCTCCGGACCGACGCCGAGATCGCTGGCGAGTGGGAACCGCGCCTCACGCTGCCGGACTACGAGCGCGGGGCGCTCTGCGGCATGGCGATGACCGAGAAGCAGGGCGGCTCCGACGTGCGCGCCGGCACGACGCGGGCCGAGCCCACCGGTGAGGGCGCGTACGAGCTGACCGGCCACAAGTGGTTCTGCTCGCACCCGATGTGCGATGTCTTCCTCGTGCTCGCGCAGGCGCCCGCCGGCCTGTCGTGCTTCGTCGTCGAGCGTGGACCGGGGTTCGAGATCCAGCGGCTGAAGGACAAGCTCGGCACGCGCTCGCTCGCCTCGAGCGAGGTCGAGTTCCGCGGCGCCGAGGGGCGGCTGCTGGGCGAGGAAGGGCGCGGCGTCGCGACGATCATCGAGATGGTCACGCACACGCGCCTGGACTGCATCATCGGCAGCGCGGCCGGCATGCGCCGCGGCGTCGCCGAGGCCGTGCACCACGCACGCCACCGCAGCGCGTTCGCCGCGCGCCTGTCCGAGCAGCCGCTGATGCTCAACGTGCTCGCCGACCTCGCGATCGAGTCGGAGGCCGCCACCGCGGCGGCGCTGCGCCTCGCGCGCGCCTACGACGAGGACGACAAGCCGCTGCGCCGCTTCGGCACCGCGGTGTTGAAGTACTGGATCTGCAAGCGCGCGACGCCGCACGCGGCCGAGGCGCTCGAGTGCCTCGGCGGCAACGGCTACGTCGAGGAGTCGCCGATGCCGCAGCTGCTTCGCGACGCGCCGCTGAACGGGATCTGGGAGGGCTCCGGGAACGTGATCTCGCTCGATGTGCTTCGCGCCCTCGCCCGCGAGCCCGACGGGCTGCCCGCGTTCCTCGCCGAGTGCGAGACCGCGCGCGGCGCGGACAAGCGGCTCGACGCGCACCTCGTCGGGCTGCCGGCGACGCTCGCGGAGCTGACCGCGGAGGATTCCCAGTGGCTGGCGCGCCGGGCGATCGAGGACCTCGCGCTCGCGTTCCAGGCCTCGCTGCTCGTCCGCCAGGCCCCGGCCGAGGTCGCCGACGCGTTCTGCGCCGGCCGTCTCGGCGAGGCGCGCGGCCGCGCGTTCGGCACGCTGCCGCGCGGGATCGCCGGCGCGGCGATCGCCGAGCGCGCGCTCGCCGTGTGAAGTTCTGCACTGCGCCGGCACTTGGGACGCCTTTCACGGCTCCGCCGCGCGAGGCGGCGAGGCCTCGGTTCCTGAGCCGTCGCCGCCGAAGCTGCCGCTGTGGTCCCTCCGGCGGGTCCGGACGCCTTGGATCGGCCGCCGATCACCGCCTGGCGGCGTCCTCGACCCTTGAAATCCCGGACGTTAACCCTGCGGTTCTGCGTGCTTGCCAGCCGGCGCCGGCGACCGCCCGAGGCCGCCCGGTCCCACCGGACGAACCACTAGGGTGTCGCGCGCATGACGTTGCGCGAGCTGCTCGGCGAGGGGCCCGAGGTGGAGGTCGCCGCCCTGGCCTACGACAACCGCGCGGTGGCTCCCGGGACGCTCTTCTTCTGCGTGCCGGGGTTCACCCGCGACGGGCACGACTTCGCACCCGACGCGGTGGCGCGCGGCGCCGCCGCGCTGGTCGTCCAGCGCCCGCTCGGTCTCGGCGTGCCGGAGCTGCTCGTCGACGACGTGCGCGCGGCGATGGCGACCGCCGCGGCTCGCTTCCACGGCGACCCGACGGCGCAGCTAGCGGTCGTCGGCATCACCGGCACCAGCGGCAAGACCACGACGACACACGTGGTCCGCCACTTGCTCGAGTCGGCCGGCCGGCAGTGCGGGCTGCTGGGCGGCGTGACCGCCGTGGTCGGCGGCGAGGAGCGCCCGGCCGTGCGCACGACGCCGGAGGCGATCGACACGCAGGCGACGTTCCGCCAGATGCTCGACGCCGGCGACCAGGCCTGCGCGATGGAGGTCTCCTCGCACGCGCTCGAGCTGCGCCGCATCGACTGCACGCACTTCGCGGTCGCGGCTTTCACGAACCTCAGCCAGGACCATCTCGACTTCCATCCCGACATGGAGAGCTACTTCGCGGCCAAGCTGCGGCTGTTCCGGGAGTTCGACGTCGGGCGCGCGATCGTCGTCATCGACGACGAATGGGGGCGGCGGCTCGCCGGCGACGTCGACGCGCCGGTCACGGTCTCGATCGAGCGGGCGGCCGACTGGCACGTGGCCGAGCACTGCTCGGGCCTGGGAGGCAACTCGTTCACGGTCCGCTCGCCCGCCGGCGAGGCGGTCGTCGAGCTGCCGCTGCGCGGCCGCTTCAACGCCGTCAATGCGCTCGTGGCCATGGCGGCCGGGGATGCGCTGGGGCTCGAGCTGGGGGAGATGGCGGCCGCGCTGCGCACCGTCGCGCCGGTGCCCGGGCGGGTGCAGGCCGTCGAGGAGGGTCAGGGCTTCGCCGTGCTCGTGGACTACTCGCACAAGCCGGGCGCGCTCGAGAAGGTGCTGGCGTCGGCGCGCGAGCTGTCGACCGGGCGCGTCATCGTCGTCTTCGGCGCGGGTGGCGATCGCGACCGCGCGAAGCGGCCGTTGATGGGAGAGACCGCCGCCCGGCTCGCCGACCACGCGATCGTGACCTCCGACAACCCGCGGTCGGAACGGCCGGACGCGATCATCGATGAGATCTTCGGTGGCGTCCCCGCGGAGGCGTTTCACGTGAAACGCTCCGTCGACCGCCGCGAGGCGATCGCGCGGGCGATCGAGCTGGCAAGACCGGGCGACATCGTCGTGATCGCGGGCAAGGGCCACGAGCAGGGGCAGGAGTTCGAGGGCGGGCGCAAGGAGCCGTTCGACGATGTCGAGGTAGCGCGCGCGGCGCTGCGCGCGGCCGGCTTCGGGCGCTCGGCGCCTGATCGCCGGGCCGATTCGGGTAACGGCAGACGGGCCGGCGCGGCGTCGCGGGGCCGCGGGTGAGGCACTGGACCGATCAGCGGATCGCCGGCGCCGCCGGCGCCGAGCTGCTGCGCGGCGTCGACCGCGCCACGGAGGGCCCAGCGCGCGTCGTGATCGACTCGCGCGCGATCGAGGCGGGCGATCTCTTCATCGCGCTTCCGGGCGAGCGTGTCGACGGCGGCCGGTTCGCTGCCGATGCGCTGGGCGCCGGCGCCTGGGGCGTGCTCGCCGCGCCGCGCTGGGCGCACGAGGCGGCTGCCGCGGTGAATCGCGGCGCGGTGCTCGCGGCCGAGCACCCCGGCGCGTCGCTGGGAGCGCTCGCGCGCGCCTGGCGGCACGAGCTCGCCGCGCATGTGATCGCGGTGACCGGCTCGGTCGGCAAGACGTCGACGAAGGACCTGACCGCGGCGCTGATCGCTCCGCACCGAACCGTGGCCGCGAGCCGCGCCAACTTCAACACCGAGATCGGGCTGCCGCTGGAGGTGCTCGCCGCGCCGCCCGCCACCGAGGTGCTCGTGCTCGAGCTGGCGATGCGCGGCTTCGGCCAGATCGCCGAGCTCACGGCGATCTGCGAGCCGGACGTCGGCGTGATCACGAACATCGGGCCCGTACACCTGGAGCAGCTGGGGTCGCTCGAGGGCGTCGCGCGGGCAAAGGCGGAGCTGCTCCTCGGCATGCGCGACGGCGCGGTAGCGGTCGTTCCGTCGGACGAGCCGCTGCTCGAGCCGTACCTGCGCGACGAGCTTCGCGTCGTCACGTTCGGGCCCGGTGGGGACGTCCGTTACGTGGGCGAGTCGCTGCGCGGCGGCGCCGTTCCCGACGCGGTGCGCGACCGCCACGTCGTCGTCGCGGGCGCCGACCGCTACGAGCTCGAGCTGCCGTTTGACTCGCGCCACAACCTGCTCAACACGCTCGCGGCGGTCGCGGCGGCGCGGGCCGTCGGCGTGGTCCCGGCCGGCCGCGTGGACGTGCGCTTCGGGGCGCTGCGGGGCGAGCGGGTCGTGCTCGCACGTGGCGCGACCGTCATCAACGACTGCTACAACGCCAACCCGCTGTCGATGCGCGCGGCCCTCGACGACCTCTCGACGCAGGAACCCGCCGGACGGCGCGTCGCGGTGCTCGGCGACATGCTCGAGCTCGGGCCGGGCGAGCGCGAGCACCACGCCGAGATCGGTGCCTACGCGGCGTCCGCCGGCGTCGACGTCCTGATCGCCGTCGGCCCGCGCGCGGCCGCGATGCTCGACCGCTATGACGGCGAGGCCCACGCGGTCGCGGACGCGGTCGCTGCGGCGTCGCTCGCGCGAGAGCTGGTCGGTCCCGGTGACCTCGTGCTCGTCAAGGCCTCCCGGGGCGTCGGCCTCGAGGTCGTCGCCGAGGCGCTCGCCGCCGACGACGGCGCCGCCGGCGCCGGGCGAAGCGGGGCCGGCGGCTGATGGGCGAGGTACTGATCGGCGGGACCGCGTCGCTGCTCATCTGCATCTTCCTCTCGCCCAAGTTCATCGAGTTCCTGCGCCGGCGCGAGTTCGGCCAGCAGATCCGCGAGGAGGGGCCGCAGGAGCACCACGCGAAGGCGGGCACGCCGACGATGGGCGGGATCATCATCTTCACCGCGATCGCGGTGCCGTTCCTGCTCCTGACGGAGCTCGACGCGCGTTCGGTCGGCGTGATGGGCGTCGCGCTGGCGTGCGCCGCGCTCGGGTTCGCCGACGACTACATGAAGCTCGTCAAGCGGCGCTCGCTCGGCATGCGCGGGCGCTGGAAGCTGCTGATCACGATGGCGATCTCGGTCGGACTCTGGCTCGTCGCCACGCGCTGGGCCGACCTGCCGGACACGCTCAACCTGCGCGTCTACGACGCCGTGATCGACCTCGGCTACTTCTACCCGGTGCTGATCTACCTCGTCGTGGCGGGGACGACGTCGGCGGTGAACCTGACCGACGGGCTCGACGGGCTCGCCGCCGGGTGCTCGGCGATCGTGCTGCTCGCGTACATCGCGATCACGTTCACGACGCGCCAGACCGACCTCGCGCTCGTCGCGGCCTGCCTCGTCGGCGCGTGTGTCGGCTTCTTGTGGTTCAACTCGTTCCCCGCCTCGATCTTCATGGGTGACACGGGCTCGCTCGGGTTGGGGGGCGCGATCGCGGCGCTCGCCGTGATGACGAAGACCGAGGTGCTGCTGATCGTGATGGGCGGGATCTTCGTGATCGAGGCGCTCTCGGTGCTGATCCAGGTCTTCTCGTTCCAGGCGTTTCGCAAGCGGCTCTTCCTGATGGCGCCGATCCATCACCACTTTGAGCTGCAGGCGTGGTCCGAGACGAAGATCATCCTGCGCTTCTGGATCGTGGCCGCGGTCTGCAGCGCGATCGGCTTCACGCTGTACCAGCAGTCGGTGACATAGCGTCGGCAACGATCGGTGCGTCGCTGATCCGCCTTCGAGCGACCCGCGAAGAGGACGGCTGTCGGTCTACGCGGAGTGCGGCCCGTGTGGGGAGCCGAGGCGGCGCACCCGGAAGGCGATCCAGATCAGGCCGGCGGCGATGACGGCGAGCACGAGCTTCTCGAGCACGCCGGTCTCGTCCGCGCCGATGCCCAGCACGGCCGCGAGGAGGAGGAAGAACAGGACCGCCTCCAGGGCGATGCGGAGGAGTCGCATTGTCGCGCGAGCGTACTGCCGGACGGCGTTTGCGTCCAGATCGCCGGCGTTCGTCACGAAACCGTGGCGAGTTCGCGACAATTGCGCTGTTTGCAGGGATTCTGCGGTTGCTCGCGCGTACGGTGGTTCGTATGAGCGTCATCGAATCCGATCGACTCCGCGACGTCCTTGCAACCATCCCGCCGGGCGGCTGGATGAGCTATGGCGACGTCGCTCACGCCTGCGGCGGCAACGACCGCCACGCCCGCACGCTGAACCAGCGCTTCCTGCGCGAGGAGCCGCCGGGGGCACACCGCGTCCTCAAGTCCGACGGCACCGTCGGCGCGACCGCGCTGGGAGATCCGGCCGAGGTCCGGCGTCGGCTCGAGGCTGAGGGCCTGCAATTCGAGGGGGGCAAGGCCGACCCGGGCGCGCGCGTGCGGCCGAGCGACACGGGATGAGGCGGCGGCGGGGGCCTGCGGGGCGGCGCGCCGCCCGTCGCGGCGGGGGGTCGTGGCGGGGCCGTCGTGGCGGGGCCGTCGTGGCGGGGCCGTCGTGGCGCGGCGGTGGTGACGCGGCGGTCGTGGCGCG
>Ga0081538_10004111_pt1 | contig 13524 bp, 10 predicted proteins | sample TabmetS5T2R1_FD_71022 | JGI IMG/M metagenome (GOLD analysis project Ga0081538, IMG submission 71022) | Tabebuia heterophylla rhizosphere microbial communities from the University of Puerto Rico - S5T2R1 | ecosystem: Host-associated > Plants > Roots > Rhizosphere ...
TTCGGCACGCCGACCTGGCGGCTGTTCCGCCAGCCCGTGACCGTGCACAACCTCGGCGGGGCCCGCATGGGCGGCGACCCCGAAACCGGCGTGGTCGATGCCGACGGCGAGGTGTTCGGCCATCCGGGCCTGTACGTCCTCGACGGCGCGGCCCTGCCCGGCGCGACCGGGGCCAACCCGTCGTCCACCATCGCCGCCGTGGCCGAGCGGTGCATCGAGGTGGCGGTGCGGCGCATCACCGGCGACCGCGACTGGGTCGCGCCCCAGCGCGCCGAGGTCGTGGCCCGCGACCTTCCCGAGGACCGGGCGGTCCGGGCGGTGGTCGCCCAGGGCGGCCCTCGCCGGTCGGGTCCTGGCCTCTTCTTCCGCGAGACCATGCGGGGCGACGTCGCCATCCCAGCCGGCCCGGCCGCCCCGGAGCGGCGAGGGCGGGTCGTCCTGCGCCTCGGGGTCGAGGTGCCGGATCTCCGCACCTTCCTGGACGACCCGGTCCACGCCGCCCGGCTCGCCGGAACGGTCGAGGTGGAGGGGATGACGCGGCGGCCGGTGGCCGTCGACCGGGGGTCGCTGCATCTCCTCGCCCGCGTCCACGGCGGTCACCGCCGAACCATGGACTACATCGTGCCCTTCGTCGCTGACAACGGCGCGAGCTGGCTTCTCCAGGGCTCCAAGCTGGTCTACCGCCGCGGGCTGGTCGGCCCGTGGCGGGCCACGACCAGGATGGGCGTCGCGCTGACCGCTCCCGGCGACCGCTACGACGCCACGACCCCCACCGGCACCGTGACCATCAGCCTCGTTGACGTGGCGCGGCTGCTGACCAGCCTTCGGCCGACCGGAGCTGCCGGTGTGGGGGCGGGGGCGACCACCCTGCTGCGCTTCGGCGGATTCTTCGCCGGTCGGGTGCTGCGCGCCTTTCTCGCAGCTGCGCCCGGCAGGCGATGAGCGACCCTGCCGCGCAGGCCGCCATCCGCTCCGAGCTGCCGGATGGCACCTTGCTGGTGTTGCTGTCGGACGTCCACATCGGGGGCGCGGCGGGAACGGAGATCTTCCAGTCCGCGGCCGAGCTCATGGCGCTGCTGGACGACCTGCGTCGCGTCCAGGGACCCGTCGAGCTGGTGCTGGCCGGGGACTTTGTGGACCTGCTGCGGATGGGGGACGCCGGCCGCGGGGAGGCGCTCGTGCGGGCCACGATCGCGCGCCCCGAGTATCGGGAGCTGTTCGCGGCGCTGCGGGCCTTCGCCGAGGGGCCCGGGCATCGGGTGGTGTATGTGGTCGGCAACCATGACGCCGAGCTCTGGTGGAACCCCCGGATCCGGCAGGTGCTGCGTGAGGCTGGGCTGGTCGACATGTTCGCGCTCTCCTACTCGGCCACCTTCCAGTCGCTGCCCGAGCAGCTCATCTACTGCGAGCACGGCAACCAGTTCGACCCGAGCAACACCGTCGTCGACTACGCCAACCCGCTCGACTCGCCGATCGGCGCCCATGTGGTGACCGAGCTGGTCCGCCCCATCGGGTCCGGGATCGCGGTCACCCGCAGCATCGATCTGCGAGAGCTGAGCTACGTCTTCCCGCTGGCCGCGATCCCCCGGTGGGTCGCCGGCCGCATCTTCTACCAGTTCCTCGGCCAGGTCCTCCGCTGGCTGCTCGTCCCGCTGATCGTCGTCTATGTCGCCTACGAGGGGCTGGCGGCTATCGTCCGGGCCTTCGGCGGGTCGCTGGCCCTGCGGCCGCTGTTCCTCGAGGTGGCCTACCTCCTGGGCCTCCTGGTGGCCGCCTTCGCGGTCGTGTTCCTCATCAGCCGCCGGACGACCGCCCGCGCCGTCTCCACCATGGAGACCCAGCTTCCACGGCAGGAACCCGGGCCGGAGCGGTACCGCGAGGATGTGGCCATCCGACGGCTCCTGGAGGACGATCGGGCGCCGCCGATGGCCGGGAGCACCCCGCCCATGGAGATCGCGGTGTTCGTCTCCGGCCATACCCATGCCCCCGCGATGTCGGAGCTGGCCCGACCCGACGGGCGGAGGACGGTGATCGTCAACACCGGCTGCTGGCTTCGCCAGCTCCAGCCCGTGCCGGCCTGGCTGGGCGGCCCGCCCGTGTTCGTGCCCACCTTCGTCCACACCCACGTCCGCGTCCGATCCAGCCGGGACGGGGTGACGGTCGAGCTCTGGAACCATCCCAGGCCAGCCGAGCGGCGCCTGTCATGGATCGAGCGCGCCGCCCTCGTCGGCAGGCTGCCAAGGCGGCCTCCGCCCGCCCCCGAGCCGCAGCTGATGGCCCGGCAGGTGGTGGCCCGCGCAGCGCGCAACCTCTGACCGCTCGACTCGGCGGCCATCGCCGCACGGTAGGCTTGTGACCAGAACCGATCAGCCTCCTTGCCAGGACGGCCGCCATGGAGACGCCACCGGGCCCAGAGCGGGTCTCGCGTCGGCTCAGAGAGCAGTTCGCCCCCGCCTACCTGGCGATCACCGGACTGGTGCAGGTCCTCGTCCTCGACGCGCTCATCACGAAGGTCGAAGGCGGCTACAGCGACTACGGCGTGGTGGAGTGGCTGGTCGTCATCGCCACCTTCCTGGTGTGCGTGGACATCTGGCACGAGTACCTGATGACCGTGCTCAGCCACGTCTGGCTGCCAGGGCTGCTCGATTCGCTGGTGCCGTTCGCATTCCTGGTCACCGAGCTGCTGATGGTCCACTTCGTCGGCGAGGACCTGCGCGGCTGGCTGCTCGGCTACGGTCTGGTCGCCCTCGTCGGGGTCGCCGCCTGGGCGCAGCGCAACCTCCGCATCCGTCAGTTCGCCGACGAGGAGCGCGACCTGCCGTTGGCGCTCGCGACCCGGCACTGGTACCGGGCGGCCCTGGCCGTGGCCGTGACCGCCTTCGGCCTGCTGGGCTGGCTCCTGTACGACCCGCTGGGCCTGGAGTCGGCCCAGGTCGCCGTGGCCGCGGCCGGGCTGGCCGGGGTGGTGGTGATCATCGCCAGCTCGGTGCCCATGTGGAACCAGATCCTCAGGTACGCCCGTGGCGAGCCTCTCGGCACCGACCGATCTGGTCGGGCCTAGAATCGGCGGACGATCCCCGATCTCCGGAGAGGGCGTGGCACCCGAGACGAGGTACGCGCGGCTGGGAGGGGACCGGATCGCCTACCAGGTCCTCGGCCAGGGCCCGCCCGACCTGATCCTGGCCCCCCGCAGCTACGGCCACATCGACATCGCCTGGGAGGATCCCGGGATCAGCCTGTTCCTTCGCAGGCTGGCGTCGTTCTGCCGGCTGATCCTGTTCAATCGTCGTGGCACGGGCCCCTCCGACCCGCTCCCGGTGGACGCGCTGCCTCCGTGGGAGCCGTTCGCCGAGGAGCTGGACGCGGTGCTGGACGAGGTCGGCTGCGAGCGGGCGGCGATCATGGCCGAGCTGGACGCGGGTCCGACCGCGCTGCTGTTCGCCGGGACCAGACCGGAGCGGACCAGCGCGCTGGTCCTCGTCCACACCTCGGCCAGGTTCATCGCCGCGAGCGACTACCCGATCGGGGCTGCCCCCGACAGGCTGGAGGCGCTGGTGACCCAGTTCGACCAGCTCTGGGGCAGCGACGCCATGGCCGCGCTGCTGGTGCCGAGCCGTGCCGGCGACGAGCGCTTTCTCCGCTGGTTCGCCAAGTGGCAGCGCGCCAGCGCCAGCCCCAAGGTGGCCCAGCTGTTCCTGCGGGCCATGGCGGAGATCGACGCGCGGCCCGTGCTGCCGCTGGTGCAGGCGCCAACGCTGATCCTGCACCGACGCGGGTTCAGCCTGGTGCCGATCGCGCATGGGCGGTATCTGGCCGACCACATCGGCCGGGCCAGGCTGGTCGAGCTTCCAGGGTCGGACGTGGACCTCAGCTGGCAGACCCCGGACCTGGCCCTGGACGGCATCCAGGAGTTCCTCACCGGCATCCGGCGCGGCGCAGAGCCCACCCGCGTACTGGCGACGGTGCTGTTCACCGACATCGTCGGCTCCACCGAGCGGGCCACCCGGGCCGGAGATCGACACTGGCGGGAGCTGTTGGAGGTGCACGACGAGCTCGCCGGCCGGCTGGTCGAGCAGTTCCACGGGCAGCTCGTGAAGACGACCGGCGACGGCATCCTGGCCACCTTCGACGGCCCTGGCCGGGCGATCCGCTGCGCGGCCGCCCTCGGCGAGGAGCTGGCCGGCATCGGCCTGCAGATCCGGGCCGGGCTGCACACCGGCGAGATCGAGCTGCGCGACGACGACATCGGCGGCATCGCGGTCCACATCGCCGCCCGGGTCATGGCCGCGGCCGGGCCCGGGCAGATCCTGGCCTCCAGAACGGTCCACGATCTGGTCGTCGGCTCCGACATCGCCATGGACGACCTGGGGGCGCACCCCTTGAAGGGCATCGACGGAAGCTGGCAGCTGTTCGCGGCCAGACCGTAACGGTCACGCGGCCTGCTCAGGCTCGGCGCTGTGACGTGGGTCACAGCCTTGAGCGGCTCCGGCATGGTTCTCTTGAACAGGTGCCGTATGCGGTTGCGGAGACCGTCGCATCTTGGGGGAGGGCAAGTGACTCGGCTGGTCGAGTTCCCGCTACAGGATGGCGGCAGCATCCTGGTCCAGGTCGACGAGGCGGCGGAAGGGTCGGTCACCCGTGGGCTGGGCGATCGCCGTACCGTGACCGAGCAGGCGCGGCTCACCTTTGAGGATGCCATCGGCCGGGTGCAGCCAGCTGCCCAGAGCCTGCTCAGTCGGCTGCGCGCCCTGGCGGACGCCCCCGACGAGGTTGGGCTGGAGTTCGGCCTGGAGCTCAGCGCCGAGGCGGGCGCGTTCATCGCCTCGGCCAGCAGCACTGCCAACTTCAGGGTGACGCTGACCTGGCGGCGCGATCGCCCTGCATAGCGCAGTGGATCGGAACGGGGGATGGCGGTGGCTCAGGAGCTGACCTACCAGGACTTTGACATGCTGCTGGAACGGGCCGACCAGGACGCCTACCACGTCCGGGTGGTCAACGCCCCCACCGGCCCGGCCCCCCCGGTCACCTTCACCAGGCCCTTCTCGGAGCTTGAGCTGGAGAACTTCGTGCTCAAGATCGGCCGGCCCCGCCGGGTTGTCCGCCGCGTGGACGCGCCTGAGACCGCTGCGATCAAGTCCTTCGGCGGCCAGCTGTACAGGGCGCTGTTCCACGACGAGCTCGAGCTCAACCTGCTGCGCAGCCAGGCCCTAGCAGCCGCCAATGGCAAGGGGCTGCGCCTTCGGTTGCGCCTGTCGGACACGCCCGAGCTGGCCGAGCTGCCCTGGGAGTTCCTCTACGACCGGACTCGCAACCACTTTCTCGCCCTGTCGAAGCGCACACCGCTGGTCCGCTTCCTCGAGGTTCCCGATCCGCCCCGCCCGTTGCTGGTGAGCCCACCGCTGCGGGTGCTCGTGATGATCGCCAGTCCCAGCGACTACCCTCAGCTCGACGTCGAACAGGAGTGGACGAAGCTGTGCGACGCGCTCCGCCCATTGGAGCAGGCCGGCCACGTGCAGCTGGAGCGGCTGGAGGCGGCCACGCTGGCGGCGTTGCGGCAGCGGCTGCGCCGCGCCGAGTGGCACGTGTTCCACTTCATCGGCCACGGCGGCTTCGACCAGGACACCCAAGATGGAGTCCTGCTCCTGGAGGACCAGACGGGCCGGGGTCTGCGGGTCAGCGGCCAGGACCTGGGCGTGCTGCTCAACGACCACGATCCGCTGCGGTTGGTGGTCTTCAACGCTTGTGAGGGCGCCCGCGCCGACCCCAGCGACCCGTTCGCGGGCACCGCCCAGAGCCTGCTCCAACGGGGCGTCCCGGCGGTGGTGGCGATGCAATTCGAGATCACCGACCCCGCCGCGATCAAGTTCGCCCAGGAGCTGTACGCGGCGGTCGCCGACGGCTACCCGCTGGACGCCGCGCTGACCGAGGCGCGCAAGGCGATCTGGGCCGACGGCAACCAGGTCGAGTGGGCTACCCCGGTGCTGTACCTCTGCGCCCCAGATGGGCGCATCTTCAGCGTCATCCCCGACGAGCCGGAGGCGGCCGAGCGGCGGGCTCGGGAGCAGGCGGAGCAGGAGGCGGCCGAGCGGCGGGCTCGGGAGCGGGCCGAGCAGGAGGCGGCCGAGCGGCGGGCTCGGGAGCGGGCCGAGCAGGAGACGGCCGAGCGGCGGGCTCGGGAGCGGGCCGAGACGGAGGCCGCCGAGCAGCGGGCTCTTCGTGTGCGAGTCGTCGGCGACAGAGTCGATCGCGCAGAGGCGCTTCTTCGTCGCCGGGAATATGCACAGGCCCTCGCGGTATGCGCTGAGATCCTGCGGGGATCCGGCAACAGCGCGGATCCTGCTCTTCTTCCTTCCATGCAGCGTGCTCGCGCACTGTCGCAGCAGGCCAAGCGGCAGCGATCCCGTCGGCGGTGGAGGGTGTGGGGCTTGCTGGCTGTCGCCCCAGCCGTTGCGATCGGGATCTTCCTCGGCTCGCGGGCGGATGACGCGGGCACTTGGGAACGGTCGGTCGAGATCTCCGGCACACAGGCCTGGACCAGCACCGGCGTGGACTGCAAGGCTGGTGACGTCCTGGAGATCGCAGCCACCGGTGGCATCGCCCACAAGCCTGGTGGCGACCTCGTCGATCCTGACGGGAACCCGGATCCCACGGTCCGCGACGGCCACCCTAAGGCGCCGATGCCCACCGTCAACCACGCCGCGCTCATCGGAAGCATCGACGGCGAGCCGCCCTATTTCCTGGTGGGGAAGGAAAGGGCCTATACCTGCGATGCCGCGGGCAGCCTGTTTCTCGGCATCAACGACGAGGGGGTCGACAACAACAGCGGGAGGTTCAGCGCCACGATCAAGGGACGGTCGTAGAGGCCCAAGCGACAATCGCGAGGCCAGGGCCGCACAATGGCCGGCGTGGAGTCCGATGTTGTCGTCGTCGCCCACCTGTTCGCGCCCGAGCGGGCGTCGCTCATCGAGCTGCTCTCCTCGCTTGCCGCCGGGCAGTGGCAGGCGCCCACGGTGTGCCCGGGCTGGTCGGTCAAGGATGTCGCGCTGCACCTGCTGGGCGACGACATCGACCTGCTGTCGCGACGCCGGGACGGCGCCGCCCCAGCCGACACGCCCAGCAGGCCGGGTGGCTTCCAGGAGCTGGTGGCCTCCCTTGACCGGCTGAACCAGACCTGGGTGGAGGCGACCCGCCGGATCAGCCCCCGGCTGCTGTGCGAGCTGCTGGCCGCCACCGGGGAGGCGACACAGCGCTACCTGGCCAGTCTGGAGCCGTCCGCGGTGGAGGAATCGGTCTCCTGGATCCGGCCCGACCCGGTCCCGAACTGGCTGGAGGTGGCCCGCCAGTACACCGAGCGGTGGACCCACCACCAGCAGATCCGCGACGCCGTCGGGGTGCCGGGGCTGAAGGAGCCGGCCTTCATGGCGCCGGTGCTGGCCACCTTCGTGCACGCCCTGCCACGGGCGTTCGCCGGTGTGCCGGCGGCGGTGGGGACGACGGTGGAGGTCGTGATCGCCGGGGAGTCCGGTGGGTGCTGGGCGCTGACCCGGAGGCCGGACGGTTGGCGGCTGGCGGCGGGCACGGCGTCGGCACCGGTGGCGCGCGTGGCGCTGGACGCCGAGACGGCCTGGCGGTTGTGGACCAAGGGGATCAGGCCGGACGCGGCCCGGGCCGCCGTCTCGATCTCGGGTGATGGGGCGCTCGGCCTTCCGGTCCTGGACGCCGTTGCCATCATCGGCTAGGGGACGGGTCGTCGACAACGGTTGGAGCTCAGGCTCGCAACCGACGGGGATCACCAATACGATCTTGCTCTGTGGACCCGAACGACCGCCAGCAACCGCGCGAGGGCCATCCAGGCCCGCGCCCCGCGCGGGGTCGGCCCTTGGAGCACCCAGTCGCCCGCGTCGACTACGACGCCGAGCTCCAGCTGCACGACGAGGTCCTTCGCCGCACATACAACATACGGGCAGACGACCGGGTCCTGGACATCGGCTGTGGAACCGGCCAGACGACGCGGGACGCCGCGCGGTCGGCCAGGCAGGGGAGCGCGCTCGGAGTCGACGTCTCCGCCTCGATGATCGAGCGGGCCCGGGAGCTCGCCCAGGCGGAGAGGGTCCACAACGTTGCCTTCGAGCAGGGCGACGCGCAGGCGCACCGCTTTCCGGAGGACGGTTTCGACCTCGCCATCAGTCGGTTTGGGACGATGTTCTTCGATGACCCCGTCGCGGCGTTCGCCAACATCGCCGTGGCGCTTCGACCCACCGGTCGCCTGGTGATGATGGTCTGGCAGGAGCACGAGCACAACGAATGGTCCGTGGCGATCGAACGGGCGCTCAGCCATGAGGGATCGCCGCTCCCAGGTCCGCAAGCGCGGGAGCCGTTCTCGCTTGCCGATCAGGACACCGTGGAGGCGATTCTCGGCGCGGCAGGATTCGGCGAGGCCACGTTCACCGACGTCCACCGGCCCGTCTACTACGGTCCGGACGTCGCGGCGGCCCTCGAGTGGGTCGGCGGCTTCTCGAGCACCAGGGAGTTGCTGATGCGCCTGCGTACCGCCGCCGCTGACCGGGCGCTCGAGCGTCTCCGTGAGGCCCTGGCCGAGCACGCAGGCGAACGTGGCGTGTGGTTCGATTCGCGGGCCTGGATCATCGAGGCCCGCCGTCCATGACCATGCGCTCAGGACTCTTCGTGCCGATCTTCGATGCGCTGGCGGACCCCGCGCTCGTCGCCCGGCTGTCCGCCGAGGCGGAGGAGGCCGGATGGGACGGGATCTTCCTCTGGGATCACGTCCGCTGGCGGGAGCCGGTTCTCGAGGTCGCCGATGCCTGGATCACGCTCGCGGCGATCGCCACCGCCACACAGGCGATCCGGCTCGGTCCGATGGTCACCCCGCTCGCCAGGCGCCGACCGGTCAAGGTCGCAAGGGAGACCGCGACCCTGGATCGGCTGAGCGGCGGCCGCTTGACGCTCGGTGTCGGCCTCGGCAGCGACCGGTGGGGGAGCGAGCTGTCGATCACCGGGGAGGAACGCGATGACCGCCGGCGCGCAGGGATGCTCGACGAGGCCTTGGAGATCCTGACGGCCGCCTGGTCGGGCGAGCCCGTGTACCACCGTGGTGAGCACTACACGGTCGACGGCATGCGGTTCCTGCCCCGGCCGGTGCAGCGGCCTGGAGTCCCGGTGTGGGTGGGGCGGGTACCCCGGAAGGCGAAAGCCGCTTCGGCGCGCCGCCCGGTTCCAGGGGTTCTTCCCGGTCGACCTCGAGCATCCGGACCAGCTCGCCGAGATCGTCGCCGAGATCGCCGCGGTTCGCAGGGAGATGGAGAGGGACGCGGAGGAGCCCTTCGACCTCGTCGCGGCGCTGCCGGTGGGCACCGATCCGGCGCCCTACGCATCGGCAGGTGCTACATGGTGGATGGCGGAGCTCCCGTGGGACGGGGTGTCGGTGGACCAGGTACGCGGTGTGATCCGCGACGGACCGGCGCCCTCGGGCTGATTGCCGTGGATCGGCGGGTGTGGTGCGACGAGCCATCCGGGCTCAGCCACGCCAAGACTGAGGCACTTGAGACGGCGGCGTCGTAGGCTCGCCGGTCTCAGGCTCGGGTGACGACATTGACGATCTTCCCAGGAACATAGATCACCCTGGCCAGCCGATCCTCGACGATCAGACGCGCGACCGGGCCGAGAGCCAGCGCCGCCTGACGCACCTCCTCCTCGCCTGCGTCACGGCGGACGAGGATCTCACCGCGACGCCGCCCGTCGACCGTGACCGGGAGCACGAGGGCCGGCCGGACCAGCACACCCGGGTCCGCAACGGGGAACGCAACATCGTCGATCGGCTCATCGCGCCCGAGCCGTTCCCAGAGTTCGGCGGCGATGTGGGGCGCCAGCGGGGCCACCATCAACACGAGTGGCTCGACGGCCTCGCGAGGGGCGGGCCCCCGCTCGCCGACATACCGGGTGACGGCGTTGTTGTACTCAGTGAGCCGGGCGATGGCGACGTTGTAGCGCAAGGCGCCGTACTGGGAACCGACCGAGTCGATGGTCTCCTGCAGCAGGCGATAGAGCGGCTCGTCGTCCGAGAGCCTCGCCTCCGTGACGCGCGCCTCGCCGGTCGTCTCGTCCGCCACGTTCCGCCAGAGCCGCTGGAGAAACCGGAACACCCCGACGATGTCGTCGGGCTGCCACGGGCGATCGACGTCGAGGGGTCCCATCGCCATCTCGTACATGCGCAATGTGTCCGCGCCGTATGTCACGTAGATGTCGTCGGGCGAGACGGCGTTCTTGAGACTCTTGCCCATCTTGCCGGAGTGACGTGTCACGACCTGGCCCTTGTACCGGAAGGTGCCATCGGCGCCGTGGACAACCTCCGCTGCCGGCACATAGCGGCCGACCGGATCCGTGAAGGCGTCGGCCAGGATGTATCCCTGGTTGTACAACCGCTGAAACGGCTCTGGCGTGGACACGTGGCCCAGGTCGAACAGGATCTTGTGCCAGAACCGGGCGTAGAGCAGGTGCAGGACCGCGTGCTCGACGCCGCCGATGTAGAGGTCGACGCCGCCCACTCGCTCCCCGTCCGTGTCGCCCATCCAGAACCGCTCAACATTCGGATCGACGAAGCGCTGGTCGTTGGTCGGGTCGAGGTACCGCAGGTAGTACCAGCAGGACCCGGCCCACTGGGGCATGGTATTTGTCTCGCGGCGATAGGTCTTCCGTCCTTCGCCGAGGTCGAGCGTGACCTGCTCGAACCCTGGGGCCCTGGACAGCGGCGGCCGGGGTTCGGCCTCCTCGATCTCCCGCGGGCGGAAGTCTGACATCGGCGGCAGCTCGACCGGCAGCATCGACTCCGGCAGCGCGATCGGCAGATCGGTCTCGTCGTACACGATCGGGAACGGCTCGCCCCAATATCGCTGGCGCGAGAACAGCCAGTCGCGAAGCCGGTAGGATACCCGCCGCCTGCCGTTCCCGGACCCTTCGAGCCACTGGACGGTTCGGACGGTGGCCTCCGCCCTGCCCAGGCCGTCGAGCGAGAGCTGGCTGCTGTGGGAGTTGATGGCGACGCCCTCCTCGAGGAAGGCTCCGGTCCAGGTGTCGGCCCGATCGGGCACCGCGCCCGGGTGGTCGTCCAGCCATCGGTCATCAGGCCGGACCACCGCCCTGATCGGCACTCCGAACTGCCTGGCGAACTCGAAGTCGCGCTGGTCGTGGGCGGGCACGCCCATGATGGCGCCGCCGCCATAGCTGGCCAGGACGTAGTCGGCGACGAAGATGGGCACCGGTTCGCCCGACGCGGGGTTGGTGGCAAAGCTGCCGGTGAACACCGCCGACTTCTCCCGCTGGGCCTGGCGCTGCCGGTCGCTCAGCGAGGCGGCCCGCTGGCGGTAGGCATCGACGGCCTCCATCGGCGGCGCGACCAAGCCGGCCTCGGTCGTGGCCAGGCCTTGCCAGGCCCGCGGCGTGCCGCGAGGCCAGGCCGGGGCCGTCAGCTCGTCCACGAGCGGGTGTTCGGGGGCGAGGATCAGGCAGGTTGCGCCGAACAACGTGTCTGGCCGGGTGGTGTAGACGGCGATCTCGGCCGTGGCGCCGGCGGCCGTCGGGGCGGTGAAGCAGATGTCGGCGCCCTCGCTGCGCCCGATCCAGTTGCGCTGCATCGTCTTCAGCGAGTCGGTCCAGTCGAGAGGGTCCAGGTCCTGGAGCAGCCGGTCCGCGAACGCGGTGATCCGCAGCATCCATTGGCGCATCCGTCGGCGGTAGACGGGGAAGTTCCCGATCGCTGAGCGACCCTCGACGGTCACCTCCTCATTCGCCAGGACCGTCCCAAGCCCCGGGCACCAGTTCACCGGCGCCTCGGCGAGGTAGGCGAGGCGGTAGGAGTCGACGACCCTCCGCCGCGCCACCGCGTCCAGCTCTCGCCATGGCGTCCCGTCGGGGTTCGCGGGCGAGTCGGGCGCGCGGACGCCCTGCTCGAATTCCTCCACCAAGGATTCGATGGGCCGGGCGGCCCGTCGCTCGGTGTCGAACCAGGACCCGAATATCTGGAGGAAGATCCACTGGGTCCACCGGTAGTACCGGGGATCCGCGGTGGAGACCTCACGGCGCGGGTCGTGCGCCAACCCGAGCCGCCGGAGCTGCCGCCGCATATTGTCGATGTTCTCGGCAGTGGTGATGGTCGGGTGCTTGCCCGTCTCGATGGCGTACTGCTCGGCAGGTAGGCCAAAGGCGTCAAACCCGAACGGATGGAGGACGGTGCGGCCCTTCATGCGCAGGAATCGGGCATAGATGTCCGAAGCGATATAGCCGAGCGGATGCCCGACATGGAGGCCGGCGCCCGAGGGGTAGGGAAACATGTCGAGCACGTAGAACGGATCGCCGCGTCCCAGACCGGCGGAGCCGTCGGCGAGGGGCCCTGATGGATTGGGGACCTCGAACGTCCCCCGCTCGGCCCAACGCTCCTGCCACCGTGACTCGATGTCGCCGGCCAACTCGGCGGTGTAGCGGCAGGGGGGAACCGATGGGTCACCCCCATCTTGTTCCGTCACGATGCGCCCTCTGATCGTATGGTCCGGTGATCCGCGTCGGTCAACGTCATGCTAGGGAATCTGGTCTGGCCAGGTCAGGCTGGGCGACGATTCTGGTGAGCGAGGGAGCTCGTGACGGTCATCCTAGCCATCGCCAACCATAAGCGCGGAGTCGGCAAGACGGTCACGGCGGCCAACGTGGCGGCGGGCTTCGCCCGCGCCGGCCGCCGCACCCTGGCCGTCGACTGCGACGACCAGGCGGACCTGACCCGCTGGCTCCTCGGCCGCGCTGACCAGGACGCCGCCGACCTGGAGGCGATCGTCGTCGGCGGCGCCGAGCCGACCGCGGCGGTGCGCCCGACCAGGGTGGTGGGGCTCGACGCGCTCCCCGCCACCCCGCGGCTGGCCCACATCGCCCGGGCCCTGGCCGCCGACGGCACCCTCGTCGCCCGGGCGCTTGGGCGGCTGCGGCCCCGCTACGACGCGATCGTGCTGGACCTGCCGTCCAGCCTCAGCCGCCTGACCGTATCGGCGCTGGCGGCCGCCGACGGGATCGTGATCCCGGTCCCCGCCAGCGCGGTCGGCTTGCACGGGCTGGCCGGCTTCCGCGACTGGCTGGCCAGCTTCCGCGCCGACCGCAGCATCACCGCGCCGGTGTGGGGTGTGCTGCTCACCCAGGCCGACCTGGACGAGCAGGGGCGGGTGCGGACCCAGCCGGGCCGCGAGGTGCGCGACGCCCTCGCCGACTTCCGGGTCACCGGCGCGCGGCTGCTGCCGGTGCCGGTGCCCCACCGGATCGGTGTGGACGACCTGGTGTCCCAGCGGCTGCTGCTGGGCGACCCGGCGGCCCATGCCGGGCCGGGCCGAGACGTGGTCGACGCCTACGCCCGGCTGGTCGACTACCTGCTGGAGCGGGTGCCCGCAGCCGCGGGGCCCACAGCCGCGGGGGCCCCACAGTGAGCGCCGAGCACGGGCGGGTGGTCACCGGCCTCGGCTCGTCCAGCGGCCT